>Ga0335075_10006881_pt1 | contig 17553 bp, 14 predicted proteins | sample Lox_Sample_24_FD_206723 | JGI IMG/M metagenome (GOLD analysis project Ga0335075, IMG submission 206723) | Soil microbial communities from Loxahatchee National Wildlife Refuge, Florida, United States - Lox_Sample_2.4 | ecosystem: Environmental > Terrestrial > Soil > Wetlands | place: USA...
GCCCGTGCACGTCGTGTCGTCGGCTCCCTGATAGCTAAGGTTCAGTCCGGTCAGAGCGCGGTAGCCACTAACTTCGGCGGGGTCTGTTCGTCATCCGGGCACTAGGACCTGACTTTTATCACCGGAGCGGGATCCGACCGGCCGCAGCACCGTGAGCTGCTGGTTTATCGGCTGCGAGCGGCCGATTTGCGCACTAAGCCGTGGCTCGTAGGCTCGTTGGGTGGCGTACGTTCGCACCGTCAAGACCGCGTCGGGGGCGACCGCGGTTCAGATCGTGTGGTCCTCGCGGGGCGGGTCGCGGAACATCGACCACATCGGCTCGGCGCACGATGACGCCGAACTGGCGGCACCGTACGGACGCGGTCGGGTTGGGTGTGAGACACGGATGTAGCGGTCGTTGATCGTTGCTGCTTGTGCCGACATTCTGAGATATGTTCATTCTCAGAGGAGGTTGCGGTGGCCGGCGATCGGGACCTGGCGGGGCTAGAAGCGGAGCGGGCGCGGCTGTATGCGGAGCTGAGCGGCGTCGGGGACTTCCGGCGGGGAACGCTGAGCGCGGTGTTCCGCCGGTGCGGCAAGCCGAACTGCCGGTGCGCGCAGCCGGGTGAGCGGGGACACGGGCCGCAGTGGAACTGGGTCAGGTGGGCCGGCGGGAGGACGGTGACGACGCATCCGCGGCCGGGGGCGGAGCTGGAGAAGGCGCAGCGGGAGGCCGGGGAGTGGGAGCGGTTCCGGTCGCTGACCGGGCAGATCGAGGCGGTAAACGAGGCGATCTGCGACACCCGGCCGGCGTTACCGCCGTCCGCGTCGCCGGCCCCTGACCCGCAGGGGCAAAAAAAGGGCAGCTCAGCCAGGAACTCGCCGCGGCGGTCGCGGCCGAGGCCGCCGCGGAGGTGACCCGGCTGGCCGCGGCGGCTGCTGCGGCGGTCGCCGGCGGTGCCGGGCTGGAGGCCGCTGAGACGGCGATCCGGGCCGGGTTGCTGCGGCTGGGCGCCTCGGTGCTGGAAGACCTGCTGGCTGCCGATACCGGGTACGCCGGCCCGCGCGCCGAATGCGGTGCCGGGCATCTGGCGGCCTTCGCGGGTTACCGGGCCAGGGCTTTCGATTCGGCGCTAGGCCCGGTCACCATCCGCCGGGCCTGGTATCACTGCGGTCAATGCCGTCACGGGCTGGCCCCGCGGGACGCCCAGCTCGGTGTTGCCGGGCAGACGATGTCGCCGGGACTGCGGAAGATGACCGCCCGGGCTGCCGCGGCGGTCCCGTTCGCTGCCGCCGCCCGGCTGGTCGCCGAACTGGCCGGGATCGCCCTGACCGGCCGGCGCGCCGGCCGCCGGGCGGAGGCTGACGGCCGGGCCGCCGCCGCCGTCATCGAGGCCGAGGCCGAAGCTCTCGCCAGCGGGAAGATTGCCCTGCTGCCGCCCGCGCAGCCGCTGCCGGACAAGCTGTATATAGCGATCGACGGCACCGGCGTGCCGATGACCGCCGCCCAGACCGAAGGCCGGGCCGGCAAGGGCGAGGACGGGCGGGCCCGTACCCGCGAGGTCAAGATGGCCGCCGCGTTCACCCAGACCACGGTGGACGACGACGGCTACCCGGTCCGCGACCCCCGGCTCGTCGTCCTACCTGGCCACCCTCGCCCCGGCACCGGAGTTCGGGATCCTGATGGCCGCCGAAGCCCGCCGCCGCGGCGCCGGGCACATCCGCCAGCTCACCATCCTGGGTGACGGCGCGCCGTGGATCTGGCATCTCGCCACCCAGTACTTCCCCGACGCCACCCAGATCGTGGACTTGTTTCACGCCCGCGAGCACGTGCACGACCTGGCGAACCTGGCCGGGCGGCTGCTCGCCGGCCACCGCGACCAGTGGCTCGCCGCCCGGCTCGCAGAACTCGACGCCGGCGACATCCCCGCCCTGATCGCCGTCGGCCAGGACCTGAAGTTCACCGGGTCACTGGCCGGGGAGCGGGACAAGGCCCTGCACTACTTCCAGGTCAACGCCCACCGCATGCACTATGCCTGGTACCGCTCCCTCGGCCTGTTCGTCGGCTCCGGCGTCGTCGAGGCCGGCTGCAAGTCATAGGCCAGCGCCTCAAGCTGTCGGGCATGCGATGGACAGAATCAGGCGCCACCGGCATCCTCACCCTCCGCTGTCAGGAAGCCAGCAATCGCTGGGACCAGACCTGGCAGCTACCACCGGCGGCCTGACACCCGCATCTGAACCAGCAACACACTCAGACAGCCCAGGTCAGCGAAAGCTACCAGCGAGTCACCTACATTCGCGTCCCACACCCGGTCGGGTTTTGCCGGAGGGCCGTGGCAGGATGACCGGCATGACCGTGACAGGACGCTTGGAGCTCGTCGCACTCGACGCGACGGACATCGCGGGGCTCGCTTCCTTTTACGCCGAGCTGACCGGCTGGCAGACCGTCCGGAACGTGGACGGCTGGATCACGCTGCGTGCCGGTGACGGGCAGGAGGTTGCCTTCCAGCAGGTGGCCGAGCACATTCCGCCGCAGTGGCCGGGACAGGAAGGCCCCCAGCAGGTCCACCTCGATCTGCTGGCGGACGGGCACGAGGAGGCGGCACAGCGCGCGGTGGCGCTCGGTGCCACCCGGCTCGCCCACGGCGCCACCTGGATCACGCTGGCCGACCCGGCCGGTCATCCCTTCGACCTGTCGATTCCCTGACCGGGATCCGCGGCCGCCTGGCACCGTGACGGGCACGGGCGACCCGTCCCGTCAGGACCTCCGCGGTGCCCTTGCGCTCATCAAGAACCCGGCAAGTGCGCACTAACCTGATAAAAGTCAGGTGCCCGTGCACGTCGTGTCGTCGGCTCCCTGATAGCTAAGGTTCAGTCCGGTCAGAGCGCGGTAGCCACTAACTTCGGCGGGGTCTGTTCGTCATCCGGGCACTAGGACTGTGAGCTACCGGTCGAGGCCCGAAGACCGACGTCGACCAGTAACGAGTCTCGGCTGGTCCAGTTTCTTCCGGACGGGAATTGTCAGGAGCGGCTCGCTGGCATTGTCTCGTTGCTAGCGAGACGTGAAGGTTCAGCCTCATAGTCGCTCCTTCTCCCCCGCCGGCTGGCTAGTGCCTGAGCTATCTGCCTTCCGGTGGTGTGCGTGCCAGCCAGGAATCGCATCGCGGGGCCGAGGCTGAAGGCTGCGTGCGTGCCTGCAAAGTAGAGGCCGGGCACGGACGACTCGCAGCGGCGGCTCAGCACCGGGTAGCCGTCGAGCTCGGCGATCGATGCCCGAAGATCATCCGAGAGGAACGCCAGCTTCGTGACATCCACCCGAAATCCAGTGCCAGCCATCACGTGATCGACCTCGACACTCGACCGTTTTGGCCCGCTGAGCTGGAGCTGGATGCCGTCGCCTACGGGCTGGGCAGCCCGCACATGGTGGCCAGCAAGGACCTCTACGACACCCTCCACGCGATCCTTCAGCCACCACGATCCCACTGGGCCGAGGACGGTCCGGGCCTTGTCGAGCCGAATGTGCTGAGGAAGCCGGCGGAACAGCTCAGGCGTGCTCCAGACCACGCACTTCCAGCCCTCGCACAGTTTGGTCGTCGGTTGCCGGATGTGCGCGATCGGGCTCAGCTCGGCTGGCAGCGGCGTGAGCCACGAGACCTCCGGCCGCCGAGCTATCAGCATGGCCTCAGCACCCGCCTCATGCAGCAAGGCCACCGTTTCCAGGGCTGACTGCCCTGCCCCGATGACCGCGACCCGGCGGCCGCGGAACTTGTCGAGCTGGTGGTGATCAGAGGTATGCGACGCCAGATCGGGTGCCAGCCCTGAGAGCTCAGCTGGCATTAGCGCATAAGGCAGCGGCCCGGTGGCGATGACAACCTGCTTCGCTAGGACGGGATCAGCGTCGGCGAATGCGATCCGGAAGCCGCCATCAACCGGTGCGACGTCCGTGACGGTAACGTCGGTTACGTCAGGCGTTAGTTCCTTGACGTACCAGTCCGCGTAGTCCACGAACGTCTTCAGCGGTACCGGGCCAAGTCGCTTGACGTACTCCAGCCCGTGCACTCGCGAATATGCTTCGACGTCGTACCCAGCTCGCGGCGCGGCTATGTCTGAGGCATATGGCTCCGACTTCAGGTTCATCCCGGCCGGCATACGCGTCCGCCAGGTGTCGGCCGGGCGGCCGACTATCCGGTGGCTGACTCCCATGTCGCGCAGGTGCGCCGAGATCGAGAGACCGTATGGGCCTGCGCCGATCACGACGATTTCGTCAGTTCGCAAGGCGTGCTCCTTCTCAGTGGCTTTACTTAACCAGCGCTGGGGCAGGGTCCCGGCCGGGTGACCTCGGATTATAAATTGAGGCCATCATGAGCCGGATCTCTGCGAAGCCGGGCCCGACATCATGCCGGTCGAAACAGTCGTAATACCGGGTTCGGAAAAATTCTGCACCAAAGCTCCAGAACGCCTGAGTTCTCGACACGCTGTCGGGTCGGCCGACGCGCCCGTAATTGCCGCGCAGCCATCTCATGTCACTGCGCAGGCACCGTGTACGAACTCCGACCACGTACCCGTCGCTCTTATCGACCACCCCGCCGCTGGCCCATTGCCAGATCATGAGCGGGAAGTCGACCCCGGATCGCATTGCGTTCTCTATGGTTCCAGCCAGCCTCGCGTTCACCTCCATGAGTAGCGGGCGACCCTCGGCATCGCGGCGGAACTCCACCTCGCACACGCCCTGCAGGCCCATGGCTCTGGCGAGGTTAACGGCAGGGACGTAGATATCGTCCTGCACCGGCAGGCTCTCCCGGAGGATGGAGACTCCGCCAAGCGCAGGAGTAGTGCGGAACGCGACATGTGCACAGTGAGCCAGCACGTCGACACCGACGACGAACATCGTGACCCCTTCACGACGGCCACTGGCCCACTGCTGCGCGAGTACCCCCACGCCCGCATCCAGGATTTCCTGGACCGCCTGCACGGCCTCAGCCCTGTTGACTACCTCGACGGGCTGCAGCCGTCGTCCGGTCTCCTGCGACCAGGACGTGCAGGGCTTGATGACTATGGGGAATTCGAGTTCGGTCAGTGCGCTGTCAATACCGGCTACGCTCTCAATAGCTATCGTCTTCGGGACGGCGATGCCGAGTTGGCGTGCGATCTCTAGAGTGCGATCTTTGCTGTTAGCGATCTCAAGGACCGAATCCGATGGCAATGCCAGGGTGCACCCGGCCGCAGCCAGCGACTCACGGCACGGCACGAGCGCGGCAATGGTGCCGTCCATGGTCGGCAGAATCACGCGGGTCGGGTGGGCGCGGACGAAAGCAACTAGCTCAGCGGCGAACGCGGCCGGTGCGGTGGTGTGGTTCGGCAGGACTACGTTGCGGGCAGAATACCGGGACTGGAAAGCCAGGATCGGAAGGGACGGGTCGCACTCGGCGAAAGTCTCGCCCACTGCAACCCGAAGGCCAGCCCGGCCAAGACTCCGGACGCTTGCCAGACTCTGCTTTGACGCCGCGTCCAGCACTAGGACGTCGTAACAATCGGATCCCAAGTTCCGTGCACCATCGGATGCCAGCTGTGACCCGGCTGTCCTATATGCCATAGTTCGCTTCCTTAGTGATGACTGTTCTGTTTGGGCCCCTTTAAGAAGCAGCGGCATGGCCGTCTGAACAACTAGAGCAAGAAGAGCAAGATTTGAGACGTCCGAACGGTGAACAGTCGCTTCGGGACCGCGTAGTTCTACGCTGAGCGGACCACTGCGCTTTTCGCGCCTTGCAGGAAGGACCACAGCCTCGGTCCGATAACTTCCGCATCGAAGTCGCGGCTGAATCTGGCCTTGGCGGCCTGCGCTGCCTCCGCGCACTGGGACTCGGAGTCCAGCAGTTCAATCAGCGTCCTGGCAGCCTCGGCGGGATCATCCAGGGACCAGAAGCGCGCTTCGGCTCCCTCGTCGCAGAGTTCTCCAATGGGCCCGATGTTGGCCGCGACAATCGGAAGCCCTGCCGCCATTGCCTCGATGATCGCCAGCGACGACGTCTCAGCAGACGCGGCGTGGACATATGCCCGGTAGCCCGGCAGGGTACTGCGTACGTCGCTCCGGAAACCACAGAACTGCACCTGCTCGTCCAGATTCAATGCACGCGCCTGCTTGAGCAGTTCCCCGCGCTCCGGCCCCTCTCCGAAAATGTCGAGCGTGTAACGTCTCCCAGCACGTTTCGCTTCCGCCAGAACCTGAAGAACAAAAGAATGATTTTTCCGCAACTCAAGCTTGCCTGTGCTGACCAAGTCTGCGCGCCTCGCCTGGTCGCCCTTATAAGAGATGCCCTTGACGAAGTTCCCGATGACGGCAGACGGCACTTCCGACGCCTCGGGCAACCAGCTCAGCAACGCATTCCGCGCCCACTGAGACACGTAAACCATTCCGTCGACCTGCGGGATCACCCTCCGCTCGAAGTTCCTAATCCCCCGGAACACAGCTCCGCGCGGCCTAAGTTCGCGGCCGGGTTCGGCGTGCTCGTCGGCCTGGGATGCTCGGAAATGAACGGCCATGATGACACGTTGGTGTTCGCCGCGTCGCGCGCGCAACGCCGCATGTGCCTCAATCGGCCCTTGTGCATAAACAACACAGTCATCGAGGCTTGACAGACATCGGCGCAAAGCAGATCGGAGAAACCGCTCGTGCCAGTACCTGTACCACACGACGCTGGCCGGCTTGCTTATGAACTGAAGCAATAGCCGGGGAGCGAACACAAAATAAGCAGCTATCCGAGTGCCGGAAACCGGTGTGACGACGACGGCTGTAACATCCCGCTCGGCAAGATAGTCACATAGCTGTCGAATGTGAGTATGAATACCAGTGCCATCGTTAGTGCGGAAAATTGTTGCAATCACCACCGGCAGCTCGCCGCCCGAATCTGAGCAGCCCGCTCCCCCAGAGTCGGGCCGAGTACGGTCATCCGTCATGCTGAGACGAACCTCCCGATTGCCCGTGTGATACCTGATTTGGGCCACGCCTTGGTCTTGATCGTTTGTGCGGATCGCTGACCTGCGGGTCCGCTATTCGCAGACGCTGAAATTCCACACCCGGCAGTCGGGAGCCAAGCCGGCGTCCGTGCCATCATCGTTCCGGACATCAGCTTGAATGACGGCCGTGCCGGGGTTGTGATCCCCGTCGCAACGCCTCATCCACAAGGCCAAGGATCCCTTGCCGTTCTCTAGGCGCCAGGATCAGTAGCCAGCAGGCGATCGCGTACATGACACTTAGTCCGGCCGCGCAGCCAACGCGGATAATAAGGCCATGACTCACCACCATTATCGCCACGACAGCACCGCAGAGGGCCAGCGGTCCGGCAATAGACGCGAATTTGCGCTCCGATAGCAGCGACATGCGGAGTGGCGCTGCCTGCCGCACAATACGGAAAAGGACTAGCGTCTCGACGACTAGCCGGCCGGACCACACAAGCGCCGCTCCGGTAGCGCCGAATTTGTCGGTAAGCACCCATGCCGCGAGGACATATGGGATGACTTGAGCCCCCCGCATGTAGGCAATTACCTTGGGCCGACCCGACGAAATCAGATAGGTCTGAGCGACCCAATTGAAGCAGTCAAGCCAGACTCCAGGAATAGCAATCAGCAGGAGGACCGTACTGTGGACACCGTATTGAGGTCCAGCCCAGATCGTCAGGAAAGGTTGCGCGACGAGCGCCAGCAGGATGGCCATGGGCGTCGCGATAAGGAAGATGCCAGCCATTGCTCTGTGGAAAAGCTTAGACACTTCCGCAAACGAGCCCTCAGTCTCAAGTCGTGCAAGCGCGGGCATGAGAGGCCCGACTAGCTGCTCGGGCAGGACCACCAACGTTGTAGCCAGGGTAGCCGCGGCAGCCCAGTAAGCGACTACGGTCGTGGAGTGGTTGCCCGCAAGGAAGAGGCGTTCTGCTGTCATGAGGGGCATTAGCAGCACAGTGGCTATAGTGAGAGGTCCGCCAAAGCTGAGCAACTGCTTCATGATCGCCCTGTCGAACCGAGGAAGGCGAAGCTGCGGCTGGACCCGGACAGCAAGAACCAGATTCCCAGCCGCCATCAGGAAACTAGAAGCGAGTACGACGAAGGATGCAGTCACAAGCCCGCCAGAGAAAAGCGCGAGCGCTACCGGCGGGCCGACTGACGCGATGAGATTCGAAGAAGTGCTGATGAAGGTATAGGCTCGCCACTCTAGCCGTACCTGCGGTGAAGTGCTCAAGATCCCGGCGATGGACTGGAGCATGAAGATGCTGCAGCCAACCCGCAGGGCCACGACACCTGAGCTCATCAGCTCGCTGTGCACATGGAATAGCTTCACCACCTCGGGCGCGAAAATGGTCAGCACGATGGCAATGGGCATTGCCGTCGCAATGGTGATGCCAACTGCCGTCCATACCACCGCCGACTCGCCGTGCGCGTCACGCCGGGCATAGGTATCCGCGCCGAGCTTCGTGGTGGCCGGGCCCATACTGACGTCCGAGGTAGCGGCCAAGGACAAGGCGGACTGTAGGACTGACCAGAGACCGTAACGTGCTGGCCCGAGCAACCGGATGGTAAAAGGCGTCGCAAGCAAGTTTGCGACAAGCATGAGACCGCGACCTAGGAGCCCCCACGCTCCTGCCATCGCCACCCGGCTGCTCGATGCTTCGTCCGCCTGGGCCGGCGCTCCGCGCTCGGCGGGGCCAGCTTTAGTCGCCGGGATGGTACTCGTGCGGCGACCGGGGTCAGATACTCCGTCCCTGACGGCCGGGACGGTTTCCTGCGGGAGGTCCTCAGGGTTTAGGACGCGGCCTGCGGTCATGGGTCCGGTCGATATGCCATGAGAGGCGGAAGCAGCAGTGAGGCCGCGACCGCCAGATCCATCATGTATGGCGTGGCGTCAGTGAACCCGTCTTCAGTAAAGGACGCCACCAGGCAATAGGTAACCAGGAAAAGGGCAAGGGCCCGCTGAACACCCGTCGGCCGAAAGAATGCGGCAACCAGCAGAAACAGCAGTATGAGCCCGCATACCGTTACGCCAAATAGACCTTGCTCTAGATATGAAGACAACCAGTTACTGTCGATAGGCAAACCATTAAATGAACTATTGGAGAGACCAAACCCGAAGATCTCTTGGAACCGGTCGCGGGGAAGCGCAAGCAGCGGTCCCCAGACCTTAGTCCGGCCGGTAAGGTTCCGTAGCCCCTCGCTGTTCTCGCCGCGGGCAAGCCAGCTCAGAATGAAGCTTGACGCCGTGACAACAGCGATCGACACCACGACGATGGCAGTAGCGATCATCTTGCGGACACGAACGTAGCGGTCTATCAAGCTCAGGCTCGCGACTACGATTCCGGCGATCAAGCCTGTCAGGGCAGTTCGCGTGTGCGTGAGAACCAGCACTGCCGATGCCACGACGACAGTGAACACAGTCAGCCGGCCGCGCATCTGGCCGCAGGCCCAGAGAATCACTACGATCCCGATGACAATCGCGCAGTAGTGCGCGATCTGAGTGCTGGGAGTGCCCCAGATAGCTCCTACCAGCCGCCCGGACCCGAGGGCGGTCCCTGGCGCCACAAGGAGACCGAGGATCACAGAGCTGATCACCACGCCTAGCGCGGTCAGATGGTAACGGAGCAGCAGCAGGTCGCGCCTGCCGAACCACGGGGACAGGAGCCAAAGAGCTGCCACGAACTCGGCCAGCCGGACGGTCCGGTAAACGGTGCCCAGGAACTGCGGGTTCAGTGCTGTCATTACCGCTTCCAGGGGAAGCAGCGTCACGAGGCACAGGAACACGTTCGGCCGCACTACTACGCGCCGGTTCACGCTCAGTAGCAGGAGCAACGCCAGCGGGAGCGAGCCCTGCGTGATGGCCTTGCCGACTATCGAGGGCACGTGAACGATCAGCCCTGTGTACCCGATGACGTTCAGCAGCAGGAGGCCCCACGCCGCGCCCAGCCTTCGCCGCACCGACTTCTCGCGGCCCTCTGCCGTGTCCCGTGCGGCAAGGATCCTCGCCCGGGTTGCAACCAATGGCGCGATCATTAGCTGTTCAGCCTTGATAAGGATCGGCAACCGGCTGCGGCGGGACCTCGCTGGGCTGCCCGACTGCTGCCGGATAAAATCTGCCAATACTTTCGTCGCTCTTGTCAGCCCCGATCAGCACCGCTGACGCCAGGCGGACGTGAGCCAGCCGCACCATCTCGCCAGCGGCATGGATCTTCGTCCACGACGACTGCCCAGCGGTCACCATAGCGACGGCATCGGACGCCCAGGTCGAAAGATGGTCCGCGCCCAGCGCTGGATTCAGAGTCGCTACCGCCAGCACGAGGTCACTCGCCCTGCAGGCATCGGTGACCTCCGGTGCTGGCGCGGAATCTGCACGTGGTCGGGTACGCGGCCAAGGCCCGACAGGCGCTGGATTCCCCCCGTCGGGCGCCACCACGACAAGGCGCGCGCCTCGCTCGCCTGTCGTTACGACGCCGGGGCCGCGGACGCCCAGCAGTCGGCTCGCCACGCCCCCGGTGAGGTCAGCCACGACGACACGCATTCCCTCCTGCGCGCAGGATGTCGCCAGTGAAGCCACGCAGAGCGCTGCAGCCCGCGGGTCATCGACAGCAACGACTGCCAGGGCGGCAGGCCTTCGTGAGTTCAGCGAGATGGCCGCTCGAAGGTGTGCTACGACCTCTCGGACCGGCGCGCTCTTCGGTGCTGTGAGATTAAGCCGACCGGTCGTCCACCGGCCGAGCCTGACGGGGCCAACGCTCAGACTGACTGCCGCCCCGAGGGCGTAGGCGACGTCGTCGCGCTGGCGAAGACGATCGGACACGACCGCGCGCACGATAAGGATGCCAAAAGCCAGCACCATGCCCGCGAACAGCCCGATCGCTGCTGCAACGAGCACCGGCTTCTTCCGCGACTTCGGGAGCGGCACAGCACGGTCAAGGACCTTGCTGTCTCTGTTCTGGAGCATGGTTTGCTGCTGCGTACTCTGGATGCTTCCGTTAGCGGTAGTCAGCGCGGTGTTGGCCTGGCCGAGCTGGCTTTGGAGACCGGCCAGCTGGGAGCCTTCGGACAGCCCGCTGATGCGCCTGCTCAGGGCATTGACTTCCTTTTCCGCCGCGCGCGCCTGCACCTCGAGGGAGCTGACGGCGATCTTCTGCTCCGCTAGCTGCAGGTTGGCGCGGAACTGCAGGAAGCCGGCAGCTACTGCGTTGGCCGTGTTAACCGCACTCTCGGCCGACGTCCCGGTAGCCGTGATTTCCAGTACTTCGTTTGTAAGGTTCGTGACCAGATAGCTATTGACGAAGCTAGTGACACTTTGGGTCGAGCCGAGTTTGTGCAATGCGAGACTGGCGACAGCGCGGCTTTGCGCCAATCCGGCGTCCGTGAGGATGGCACCGTCGGCGTTCTCATCCTGCGGGAGCAATACGGTAGTGCTGGCCTGATACGGCGTTGGATGCTTGTACTTGTAGCCCAGGCCCAGCATCAGGCCGATTAGTGCGAAGGTGCACCAAAGGCGAGCACCACGCCGGAGTGTCCCCCCGATGTATCTGAGACTGACGAGTTCAGAGGAAAGCGCTGCGGGCTGGCTGTCGACGGCCGAAGTCTCGCGGGGCCAGGCTTGTTCAGCCGGACCGCCAAACCCGTTCAGCAGGTGCATGACCGCCTGGTCGTCGTCCTTCATTTTCTTGTCCCCACAGATCTGCCGAGGACGCGCGTCGGCGTTCTCCGGTGTCCAGGCCTTCCAACTTCTGGCAGCCTGCCGGTCGTGCGGTCAGCCGGGTCCGGATCCGCGACGAATATCCCGGCAACTGGCCGCTGATCAGCAAGTGCGCTGGCCGCGACGCGCGCCAGCTGTTCCGCGGTCGCGGATCCGGACGAGACTGCCAGCACCGTCTCCAGGGTGCGCATCGTGCTGGCCGCGTCCGGAGACTGGCTGTCGAGCACCGAGACGACAACGGTGAAGCCGACATCGGCCAGTCCGTTACTGCTGTCGCGATCCGCCACCGTTACCCACAATTTTCCTAGCGGTCTCGCCTGCTTTTGCAGGGCAGTGCAGGCAGCCTGCAGCGTGGCGGCAGCATCCGAGACCTCGTGCGAGCCGAATACCAGAGTGGTCGGAATGCCCAGGCTGGCCGCGAAGGCCGCGATCTGCGGGCCGACGGCAAGAGCTCCCGGGTCCCCCGACAAGGACAGCACGGTGACCGACGTTCCGGTTGATCCCCGCTGGCCGGCCAGCCCCAGGTGGTCCAGGGCACTTCGCAGGCGCAAGGCCTCGACCGCTCCCCTTGGCTGGTAAGCCTCCAGTAGTCTTGTCCAGGCGCCGGGATCACGCGGGTGTGCTACCTGAATCGACGCCAGTACTGGCACGCCTACCGTGTCGGCGATGTCGTCGCGGTCCCGCAATCGCCGGTCGCCACGGCTGATCGCCACAGCGATGATGGCCCCGAGCAGAGCGCCGATCAGGGCGCCGAAGAATGCCGTCGTAGCCGCGCGAACCGCAAGGGTCGTGCCGGTCGCGTTAGCCGCATGTTCAAGGATGCTCGCCTGTACCTTGCCACCGGGGGCGCTGGCCGAGCCGATGTACGCGACGTAACTGCTAGCGACCGCATTCGCGGTCTGCTCGGCCAGCCCGGCGGTCTTGCCCTGGGCCGTAATCTGGAGCATGTTAGACGTCACGCTCTTGACCTGGACGCTGTCTTGCAAGTCTTGCAGTGACGGCTGCGGATCGATGCTGTGCCCCGCACCGCCGAGAACAGGGTCGCTCGCCGCTATCAACGCCTGGGTCGCCACGTTATGGACCGATGCGGGCAGCAGAACGAGCGCGCTGCTGGTCAGCATTGGCGGCTTCTCGACGCTGTAGGCGCCGCCTGCAGCAAGACCCAGCAGCAAGAGGACACCGACGAGAATCTTGTGCCGCCTCACCGCCTGCAGGAAACTGCGCAGATTGTGGGATTCCTCGATCACCAATCCTCCGCCTGGTTACCCGCTCTGATATCACGTGGAAGGTCGGGCATGCTCCAGGACAGTGCCGGATGAGCACCCGATTGGTCTGCCGCGGAGCTAACGTCAAGAAATTCTAGCCGCGTGCTCAACGGCTCGCGCGGCGTAGAACGCCCGCTGCCGAGCAGCGTGAAAGCCGGGACTCGGTGACCTAGTCCGCTTGAGTACCAGCCAAGGATAGGGTCAGTCTCGCCCTTATGCAGCGTCCAGTGCAGTGAATCCGGCAGCTCTAGCCACGCTGCGCCGGAAGTCTCGTCGCGGCTCCACCGCAGAATGGCCCGCGTTCCGTCGAGTTCCGCGCTGATGTCCGGCCCGAGGTGATAGGCCATCCGGACGGTATGGCCGCCCCCGCTAATCTCGTCGGCAATGTCGATGCTGCGTGATGCCCGGTCGAGGCGGACACAACGCCGGTGCCAGGTTGCCGGACTCAGCCTCTGGTAGCCGTCGTGCTGTGCAGTCCACTCGACGGCATCGCCGATGTCCTGAACGTCAATCACCTTCCCGGTTGCGTGCCGCACCCACAGGAACGGCCCGCCCTCTACCGACTGGTTGCAGCCGTCCACCTCGACCGTGTTGTGCGCGATCGTGGACCGGAAGTAGGACCTCCACGCAGGTTCACCGTGGTAGCAGTACGTGCCCGGATCGGCAAGGATATCGACGCCGCCCCACCGGACCTCTACTGACAGCGCATCGGAATGAGCATGCGCGGCGATTTTTAGAAAGCCGTGCGGTCCGCCGTCACAGCGGCACCAGATCTCCGGGCCATGATTAGTCGTTGTCCGCAGCACTGTCGTGCCCGCGTCACCGAAATGCCACGGACGGTCCGCGAGCCTGCCCTCGCACGGCCGCACAGCGCCCGGCAGTGCCGCGACGACAGCACTTGCCGCGGTGGGCTTCGTGCCCGGCCACCAGTCCGGACGTCCGAATAGTGCCCCGCCAAGGGAGAGGAACGACGGCCACGGGTTCGCGGCCGGGGCATCAAGCAGTATGGCTCGCCCGTCATCGCCGTCGCCTTGTCGCGGCGGACGCAGCCGGGCGTCGAGCTGGGCCGCGCCGCTGTCGACCATTGCGCACAAGCGCCGCCAGACAGGATCGCCCAGCGGATAGCCGGCCGACGCCGCTTCGACGGCGGCCAGTATCCCCAGCTCAGCCACGAAGCCCTGGTAGTCCGACGCCAGCTCGCGGCCGATGCCGGACGGGAACGTGTTCTTGAGCAGCTCGCGCTCGAGCAGCCGTGCAGACGCTTCGCGCCACCGGTGGCTGGCGCGGAACCACGGGAAGGCGCAGCTGGCCACCAGCTGACCAGCCGCTTCGGCGATGACGTGGTTGTTGGCCGACGAGCCCCGGCTACGGAACGTGGACAGATAGCGCTGATGCCACCAGATCTGGCGCACGGCCACATCGTTTCGCTCGAACAGATCAGCTGCCCCCGGCCAGCCGTCGAGCAGTCGCCTGATCCAAGCCAGGCTGATAAGGCGGATGCCGATCTCGATACCGCTGGTCCAGTTCACGCCAGAGAGGAAGGGGTTCTCCCGCCACCACGACTTCAGGTGCTCGGCAACCCGCCGCGCACAGGCATCGTCCCGGCTCAGGAACCACGCCGTGGCAAGCAGCGTCAGATGCTGCAGCCGGGAGAGTTCCCAGACCTGTTTGATGTTGCCGGTCTCAACCTCAGACCGGTGGTTGATCCGGAACGCGTAGCGCTCGGCCGGAGCCCGCCTGCCGGTGACCGGATCGTAGAACCAGTCGGGCGCAACCAAGTCATGACGGTCGACGCCCAGAATCTCCCAGCGCCCCTGCAACAGGGCGTTCGCCGACGCCAGCACGGCCGTCCTGGCTTCTTCGGGGACGCCGAGCGCAGCGTCGGCGGGGAGCAGCGCGGCAAACCGGCGGTCGCTCACCTGGTGACCGCCGACCACGATCTGACCGGGGCTCACCTGGCGGCGCGACCAGGCGGTCTGCACGATCTTGTCCCTGCCGCGCCACGCCATCTCGGCAGGCGACATCCGGCTGGCCCTACGGGCATACCAGCCGAGTCGCGATGTGATGACAATGCTCATACTGGCTCAGGGCTCATACTGGCTCAGGGCTCATACCGGCTCGGGACGGCCGCTGGCCAGGCTCGAGCCCACGGCAATCGTTGCCCGAGTGGTCGCGATGAGAGATTCCAATGAGATGGGCATGGGCGCGCCGGTCCGGCACGCGTCGGCGAAGCGGGCGACCTGCGCTGCCTGGCCCTTATCCTGACCGCCGCGCGACCTGATGTCGCTCCGCCGCCGTCCGGTCCATACTGCCGCCTTGCGGAAATTGTCGAGTCGTGCGCTGCGGCCGCCAGCGGCAGAGTCCATGGTCTCCTTCGGGTACCGCGCGTTGCCGCCGGTGACGTAGGTAATCGCGGCTACTGAGCCGGTCCTGAAGCGCAAGGTCGCGTGCACGTCGCCATCGTCCGGGCCGGGGACTGCATAGACCTCAGCCGGCAAGCTGTCGGTCCACCAGCTGAGGGTGTCGATGAAGTGCCCGCCTTCGCCCGCGAAGCGCGACCCCTCCAAGCCCGCGTCGAGATACCAGCTATCGGCATCAAGCCGCCCGGCATTGACCAGGTACCGCGCCGTCAACGGGGCGCCGGACGAGCCGAACGCGCTCTTCAGCTGCCGGAACATAGGAGCAAACCGGCGGTTGAACCCCACCATCAGCCTGTCGTTGCCGGTTTCAGCAACGACCTCGATGATCTGCTGTAGCTCGTCGCCGGTGAGGGCCAGCGGCTTCTCGACGAAGACAGCCTTGCCTGTCCGCAAGGCGCGGCAGACCAGCTCGGCGTGAGTGTGATGGCGGGTCACGACGAAGATCGCGTCGAGTGACTTGTCCTTGAGAACTGCTTCGGCAGTTGTTGACGCGGTGTCGAAGCCGAAGCGCCGCTGGGCGTTGACAGCAGACAGCGAACGCGTAGTGGCCACATGCGCCAGTCGCACCGAGCCGAGTTTCGCCAGGTGCGGCAGCAGCATCGAGGATGCGTAATTGCCCGCGCCGATAAAGCCCACCGCCAGCTGGCCGGTGCGCGTTTCCTTGCTTGCCGGACGGCCTGCCAGAAGGACGCTGGTGCTCGGGGCGGCGCGCTCGCCACCGGTTTCAGACGCCGGGTACTCGAGGAGTACCCCGACCGCGGACAGCGCGCCGGACTTGAGATCGCCGTACACCTTCATGGCGTTCTCCAGCGGAAACACGCCGGAGATCAGCGAATCGACCTCGATGTCGTTGTGCGCGATCAGATCGAGAAAGCACCCGAGGTTGCGCCGCTCGGTCCACCGCACGTAGCCGGCCGGATAGTCGATGCCCTGCAGCTCGTACTTATCGTCGTAGCGGCCCGGCCCGTAGGAGCGCGAAAAGCGGACCTCTAGTTCCTTGTCGTAGTAAGCGTTCCAGGGGAGGTCTAGCCTGGTCTTCCCGATGTCAACGATCCTCGCGCGATCCCGCGCCAGCCTGGCGGCCGCCTCGGTGGGCTCGTTGGACGCCCCGCCGGCGGCAAGCAGCACTTGATCGGCGCCGCGCCCGTCGGTGAGCCCGCCGAGCGCGCGCTCTATAGCGGTCATCCCCTCATCGGTCGGCGGAGCGCATAGCACTGCCCCGGCCTTCTCGGCCAGCCGGCAGCGATCCTCGATCACGTCCATGCCGACCACCCGTACTCCGGCCGCGATCAGCAGCCGCACCGCCAGCTGGCCGACCAGGCCCAGGCCGATGACGCATGCGGCCTCGCCAAGCTGGGGCTCCGCCTGCCGTACGCCCTGCATCGCGATGGCGCCGACGGTGGCGAACGCGGCGTTCTCGGCGGAGACACCGTCCGGTACAGGAACGCACAAATTCACCGGGACCCAGTTGTACTCGGCATGAAGCGCGTGCTCGTTGCCGGCCGCGGCCACCATCTGGCCGACATGGAACTCCTCGGCACCTGCGCCAACCTCGACTACGCGGCCGCACAATGAGTAGCCGAGCGGAGTGTAGGAGTCCAGCCTGGTCATCACCTTCTTGTAGGTGCTGGCCACGCCTTGCTGGGAAACCGAGTCCAGAACTTTCCGCACCTGGTCAGGTCGGGCCCTGGCCATGCCGACCAGCGACATGCTCGCCTCGCTGACCTTCATCATCTCCGTGCCAGTCGAGATCAGCGAGAACAGCGACTGGATGAGAACACCGCCCGGGCGGCATGCGGGGGCCGGCACGTCCAGGACGGTCAGTTCCCCGCTCTTGTAGTTCTGCGCTACCTGCTTCATCAGATCCTCTGCTTCGGTGATCTCACGCGCGCGGGACACGTTTTCTTCATCCGCCAACGCCCTGCGCCTGCGCGTTGCGGTACCACAGCTCGAGGGAGAGGAGCTGCCAGATCTGCTTGGACCGGTCTTCGCGGCCAGCCTGGTCGTCGGCGATCATCCGCACCAGGGCATCGCGCCGGATCATCCCCGAACTCACCAGCTGGCCACCGACGAGCACGTCGCGGATTTGCTCGCCGAGCGGACCCCGGACCCAGGCGCGCAGCGGAGCGCTGAACGAAGCCTTGGGCCGGTGCACTATCTCCTCCGGCAGCCAGTCGGT
>Ga0335075_10006883_pt1 | contig 17551 bp, 14 predicted proteins | sample Lox_Sample_24_FD_206723 | JGI IMG/M metagenome (GOLD analysis project Ga0335075, IMG submission 206723) | Soil microbial communities from Loxahatchee National Wildlife Refuge, Florida, United States - Lox_Sample_2.4 | ecosystem: Environmental > Terrestrial > Soil > Wetlands | place: USA...
AGACCCGGCCCCGCACGGGGCCAGGCCCGACCAAGAAGACGACATATCTCGTCGTCTAGGTCAACGCCGCACCCGTTCAGAATCATCCTTGACTGACGTATGCGGGCACCGGCCGCGCGGGACGCTCAGCTCGGCCCCGTGGTGTGCCTGCTCGTCACGCTGGCGGAGCACGAGGGATGCCTTGTCCTCGTCGGCGTCCTCGTCGGCGTCCTCCTCGGCGTACGGGCCGGCGACCGACCGAGCCCGGCGGGACGGACCAGGGTACCGGCCAGGGGTGTTCACGGGCGCGACCGGCCCGTCCCGGCCGCGAGGGTTGGGACCAGGACCGGCCGCGGCGGCCCCGGCCGACCACCAGTGACAGAGGCTGGTCGCGGCGGGGACGCCAGGGCCATCGCACCCGATCCCGGAGGAATCATGAGCACCGCACCCGCTGTCTCCGTCACCGCAACCGGAGCCGCCAAGGATCGACCGCAGCCGGCAGCGTCGCCAAGGACGGCGGCGTTCTGGCTGGTGGCGGGGGTTTTGTTGCTGTCCTTGGCCGCGGCAAGCGCTCCGGCGCCGCTCTATGGCGTCTATCAGGCTCAGTTTCGGTTCTCGGCCGCCACGCTGACCGCGATCTTCGCGGTCTATGCCCTTGTCGTTCTCATTACGCTGCTGGTGTTCGGGTCACTGTCGGACTACCTGGGTCGCCGCCCCGTGATCATCGCTACCCTGGCCTTCGACATCGGCGCGTGCGCGTTGTTCCTGACGGCGCAGGGCGTCGGCCTGCTGTTCGCCGCCCGCGTGCTGCAGGGCATCGGCGTCGGCGCGGCGACCGGGGCGCTTGGCGCGGCGCTGATCGATCTGCAACCCGATCGCAGCGGGCTCGCGCCCGTCGTCAACACCGCGGCCACCATCTTTGGCCTGGCAGCGGGCGCGCTCGGAGCCAGCGGGCTGGTCCAGTACGGGCCCGCGCCGACCCATCTGGTTTGGTGGCTGCTGCTTGGCGCCTTCTCCGTGGCCATCGCCGGGATACTCGCGATGCCCGAGTCGGCGACGCGGCGTCCCGGCGCGCTTGCCTCGCTACGGCCGACGGTGCACGTGCCGCCCCGGGCGCGCGGGACCTTCGCCGTGGCCGTGCCGTGCCTGCAGGCGGCGTGGGCTCTGGCCGGCCTGTACCTGTCGCTGGGGCCGTCGCTGGCCGCGCGGGTGCTTGCCTCCCCGAACCGCGTGTGGGGCGGCCTGGTGGTCTTCCTGCTCGCCGGGATCGGGGCCGGGGCGACCGTCCTGTTCCGCCGCGTCGCTCCGCCCACGGTGATGCTGGCGGGATGCCTGGTCCTGGTGACCGGCGCCGGGGTCACCTTCGCCGCCATCGCCGCGCTGTCGGCCGTGGCCTTCCTGTGCGGCACCGCCGTGGCGGGCGTCGGATTCGGTATGGCGTTCCTCGGCGCTTTTCGCACGCTCAGCGCGTTGGCGGAGCCCGGTGAGCGCGCTGCCCTGATCGCCGGGATCTTCATCGTCAACTACCTCGCGTTCGGCATCCCGGCGTTGATCGCCGGGGTGGCCGTCACGCACTACGGCCTCCACCACACCGCGCTCGTGTATCTGGGCGTGATCGCCGCGCTCGCCGGGGCGGCCGCGGGCAGCATCCTGGTGCGCAAGCACTCCCCCGGCGCCCACCGCGCCCAGGCGCGCAGCGCCTGACACCGCCCGCCGCTGGCGGGTCGCGGGACGCCGATCCGGTCGCGTGCGACGTGCTCACCGGCGAGAACGCCGGCAGGCCGCGGCACGCGACGCTGGGATATGGTGTTGCTCGTGGTCGTACGCCAGCCCGACGGGGCAGGGTTGACGATGCTACGCGGGCGGCGCGGGGAATGCGAGAAGCTCGACGGGCTGCTTGCGGACGTGCGGGCGGGGCACAGCGCGGTCCTGATGGTGCGGGGCGAAGCCGGGGTGGGCAAGACGGCGCTGCTGCGGTACGCGGCCGACTCGGCGCCGGACCTGCGGGTGTTGCGCGTGGTCGGGGTGGAGTCGGAGATCGAGCTGGCCTTCGCGGCGCTGCATCAGCTGTGTGCGCCGATGCTCGATCAGCTCGGCCGGCTGCCGGGCCCGCAGCGAGACGCGCTGGCGACCGTGTTCGGGCTGACCAACGGGCCCCCGCCGGACCGGTTCCTGGTTGGCCTGGCCGTGCTGAGCCTGTTGTCGGCGGTGGCGGAGGAGCGCCCGCTGGTGTGCGTGGTCGACGATGCCCAGTGGCTTGACCGGGCCTCGGCGCAGACGCTCGGGTTTGTGGCGCGGCGGCTGCTGGCGGAGTCGGTGGCACTGGTTATCGCCGCGCGCGAGCCGAGCGCGGACTTCGGCGGGCTGCCAGCGCTTGAGGTCCTGGGTCTGCGCGACGAGGACGCGCAAGCGTTGCTGCGGTCCGTGGTGCGAGGGCGGCTGGATGGGCGGGTGCGGGACCAGATCGTGACCGAGACACGAGGCAATCCGCTGGCCCTCTTGGAGTTGCCGCGGGGCCTGTCCGCGGCGCAGCTGGCGGGCGGCTTCGGGCTGCTGCCCGGATCGTCGCTCGCTGGTCGGATCGAGGAGAGCTTTCAGCGGCGAATCGAGGACCTGCCCGCGGAGACGCAGCTGCTGATCCTTGTCGCGGCGGCCGAACCCGATGGCGACACGACGCTGGTGTGGCGGGCGGCCGGGCGGCTCGGGATCGCCGGCCAGGCGCTGGCGCCCGCCGAGACGGCCGGACTGCTCGAGATCGGCGCCGCCGTGCGGTTCCGGCATCCGCTGGTGCGCTCGGCGGTGTACCGGGCGGTGCCCCGGACCGAGCGCCAGCGGGTACACGCCGCGCTGGCGGAGGTGACCGACCCGCGGGCCGATCCTGATCGCCGCGCCTGGCATCGCGCGCAGGCGACGTCGGGTCCCGATGAGGAGGTGGCGGCGGAGCTTGAGCGGTCTGCCAGCCGGGCTCAAGCGCGCGGCGGGCTCGCGGCGGCGGCCGCCTTCCAGGAGCGCGCGGCGGGCCTGACGGTCGATCCGGCGCGGCGCGTGGAGCGGATGCTGGCAGCGGCGGGGTTTAACGTGCAAGCGGGCGCGTTCGACGCGGCGCTCGGACAGCTGGCCGCCGCGGAGTCCGTGACGCTTGACGAGTTCGCACAGGCCCGGGTGGACCTGCTGCGCGGAAGGGTCGCGTCGGCCTCCAGGGCCGGAAGCGATGCCGCGGCCAGGCTGCTGAAGGCGGCCAGCCGGCTCGAGCCGCTGGACGTGAACCTAGCGCGAGAGACGTATCTCGACGCCTGGGGCGCGGCGATGTTCGCGGGCCGTCTGGCTCACGGCGGAAATCTGCTTGAGGTGTCCCTGGCCGCTCGGGCCGCCCCCCGGCCGGCCGGTCCGTCACATCCGTCCGACCAGCTCCTTGACGGCCTTGCGGTGCTGGTCACCGAGGGACGTTCGGCCGCGGCGCCCGCGCTGAGGCGGGCCGTGAGTGCGTTCCGCGGCGAGGAGGTCTCGGTGGAGAGGGGGCTCCAGTGGGCCGTTATGGCCTCGTCGGCCGCCGTCACGCTGTGGGACTTCGAGAGCTGGGACGCGGTCATCACCCGTCAGGTCGAGCTCGCTCGTGACTCGGGTGCCCTCGCGCAGTTGTCGATCGCGCTGAACGGACGAGGAATAGTCGTCGCCTGGCTTGGCGACCTGGCGGCGGCGGCCCCGGTGATCGCGGAGGCGGCAGCGGTCACGGAGGCGACCGGGACCCGCGTCGCGCCGTACGGTGCCCTGCTGCTCGCGGCCTTGCGGGGGCGGGAAGCCGAAGCCTCGGCGCTGATCGCGGCCACGATGAGCGCCTGCCTGGCCGGGGGCGAGGGACTCGGCGTTCAGTACGCCCGCTGGGCGACCGCGGTGCTGCACAACGGCCTCGGCCGCTACGAGGAGGCCCTGGCCGCGGCCCGGCAAGCGAGCGACGACACGCCCGAGCTGTTCCTGTCCGCCTGGGCGCTGCCGGAGCTGATCGAGGCGGCCGTCAGGAACGGTCGGGCAGACCTGGCCGCCGATGCGTTGTCCCGGCTCGCCGACGCCACGAACGCCAGCGACACGGAGTGGGGAGCGGGGATCCAGGCGCGCTCGCGGGCGCTGCTGAGCCAGGGCGATGTCGCCGAGGACCTGTATCGCGAAGCGCTCGCCCATTTGGGCCGTACTCGACTGCGTCCCGAGCTCGCCCGCGCGCACCTCCTCTATGGCGAGTGGCTGCGCCGCCAGAATCGCCGGCTTGACGCCAGGCAGCAGCTGCGCGGTGCGCACCACCTGTTCGCCTCGATGGGCGCGGATGGATTCGCCGACCGCGCGCGGCACGAGCTGCTTGCCACGGGCGAAACGGTACGCAAACGGCGCGAGGACACGCGGGCGGAGCTCACACCACAAGAGGAGCACATCGCCAGGCTGGCCAGAGACGGCCGAACCAACACCGAGATCGGCGTGGAGCTGTACCTGAGCCCCCGCACCGTCGAGTGGCACCTGAGGAAGGTGTTCACAAAGCTCGGGATTAGCTCACGCCGGGGCCTGCGCACCGCCCTGCCGGGCCGGGCCAGGGAAGTCGCATCGGCGTAGCGGCAGGCATCGCTGATTGGAGTGCCCGGCGTTGGGTACTGACACGTACGCGGACGGTTGCTATACCAGTGTCGGGGAGGACCGGATGCGCATCAGCGATGTACTTCGCGTCAAGGGAACGCAGGTCGTCACGGTCACCCCGGACACGACGGTGCGGACCCTCCTCGCGGTCCTGGCCGAGCACCGGATCGGGGCGGTCGTCGTCTCTCGCGATGGCACTTCAGTCGACGGGATCGTCAGCGAGCGGGACATCGTCCGGGCTCTGGCCCGGCGGGGCGCCGCGGTGATGTCTGAGCAGGTCACGGCCATCTACACGGCCGATGTGCACACCGTCACGCCAGAGACAGGGCTGGAGGAAGTCGCGCGCATGATGACCGAGCGCCGGGTACGGCACGCGCCGGTCACGGTGGACGGCGGCTTGCGCGGCATCGTGAGCATTGGCGACGTGGTGAAGAGCCGCATCGGCGAACTGGAGACCGAGCGCGCCGCGCTGACGGACTACATCACCGGCACCCGTTAGCGCCGAGCTGCGTCCGGGACACGGGGTTCGGCCCGGGCCACGGGGTTCGGTGTGGTCCACGGGGTTCGGCGTGGTCCACGGGGTTCGGCGTGGTCCACAAGCCGCCGGCTCCCGGATACGGGGCGGCCAGGCCTCCCGTGGAGGCGCCACCCCGTATTGCGCCCGTAAAACGAAATCGCGCGCGTGCCCCGGGCTACTCCTGGTAGGCCTTTGCCTCATCGATCCAGGTTTGCGCTTCATGCTCGGACAGGCCCACCACCGGCCCGTGCCGTTCTTCGATCATTTGCTTTAGGTGCTCGGGGTTGCGGTGACGCAGCTCTTTGATCGAATCGACGCCGATGCTCTTGAGCATCTCCTTGTACTTAGGACCTATCCCCTTGAGCTTGTCGAGGTCGTTCACGACGTGATCAGACATCTTGCCATCCCCCCGTAACGGCGGTCACCAGCGGGCCGCCAGCTTCCGAAAACCCCTGAGGCCCAGGTTAGGTGCTCCGGATACTCCTCACAAGCCCCTACGGCTTCGCTACCTGCGGGGACACCCGATTGTCGAGAATGAGTTAGCCCGGGATCACTGGATTAGCACCGATGGGACGTATAGGTTTCTGATTGTTACATATCTGATCTTTATACGGCGCTGACGGATGGCATGCCTTCCGCGGATCACTTCTGTCGAATGCGAAAGCGTCAGCGTGATTCTCCACGCGATTACGGCCTCGGAAACGACAGGGCGCCCCTGTTTCCATGGCCAGACGTGAGCAGTACCGGCGGTGGACAGTTCAGTGCCACGGCCGGGCCGCCCGCTGCGCCCAATAGGCGTCCGGGGCTTCGGCGAGGCCGAGCGCGGGGAGCGGGCCGACGGTAAGCGCGGCCAGGTTCTCATCCAGTTGCGCGCGGGTGACGGCGCCGGACAGCACAACCGATGCCCATGGTTGGGCCAGCGCGGCGGCCAGCGCGACCGCGTCCACGGTGACACCGCGCGCCGCCGCCAACTCGGCCAGGGGCGCCGGCGGCCCGCCCGCCGCGGTCAGCCGCCCGTTGGCGACCGCCTCTTTGACCAGGATCGCCCAGCCGGCCGCGGCGGCTTCGGCCGCGGCGGGGCCGGCGGACTGCTCGAGGAGGTTCCACGTCACCTCCGCCTCCGTGAACAACTGCTGCCCGTCCACGGTCACCGGCAGCGCCCGGCGGATCGCCTCCGCCTGCCGCGGTCCGCTCGTGCTCAGCCCGATCATCACGCCGCCGGCGCGCAGCCGGGACAGCGCGGCCAGCAGCGGGCCGTCGGTAAACAACCCGGAGTCAACGGTCAGCGAGTGCACCTGGTACAGGGTGAGCCGGTCACCAAGCAGGGCCAGGCTTTCCGCCAGCTGAGTCGTGAACATGGCCAGCGAGTGCTCCTTGACCTCCTGCACGGGAGCGTCGAGCCGCCAGCCGCCGGTGTAGCGGTACCCCCACTTCGAGCCGATGACCACGTCCGCATGCCCGCGCTCGGCCAGCCAGCCGGCCACGAACTCCTCGGCCAGGCCGTAGGAACGGGCCGCGTCCACGTACCTGACCCCGGCCGCGTAGGCGGCGTCGAGCACCGAGAAGGCCCGGGCCCGCAGGCCGGCCACGCTGCGGTCGGGCAGGTCCTGTTCGCGGCCGCTGGTGATGTACGCCGGGCGGCCCAACGCGGCCAGCCCAAGCCCCACCCGGGAGACCAGCGGTCCCCCGGACCCGAGTGTCGCCGTCGGCATGCGAATCCGGCTCCCGTAGCCGCTCACCATGGTCACCACCGTACCGGCGGGCCTTAACGCACTCCACTCCGTGCCCGCTCCGATGTCTCCGTGCGGCGCACTCCAGAACACCCAGGCGCTGCTGAAACTCAACCAGCCTGCCACATGACGACCTTGATACGGGAAGCGCGGATTCCTGGGCCCTATTAGCGGGTCGCGCGACCGGTTCTGGAGGGGGCGAGCAGACCGAGGGCGCGGGCGCGCTCGACGGTCTCGGCGCGGTGGTGCGCGCCGAACTTGGTGTAAAGGTTCTTGACGTGGGTCTTGACGGTGTTCGGGGAGACCGACAGCTCGCGGGCGATCTCCGGTGCGGTCAGGTTGGTGGGCAGGTAGCGCAGCACGCGGACCTCGCTTTCGCTCAGCGGCTCAAGCAGCGGCTCTGGCAGCCTCGGGGGGATGATCCCGCTCGGACCCGCCCTGCTCACGCGGGAAGGAGATTCTCCGCCATGACCCCTCCCGCCCCCGTATCCCCCGGCTGTCCCCCCGTGTCTCCCTGGCCCGGCGAGCATGGCGCGGATCTCGGCGAGCAGCGATGGGTGGGCGGTGAGATGCCTTGTTTGGCGGTCAAGCAGGCCCGGCACGGGATCCAGCAGGAAAAGCAGCAGCGGGCCGTCGGGTTCGGCCAGGTCCAGTGCACGTTCCAGCGCGCTGTGAGCGGCACCGGCGTCGCCGAGCGAGTCCCGGGCGATCGCCTCAAGCGCGTACGCGTGTATCAGCTCGTAGTACCAGACGACCGGGGCCGAACCGTCCAGGACCGGGGCGAGCGTGAGGGTCGCGGCACGCGGGTCGCCGGTGGCGAGCCGCAGCGCCGCCTCGGCGACGCGGATCTCGCCGCGCTCGCGGTCGGTGTCGCCGAGCCCGTCAAGGAACTGCCCGGCTTGCCCGGTCTGGCCGAGCCGCACCAGGGCTAGCAGCAGAAATGCCCGTATCAGGGGGATGAGGAAGTGCCGTGAGGCGAGTCGCCGGGCCAGCAGGTCGGCGGCCTGGAATGCGGCCAGCGCCGCGGAGTCGCGATTTTGGGCCATCTCAAGAACCCCGCGGACGAAGCGGGTCGCGGCCGACATAGCGGGCTGGGCTTCGGCCCTGACCGTGCGTTCGGCGCCCTGCAGCCAGCGCTCGGCCTCCTCCAGCCTTGCCTGCCAGGTCAGCATGACCGCAACTACCCGGCAGGCTACGCCGAAGGCCGGGTCATCGCTCCAGCCGTGTCGCTCGGCCAGCTCCGCCGCCTCACGGCCGAGCTCGGCTCCCCGCGTGAACGATTTCCGGACCGCGAGCGCCGCCCGGTAGGCCAGGCCGGTGAACTCCAGGTAAGGCCGCCCGGTCCGGCGGGCCAGCGCGATGCCGCTTTCCAGGTGCCGTGCTGCGTCATCGGGTGCGTCTACCCAGTACTCCGTGCTGCCCAGGCTGATCAGGGCCAGCGCGCGCAGGTCCTCGGTCAGGCCTGGCTGCGCCGCGTCCCCGTCCCCAGCCGTTGCCGCCAGCCGCTGGGCTTGCTCGGCCACGCCGGGCAGGTTGCCGCGCTGACTCTCCAGCAGCAGGCTGACAACGCCCGCAAGCAGCCGCAGCTGGCCGCGCCTGGCCTCGGGCACGCGGTCCGATCGCCGCGCGGCCAGGGCCAGGTACTGGTCCGCTGCCTCCAGCGATCCTTGCGCCAGCTCGTCGGCCGCGGCCAACACGGCAAGCTCGGCGTCCGCCGGCAGCAGGGCGGCGGGGAACCCGGCCAGCAGCTCGTGAATGGCGGCTCCCTGCCCGTCCAGGTGGAGGCCGGGCCAGTGGTCGACCAGCAGCCGGGCGGCCAGGCGCCAGTCGCGGGCGGCCTGGGCGTGCCGGACCGCCTCGGTCGGGTACCCGTGCCCGGCGAACCATCCCGCAGCGGCCTGGTGCAGCCCGGCCACCTCGCCAGGGGCGGTGCGCCGCAGCTCCAGCTGGAGCAGGCCGGCGAACATCTGGTGGTAGCGGAACCAGGACCGCCCGGCGTCCGCCGGCATCACGAACGCGCCCGCCGCCTCCAGGTCCTGCAAGACCCGCTCCCCGCCCTCGTCGCCGGTCAGCAGGCGGGCCAGGTCCCCGTTGACCCGCTCCAGGATGCTGGTGCGCAGCAGCAGCCGCCGCACCGGTTCCGGCTGCCGGTCAAGCACCTCGGCCAGCAGGTAGTCGGCCACCGTCCGGTCGGTGCCGGAGAACTCCGCCGCCAGCCGTTCCGGGTCCGGGTGACCGGCCAGCGCCAGCGCCGCCAGCCGCAGCCCCGCCGCCCAGCCCTCGGTCCGCCCGTGCAGCGCCGCCAGCGACGCCCCCGGCAGCTCGACCCCGGCCGCCGCCAGCAGCTGCCCGGCCTCCTCCAGGCTGAACCTCAGGTCATCGGCGCGGACCTCGGCCAGCTCGCCCTCCAGCCGCAGCCGGTGCAGGCCCAGCCGCACGTCGTGCCGGGCCGCCAGCACGAACCGCAGCTCCGCCGGTGCCCGCATCACCAGCAGCTCCAGCTGCCGCGACACTTCCGGGCCGAGCTCGTGCACGTCATCGACCACCAGCCACAGCCGGTCCTCCAGCCGCGCCAGGTCCGCGAGCAGCCGCTCCACCAGCGCCCACGCGTCCAGGTCCGGCGCCGCCGACACCCCCTGCACCAGCCCGGCCCCCGCCGGGGTCAGGCGCAGCGCCCCCGCCACCGACGCCCAGAACCGCTGCGGGTCACGCTCCCCCCGCCCCGCCGCCACCCACGCCGCCCGCCCCGCCAGCCCGGCCTCGGCGATCCACGACCGCAGCAGCACCGTCTTACCGCTGCCTGCCGGCGCCGACACCACCGTCACCCGCGCCGGGCCCCCCAGCCGCCCGAACAGCACCGGACGAGGCACCACCCCGCCCCCATCACGGCCCCTGCCGTCCGCTGGGCGCAACCCCGCCGCAGACCCCACAGCAACGATCATCCCATTAGCCCCGCGTTATCGCATCTGGCAATCGCGAAATTCGGGCTAGTCCCCGAGCCGTAGGAAGCGGGAGTACCGATCAGCCCTGGCGCTGCATGCGATGAGCGAGCTCGCGGTTCGCCCCGGCGATGGCTCCTTCCTCGAGCATGTCGACTCCGTTGACAGCCTTCCCGGGACCCGCTTATGGTTATGTACAGCAGAACGGTAATTCTGCTCTACATGATGAAGGTGTTTGTGCCTATGAGCCACGCAGCGGTTCCCGCAGTCGGCGCGGATGGGTTCGATGATCTGCTCGCACGGCCCGGCGACCTGCTGGTCATGTTCAGCGCACCATGGTGCGCGGTCTGCCGAGGGCTCGCGCCAGATCTTGCGGAGCTCGGCGCGGGGCTGGGGCCTAACCTGCAGATCGCGGAGGTCAGTGTCGATGACAGCCCGGCACTTGCGCGGCGATTTGGCGTCCAGTCGGTGCCCACCGTCCTCATGTTCCGCGACGGGCAGCTCCTTCGGACTTCTCACCCCCGCACGCGGGCCGACCTCGCGGGGGTGCTCACCGCTGATTCCGTAGACAGCGCCGGCTCAGTAGACGATGCGAAGGAGGCCACCGCATGACGCGTCGCGAGACCGTCCCGAACTTCGACGGCGAGCAGCAGCTGGTCGGTTCAGTCCAGGTCACCCATCATTTCGATGAGGCCCAGGGAAGCGTCGCGCCGGTTCGGTGGCACTACGTCACCGCTGGCGATCCCGGCGGTGAATCGTTGCTCCTCCTGCACGGCAACCCAGAAAGCTGGCGATCCTGGGAACCTCAGATCGAGTACTTCGCCAACAGCTACCGGGTAATCGCCGTCGACCTGAAAGGTTACGGACAGAGCGACAAGAGACCGGGCGACTGGCGCTGGGAAAGCTGCGCCGAGGAGCTGCGGGCCCTGCTGGATCAGATCGGCGTGGGCACCGTCGCCATCGTCTCGCACGACCGCGGCACCGTGCTCGCCGACTACTTCGGCGGCAACCACCCTGACCGGGTCCGCTGCTACGTGCGGATGCAGCAGGTTTGCCACATCTGGCGGGCCGAGTATTCGTGGCAGGCGAATTATTTCGCCGACCCGCTGTTCGGTCCCTATCTGTTCGGCGATCCCGACGTCTACTTCGACTTCCGGCTCAAGGCGATGCTGAAGAACGACGTTGACCCCGTCCGGTTGGAGACGCTGCGCTACGAGATGAGCTACCCCGGTATCGCCGACGCGGTGACGCGTTACTACCAGTCCTCGACCTTCGAAAAGGAACGGCTCGACCGGGTGCGGCTGTTCCCGCACATGGCCTTCCCGGTCCTGCTGCTGCAGGGCAACCAGGACGACGGGCAGCCGACCTATTACTTCGATCACCCGAAACTGCCGGCGGCCGCCTGCTTCCCGGCGGCCGAACTCGCCTGGGTCGACGGCGCCGGCCACTACACGAACCTCGAGAAGCCCGAGGCGGTGACCGAGGCCATCGCGAAGTTCCTCGTCGCCAACGACGCGGTGCAGCCCCAGGGCGCCGAACGCCAGCCGTGACCCCTGACCCGCCCCCGCCAGCCGGGCGGAGATAACTCCAAAAGCAACCGGGCCGGCCGGGTGGCCGGCCGGACCCGGGCAAGCGCAATGATTGCGATGAAGCGGAGGTCTGCATGCCATTCAGCTACGTCGAGATGATGCGGGGGTTCGGCCTCGGTGACTTCGCCGCCCTGCCGTCCTTCGATCCGGTACGGCCGGCACCGGTCACCACCGACCTGCGCAGCGCCAAGCTCGGCCTGTTCACCACGGTCGGCGCCCACCTGCCCAGCCAGCGCCCCTTCCAGACGACCAACGACCTGACGTTCCGGCTCGTTCCGCTGGACGTTCCGGTCGCGGAACTCACCTTCGATCATCCGTCCCCCATTCGCGGCTTCGCACTGGATGACCTCAACGTCGTCTTTCCGCGCGACCGGCTGGTCGAGATGGCCGCAGACGGTGTGTTCGGCGAACTCGCCCCGGCCGCCGTATCGATGCTGGGCTCGATCACGAAGTACACCGAGCTCGTCGAGCAGACCGCGCCGGGCGTGGCCGCGGTGTTCGGCGACCAGGGTGTCGACGCGGTGCTCATGATCCCGTTCTGCCCGGCCTGCCATCGCGCGACTCACCTGTTGTCGCGTGCGCTCGAGGCCCGGGGCATCCCGTGCGTCACCATGAGCGCGCTGCTGGAGATGTCGGAGGCGTTCAAGCCGGCCCGGCCGGTATTTGCCGACTTCCCGCTCGGCGCCACTGTCGGCCGCCCGCAGGATGCGGCCATGCAGCGATCCGTACTGGAAGACACCCTCAACGTCCTCGTGCAGCCCGCCGAGCCGTGGCGAGTCACCCGCTTGCCGCAGACCTGGGCGCCTGATCGCGGGTGGGAGGATGACGTCCGCGCGCTGTACGAAAAAGAGGGCATGGATGTCCACCGAGCCCGGGTCGCCGCGCATACGCGTGACGGTCAGGGACTGGTGGGTCGCGAGCAAGAACTCGACATTGCGTGTGCCTGCTGAGTGGGATCCGCTCCGCAGGCTGGACTCCCGCCCCCGGGTAAGCCGCCTGCCTGGCGGCTTACCCGGGGGCGGGAGTTACTTCCGTCAGCAGGATGTCACACACCCGCTTCAGCAGTCGCGCATCGGCTCGCACGCTGGGTATGGCCACCGCGACCGCGAGGTTGAGCAGCGGCCGAGGCCCGCGCACCACGGCCGACACGGCGGTCAGGCCAGGCTCGCTCTCCCCGGAGTTCACGGCATAGCCGTCCTCGCGGGCACGGTCGAGTTGCCGCAGCAGGGCCGCCCGCGTACGCACCGTGGACGACGTGAGGCGGGGCAGGTCGTCGGCCGGAAACAGCGCTTCGACCTGGTCGTTCGGTAGTGCCGCGAGCAGAACCTTCCCGCTGGCGGTTGCGTGCGCGGGCAGCTTCTGACCGACCCGCAATCCTGCCCGCAGCGCGCGACCGCTCTCGATACCGTCCAGGAAACTGACCTCGGTACCGTTGAGGGCCACCAGATGCACAGTCTCGGACAGCTCGTCGGCGACCCGCTGCATGACCGACTTTGTCCAGTCGCCCCCCTGGAGCCGCCGGGTCACCGCCAAACTCAGCTCGAGCAGGTCCGGCCCGGCTGAATACTGCTTAGTTCGCGGGTCCTGCTCAGCGTAGCCATGCCACAAGAACATCGCCATCAGCCGGTGCGCGGAGGAGCGGGTGACGTCCAGGGCCGCCGAAATGTCGGCCAGGGACAAGCTGTCATGGGTCTTGAACAGCGAGAGCAACCGGATGGCACGGTCGACCGATTCGATTGGGTAGCGCGGCGCATCGCCTTCTTTGCTCAGCTCAGTCTCCACGCGACCGCCAGACTCCCGGATCCGCTCGTGCCGTCACGATTACGATACCGTCACCAGGCCAGACGCCAGGCGTCCGCGGACGGAAGGTGGAGCGCCGAGTCGCGGTCAGGCCGGCCGGAGAACGAAGTCGCAGCTGAGGGCGCGGTACGGCGTGCCGAGGCCGCGAGCGCGGTAATCATCAGGGCTGGCACGCCGCGTGGTGGTCTTGACCGTGGAAGCCGGCACGGGGCCTTCGAGGGAGCTATCGACAAGGGGGTCGCCGTCGAAGTAGATCTGGGTGGTCAGCGGCAGGAATCCGTCGGCGGTGACGACGGAGTGGATGTGCCTTGGCCGGTCGCCTGGCTGTCGCAGCGCCTCGGCGAGGGTCGCGAACGGCCCGCCGGGCGGGAAGGAGAGGGATTCGATACCGGGCATGACCGTGCGAAACTCGTAATAGCCCTTGCTGTCGGCGACGACCCTGCCGCGTAGGTTATCGGCGGGGATGCCGACGGCGTCGTTGGGAATGTTCAGGGGTGCGAAGTCGGCGGACGTGATACCGGAGTAGACATCGTTGGCGTCGATCTGCCAGACATCGACGACCGCTCCGGGAAGCGGCTCGCCGGCGGTGGACCGCACGGTGCCCGACACGAGGAGGGGCTCACCGGGTTCGCCGGGGCGCATCGGCAGCACAGCCGGGCTGTCCAGCAGCGGGGCGCCGGGCACGTGGGCCGGGCCCTGCATCTCCCAAGAGCTCGCGCCATCCGTTTCCGGGTGGAGGTAGTCGGCGCCTTCGGTACCTTGAAGCACGGTCTTCACGAATACGCAACTGACATACACCATTTCGCCGGCATCGGCGACCTGCTGAAGCCACCCAAGCACAGCCGACAGCTCCTCCATGGTGACCTCGTGCTTGACGATGACGTCGTCAATAGCGCGGCGCAAATCGGCGAACACGACCTGCAGTCTGGTCTCGGACTCGCTCACGAGCGTTTCACTCCTTTGTCTAAACAGAGGGAGAAGTCATAAGGGGCCGAACACGACCCCGGTATCATCGCCGCCGGTGCTTGCTGGGGAATCTCGCAGAAGTCATGCAATGGACAGCAATACCGTTTCGCTTCCCTTTTCACGGTCGGGGAACTGTATCAGTTCGACGATATTGCCGTCCGGGTCGAAGCCGTATGCGGCGTACATCGGGGCGTGTTTGTCTACCGGTGGTGCGTCGTTTTGAAACCTCATGCCCGCGCGCACGAGGCGCTCGAACTCCGCGTATATGTCGGTGACTTCGAAGCACACGTGCGTGAACCCGTGATCGCAGGCCCGCTGTTGCGGGTCTCGCTCCTTCGGAGTGGGATGGGTGTACTCGAAGAGCTCCAGGTACGTATTGCCGCCGCGCAGAAAGACGCACTTCGCCGCGGACCCGGCGAGCCCGACGACGCTGTCGATCCGGTCGTTGCCCTGCTCCCAGCCGGACCTGAGCACTTCTTCGAGCCCGAACAGTTCACAGTAGAAAGTCTTGAGACGCTCGAGGTCGGGAGTGGAAATCGCCGTGTGATGCACTCCGATGATCATGAGGATTCCCTTCGGCTTGTGGCCACCTACGCCCCGCCCGGGGTCTTCATCGACGCGACCAGCCGCTCCCGCAGGTCGGGCTTGGAGATCTTGGTACTCCCGGTAAGGGGCCATCGGTCGATTGGAATGAACTCCTTGGGCCGTTTGAAGGCGGCGAGGCCGGAGCGGCAGAATTCCTTCAGCTCCGCGTCTGTAAGCGTGCTTCCCGGAGCGAACTCGACGAAGGCGACGACCTTCTCACCCCACTTCGCGTCCTCCACTCCGATGATCTGCGCCTCGACGATGCTCGGGTGCCCTTTGAGGAAGATCTCCACCTCGAGGGCCGACACGTTCTCGCCGCCGGACTTGACCATGTCCTTGATCCGGCCGTGGTACCGCAGGTAGCCGTCGGCCGAGAGGCTGCCCAGGTCACCGGTGCGCAGCCAGCCGTCCTTCGTGAAGGGCTGCTCGTCGTCTGACAGGCCGAGGTAACCGATCATGCGGTTCCAGCTCAGCACCTGGATCTCGCCCTTCGCCTCCGCCGGAACGACGTGACCTTCGTCGTCCACGATGCGCACTTCGATGCCGGCGTGCGGCCGGCCAATGTACTCGATCCGCTTCTCCTGCGGATCGCGCAGGTCGCCGAGTGCGACCGTGGGGGAGCACTCCGTCAGGCCGTACACGTTGGTGACCTCCACCCCGAGCACGTCGTGCAGGTACCGGCACAGATCCGGGGTCTCCGCGGTGCCGACCACCCTGAGCCGCGACTCGAGCCCGGTTCGTTCCCAGCCGCGGATGAAGTCCCGCAGGATTGAGCCCAGCCCGTGGAACACGGTCACCCCCGTGTCCTGAGCAATTTTGACCGCCCGGTCGGCCGACCAGCGGGACATGAGCGCGACCGAGCCTCCGCCGGCGAGCGCGCACAGCAGCGTGAAGACCGACCCGGAACAGTGGTAGAAGGGCGACGTCCCGAGGAAGACGTCATCAACGCCGACTAGCCAGCGGCCGGCGTTGGCGGCGCCGGTGGCGATCATGGTGTCCTGCCGGAGGAGGGCGCCCTTCGGAGACGCGGTGCTCCCCGAGGTGAACTGGACCATGCCGACGTCGGCCGCGAAGTTCCGCATCGCCACTCGCACGGCGGCTCCGTCGCCGGCTTCCAGCACCGGGAAGGGCGTTCCGGGTGCATCGCGCAGCCACCGGCCGGTGACGCCCGTGGCCAGCAGGCTGTCGAGGTGCTTGGCGACGAAGGCGGTGACCGCGTCCGAGTCCGGGTGCGGTTCATCGACCAGCAGGAGACGCGGTTGCGTCTTCCGCAGTTGGAACTCGATCTCCCGCCAGGTGAGCCTGGTGTTGAGCGGCACCACCGAGGCGCCAAGCACGCTCGCGCCGAACCAGGCGTAGACCCACGCGATCGAGTTCTCGGACAGGATGGCCACCCGGTCGCCGGCGGACACCCCCGCGGCGGACAGCCGGCCGGCCATGATCCGGGACCGGGTGTTCAGGTCGTCGTAGGTCACTACCCCGAGTTCTTGTTCCCGCCCTCCCTCTTCTGGGTGAATCGCGGCACGTTTGCCGTATCGGCCGGCAAGTGTGTCGAGCATGCACGAAATGTCGTATCCAAGCCAGTCCTGGCCCATTTCTTCCACCTCTCCGTCAAGGTTGCGTACGTCAGTGATCCCGGATACCGGACTTCGCCACCGCTTCCGCGAGCAACTCCATCTGTCGGGTGAAGATCCGCTCGTTGGGATTGGGCAGGTCAATGCTGAGGTGTTGGACGCCTAGCTCCGCATACTCGCTGAGTAGTTCCGCCGCGCCCTCCACCGAGAGGAATTTCCTGAGGCTTTTCCCCGCGTAGGGCGCCTTCGGGTCGGACATCCCCCAGGTGAGTACCACGGCGATCCCGGGACTGGGAACGCCTCGCTCGCTCGCCTGCTCGTCGAGGTAGCGCTGGCCGATCCGCAACTGTCCGGGCTCCAGCCCCGCGGGGAGCCAGACGTCCCCGAGTTCCACGGCACGCCGTGCCGCCCGCTGGCTGTTGCCGCCGATCAATATCGGTGGAGACGGCTGCTGCGCGCTCTTGATGAGCGGTCTCACCTTGGGCAACTGGGTGAACCGGCCATCGAAGGCGAGTTCGTCGCCCTGGAGCAGCTGGCGGACCAGCCGGATGTACTCGTCGGTACGGTGTCCCCGCTCGGCCGCGGGGACACCGATGGCGTTGAACTCAGCCTCGACATGACCGACCCCGACGCCGAAGAGCATCCGGCCGTCAGAGAGCACGTCGAGGGTTCCCAGCATCTTCGCCTGGACGATCGGGTCCCGGTAGGGCAGCACGATGACGCAGCTGGCAAGCTGGATTTTCTTCGTGCAGCCGGCGAGAAAGCCCCACAGCATATAGGGGTCGAGCCACCAGTTCTCCTCGCCGTAGTACTCGACGGCCGTGAACTCCTTGTTGCCGTATTCCTCGCTGTCGACCCACTGCTGCCGCACCGGCTCGACCCGCGTCTCCTCGAGTCCCCCCACTGGCGCGACCAGGTGATCTTGCACCCACAGCGAGTCGAACGCCAGGTCCTCGGCGGCCGTCGCGAGTCGCAGCGCCTCGTCTCCGCGAACCCAGGCCCGATAGGGCGGGATCCAAGTTCCGACCTTCACAACACCTCCAGGTTTGTCAAAGAATGGCGATTGGGTTGACGGGGGACCCCGTCGAGCGCTTGAGGAGCAGCGGCGCGAGGACCGCCAGGAACTCCCAGGATCTCCGGTCGCGGCACCGCTGGGCGAGTTCGTCCAGGTAGGCGTTATCGAGTAGCCACAGGCCCATCGCCACCAGGGCGACCGTGTGGACCGGCATCGTGAATCCGCGGACGCCGGACGGGG
>Ga0335075_10006885_pt1 | contig 17548 bp, 14 predicted proteins | sample Lox_Sample_24_FD_206723 | JGI IMG/M metagenome (GOLD analysis project Ga0335075, IMG submission 206723) | Soil microbial communities from Loxahatchee National Wildlife Refuge, Florida, United States - Lox_Sample_2.4 | ecosystem: Environmental > Terrestrial > Soil > Wetlands | place: USA...
GCTATAATTGTGTCCGCATCACCTTCCGTAGAATCCGAAAAAGCTACCGAAGGTATGTTGTCTCCCAAAGCACCTAACTTAAATACTAAGCGGAAATTTTGGTCCCTAATAACTTTTCCGCTATCCATTTTTAAAACTTCTGATAGTTTTGCCTCGGGGAACCGCACACAACGGGCCGCAGGGGGGAGGTACGGTTTAGGTCTTTGGGTTTCTTCGATCGATGAAGCCTTGTCATAAGCTGACGCTGAGAGTGCGAATGCAAACACTTGGATTTCATGAGCATTCGATCCCACAGCGATCAACCTTGATTGCGAATGTATAGCCAAGCCCCAAGCACTATCTCCAACATTTTCCGCGAAGAAGCTTTGATAGTTAGTATTATAGATTGCAAATGATGCGTAAACAAGCTCACAAATTGATAATGCTAACGTGGTCTGGCAAAGCATTCGGTAAAGCATTCTCAATAACCTGCGTATAATATGCAATGACGTCCCCATCATGGCATGAACATAGCAAGATTTCTTTGTCCCCTAAATTCCCAATAATCAGGTGATTTATAATGTGACCACGATATCTGGTAATAAAGTTTTTGCGTTTTGCTTCTCGGGACTGTGGTGGTTGGATGACCATGTCAGGTTCTCGAGGCAAAGCTTGCTGAGGATTCTGTGGTCTATAAACATAGATTTTGTCGCCGTAAACAGCGAAGTATAGCTATGATAGGTTAGTTGTGTGCATAAATTGACATATGTGACGCACATTGTAATATTGGGACAGAACCGTCAGATTCATCCTCCATTCCTCAACTCTGGGCAAGGGCTGAGCATCTTCAATATCTTGCTCATCCTCGCTATCCGAATCGTCGGGCGGTTGCATAGGAGAAGTATGTAATGCGCCAAACTGGGTTAAATCAGTAATCGTCTTGAAAAGAAGCCGAGAGCTCGTAGCATCTTGGCTGAGTGACCAGGACGTTCCAGAATACTCACCCTCTGCGCAGCAGTCTGAACACCTAGTCTTGTTACCGAAATTTCCTGGAAGCCTCGTTCCAGGGCCATAATTTCAACATACTATGGCGGGGCAGCTTGGTCGGTGGCTGAGATTGGTTCTACATTGGGATTATTTTCTGCGTACGTAGCAGGTGAGGTTCGTCACATTACAAATGACGGAGAAGGCTCGGGTCGGATAATGCTATCTTAGTGCAAGGCTGAGAACAATATAGCTAGACGCATGTAGGGCTGCCACTTAACAATTTGTTGCACAACATGTCAGTTATATGTAATACTGAGAGGATTTATGCATAAGCAATGTCCATGGGACGCCTTTTGATTCATTTATATTCAAACGTCGTCTTCACGACCCGGATATTTTTCGATCCACCCAACAGAAACGCCAGCCGCAAACGAAGCAAACCTATATGAAAGGATATCTTGTTGACCCGTTTCGCCCGTCAGAGACTTCCATCTATTGAAGCATAAGTTTCCGCATATCTCTCATCCGATAATCTAGTACAGGAGTTTCCCAGTCATCTTGGACCAACGAGTATGATTCCTTCAAATTGTCTTTGGGTTTGCGAGGATTGAGAGCCCAATATCCAAAATCTGCATCTACCGTTGCAAGATACCTCATCAAATTTTTCCAGTAGTGTGCGTCCCCTTCGCTGGGCTTATCTGGTGCTCCAAATTCACCAATCCAAACTGGGGCTATATCTTGTTCGAGCAGATAGCCCCAATTGTCCCGCATCGACTTCACGAAGGAAGCATATGGTCGCTTTGCATATCTTCCCTCGGAACTTCCCCATCCCGACCATCCATATACGTGTGCGGAATATACAACACGACTTGGAACGGAAAGCTCAACAGGCCGTGCCCCTGCTTCCGTAAGGAAGTTGCCGGACCCGGTTCCTCCAACAATTATCAGCCAATCTGGATTCATCGCCAACAGCCTGTTACCAGCACGTTCTGCTGCTGCGGCCCAAGTATCCCATGAGAGAGTCCCCCAAAGGCTGCGTACTTCGTTTCGAAGATCTGCGCCGATGACAAGGGGATTCTTCACGTGGGGTTCCATGATTATTTCCCAATTTTCTATCCATTCGTCTTCCGTCATGCGAACTCTGCAGATTGATCCAAGGTGGTCATTATGCCATAGTCCGTCGCAAGGATCGGCGCCGCAACACCAGGTTGAGTGTGTAATATGATTGTTGATAATGACAGCCAGGCCTTCATCTGTGAGACTGTTGACAACAGCTTCGAATATGTCCAAAGCTCGTAAGCCGACAAGGTCCGCGTTGGCAGCTAATAAATGAGGTAAAATGGGAGGGTTCGTCATCACCATCTCGTCGGCATATGGGAGGCGTACACTATTGAAACCTAGATGACGGATCGTCTTCGCTATGGATGATCGGTGCTGGATGTCGAGTCCGCCCGGTATAAACAATTCATCGCTACCACCATACCAATTGACCGATGCCAACTTGAACCTTTCGTCTCGAGAGTCGACAATATTTCGGCCTTGCGTGCGGAGAGGTGTATGGGTCAAAATCGGGTGCGGGGAGGTCATCAAGGGAGGCAGAGGTCGTTGGCCGAAAAGAATAGAATCAGGGTCGGGAACCCATGGTTTATTGAGAAGTGTTTCTTGGTGCCACCAAAAGGCAATGTAGCCGCTGGCGGCCAGCAGCAGTATGACTATCAACATAGTGAGGCAGACTCGCACACGAGTATGGTCTGCCTGTGTAATGCGGCTGTAAGAGTCCCCTGGTAAGCAGAAGCCATGACTTCAATATATCGTGGTCCAATGTTCCGGCTTTTTCGGACGATGGCTGAGGTCAAGCCTGGTACGACGAAATCCTTGTAAGCTTGATTAGCAATGGAACATAATGTGGCTGAGATCACGTGCATTACGGGATCCAACTCGCCAGTTACGCCATATCTGTTTGGCTGACCGAGAATGTTCTCCGGCGCATCCGAGGTGTTTTGTAGGGTTCATCGCGCCTTTCCCATGTTACTGGAATATGTCGGAGCAATTCAGCTGCAGTTCTTTTAACGCTGATTCGATTCTTACATCAGATAATTCTCTCGGCACAGCTTCTGGCCCGAAAGCCGGCACTTGGCAGCACCTTATTTGTGACTCCCCCGAGCCGCAGCTTCCGGTCGCATGATTCTTTACCTAATCAGAAGTAGTCTCTTCTGAACGAGACTCTTAGGCTGTTAATACGGGTAGGGATCTAATTTGTCATATGCATCAGGCATAATTGGGCTATCGCTGGAGTAGCTGAATAAGTTAGCATCGCTGACATCTGAAATATACTGAGTGTGTACATGTATTCAAGTACTTCATATAGATAGACGAGAGCTATCCTTGACATTAGCTGTTATTAACATAACTGTTTGATTTTCTAAACACTGCTGCCTGTATACGAACTACAGAGGGGATACAAGGGTCGTGGAAAGGTTGCCTACCGATATGTACGATACCACGAGTTCATCCGTTCAAGTACCTCCACTGCGGGAACCCGATAAGATGCAGGAAAGCTATTCGTAACCTTCGCACCGTCATACTAAGTCGAAGTTCCTGGTTCCATCCGAGTGCGCTTGAAATATCAACAACCAGAAAAGTGGTCTGTCATCAGAACGAAGGATGAACCGTTGGGCCTGTATTTGGTGATTTTCGCTGTTTGGTCCCGCCTTGGCTAAATTGCCTGTCGCATGGTGGACCAGGGCCTGATACGAGAATAAATATAGACATTTTAGGGGAGGCAGCTCCAGTAATTCACATTCTTTGTAGATAGGTAGAGAGTTTGGAGATCCGTCGTCAGATAAAGAGGTGGAATACCGGATAGTCATCTTGGCCATATAAAAGAAGGTATACTTTGGACCGGCCGTGTACCACGAGGTGAAAAGCTTGGACCCTTTCAACTTTGATTTTCAATTCGTCTGAGCGCCTGGCCGAAACATAAGGTGGATGGATGGCCAATAGAAGCATCGTATGCTGACGGGCACCCTACGACATAAGATAAGATCCGTAACGGCGCGATCTGAAGGGTACTGCAATTGAGGTTCTGCGGTAAGAGCTGAGGGATGAGTGGACACAATTAAGATTTGCACACCAAAGCATCACTGTCATTACAGATACAGTTGACAAGACAAAATCAAGTCTTTGTGTAAGAGCGATGAGAGCGCAGATAATTAAGTATGCTCTGAGGCATGGGTATGTACGTGAGGGTGTGTGAGAGGTGCATTTGAAAGAAAAGAAGGTTAACTCGCATTACCCTATCCTGATGGAGCGGCGTACGTGGAAGAGGCACGAGAAGAAGAAGAGACTGCGCGGCGTCGATGCGCCGGCCCACGTACCCCAGTCTTTTGCCTGTGCCCCTGACATTAGCGCTGTTTGAGGAATCCCTGTAGCCTGCTCGCCTTTGTGGTTATCCCAGGAAGTGAACTCTTTTCGACATGAGAAACTCGAGCGTCTCGAAGACAGAAAACATTGTTCGTTTTGCCGCTCAGGCAAATTGGAAACATCCTGAGCGTCAATCAAACAAGGCGGCCCTTTTCTCATTGACACTCTGCGTCTGTGTCTGTCTAGTGAATCAATTGACCTTGGTTGTTACCGTCGTCGTTTTCCGTCACCATTACGGCCTGAGTGAGACGCAGAGAGGCACAACCCTGTCGCTATCGGTCGCGACCCAAACAAGTGTAGGAACTGAACGTACTTTCCCTGGCCCTCTCTCCGCTTCTGCACACGGTCCTCCATTGCACGCAACGTCGACAAGGAGATCTTTCGACCAGTTTTGCATTTATCTCTCACCAGCAAGGAGGCCGTCAAACAGGGCGACCACATCTGACGTGTGGGTTTATTTTTGACGGATAATATCTGTTTCAAAGACCAGCTGCGTGGCCTGTCTTTTGTTCGGTCGCAGACCCACCTCGGGAATACCAAGCTGTCACCGTCTCACCCTGTGACTGCTTCGTCAATCCTCTCGAACACTGTCCTAAAGGAGTAGCTAGTGTTTCCATTTCCTGATTGAGTGAAAGGACACAACTGCAACACCATCATCCGACGAGTTCATATCACGAAGTTCAACGCAATTGACGGTTCTTCAGCGAGCGATTTTCGTCTTGGAGTTGGAGAGGACTTTGGGAAGAGACTGAAGCTTTTGTTTTACGACTCTCATAGCGGACAAAACGTCGTGGGATTGTTTGGAACAGGTCTTGCGCATACGACCTCGATATCAGTATCGATACGTGTTGATACGACGACTACCTATACTCTTCGTACTTGAAAATTTTAGATCAACATAATCACCGCGAACGACTGCTGCTTCCCTAGACCCCCACGAACTTCATCCCTGAGAATTTTACCGGCTGCAACATGTCGCAATAGCACGTAACGATACAGTTCTACACAAGCCGACAAGATTGGGGTTGTAACTCGATTGAGACTCGAGTGAACGACCCTCATATCCAGAATGTCTTTACCGATGCCACCAGTCCCCCTGGTGGATGCTTGCTCGACCATATTCAACAACACCTTATATACTTACTCCGCATCCGCTTTTCAATCTCTACCTTTGGTGCAGGGTGCACAATGGTCACAATTACCAATGGGTCAGTCTGTTTCGGGAGCAGTATGCGTACAGGCAACGCCCATGGATGATAAGAGCCCAGCTGCCTTGTATATCGTTGGTGGCACGACCAATTCCACGAATGATACTTACCAGGGGTTGCAACGATATATATTCTCAGAAGGACAATGGGAACCACTCATCTCTAGCACCGCCGTTACACAGAACCGCCTTAACCATAATGCAGTTTACCTGAATTCCTCTGCCTCTATTCTTGTATATGCAGGGTCACAGGACGGCACGACACAACTATCATCCCAAACATTTACTATATCAACGATAGCACCGTATACCGTAATAGCCTACGAATCGATTGCACCGCCAGCTATATCCCCGTTGCTCATGCAGTGGTCAGAGAGTAACGCCGTTATGATTGGAGGAAGCGAAACTAACAAGAAAGTAATGCTCTTCAGTCCCGAAACGGCTTGGGTGGATTCCAATATCACACTGGCCAACCCGCTCAAGGATCCGAATGCGGAAAAAGCTATTGTGATTGACGGTGACGATGGAAGCAAGAGTTTGTACACCTTTGACATGACTGTTTCTCCAAACCAGGTCAATAGAACTGTCCTTCTTGACGCAAATGGAAATCCCGTGGCAAATGCACAACCAATCACTTCACGATCACTATCTGATGACCTCTATTCTAAAGCGCCGTGGGAGGCTGTGACTGAGAAAGTCAAAAGAGGCAACCTGACACTTGCAAATTGGCCAGCGTACAACGCCACATTTGCTCCAACTAGCACACGGAACGGGTTCTCGATTGCCCAGGATCAAAGTGGACTTGTGGTTATATGTGGGGGCGACGCTAATGACGTACTCTGCATGTTCGAGGCTCGGGATAATTGCTGGATAAATGCAACCGCGGTGTTGAAAAAGTCCTCCGTTCAAAGCGCCGCACCTTCTACTTCCACCGGAATGGTAACGGCCTCTTCCACAGCTCAAACACCTTCCCAGTCAGCAACCGCAATAGGGACAAATACTTCGTCAACGACGAGTACTCCAAGCCCAAAATTACTGGGTGCCGTTATTGGTTCTATAGTAGGTTTAGTAGTCGTCATTTTTGCTGCTCTTTTATTAGTCCGATGGCGTCGAAACAGGAGACGATATGCGGAGGCTGGCCATCAACGACGTGCAAGCGGCATACCTTCACCAGAAAAGGATCCCATGGATTTTGCCGACCGCGGTCTAAATTTCGGGAATCATTCAAATGCTTACCATCATGGACAACAAGAATCACAAGGATCGTTTTCTTCAATGGCTATACTGATGGGAAATGTTGGTCAAAGTCAGAAAAGAGGCGTCCTGGGTAGACGAAACGGGAGTAATGGGAGCGACTCCAGCAGTACATTTAATAAGAAGTACAAATCTGCAATCAGCAAACCCATACCCCAAAGTAACTTCGGCCCTTCGGGAAATTTCACTGGAGGAGAGAAAGGAGTGTCACTTGGACGAGGAGCTCTGGCCCCGGCTCCAGCTCCAGCTACGACCTCAACAGCGAGGCCTCGCGGAAGCGGAACTGCTCGACGGGGCAGTACACGGAGGAGTTCAGGTTGGAACCGATACTGGTCTGGCGGGAGTGCACTAAACATTCTTGGCTTTGGTTCAAAACGGGCAACTGATTATGATTCTGGATCTGATAGAGCTTCGGGTTCCCAATATTCAGACGCGGGCTTACCCACCAGCATAACCCAGGTCTCTCAAGTTTCTGCAATGCCCCCTCCCCTAAGCCTTGGTAGGCCGGCAGGTCGCATGAGCCGTGTAGCGTCCAACAGTCCTACCATTGGACACGCGTCAGATGGCTTCCCTCTCAAAGAAGGCATGGCAGGTCAAATTGAAAGGCCGGGCTCGTCGAGTACCGCGTCATCTTACAATGAACATAGGGATACAATCTCGACTGGCGTGCCTGCGAGCGTTCATCAAGACACCTGGACGCCTGTAAGTGGGAGTGGTTGGGGGAAGGGAGGTGAAGTACCAAACATGGCTTATTCGGAGAGCAACTACACAACAATCCTGCCACGGGGCAAACCAACCAACTCCTCATCCCATGCAGCAGCGTCGGATCGTCGCGCCTTGCCTCAGCATTCGTCTGATATGAGTTGGCTAAACCTTGGAGCAGGTGAACGAGGATGAGATAATGGGCAGATGCTTACTCACTTTCGCTAACGAAGGCCTCGTTTTCGACGATATCCACATCCCTTTCTATCTTCGTTTCAGCGTCATTTGCATATCTCAGCTCGTTGGCATCGCTGGGAGTTACACAAAGGAGCATATTTTACGAAGGCGTTTTGTTAGAAGACATTGGTTTTCTAATCTCTCTCGTTTTACCATCCATCAAAGATACCATGTGTTGTAATGCATAAATGAAGGAGTGTACTAGCGTAGCTGAGCCTTAACGCTCCTATCCTGTCAAGGAATAGAAAAGTTGGCTATTTAGTCAAATGACAAAGTACCTTGTCTGAAATTCTCCAATAGAGAGGCCCTCGTAGAGCACGATCTCAAAAGATATTGACCATCTGGGAAGCACTTGACACTTGGGAACTATAGCCTTGCTTCGTGCCGTAGCGCCGCAGCTCTTCCACGCAAGTCTTAATATGAATCTCGCCACAACGCGAGATCTATTGGTGGCACATAAGCCATGGTGCATCCATTCGGACGTAAAGGTGTCTTGGCGAGTCGCACAAGACAGTCGTTCACGACGAGTGGGTGTGGCAAGTGTGAACATGAATCAGAGCAGGGATCCACCCACACAAGAGACCTTCTAGCGTGGTTTTTGTGACTTCCAGAAGGTCTCTTGCATGAAAGAATCTGCAAGACAAGTCCCATCCAGTGCCGAAAGCAGCGCAGACTTATGCGAGAGACATGGAATGGCGTCAAATCAGTTCGCTGCTAGTCAGCCTAGAGTCGCGTAATACTGGCATCGGTATTGGGGTGGGGCTCATTAAGAGATGAGCAGTGATGTCCCGTTAATCGGACGAAGCTTTTGAGGTGGCGCAAGGAGAGAAACGGAACGACATGGGAGCAGCACGGAAATGTCCTGCACTCGAGTATAGATACTATCTAGACGAGGGGCAAATAAGCCAGCCTTAACGACCCGTCAAGCTTCTATGGCGTAGTCAAAGACAATACTAAGATATGCGGAGCGAGAATCCCAAAACTTACTGCTCCGCCCTTAATGACTCTTTTAGACAAGGACTACGAACTATAGTTTCGCACTTACCGGCCCAAATATTGCACACCGCGGTATCCGAGCTTTGTTCTGGCAACCTTCTCGAAGGCATCATCCTTCCGCAGGTGGCCGGGGCTGGCCTCCACTGCCAATAACATCGCAATTAGGTGAAGGCCATCTCGCATGTACCGATGTCGTTTGAATTGGGTCGAGAGGCGTGCATAAGGGCTATTCCGTCTTATTGCATCCGGATTTGTGCATCCCGCACTTGCGAAAGCTTCTACTGGAATCCTGGTCGCACACTGTCGCACGGTTTAGCAAATTGCTCCGGGGCCTGCACTGACGGGATGCAGCTGACCTACCACAGCTTCCGATGGGGGGGATGTCGACGGCCGCTATTAGTGGTAGAGAGGGAAAAAGTAAAGACCCCCGCGCTGCACCTGCCGTATCGAGGGCCAGCAAATTACATTGAAGCAGTGCACTGATACATCTTGTAGACTGCTCCAGCATCTCACGACTCATCGACCTGAGCTTCAGGGTCCGTCCTCATCTACGACGGCAACGACGACTGTCTTGAATCTTTTGGCGCTGCAGAGCCTTCGTTCATATGCCAACTGCCTTCCTTTACGCCCACGCCCGGTTATCGTTCGTTCTTGCCCTCAGCCGCAGTAGCAGGATCAGGAACGAGGAAGGCGCCGCTTCTGAATATTATAAGGTAATCGACAACTCCGGGAACTCTCTCCTTCCGTAATCGTGGGCAGGCTAGTTTCTAAGGGTCCGCAACTCAAAAATACTTTTCCTGCGGTATTAATTTCTCTTCTCCGACATCGTCACTGAAGCTACTTCACCTCACCGTCTCGCAACGAAGCCGCATGTCCGACTGTCTCGATATTCTGAACCGGTGCCGACTACAATTGTCACAGCGCAATACGTGCGAGTTTCCTTAACGCTATCATTGTGCACGGTCACATACTCTTCCCAGGGCGTCAGGACGCCCGCGATCACGCCCCGCATTGTGACTACGGCCGTTTAGTACAGACTCCGCAGCTCATCAACCATATTGCGCAAATGATGGACTCAACATCCTCGTGGAATGGCCAAGATCCAAACTTGTCTTCTACTCCTCATGATGACTTCCAGCAATTCCTAGACATGGGGATGAATGGTCTTAATGATGGGTTGAATTTTGATTTTCAGGACTTTGGCGGACAAAATAATAGCCAAATGCTGCATCAAGAAGGTGACGAGCCCATGGACACGCGGATGGATGTCGATGTTGGAATACTTGGGCACAAAGATACAATGATGCAGTCGCAAATGCCGCCCATGACTTCTGCCCCGGCCCACTCGACTGTTGCCGGCACGCCTATCGACCGTGGACATTCCTCCTCAGATAGCCTTGTCGAGTTGGATGCACAGATACAGTTCCTCCAGCAGCAGCGCCAGCAACACCAACAAAGACAGCTGCAGGAGCAACAGCAGCAGCAGCAGCAGCAACAACAACAGCAGCAGCAGCAGCAGCAGCAGGCACGAAACCAGTTCTATGCCCACAATCACATGGTGCCACCTACGCCAAACAGCATTGAAATGCATGGCGCCAGTAATCAATTCTATCCCCAATCAGATTCTCAGCAACAGGCAATGTATGAGCGGTATCAAATGCGGGTGAAGGAACAGGAGGTATGTACTCGGTCAACACCCTTAAGTTAGTTGTACTTACAAGATTGTGGTAGTTGGCATTCACTCCGCTAGTCTCACCGGCTGTAACCCCACTTGAAGCGCATTTCAACATTCCTGAATATACTGTTCCAGGAGCCTACTTCAGCCCCATTAGTTCTCCTGCGATGCATGCACAAAATGAGCCCCGGTCAGTTTATGATACACGCCGAAGTGATCCCACTTCTGCCGCCTCACCTAACGATATGAGCATTGATGCTGGTCCTACTTCTGCGAGTAATGGAAACCTTGTCAAGAAAGCAGCGAAAAAAGCGGCCTCGAAAACACGTACTCCACGTGTGCGGCAATCTCCTATCGTGAAAGCTCAACGCCGGAAAGGTGGTGGTAGTACTGTGATATCGCCGCAAGCGCTCGCTGACATCGTTGAACCAGCGTCACAAGAACAACCCAAGAACCCTCAGAGCTCTACTCGATCTAGAGCCAGCACTGAGGGATCTGAGAATGATTCAATCTCACCGGAGCACCTTTCGGACATGGCGCCTCCTCCGCTCCCAACCCCCGGCTCTGGAAGGTCTCCATTCTTGCTTGGACAGAACGGCTATTCGAGGGTGCAGCAGATGAACACTGGGAATTCATTATCGCCTGCAACACCAGCATCTCTGATGAGACTTTCCAAAGCAGATCAGACATCTCCGGCTTTAAGTAACCTGGGAGATGGAGATGACCAAGCAATGGATGGATTCAGCCTGCCGGAGCCTGCTAACCCAGCAAAACCACGACCCCCTCGTATTGATACACATTCTGATGGTCAAGCAACACCGACGGTTGATTCTACGGCAGCAACGCCAAGCTTTCAATCATTACCTTCTCCTGCCTTTACTCGGCCTGGGATGGCGGCATCCACCTCTAGCCCGCAGTTAAGTTCTCTGAATACCGCTAATGCCGTGCGCAAAACGGCCCAAATACCTGCTCGCGGCGCTAAGAAACGGTCCAGCGTTAGCTCTGTCCAAGTCTCCCCTGCTCTCCGGCCTAAGATTTCACCCAGCATCAAACCGCTCATCCGAGGTGGCTCAACAGTCTCTGAGGATACAGCCTCCCTCCTACTTGCATCGAAGTCTAACTATCAAAACATCCTTGAAGGTACACATCTCCCTGGAGTTTCCTATCCCACTGAACTATCCACAAACCTCACCTCGAAGCGCACATCCCACAAAATTGCGGAGCAAGGTCGTAGGAATCGTATTAATTCCGCTTTGCAAGAAATTGCAACCTTACTACCACGCAGTTGTAGTAAGGACAGCGGGAATGAAAAGGGAGGGAGCGGAAGCGGCGATGCGGCCGAAGGGAAAGGAGGAGGTGGCGGTCAGAGTGCTAATAGCAAGGCTAGCACGGTCGAATTGGCCATTGAATACATCAAGCAGCTGAAACAGGAGGTCGCCGATGCAAACAAGCGTGCTGAAGAGGCGGAAAAGGCGCTCGAATTGAAGGTCACTTAGACATTACAGGATGTACTGACGCGGAGATGATAAGGGGCAGATGCATTGGGACGGCGTTATGGATTTTATGATACCGCTTGTGATTTAGGCGGCTTATTTAGAGGGTGGTTGCGGTTGCTTTACTGACGCCTACTGATGAGCTAATGTTGATTAGTGTAGGACGCGGAGATATTTTCGAGCCACTTGACAACATGAGGTCTTTGGGAAAATACGGGACGGCTGGTGACTTTCGGCGTTTCTGCGGGCCAGCGTTCTATGCTATACCTTGTTTTACTTTACCTTGTAGCAATATATCTTAACTGACTTAAAAGAGTTATCTACGTATTACAGATCATAGTATTGGACGCAATGCCTCATGGAAACTCGTATTCCAATGATATGTATAATAAACGATGTTTTGTGATCCGCGTACTGTCTACGCGCGCATGCGCGCATGTGCATGTGAACATAAATATTCTCTACAAAGTAAGTGATGGTGTGTTCTACAGTCGGCAGTCTTCATGAACATACTCACGGGGCCATATCCCCACGCCAATGCCGCTGATCAGGCACCTTCGAGACGGTCACAGGAGTGAGTGGGTAATAAAGAATATCTTGTCATATTGTATAGGAAGTCAAGCGCCGCTGCTCTAAACTGCAAACCGCCGCTGAATTATAAATCGCTGTTGGAATGTAAACTGTCGTCGAACGAGACCCTATTGGCGAATTCCAGACAGTTGCTGCACTTACAGACTATAACAGCTTTGGGAGGTACAGAGGCCTAAGCTCGTCTACCAATGCTGAGATTTAGCCTCCTTAACTTTCAGCGCGACCACCATATTCTGTGGAACAGGAGCAAATAAAGCGGAATAGGAGCATGTAGGGAGAAACAGGGGTACGTAGAGGAAAATAGGAGCATGTTTAGAGTTGCCATGACTTTTTGAATATCTCAATTTGAAGATTATGTTTTGGTGGGGATCTTCTCGACCTTGAGCGGTCATGAGCTAGGGCAGCATAAAACCACTATGCTGATCAACTTGCCATGTCTTCCTATAATTTGAACAGATGACAGCTTTTCCGCGGATGAATGCGCTTTGGTCTGATGCGCCAGCGGAATGGTAAAAGCGGAGCATTATCCATGCCCAGCAACGGTCTCCGTATCGAGGATTGTAGGCCAATACTTCTGCAAGCCACCACGGTTTTCATCCTCAAACCCCTTTCTCAAGAACATCAACATCAAGCTCTTCCATGACTCTCAGTACGACACTCAAACTCTCCATAAATCCGTTCACAGCAACCCGCAACATCCTGTTAGTAGTAGCTCTGTATTCCGTTCGCAATACAGTCTTTTCCTGGCCCGCTACGTTTGCTACATCTGTTGTCGATGGTACAATAGAAAACGATCTTCGAACCAGCGGGGAGAGCTCCTTGTCGACTTGCAGAGCTTGCATGGCAGACGAAGCAAGTCTCTCGGTGGGAAGAGGAAGGTCAATGACTCTTCAAGCATGGCAAGTCAGCTTGTGAGCCACGTTTTGTTCTAGTCAGGAACCTACAAAGAGCAAGGGAACTTAGGGTCCCTTTCATGAGGCATCGTATCTGCTGACAATTTGAGCCGCGGCTATGACGTGCATGAGGTGGGGTGCATTGATTGAGGCGCTGTGCAATCTCGATAGCGAGATTGCCATGTGAAGGCTGAAGTCCCAAAATATGTTGTGGTTGCTACGGCAGCCTTGTGTCGCTTAAATGCACCCCGTCTATTGGCCAGATTTCGGATAAACAACAACAGGTTAGGCTTGTTCAAATATACTTTAGTCCATCACATCACAACAACTCCTGTATCTGTGTCTTAGCCTATGTGTATAATCTATCACTATCTGCTCTCGCTTCTTTCAGCATCTCTCTACGTACCATTTTCACTCTTACGAACCATCTCAATTTGGACTTCCGCCTCTTTAGTCCCATCATCGTCGCAATAGCATGCTTCGCTGAACGAGTAGCAATAGTCCTCCGCCCTTGCCATTCTGTTGGCGCAACGTCTCTTCCTCGATTCGATTAATTGCACTCACGTACGCTTTGCATTAGAAGCCTATGCAATTTGTTTAAGCCTAAGCCCGGCGAGTTCAACATAGCATTCAAGAGTTCATTGCATCCATCGTCAGGGAGGAGGCGCATTCCAAGATGTCTCCTACCTCGAAAACAATCTACGGGCAGATCATTGAGTACCGAAAAGGTAAGCATACCAGTCTACTTGTCTCAGCTAGGGTTTTATTCCGTCACCACCATCTCGACTCTGAATCTTGACAATGTTCTCTAAAGTCTTGGGCACGAGACCAGTTGGATATGAACTTTGCATCACATCATTAGCTTTGGAAACATGATTATCAGGTGCTTACGGACTACATTTTACCTGTAGCCATGAACGTCGAACCTTTGGGCGCTTCGACTGCGTCTGCCCGCGAGAGCGCTGCCGGCGCTGTACTACCACTTCTTCCAATATCATCGCTAACCTTTGTTGAAGATCGATTGTATTTAGCATCATACACAAGTCCTCCCACTGAAGACACACTTTTCCCATACCCCCCGGAGCCACAAGTCAAAAGGTCACCAAACAAGCGATCGACTAGAGCTGTCGATGGACCTACGGTCGTCTCGAACAAAGCCCGAATTCCTCCCTACTACTTCTGTATCGATGAAACTCTTCTCTATAATGCGTTCCATCATGATTTCGGGCCATTGCATATCGGGCACTTGTATCGTTTTGCTGTTTATCTTCATGATATCCTAGGAGCTCCTGAGAACAAGGACAAGCCTGTTGTATTTTGGAGCAAGGCTGATGCTCGAAGTATGTCATTCCAACCACCATTGCGAGGAAATTATGCTGACTGCGTATAAATTAGGTCGAGCAAATGCTGCGTGTCTTCTTGCCTGCTATATGGTCTTGATCCAGTCATGGCCACCTCACCTTGCGCTTGCGCCTATTGCTCAAGCCGACCCACCCCTGATGCCATTCCGAGATGCAGGTTATAGCCAGGCCGACTATGGCATTACTATCCAAGATGTTGTATATGGAATCTGGAGAGCTAAAGAGGAAGGCGTTTGCCAACTCCCAACTTTCAATCTCGAAGAGTACGAGAGATATGAGCGTGTCGATGAAGGGGACTTCAACTGGGTGACACCGGATTTCCTCGCATTTGCTTCACCACAGCACACTCCTGTTGAGCTGATTCCTGTCTCTTCTCCCCTGTACACTACTCTTCCTTCCACGCTGGAAGCCGTCGATGCTCACCCAACACTTCCTCAACCGTTCAAGAACGTACTAAAACATTTCTCGGATCGCAACATTGGCCTGGTTGTCCGGTTGAATTCGGAGCTTTATTCACCATCGTTCTTTACCGCGCTTGGAATTGAGCATCTTGATATGATCTTTGAGGATGGCACATGCCCGACTCTGGCTGTTGTCCGCAAGTTTATTACCCTTGCCCACGAAACAATCACCGTCAAGGGAAAAGGCATCGCCGTCCATTGCAAGGCTGGTCTAGGAAGAACTGGCTGTCTGATTGGTGCATATCTCATTTATAGATATGGTTTTACTGCGAGCGAGATCATTGCGTATATGCGCTTTATGCGCCCAGGGATGGTAGTCGGTCCTCAGCAGCACTGGCTTCATCTGAACCAAGGGACATTCCGAAAGTGGTGGGACTTAGAGCAGTACGACAGGGAGATGCGAACTCAAATTGAGCTAGAGATTAGGGCAAAGCTTGCAGCCAGAGAACCAAGCACGCCAACCAGAGCTACAAAAAAGTTCAATCTCACTGGCAACGGTCAAATTGCCACTCCACCTAACGGCAGTCACGCACGTCGAGCTCCCCTGGGAGAAGTGGACAACGAGCGAAATAGCACCGGATTCCAAGATGATGTCTTACCAGCTCCTACTCCGGGCCAACCTCGAAAGACAAGCAGAGTTGATCACCATCACCCATACTCTCGCAGCACTTCCCATTACAGCTCTGTTGAAGACGAGCCCACTATTCAACGTGAGACCGAGATGATATCGATCCATCGGCAATCACACGGCGAAGAGTCAGAGGAGGAATGGCAGCTACGCATGCGGACCACATCCAGAACATCGCACACTCCTGGCAGAAGTGAAAAGCGCTCCTCAAGCACTACCACAACCTTCTATCACTCTGTGGACAATGACAGCAGAAACGACGTCGAAAATATCGGCGCTCCCCGTCCCAAGGACCCAGGTAGTCTAAAATCCGGCAGCGGCTCTCGCATACTTGGGATGAAAATTCGAGCGAGCCCCAAGCGTAGCGGTGACTCTTTGAGAAGTGAGAAGCCCGCAGGCGTGAGGAAGACGAGCGGGAGAGTGGGCAGCGTAGGGACTGGGCCAAGCACTGTGCAAACACGAAAAGTTTCGGGCTTTTGAGTGTATATGATTGCCTTGCGTAGAGGGTATATCCATCCGGAGCGGGCATGTTGCATAATCTGACTTGCATCATCGGGCGTTGGCTTTCGGCATCATAGTGTCTTGTACGGTTTGCTTGCATGGCGTTCGCTGGGCGGTGGGTTTGTTTCTCACTTCACTTTCCTTTCTTTTCATGAGTTGCATGACGCTGTGGTTGAAGATTGTGAGAAGGGCTTCGCTGAAGCTAGGGGTTGGCTACTGACTTGGAGTGTAGTAATTTTTGCATATGATTCATGAGCTGACGATAGAGTGTGCAATGAATAAATCGATCTGAAGAACCTGAGCATAACCAATCTTGTGATCATAGTCGTGCGTAAATATATATATATAAGTGGCAAGAGCGTACAATCCACCTAATACTACCGCTCTCTACTCAGACCCGATCTCCTTATATGCTCTGCGGGACGTGAGCAGTTGTCCAATCTCATCCAAGGGATTTTCTGCACCCGTCTCTGAAGGGGGAGTCTTTTCCGAACGTTCGGGGGCTCCTCTTGTCTTTTTATTATTTTTTTAAAAGTACTTTAGTTGTTGGGTCGATCACGGAAGTGTATCATAAATCGCTAGGTTAGTGCCTGCTGTTTATGGTTCAGAAGGCCATCTCGTGAGAGAAGGTTAGATTGCTGAACAGTATTTTTTCAACAGTGACAAACGGTTTTTTTTTTTTTTTTGACTCAAAGAATGCGCGCCCTGTAGCGTATGTGGCTACAGGTACCCCAATGCTCGAGAACAGGGCTGCTTCTATGAACGCCACGCCTTTTCGTGTTCGCAATGACAAAAGATTTAGTCAATCAAGGTGCCTCCCAGAGCAGATAAATACCCCACTAATTAGATCAAAATGTGTTTATTAGTTCACCCAAAGCAGCGAAGTGTGCAGAGACAACATGAAGTATGTAATTCATTGAATTTGCATTTCTCTTTTTTGGTCCCATCTAGGATTGAAAAAGACAGTGAATCCACGCCGCGTGTGTCAAAAGTAGCTAAAATCTGATCTGTCCGTCTCTAGGCCCGCAGAGTGAGGGAGAGCAGGAAAAGGAAAGATGCCGACAGAGAGTGTAGACTGAGGAAACAGGCAAGTAAAGTCTAGTGAAGTAGGGCGGTCTAAAAAAGCAATTACAACCTGCAATTATTTTTTAAGACAACCA
>Ga0335075_10006886_pt1 | contig 17548 bp, 15 predicted proteins | sample Lox_Sample_24_FD_206723 | JGI IMG/M metagenome (GOLD analysis project Ga0335075, IMG submission 206723) | Soil microbial communities from Loxahatchee National Wildlife Refuge, Florida, United States - Lox_Sample_2.4 | ecosystem: Environmental > Terrestrial > Soil > Wetlands | place: USA...
GGGGTGGCTCTACCGTTAGCAATGCTGACATTTCGCCCCCCTCCCCCCGCCAGTCAGGAAGGCTCCCTCGATGACCCAGCCGCCGCGCACCGTGGACCTGTTCGTGAGCGGCCGCTGGCAGCCGCCGTCGGCGGGCGGGTACTCGCCGGCTACCAGCCCGGTCACCGGCGAGCTGATCGGCCAGGTGGCCCAGGCCGACCGGGCCGACGCTTCCTTGGCCGTTGGCGTAGCGGGGGCTGCGGTCGGCGGCTGGGCCGGCCTGACCGCGTTCGAGCGCGCGGCCGCCTTGCACCGGGTCGCCGACGCGTGCCTGCGGCGACGGGACGAGCTGGCGCGGGCGCTCACGCTCGACCAGGGCAAGCCGCTGCTGCTCGAGGCCTACCCGGAGGTCGATGACCTGATCGGCTACTGGCGCGACGCGGCCGAGGACGTGCTCAGGCTCGACGGCGCGATCCCGCCCAGCCGGCTGCCCGGGGCGCGGGTGCTGATCGAGCGCCGCCCGGTCGGCGTGGTCGCGGTCATCACCCCGTGGAACTGGCCCTACACGATGCCGGCCCAGGTCATCGCGCCCGCGCTCGCGGCCGGGAACACGGTCGTGTGGGCGCCCGCGCCGAGCACGTCGGTCTGCAGCGCGGTGCTGGTCGACGCGATTGCCGAGGCGGACCTGCCACCGGGGGTTCTTGGCTTCCTGCCCGGCCCGGGGCCGGTCGTCGGCGACGAGATCGCCGGGCACCCCGGCGTCGCCGCGGTCGCGTTCGTCGGGTCGACCGCGACCGGGCTGTCGGTCGCGCGGCGGGCCGCGGGCAAGGTCCAGCTGCTCGAGATGGGCAACAACGGCCCGCTGGTGGTGATGGACGACGCCGATCTGCCCCGGGCGGTGGCGGGGACGATCGTCGGCGCTTACCTGTGCGCCGGGCAGAGCTGCACCGCCGCCGAGCGGGTGCTGGTGCACGAGCGGGTGCACGACGCGTTCGTGGCCATGCTGGCGGCCGCGGTCGCTTCTGAGGTGGTGCTCGGCGACCCGTTCGCCCCCGGGACCACGATGGGGCCGCTGAACAACGCCGAGGTCGCCGCCAAGACCGGGCGGCACGTGGCCGACGCGGTCTCGCGCGGTGCGGTCCTCGTCGCCGGCGGCGAGGCCGAGCCCGGACGGCCGACGTCCTTGTACTGGCGGCCCACGATCCTCGACCACGTAGCGCGGGACGCGGTGGTGGCCCGCGAGGAGACGTTCGGGCCGGTCGCGCCGGTCATCACCGTCGCCTCGCTCGAGGACGCGATCGCGCTGACCGACGACCTGCCGTACGGGCTGAGGGCGTCGATCTACACCGCTGACGCTGGCACCGGGCTGCGCTACGCCGATGCGGTGCGGGCGGCGTGGGTGAACATCAACGAGTCATCGAACTACTGGGAGACCCACCTGCCGTTCGGCGGCGGGGGAGGCAGCGTCAGCGGCGTCGGCCGGGTCGGCGGGCGGTACGCGCTGCAGGCGCTGTCCCAGGTCCGGACCGTGGTGCTTTCCGGCCTCGGCTAACGACGTCTTGCGCGGCGTCGTTGGTTAGGCGGCGTCGTTGGTTAGGCGGCGTCGTTGGTTAGGCGGCGTCGTTGTCGGGCTTCTTTTCGTCTTTTTTGGCGGCCGACTTTTCCAGCCGGAGGACCTCGCGCTCGATGGCGGATTCGCGCTGGACGATGGTCTTAAGCAGATTGAGCCCGAGGAACAGCATCGGGATCGCGGGCCAGAAGAAGCCGCGGGTGGCCACCAGCCAGATCACCGTGCAGATGACGGTGGGCACGAGGAAGGCCGTGAACGACTCCTCGACCTCCTTGCGCCACTTGCGGGCGCCTTGCGACCGCAGCTCGGACCGGTCGAGTCGGGCGGGCGCGGACGAGCTGCCGTCGGGCGCCACCAGGTCGGCCACCAGGGGCGGGATCTCGCCCAGGGTCCGGCTGCTGTATAGGGTGCTCACCCGCTCGTTGCACTCCTCGGCGGTGAGCCGGCCGTCGGCGAAGGCATCGGCGAGCACGGCGCGAACGGTGTCCCGGTCGGCGTCGGAAGCGCGCATGGACGCGTTTGCCTGCTGCCTCGGGTCAAGACGGAACGAATCCCAGAAGCCCTGCACCGAACACCGCCCCGTCCGCGTCCTTGGTCAGCATGACGATTTCTCCCCCATTATCAGGCACCGGTTTACGTTTGGCGTATGGATGACGCGCTGCGCGCCGAGCTGCTCCGCCGGGTCGGGAAAGACCAGGCGGCGAGGAAGGCGCTCGAACTGGATGCGATGCGGGAAGCGGACGCGGAGAACCTGCCCTGGCTTCGGGAGCTGGTCGCCGGCCGGGGGTGGCCCGGCGCCTCGGTCGTCGGCGTCGACGGGGCCCACGCGATGTGGCTGCTGGTTCAGCACGCCACCGCCGACGTCGCGTTTATGCGGACGTGCCTGGGCCTGCTGGCAGCTGCGGTGTCCTCGGGCGAGGCGTCGCCGGCCGACCAGGCGTACCTGACTGACCGGGTCCTGCTGCACGAGGGCGAGCAGCAGATCTACGGGACCCAGCTCACCCGGCGGGCGGGTGCGGTGGTCCCCGAGAACCTGCGCGATCCGGACGGCGTCGACGATCGTCGGGCTTTGGTCGGCCTGTCGCCGCTGGCGGAGTACCTCGCCCGATTCACCGAGTCGGCGACGGCCAGGATGCCGGGTGCGCCCCGGATCAAGTGCTCCGACTGCGGCGCCTGGACGCCGTTCGAACCGCCGGAGACCGACACCGCCACCGTCACCGTTGCCTGCGACGGGTGCGGGCGCGAGATGACGATCGTCGGGCCGCCCCGGCGATCGCGGTCCTGAGCCTGTATCCGGTCGGGCTCTCCGCCCCGTAGTGGGTTCATGACAGCCGCGGCTAGGTCCCGATGAGACGCCGCCCCTGCCCGGCCACCCCAGGGCAGGGGCGGTCTGCCGCCCGGCCGGCCGGCCTCCGGCCTCGGGGACGCCTCGGGGACGCCTCGGTCAGCCGCTGCTTACCGGCAGCGCGTAGGCGACGATGTTGTCCAGGTAGTGGCCGGTCGACGCGTCGAACGGGCCGCCGCAGGAGACGATCACCAGCCGCGCGGACACCTGCTGGCCGAAGACGGCGGCGACCGGCAGGCTGCTCTTCGGATAGGCGCGCAGCGCGACGACCCGGTACTGGTAGGAACGCCCGCCCGCGGCGACGGTGACGTCGTCGCCCGGCCGGACGTCCGCCAGCCGGTACAGCGCCCCCGGCCCGCTGGCGGCGCTGTCGATGTGCCCGACCAGGATGACCGCTCCGTCCTGCTCGCCGGGGAAGCCGCCGCCCGCCCACCAGCCGATGTGGGCCGGGTCGGACGGGATCGCGAGCTGGCCGCCGACCGCGACCCCGGTCGGCTGCACGGGCGCGTCGACGCCGATCGCGGGAATCCGCAGCCGGGCCGGGGCGGCGACGACCCCGACGGCCAGGCTTCCGCTCTGGCCGCTCTGGCTACTGTGGCTGGCGGCCGGCTGCGCGCCGGCGGCCGTGGGCCCGGCACCGACCGTCGTCGGGCTGCCGGCTGACCGCAAGGAGCCGGCCGCCGGGACCGTGCCGTAGTCGTGGTTGGGCGGCCTGGTCAGCGCGTAGCCCGCGGTCGCGCCGCCGGCCAGCGCCACCCCGACGAGAAGGGTGGCGACTGGCCAGCGAATCCGCTTCGTGCGGGCGGTCACGCCCGGCGGCGCCGCGCGACGCCGACGCCGCCTGCCGCCGCCAGCGCCAGGCCGGCCGCACCGAGCGCCACGAACGGCCAGGCCGGGGTGTCGGAGTCGGCGCCGAGCCCGCCGCTGCCGGCCTGGGCCGCGGACGGAGCCCCGCCGAGCGCGTAGGTCTGGGTGACCACGGTCAGCGTCTTGCCCGAGGCCGAGCCGATCGCGTAGACGACCGTGCCCATGCCCGCCATGATCGGGACGTTGACCGGACCGAGCACGGCCGCCGTCTGCCCGGCCAGGGTCACCTTGGCGCTGACCGTGCCCGCGGGCACCGTGAGCGCCGCCTGCTGGCCGCTCGTCAGCCCGCTGATCACCTTGGTGCTGCCTGCGTAGACGTCGACCGCGGGCGCGTCGGCCACGTGCCTGACGACGACGCGGCCGTCGCCGGACGACACCGCGCTGGTGTCGTTGGCGAACGCGGTCAGCGTCGGCGAGCCGGACGCGGTGAGGGCGGCCACGATCGTCGCATTCTCGCCCGCGGTCAGCGACTCGGTCGCCGACAGGACCGGAGTGCTGGTGGCCGACGATCCGGCCTTGCGCACGTCGATCGTGTAGCTGCCGGCCGGCAGCTGCAGCGGCGCGGTGACGGTCTTGAACATGAAGTCAGACAAGATCTTGTGGCCGTTCGCGTAGACGTCCACCGGGGTGTTAGGGATCCCGTGGACGACCGTGACGGTGGCGTCCCCGGTCGCCGCGCTGGCAGGGACTGCCACCGCGGCGGCCGAGCCGACGGTCATGCACAGGACGCCCGCCGCCAGGCACGCGACGGCAAGCTTGGGTGCTCGCATCACAACGCTCCGATCCAGGTTCGTGAGCTCGCCGGACGGTGGCCGGCGCTGTCACTCACTACTTCGGCGGACGGGGTCCGGTCAGATGCAGCCGTTTGCGATCAGATGGCTTGCGATCAGATGGCTGTGCGATCAGTTGGCGCCGACGCCGGGGGTCGGCAGCGAACCGCGGACCACGCTGGTCTTGGAGTGCACCGTGCTGCCGTCGAACGGCTGCAGCGAAACGTCGATCCGGGAGTAGAACTTGAGGTCGGTGCCAGGCGGGATCGTGAACGAGCCGGTGTGACTTGACGACAGGTCACCGAGCGAGATCATGCTCACGCCGTCCCGGCCGAGCAGCCAGACCTCGTAGAAGCCCGATTCCTTGGGGGCGCTCAGCGTGACATCGAGCGTCTGGGTCGCCGACGCCAGGCGCATGACCGCGCTCCCTGACGCGTCGCGCCACTGGGGGAACTGCGGAAGCGGCTGGAGCCGGCTGCTCGCCACCGCCACCGCCGCGGGCGCCGGGGAGGACGACACCAGCTGGGAGATGCCCACGGCCGCTCCGGCTCCGACAACGATGCCGGCCGCCGCCGCGATCGCGATGCGAACGCGCATCCGCCTGCGGTTCGGTGCAGGCCGGTCTTGGCGGTCCGGCTCCGTGACCCCGCGCGCTTGCGTCGCGGGGCGCGACTGCGTCAGCGGGCGCGACTCCGTCGACGGCAGCGCCTGCGTCGGCGGCGGCTGGTCCCACACCGCTTCCGTTGGCGCCGGCGGCGCGGTCACGGGGTCGGCTACCCCGGTCGCCGCCGCGATCTGGTCCCAGATCCGGGCTGGCGGCTGCTCAAGCTGAACCGGCCCGTCGACGCGGGCGACCGCGACCACGTCCTTGAGCTGCGCGAGCTCAACCCGGCAATCGGCGCATCCGGCCAGGTGCTCCTGCTCGGCGGCGCTCCCGGCGCTCTCGCCGAGCGCCCACAGGGCCAGGACCTCCGGGTCGGTGTGGTTAGCGTGCGGCACCGTCAGCCTCCAGTCGGGAGCGCAGTCGGGCAAGGCCGCGGCGAATATGGCTTTTCACGGTTCCCAGCGGCATCCGCAGTGTTCCGGCGATCTGCTCGTGGGTCAGGTCTGAGTAGAACGCCATCATCATCACCTGCCGCTGGTCTTCAGACAGCCGGGCCAGCTCGTCGGCCAGCAGCACGCGGTCGACCGCCAGCTCGGGCTCGGCCTCGGGCATCGCGACGGTGGCGACGGACGTCATCTGGGCCAGGATCCGCTGGTCCCGCTGGCGGCTCCTGAGCGCGTCGGCAATCTTGTTGCGGGTGATCGCCACCAGCCAGCCCGCCAGCGCGCCGCGGGCCGGGTCGAATCCGTCGCGGCCCTTCCAGGCGGCGACGAACACCTGCTGGGTGACGTCCTCGGCCTCGGCCGTGTCCCCGAGCCCGCGCAGCGCCAGCGTGTAGACGAGCGCGCCGAAGCGCTCGTAGGCAAGACGCAGCCCGTCCGCCCGGCCCTCGCTGAAGGCCGCGCAGGCTTCCTCGTCCCGCTCGGGGTCCACCCGATGACAATAAGACAACCTGGACACCACATCTGCGTCGGCTGTGCAATCGGGGCCGTAATTCCCCCCTCGCCTCCGGCGCGCCGAAGTCCGCCGTCTTCCCTCGTCGCTCGGCACAGACCGCCTCGCTCCTCAGTCCAGACGGCGGAGCGCGCCTTTGGCTCGGGGGTCGTCCCGCAGTCGCCCAAGCACCGCGGAAGCCTAGGAAACCGCTGTCAGGCGAGGTAGGTTAACCGGCAACCGGAGTGGGGTGAGGCACCGTGCCGATTTTCATGGTGGAACGCCGGTTCGCTGACGACCTGGAGGCCTCGGCCGAAGAGGTCGACCAGATCAACCGGATCAACGAAGAAGAGGGCGTGCGCTGGCTGTACTCGTTCCTGTCAGCGGACAAGCGCAAGACCTACTGCCTGTACGAGGCGCCGTTCGCGGACGCGATCAGGCGGGCCGCGGTCCGCGCGGGGCTGCCCGCGGACGTGGTCGTCGAGGTCGGCGGGATGGTGCTGCCTGACGGCTCGGCGGCCGGCATACCGAGCGAGATGCCTGCCTTATCAGGCCGATCCGGCCCCGGAATGCGTTCGTTAGCGGGCCGGGCCGAGGGCCGGGTCCTCGACCCAGCCCCGCGACACCGCCATCATCGCGGCCTGAGTGCGATTCGCCGCGCCCGTTTTGAGGAGAATGCTCCGGACGTGGTTGGACGCCGTGTTCTCGGTGATCTTCAGCCTGGCGGCGATCTCCCGATTGCTGCTCCCGTCGGCCAGCAGTCGCAGGACCGCGATCTCGCGCGGGGTGAGGCCGGCCGCGACCGCCCCCTGCGACGCGACCGGCTCGGCCGGGCCGGGGACCGGCGCCTGCATCCGGTCAAGCAACCGGATCAGACGCTCCTGCCCGGTGCTGGCCGCCAGCCGCCGCGCCTGCCGCCGCATCTCGGCCGCGCGGGCGCCGTCGCGGCCGGCCCCGAGGTGGGCCGCCCACGCGGTCAGCACCGACGCCCGGTGGACGAGCGCGCCGAACCCGGCCGCCTGCGCCAGCGCGGCCGTGAACAGCCGCTCGGCCGATTCGTCATCCCCGAGCAGAGAGTCAAGCCCGGCCAGGTACGCGTCGGCCGGCCCGAACACCGCGACGAACTGCCCGGCGACGAGCTGCTGGCCCGAGTACGGGGCGAGCAGCGGCCGCAGCTGCCGGGCGGCGGCGACGTCGCCGAGCGCCAGCGCCGCCTCGGTCAGGAACACCAGCACGGCGGTCCACTGCGCCCACGGCGACTGCCTGGCGGCGTTCCCGTCCACCCGGTCGAGCAGCTGCCACAGCAGGTCGCGGGCTTCCTCGGCCAGCCCGAGCTCGGTGTAGAGCGCGAGCAGCCCCGGCTCCCAGGTGTCGGCCGCCTGCCGGACGGCGCCGAGCAGCGGCCGGACCTGCTCGAGGGCTCCGGTCTCGCGGCGGATCATGTACATCTGCAGGCCGTAGGTGCCCTCGGTGTCGTCGGGCCCGAACGACCGGCCGAGCTCGAGCAGGTCTTCCGCGATCCGGGTGGCGGCGGCGAAGTCGCCGTCGAGGAACGCGCCCGCGTAGTCGGCGCAGCGGCGCACGAACGCGATGAACGGCTGCCCGCTGCCTCGGACCGCCAGGTCCCCGTCCACCGTCGCCGCCGCCCATCCGGGACGGTCGCCGACGATGTAGGCGATCGAGCTGCTGAAGATGGCGGCCGTGCCGAGCGCGGCCCAGTCCTGGACCGCCTTCGCCAGCGGCCCGAGCTCGGTCGCGAGCGCGAGGTGGCGGCCAATCGTTCCCGGCAGCGCGCGCTGCCACATCATCGTCTCGAGCGCGTGCACAAGCAGTTGCCGATCGCCGAGCCTGCGGGCGTGCTCGAGCGCGAAGTCCGTCTGCCGCCGTGACCGCTCGACGTCGCCGGTGAACGCGGTCGCCCGGCCCAGGCTCGCCAGAGCCCGCACGTACAGGCAGTCGTCGAGGTCTTCGGGCACGCCTTCGAGCGCGTGGCCGAGCAGCGCGCAAGCCTCGGTGCCCGGCCGCCCCGGACGCCAGGCCGCGTTTTCGAACCCGATCGCGGCCCGCAGCCGCATTCGGCTGTCAGCCGATCCGGTCAGCCGCAGGTACAGGGTCCGCGCCCCGGCGAAATCGCCCGCCCGGACGTGGCTGTCGGCGGCCGAGAACAGCAGCTCCTCGCGATCGGAATCGGGTCCGTCGGTCAGGTCGGCCGCCTGCTCGTACCAGGCGGCCGCGTCCTCGAACGCCAGGCTCCGCTCGGCGTCGCCCGCCGCCTGCCGCAGATAGCGGGCGGCCGCTTCCCCGTAGCCGAGGGCGGCGGCCCGGGCGAAGTGGTACGCGAGCTGCCGCACCGCGGCCGGCGAGCGGGAGCCGGAGGACTGGATGACGTCGCCGACCTGGGCATGCAGCCCGGCCCGGCGGGACGGGCCGGTCAGGTCGAGGACCGCCTGCCTGGTCAGCATGTGCGGGAACGCGATCCGCCCGCGGGCGAGCTCCTCCCCGTCGAGGAACCCGAACGAGACCGCTGCGTCCAGCGCGGCCAGCACCGACGCGGCGTCCGCCCCGCCCGCCTCACCGCCAGCCAACCCGGGGTCAGCCGCCCGGGCCTGCAGCACCACCCGGACGTCGCCGCCGTCGCCGAGCACGGCCGCGGTCTCGACCGCCGCCCGTTCGCGCGAGGTCAGCCGGGCCAGCCGCCGCTGCAGGGTGTCGCGGACCGAGACCGGGGCCCGGGCGCCGGCCGAGCGGATCGGCGCCCCGGCCAGGTCGCGCCACAGCTCGCGCAGGAAGAACGGGTTCCCGCCGGTCTGGTCGCGCAGCACGGCCGCGTACTCGCGGGCGCGGCGCGCGTTCAGCCCGCCCTCCGCCGCCAGGAACTGGGTGATCTCGTCGGCGCTGAGCCCGGCCAGGTCCAGCCGTCGCACCCCGTCCAGCCGGTAGAGGTCCGCGATCGCGTAGGTCAGGTCGTCGCTGCGGTCAGGCGCCGTGGTCCGGTGGGTGCACACCAGCAGCAGCCGGGACGGGGCCGACCGCTGGGTCACGTAGTCGAGCAGTTGCAGCGTGGGCTGGCCGGCCCAGTGCAGGTCCTCGAGCACGCACACCACCGGCCGGTGCTCGGCGGTCGCGTGCAGCAGCCCCGTCACCGCGTCGAACAGCTCCCGCCGGTAGTCGGCGCCGCCCGGGGCGGCCAGTTCCGGCCGGTGCCGCCACACCAGCGGGGTCAGCCGGAGCAGCTCGGCCGCCGTTTCCGGCAGGCAGTCGGCCAGCGCCCCGGCCGCCGTCCCGCCCAGCAGCTGCTCAAGGCACTCGGCGAACGGCTGGTAGGGGCCGCCGGGCTCCGGCGAGCAGGTTCCGAGCAGCACGACAGCGCCCTCGCCGTAGGCCGCGGCCGCGATCTCCATCGCCAGCCGCGACTTGCCTGCGCCGGGCTCTCCGCCTATGAAGATGACCTGCCGCCGCCTGGCACGGACCGCGGCCCATGCCTCCTCCGCCGCAGACGTCTCGGCGGCCCGCCCGACGAACGTCGGAACGGCCGCCCCGGTCGCCCGGATCGGACACGGCGGCGCGTCCCAAGCCGCCATGAACTCAGCGTAGCCCTTCCCCTACCACTGTCGATAGCCAGAATTGGCTAAGCCGCTGTTCAGGAGTTACCAAGACTGGTCATGACGTCGGCCAGGGACGCTCCTAGCGTGAGCCACAGGTCACAAGAAGCCATCGCACAAGGGGGACCTGAACCATGTCCGTCATCGCGCTCAGCGAGCTCATCACCGGATCGGTCATCGGACCGAATGATCCCGGCTACGACGACGCCCGCCACGTCTACAACTTCATGATCGACGCCCGGCCGCACGCGATCGCCGCCTGCGGCAGCACCGCCGACGTCCAGGCGGTGGTCGCGCACGCGGTCGCGACCGGCCGCGACGTCGCCGTCCGCGGCGGCGGCCACAGCGTCCCCGGCTACGGCACCGCCGACGACGCGATCGTGGTCGACTTGTCCGGTTTGACCGGTATCCAGGTCGACCCGGCCAGCCGGATCGCCCGGGTCGGCGGCGGCGCCACCTGGGCGATGATGAACGAGGCGACCATGGCCCACGGCCTGGCCACCACCGGCGGCATCGTCGCGTCGACCGGCGTCGGCGGGCTGACGCTCGGCGGCGGCATCGGCTACCTGACCCGGGCGCACGGCCTGTCCTGCGACAACCTGCTGTCGGCCGAGGTCGTGCTGGCGGACGGGACGATCGTGACCGCGAGCGAGGACGAGGAGCCGGACCTGTTCTGGGCGCTGCGCGGCGGCGGCGGGAACTTCGGCGTGGTCACCGAGTTCACCTTCCGCCTGCACCCGGTGCCGGAGAACATCTACGGCGGCCTCATCTTCTTCGAGCGGGAGGCGGCGGCCGACGTGTTCCGCTACTTCGACCGCTTCATCGACGCCGCGCCTCGCGAGTACGGCGGGTACCCGGCCTGGCATCTGGCGCCACCGCTTCCGTTCATTCCGGCCGACCGGGTCGGCGAGCCGTTCCCGGTCCTCGTCTCGTGCTGGACCGGGGACCACGAGCAGGGCGCCGAGATCATGCAGAACTTCCGCGGTATCGGCCCGATCATGGCCGAGCACGTCGGCGCGATCCCCTACACGGCGCTGAACTCCCTGTTCGACCCGCTGCTGCCGCGCGGGCTGCAGCACTACTGGAAGGCGGTGTTCGCGGGCGATCTCACCGACGAGGTGATCGCCGCGCACGCCGAGCACGGCCGGCAGATGCCCGCCGTCAACTGCGCGGTGCACCTGTACCCGGTCAACGGCGCCGCCCACGACGTCGCGCCGGACGCGACCGCCTGGGGGCACCGGGACGCCAAGTACGCGACGGTGATCGCCGGGATGTGGCCGGACCCGGCCGACAACGACAAGAACATCCGCTGGGTCAAGGACTACTACGCCGCGCTCGCACCGCACTCGCTGCCCGGCGGCTACGTCAACTTCGCCTCCGGCGACGACCAGGCCAAGGTTCAGGCCAACTTCGGCGTCGGCTACGAACGGCTCGCCCAGGTCAAGCGCCAGTACGACCCTGGCAACCTGTTCCACCTCAACCAGAACATCAACCCCGCCTAACGCGGGATGTTGTGCCGCAGGCGGAGCGCGGCCGGGAACGGCTCGAGGTACGTCTGGGCGGCCAGCCATGGCAGCTCGCGGTCGCTCGCGTAGTGGGCGAGGATCGCCATCGGGACGCTCAGCGGGTCGGTGCCGCGCCGGTAGGACTCGATCCGAGCCGACACGTCGCCGCGCCGCCCGCGGCCCATCTCGCGGGCGATCCGGCTGAACGCGTGCTGCAGCGCGTTCGCGTGCCTGCCGCGGCTGGCCCTGGTGGCCAGCGCCGCCTGGAACACGTCCCGGTACGCGCTCTCGGTCACCGCCGGGGGCGCGTTCCCGGCTGCGGCGACGACCCGCCCGGCGGCGCGGTAGCGGGCCGGGTCGTGCGCGAGCAGCTGCAGCTTGTGCCGCGCGTGGAAGCTGACCAGGTCACTCGGCCGCCAGGGCCCGGCGAACAGGGCCCGCAGCCGGGCCTGGGCGAAGACCCGCTCGGTGAACTCCTCGCGCAGCACCGGGTCGTTCAGCCGGCCCTCGTCCTCGGCCGGGAGCAGCGGGAACCGGGCCGTCATCCGCCCCGCGAACAGACCGCGCCCGCGATGATCGGCGGGCTGCCCGCTGTCGGCGAACCGCGGGATGCCGTGGATGCCGCAGCTTGGCGACTTGGCCTTGAACACGTACCCGTCCAGGCCGGCCGGCAGCGGGAGCGCCCCGATCGCGGCCGTGTGATCGGCCGTACCGCTCCGGTTCACCAGGCGGCCGTCCGCGGTCAGCCGGAGCGTCTCCCGCGGGGTGCCGAGCCCGATCTCCATCTCCGGGCAGTAGGGCGCCCAGTCGACGTAGGGCGCGAGCTCGTCGGTGAGGAACCGACTGCGGCTGTGCCCTCCGTTGAATCGCACCGGCTCGCCGAGCAGGCAGCTCGACACCCCCAGCCGCGGCCGCCCGCACGCCTCCGGGCCGTTCGCTTCCTCCATCACCTCACCCCCACCTGGGAGGCTAGCGCGACAGCGGAGCCGGGTGGTGGCAGCCCTATGGCTTGCGCCCGAGACCGCAGTACGCCGCGACCTCGCCCTCGACGTCGCGGGCAGGCTCGCCCGGGTTCCACTGGTGGTACTGCACGACACCGGGCGTGAGCAGGTTGGTGCCGGCGAAGAAGGCCGAGATCTCCGCGTGCGTGCGCAGCGTCGCCGCGGTGGCGACCCGCTTGTTGTAGCGGTCGGTCATCGTCGCGACCTTGTCGGCGGCGACGTCGCTGGCGGGGTGGGCGATCGCCAGCCAGCTCCCGCCCGGCAGCGCGTCCACGAGCCGGGCCACGATCGCGGCCGGGTCGTCGTCGTCCGGGATCAGGTGCAGGATGCCGATCAGCATGACCGCGATCGGCCGGTCGAAGTCGAGCAGCTCAGCCGCGGCGCGCAGCACCTTCTCGGTGTCGCGGAGGTCGGCGTCGAGGTACGCGCACGCCCCGTCGGCGGTGCTCGCGAGCAGCGCGCGGGCGTGGGCGAGGACCATCGGGTCGTTGTCGGCGTAGACGACCCGGCTCTCCGGCGCCAGCGCCTGGGCGACCTCGTGGGTGTTGTCCGCCGCCGGCAGCCCGGTGCCGATATCGAGGAACTGGCGGACCCCCGCCTGGGTGACCAGGTACCGGACGGCGGCGGCCAGGAACGCGCGCTGCGCCCGCACCCCGGTCACGATGTCCGGGTAGGCGGCCTTGGTCTGCTCGCCGACCTCCCGGTCGGCCTCGAAGTTGTCCTTGCCGCCGAGCCAGTAGTTGTACACCCGGGCCGGGTGCGCGACCGTGGTGTCGTACAGCGGCGCCTGGGTCACGTCACCCGCATCTGTTATCAGTTCGTCGGCCACGTCACCATTGTCGGGCAAACGCCCGCTCCCATCGAACGTCTTGACGCCAACTTGTCATCGATTCTTGCTCGCGACCGCCGCGCTCAGCACGGTCGCGAACGCCGTCCAGGCGATCTCGGGGACCGCCAGCGCCGCCGCCGTCCGATCGACCCGCCTCGCCTGCGCCGCGTAGCACGCCATCGCCGCGCACAACAGCGCCGAGTCGGCCGTCGCCGCCCACAGCCTGCGCTGGCCGAAGGCGAGCGGCACGTACCCGCTGCGGACCGCGACGGCCAGGGCCCACACGGCCAGCGCCGACCGCCTGCTCGCGGCCGACCCAGCCGCGCCATCGCCGCCATCGCCGCGCCAGACCAGCCAGGCCGACGTCGCCGTGGTCAGGTTCAGCGCCGACCACACGATCGGGAAGACCGCGCCGGGCGGCGCGAACGCGGGCAGCTCGAACTCGTCGTACTGCGGCCTGGTGCCCCGGCCGCGCAGCGACCGGGCCGCCCAGGCCGACAGCCCCTGGGCTGCGCCGTAACTGACGGCCGCTCCCACCCAGGCCGCAGCCTGGCCCCGATTCGTCATCCCGACGCCCTTCCCACAGGCGGCCAGGCAAACCCTAAAAATCCAAGTCAACCCCGCACAACCAGCATTTCGAACGGTCCCGTGCTCCGCCCCCGCCGTCAGCCCGGCCACGGCCGGAAGCTGTCGAGCAGCTCGGCCAGCATCCGCCGCTGGCGGACGGCGCTGACCCGCCCGGGGTAGAGCACGCGCTGGGCGCTGAGCCCGTCGATGAGGACGAGCAGCTGGTGGGCGGCCAGGTCGATGTCCACGCTGTCGCGGAGCTCGCCCAGCTTCCCCGCCTCGGCCAGATGAGCGCGCAGCCGGTTCGCGAACCGGTCGAACTCCGCGTGCTGCACGGTGCGCAGCTCCGGGTTGCCGAGCGCCCGGCCCCAGAAGCTGATCTCGATCTGCGCCTCGAGGTCACGCTCGTCGTCCAGGGGCAGCGCCTCGAGCATGACCACCCGGAGCGCGTCGAGCCCGGTCCGCCCGGCCGCCTTGGCGTCCATCCGGGCCGCGACCCGGCGATGCGACAGCACCAGGGCCGAGCCGAGGATGTCGGCCTTGTCGTCGAAGTAGTGCGCGAGGATGCCGGGCGAGCAGCGCGCCTCGCGGGCGATGGACCTGATGGTGGCCTTGGCGATGCCGTCGCGCGCGATCACCCGCCAGGTGGCGGACAAGATCTCGTCACGCCGGTCATCCCAGTTGACGATCTTCGGCATAACCCACCCTGCAGAACTCGCCGACGCCCTCTGTTTTTTTATCGGACGTCCGTTTAATATCCGTCTAATGTACCGCAAGGTCACCGACGAGCTCGCGGCGGCCCGCTCCGAACTCGTCAGCTTCGGCCAGCGCCTGCTCGCCGACGGGCTGTCCGTCGGCAGCGCGGGCAACCTCAGCGTGCGCGTCGGCGAGGGGCTGGTGGCGATCACCCCGTCCGGCGTTCCCTATCCGGAGCTGACGGCGGCCGACATCTGCCTGGTGGCACCGCCGGAGGCAGAACCCGACGGCGCGCCGGGCGCCAGCCCGCCCGGAACGCGAACGCGAACGCCGTCGTCGGAAACGCCCATGCACCTGGCGATCTACGCGGCGACCAGCGCCCGCGCGATCGTGCACACTCACTCGCCCGAGGTCATCGCGCTCTCGGCCGCGCGCACCGAACTGCCCGCGGTTCACTACGCGATCACCGCCCTCGGCGGCCCGGTCCGCGTCGCGCCCTACGCGCGGTTCGGCTCCGGGCGGCTGGCCGAGGCCGCGGTCGAGGCGCTGGCCGGCCGCACCGCGGTCATCCTCCGCAACCACGGCGCGGTCGCCTACGGCGACGACCTCGCGCAGGCGTACCACCGGGCGCTGCTGCTCGAATGGCTGGCCCGGACCTACCGGCTGGCGCTGGCGTACGGCGAGCCGGCGCTGCTGTCGGCGGCCGAGCTCGACGAGGTGACCGCGGAAAGCCGACGACGCCGCTACGGGGTGCGGAACACCGCCGCCGCGAACGGCGGACCGCGCGACACCAGCCAAGCACAGCTCGGCCAGGTAACCGTGCTCGGCGCGCACATCCTCGACGTGCTCGGCCGGCCGGTCGCGGACATCCCGCCCGGCCAGGGCAGCGCGCGGCTGACCGAGATCCGCGCCACCGCCGCGGGCACCGCGGCCGGCCCCGCCGTCGACTTGGCCAAGCTCGGCGCGCGCGTGCTCGCGGTCGGCGCGATCGGCGACGACCTGCTCGGCGACATGGTCACCGCCGCGATGACCCGGCATGGCGTCGACACCAGCGGGCTCAGCCGTAAGCGCGACGTCCAGACGTCGGCCACCATCTTGCCGATCAGAGCCAACGGGGAGCGCCCGGCCCTGCACGTCCCGGGCGCCACGTCGCGCCTCGAGCTGGCCGACGTCAGCCTGCCGAGGGTCCGGGCCAGCCGGGCGCTGCTGATCGGCGCGCCGGACGCGCTCGGCGCCATCGTCGGCGACGGCCTGGCGCAGGTGGTGGCGGCCGCCCGGGCAGGCGGGGCGCTGATCGCGGTGGACGTGCTGCACCCCGGCCGCCCGCAGGACCTGGACCGGATCGCGGAGTTGCTTGGATCGGCCGACTGGTTCATGCCCAACAGCGATCAGCTGCTCGCGCTCACCGGCCGCGCCGAGCTGGCGGCGGCCATCGACGACGTGCTGGCCCTCGGGACCTACGGCGTGGCCGTCACCTGCGGCGCCGACGGCTGCGTGATCGCCTGGCGCGGCGGCGGCGCCCCGGTGCCGCTGCCCGCGATCGCGGTCGACGTGGTCGACACCACCGGCTGCGGTGACGGCTTCACCGCGGGCCTGCTGGCGGGGCTGCTGCTCGGCGCCGGCCCGGTCGACGCGGCCTGGCTCGGCATCGCCTGCGGCTCGCTGGTCGCGACCGGACTCGGCTCTGACGCCGGCCTCGAGAGCCTCGGGCAGGTGCTCGACTTCCTGCGCCGCGCGCAACCGGAGGCGGCCGCCCGGATCGGCGCTGCCGCCGTGACCCGACAGCCAGCCACAGCAGAACGAGAACAGGAGCACAGCGATGACTGAGGACCAGCGGCTGCGAGACCGCGCGGCGGCGGTGATCCCAGGCGGAATGTACGGGCACCAGTCGGTTGCGGCCCTGCCCGCCGCCTACCCGCAGTTCATGCGGGGCGGGCGCGGCGCGCGGGTCTGGGACGTCGACGGCAACGAGTACGTCGACCTGATGGGCAGCTACGGTCCGGTCGTGCTCGGCCACCAGCATCCCCGGGTCGAGGCGGCGGCGGCCGCCCAGGCAGTCCTCGGCGACTGCCAGAACGGCCCCAGTCCGGTCATGGTCGATCTGGCCGAGCTGCTGGTGCGGACGGTGCGGCACGCCGACTGGGCGATGTTCGCCAAGAACGGCACCGACGCGACCACGATGTGCGCCACGATCGCGCGGGCGCAGACCGGCCGGTCGAAGATCCTGGTCGCGACCGGCGCCTACCACGGGGCGGCGCCCTGGTGCACGCCCCGGCCGGCCGGCGTCACCCCGGAGGATCGCGCCAACCTCGGCCACTACACCTACAACGATCTCGAAAGCGCCCGCCAGGCGGCCGCCGTGGCGGGCGACGACCTGGCCGCGATCGTGGTCAGCCCGTTCAAGCACGACGCCGGCTACGACCAGGAGCTGGTTGACCCGGCGTTCGCCCGCGGCCTGCGGGCGCTGTGCGACCAGACCGGGGCGGCGCTCATCCTCGACGACGTCCGGTGCGGGTTCCGGCTGCACCTGGGCTCGAGCTGGGAGCCACTGGGAGTGCTCCCGGACCTGTCGGCCTGGAGCAAGGCGATCGCCAACGGCCACCCGCTGGCGGCCGTGCTCGGTAACGCCGCGTTCCGCGACGGGGCGCGGCAGGTGTTCGTGACCGGCTCGTTCTGGTTCTCGGCGGTGCCGATGGCGGCCGCGATCGCGACCATCGGCGCGCTGGAAGAGGAAGACGCGGTGCGGTCGATGGAGCGGTCGGGCACCGCCCTCAGGGACGGGATCCTCGAGCAGGCGGACTCGTGGGGCCTGCCGGTCAACTACACCGGACCGCCGGTGATGCCGTACCTCTCGTTCCCGGGCGACGACGACCGGCGGCTGGCGGGCGTATTCGCCGCCGAGGCGCTGCGCGGCGGCCTGTACCTGCACCCGCGGCACAACTGGTTCGTCTCCGCCGCCATGACCGGCGACGACATCACGCGGGCGCTCGAGGCGACCGACAAGGCGTTCGCCGCCGTCCGCAAGCAGCTCGGCAACGGAGAAAGCGCGTGATAAAGCAGCCCTAGGAAAGTAGGTCACATGTCCAGCACAGCAGCCGAACCCAACCCTCCATCAGCCGCGCCGGCCCCCGCCTCGCTGTCGGCGGATTCGCCCGAGTCGGTCCTCCAGCGGGCGGGCTACGAGCCCGAGCTCCGGCGGTCGCTGCGGTTCTTCTCGATGTTCGCGATCGCGTTCTCGATCATCTCGATCACCACCGGGATCTTCCTGAACTACGGGTTC
>Ga0335075_10006887_pt1 | contig 17548 bp, 10 predicted proteins | sample Lox_Sample_24_FD_206723 | JGI IMG/M metagenome (GOLD analysis project Ga0335075, IMG submission 206723) | Soil microbial communities from Loxahatchee National Wildlife Refuge, Florida, United States - Lox_Sample_2.4 | ecosystem: Environmental > Terrestrial > Soil > Wetlands | place: USA...
GCAGCACGACGTCCGGGACCTGCTTGCTCATCGCGCCGCGCATCATCGCCTCGAAGTCGGCGGCCAGCCCGACCGGGTCCGGGACGATGTCGACGCTGCCGAGCAGCGCGGTGGAGACCCGGCGCAGCTCGGCGACCTCCCAGTCGGTGCCGACGCCACGGCAATCGCAGCTGAAGACGCCCTCGCACAGTGCGATCGCCGCGTTCAGCTGCTCGGGGGTCTCATGCTGGTTCTTGCCGTCGGTGAGCAGGATGGCGTGCCGCAGCGCGGACGGCGCGGTCTGGAAGACCGCCTGCGCCAGCCGGAGCCACTGGCCGATCGCGGTCCCGCCGTTGGCCCGCAGCCTGGCCACCGCCCGCTTGGCCTCGGCCCGCGTCCCGTCGCCGACGACCGCCATCGACCCGTCGGACGGATAGACCGGCCATGCCGTGGAGGTGCCCGCGATGACCGCGAACCGCGCGTCGTCGTGGATCACGTCGATCGCCGCCGACGTGGCCGCCCGCGCTTCGGCGATCTTGGCGGGCGGATAGTCCATGGAGCCCGAGCAGTCGATGATGATGATCTCCGCGCTGCTGGCGCCGACGTCCGCCGCGCCAGGCGTGCCTGGCGCCGCGTCCGCCGTCACGGTGACCACCGCGCTGACGTCGCGGCCGCCGGCCGGCAGGTACGGGTTGTGGTCAATGTCCACGGTGAAGCCGGGCAGGCTCATCGGCGGTCTCCCCTCGGTAAGGTTTCCGTGCTGGCTGGCGGGAACGGCACGAGCACCACGGTGATGTTGTCCATTCCTCCGGCGTCCACCGCGAACTTCACCAGCGCGGCGGCCGTCGCCAGCGGGTTGGTCAGCGCGCCGGGCAGCGCCATGGCGGCCAGATCATCGGCGTCCGGCCGGTAGTTCCACAACCCGTCCGAGCAGACAAGCACCACGCCCGGGCCGGCCGGCTCGAACCGGGTGACGTGCGCCTCGGGCTCGGGAAGGTCGGCGCCAAGCCAGCGGGTGATGACGTGCGCGTGCGGCGACGCCATCGCCTCCTCTGGGCTGGCAAGGCCCGCCTCGACGATCTCCTCGGCGAGCGAGTCGTCCTTGGTCAGGCATTTAGAAGCCCCGTCGGACAGCCAGTAGACGCGGCTGTCGCCGAGCCAGCACACGGTCACGGCGCTGGTGCCGACCACGGCCGACGCGTAGGTCGCGGCGGGCGCGCCCGCCTGGCTGACCAGGCTGGACAGCGCGTTCCCGCCCGCCCTTGCGGCGGCCTTCGATGCGTCGGCGGGGTCGTCCCCCGCGCGCACCCCGGACAGCAGCTCGCGCACCGCGGCGCCCGCCGCGGCCAGCGAGGCCTCGTCGGCGCGCGGCGCGGAGGAGACGCCATCACATACCACGGCGATCGCGGCCGGGCCGTCGGCGTCCCGGGTGGCGGCCATCGCCATCGCGTCCTCGTTGCGGCTATGGCGCAGCCCGCGATCGGTCACCCCGGCCGCCAGCCCCACGTCGAGTTCCCCGTGATCCTTGCCGGGCGCGCTGACCGCGGGCGCTCGCAGTTCGGTGCCGCAGGCCTCGCAGAACTCGTCCGCGGAGCCGACCGGCTCACCGCAGGACGGGCAGCCGCCCGTCATGTCCAGGTCCTTGGCCGGATCTTGTTAGCCATGTCCACAAGTTCTACCCTGCGGACGGGGTCGGGTGTGAGGCTTGCCAGCGCACGGTACCCGCGTTCGAGCCCGAAGCGCAGCGCCCGCTCGTTCGGTTCGCAGCCCAGGATAAGCTCGCCCGGTGGCGATCCGGCGGCCGCTGCCCAGTCCAGGGCCGCGTGCAGGATCTCCAGCGTCAGCTGCTGGCGGCGGACATCGTCCAGTGGCAGCTTGCCGAGCCGGCCGTCGGCCTGCCGGAGGTCGTCCGCGGAGACCCCGCCGCCGGAGACCAGGATGCGGACCGCGGCGATCTGCGCCGCGGCGTGGTGACTGGACGTCTCGGGGACCGCCGCGAGTGCCGCGATGGCAGCGGGCCGGTCGCCCGCCGCCAGGCACGTCCTGGCCAGCCCGAACGCCGCGCTGACATAGGAGCGGTCCACCATCCAGACGAGCTGGTAGTAGCGGCGTGCGGTGGCCAGGTCTCCGCCGGATTCCGCGGCGAAGCCGAGCGCGAGCTTCGGCGGCAGCTCCCCTGGTAGCTCGTCGAACACCACGCTGAACGCCGCCGCGGCCGCGTCCGCCCGGGGACCCGCGAGTTCCCGCATCCCGTTGTACCAGGCGATCCGCCAGTCAGCGGGGTCGGCGACGGCGAGTTCGGCCAGATAGACCGAGGCGCCATCGGGATCGCCCGCCGCGATGAGGGCGCGCGCCAGCGCCAGCCTGGTCTCCGCGGACCCGGCCACCGCGGGCGGCACGTTTTGCTCACCCGCGACCGCGGCGAGCAGGGCCGCGGCCTGCTGCTCCGGCTCGAGGCCGCCCAGCGTGGCCAGATAGCCCGCGGCCGGGTCGGCGCCGTCGGGCAGCGGCACCGGCAGGCCCGCGATCATCGCGGCGGGCAGCGGCTTCGGTACGCGCAGCGGCTGCGGTACGCGCGGCGGCTGCGGTACGCGCGGCGGTGCCGCTTGGGCACCCGCGCTCCCGTTGGCCGCCTGCCCAGGCTCGGCCCGCGCGGGCGCCATGTCCGTACCCACCGCCCGTAGTTCCGGACTGAACAGCCGGGAGAACGCCGGCCGCGGCGTCCCGTCCTCGACCGCGAGCGCTTCCCGCAGCACGCCGGTGAGCTGCTCGGCCATATCGGCCGCCGACTGGAACCGGCGGTCCGGGTCGGCGTGCGTGGCGCGGCGCAGCAGCCTGGCGAACGATTCCTCCCGGGCGAGCAGCGGAACCCCGTCCGGCAGCCGGAACTTGTACTCGCCCTGGTAGCCGGCGAACTCGAAGGTGAGCACGGCCAGCGCGCGGGCCACCGTGTACAGGTCCGAGCTCGCTGAGGGGCCCTCGGTCTCGACCTCCGGCGCCTGATACCCCACAGTTCCGTAGATGGGGCCGTCGCCGTCAATGCGCCGGACACCACCCATGTCGATGAGCTTGAGCTGTTCCTCGGTCTGGATGACGTTGTCCGGCTTGAAGTCGCAGTAGACAAGCCCCCGGCCGTGCAGGTAGCCGAGCGCGGGCAGGATCTCGATCGCGTAGGCGAGGGCGTGCGCGAGCGGCACCGCCGCGCCGCGCTGGCGCGCCTCGAGGCGGATCTGCTTCAGCGACTTGCCGCCGACGTACTCCATCACGATGTAGCCGGCGACCTCGCCGTCGCGGCGGCTCGCGTGCTGGACGAAGTTGTAGATCCGGACGATGTTCGGGTGCTCCACTTCGGCCAGGAACTGCCGCTCGGCCACGGCGGCGGCCATCGCGTCCGCGTCCCCGCTGTTCAGCAGGCCCTTGAGCACCACCCACCGGTCGCTGACGTGGTGGTCGCGTGCCAGGTAGATCCAGCCGAGCCCGCCGTGCGCGAGGCAGCCGAGCACTTCGTACTGCCCCGCCACCAGCTCCCCCGGCTCCAGCTTCGGGGTGAACGAGAACCGGGTGCCGCAATTGCGGCAGAAACCTTCGGTCATCCCGGGGCGGCCGTCCCGCGGCTGGCCGACGCGGTGCCCGCAGTTGCCGCAGAACCGCCTGTTCTCCGGCACCCGCGGGTCCGCGAGCACCGCGGTGGCCGGATCCCGTGCCGGGACCGGCGGGATATCGACCAGCCCGGCCCCGAGCATGCCGCGGGAGGACCGGCCGCTGCCCGGCCGCGAGCCGCGGGAGGACCGGCCGCTGCCCGGCCGCGAGCCGCGGCTGCCCCGGCGGCTCCCGGTCCCGGCGGACTCCGCCGAAGCCGCCGCGCCCACGGAAGCCGCCGCGCTCACGGAAGCCGCCGCCAAGGGAACCGGATCCGGGGCCAGTCCGCAGACCGTGCAGAAGCCGTCCTCGATCGTCCCGCCGCAGCCCGGCTGGGTACACCGCGTGACCGTCATCGCCGCCGCCCTTCGATCTCTCGGATCGCCCGCTGGTAACCGGTTACCGCGTCCTCGGCCGCCGCCAGGTCGCAGGGCGCGGTCCACAGCAGGTCGCGTGCCCGGTCGTAGCGGGCCGCCAGGTCCTCCTCCTCGGCCGCGCCGAGCCTGGCCGCCTTGACCTTGTACGCGCCGAGGAGGCCACGGAGTTCGCCGCGGCGATCCAGGGCAGACGCCACTGTCCGTTCCGTATCCCTGGCGTGCGCGGCGGCGTCGGCGAGCTCGCTCTCCGCCCGGTCAAGCTCGGTCTCAAGCCGGCTCCACCGGCCCGCGTCCGCGAGCGCGGTGAGGGCAGCGTAGCCAGGCTCGGCGGCCTCCGGCGGAGGAGGCGGCAGGGCGGCGATCCGCTCAGCCGCGTGCTGCCACGCCGCGAGCGCGTCCTGGCGTGCCGCGCGGGCGGCGGCCGCCGCGGCGCGCAGCCGCTCGATCCGGCGCCGCGCGTCCTGCCGCACCCGGTCCAGCTCCGCGATCTTCGCCCCGACGCCGGCCGCCTGTTCCCGCAGCAGGTCCGCCGCCGAGGTGTCGGCCCGGCCGCCGCGCCAGAGCGCGAGCGGGTCAGCGTCAAGCCCGGCCCGCAGGCTAGCCAGGCTGGACTCGGCGTCGCCCAGCCGCGCCGCGAGGTCGTCGTCGCCGAGCCCGGGCAGCAGCCGCCGGGCTCGCGCCAGCTCCTCCGCCGCCGCGTCGAGGCGGCTTCCCGCCGCATTCCAGACCGCCTCCACCGCCGCGGTCACCTCGGCCACCTCGGTGAACTTCCGCCGCATCCGGGCGACGGCCGTGGCAAGCGTCAGCTCCTCGCGGCCGGTGTCGGCCAGGTCCCGGCGGGCGAGCGGCGCCGGGGCGCGGGCAAGCCGGACCGAGGACCCGGTGAGCAGGCTGATCAGCTCCGGCAGGTCCTTCCGCGCCGGACGGCCGCTGCCGAGTTCCGCGGCACGGTCGACGACGGCCGAATACGCCAGGTAGGTCTGCCACAGTTCGGCCAGCGTCGCGGACGCGGCACCCCAGCGCTGCCGGGTCTGCCCGGTCAGCGTCGCGCCGTCGAGCACTTGCTTGACGAAGCTGCCGTCAAGTTCCAGCAGGTTCGCCTGGATAGCGTCCCGCTCCGCCACCGCGTCCGCCACCGCCGCGGGCACCTGTTCCGCCGTCAGCGCGGTCATCACCGGTACTCCGCCAGCCGCCGGGACAGGCCCCAGGCGGCGCCGGCCGCCATCGCCGCGGCGGCGACGATCACGCCCGCTTCCAGGCCACCGAACGCCGAGTCGCCCGCCGACGCCGAGGAGCGGAAAACGGCCTGGTCGGCGGCGATCGCGGCGCTGATGTCGGAGTCCAGGGCGGCGAACTCGGTCGCCGCCGTACCCGGCGCCGGGCCGGTCACCAGCCGGGTTTCCGCGGTGTACTGGTTCGCGACGTCGAGTTCGTGCACCCGCTGGTTGACCGCGTGCCACGCGGCCGCGGCGGATCGCGCCGCCGCCGCCCAGTGCGCGCCGGCCTGCCCGCTGCTGCCCGCGGCGCTGGCGAGGAGGGTGTCGAGCTGGGGCAGCCTGGCGGCGAAATCCTGCTGGAAAACGGTGTCCCCGGTGCGCGAGACCAGGTTCATCGTCTCATCGCCGCGCGCCTGCTGCGCGGTGATCTCCGCCTGGGCGAGCGTCTCGGCCGGACCGGAACCCTGCGCGTTCGCGTGTACCAAGTCGGCCCTGGCGACCGCGAACGCCACCACGAGCCAGACAAGCGCGACGGCGCCGACGGCGGTCGCAAGCAGCAGGCCGGGGTTCAGCCTCCGGTGGGTGCGCCTTGCCAGCCAGCGCTGGGCTGCCACCAGCAGGTACCCGAGGGCGAGCGCGGCCACGACGACGATCAGCATCAGCGGCAGGCCGCTCGCCTGGGCACTCATGTCGTTCAGCCGCGCGTTCTCCGCGGCGTAGACGGCACGGGCGGCGGGCAGCAGCACCTGGCGCATCTCCTCCGATGCGGTCTCGGTGTAGGAGGCGCCGGCCAGCAGGCCTACTGAGTTATAGGTTTCCGCGTTCGACACGTAGCCGACGTAGACCGGCAGGCCCTGGGTCAGCGTGGTCAGGCTCGCGGCGGCCTGCGGCCCGGCGCCTGCCTTGCTGACCGCGGTGAGATCGGAGGTCGCCTGGGCGATGTCCGCCGTGTAGCGCTGCTGGGCGGCCAGCGGCTCCTGGCTGCCGGCCAGGTAGCCCGTGGAGACGGTGACGTCGGCATCCGACAGCGACCGGTAGAGCTGCTGGGCGTCCAGGCTGAGCGGTTCGCTCGACGTGATCACGTTGCCGGCGGCGCCGGCGTGCTGGGCGACGGCCACCGCCGCCAGCGCACCCCACGCCAGGCAGCCCGCGACGGTGGCGATCAGCAGCAGGCGGAGCGTGGCCGGGGTGGTGGTGAAGCGGCGCGGCCGGGGCTTTCTTGATGACCGGGGCTTTCCTGACGACGGAATGGTTCCACCCGGCGGAGGCGGCCGTCTCCCCGGACCGCCGGACGCCGACGTGCTCACTGCCGAACCCGTCATCCCCGCTCCTGCTCACCTGCACCGGAAACGAAGCGCACGACCCCTTGCCCCGGCCGCCCGCGCCGGGTGTGCGGCTGGCTTCTGGCGCTGGCGGCAAGGACTAATTATTTCCTATTGTGCGGGATCCTTCAGGCTGGTGGATAGGGCAGTACGATCGCGTCACCGATCCGGTGCACGCGCAGCGCGTTCGTCTTGCCCGGGCTCCCTGGCGGGCTGCCCGCCACGATGACGATCTTGTCCCCGATGGCGCACCGGCCGAGGTTCACCAGCGCGCTGTCGACCTCGTGCACCATGTCGTCGGTGTGCCGCACCGTCGGAACGATGAAGGTCTCCACCCCCCAGGTCAGGGCGAGCTGGCTGCGGGTGGCGGTCTCGGTGGTGAACGCGAGCAGCGGGATCGGCGACCGGTACCTGGCGAGCCGCCGGGCGGTCTCGCCGGTCATGGTGAACGCGACCAGCGCCTTCGCGCCCACGATCGCGCCCACCTCGGCGGCGGCGCGGGCGATGGCGCCGCCGGTCGTGGTCGGCACCCGGGTCAGCGAGGGCTCCGCGCGCAGCGAGGTCTCCTCGGCCGCGGCGACGATGCGGCCCATGGTGGCCACGGTCTCCACCGGGTAGGCGCCCACGCTGGTCTCCGCGGAGAGCATCACCGCGTCCGCGCCCGCGGCGACCGCGCCGGCGACGTCGGAGACCTCAGCCCGGGTGGGGCGGGGCGCGGAGATCATCGACTCAAGCATCTGGGTGGCCACGATCACCGGCCGGGCCCGCTCCTTGGCCAGGCTGATCGCCCGCGTCTGGACGGCGGGCACCTGCTCGAGCGGCAACTCGACCCCGAGGTCGCCGCGCGCGACCATGATCCCGTCGAACGCGTCCACGATGTCCGGCAGGACCTGGACCGCCTCGGGCTTCTCGACCTTGGCGATCAGCGGGACCTGGCGGCCGACCTCGGTCATGATCTTGCGGGCGAGCGCCGCGTCGTCCGGGGTCCGGACGAAGGACATCGCGACCATGTCCGCGCCGGTCTCGAGGGCCCAGCGCAGGTCGGCCTCGTCCTTCTCCGGGAGCGCGGGCGCGCTGACCGAGACGCCGGGCAGGTTAATGCCCTTGTGGTCGGAGATCTTCCCGCCGACCACGACCCTGGCGTGCACCCGGTTGCCGGTCACGCCGGTCACGTCCAGCTGGACGTTGCCGTCGTCGATCAGGATGCGGTCGCCCACCCGGACATCGTCGGCGAGGCCCCGATAGGTTGTGGACGCCTCACGTTGCGTGCCCGGCACGTCATCGGTGGTAATGATGAACTCGTCGCCCGCCGCGAGCCGCACCGGGCCGCCGGGAAAGGTCCCCAGCCGGATCTTCGGGCCCTGCAGGTCGGCGAGAATGCCCACGCTGCGACCGGTCTCGTCGCTTCCGGCGCGGACGTGCCGGTAGGCGGCGAGGTGATCGTCGTGCGTTCCGTGACTGAGGTTGAGCCTCGCGACGTCAAGGCCAGCGCTGATCAGCGCGGTGACCTGCTCTTGGCTAGACGTCGCGGGCCCCAGGGTGCACACGATCTTTGCGCGGCGGCTCATGCGGGATTCCCCTTCCGGTGGTCTAAACCACTGTAGCGGATAAGGGATGACAGGTGACTGGGGTCACAAAAGGTTCATTTTGCTGTCGCATGGCCGCCGCGGGGCGCGGCCGGCGCCGGGCTCAGGTCAGCGGGCGGGCCGTCGGCGCGATGGAGGCCGGGAGTTCCGGCCGGGGCAGGTCGCGCAGGTACTGGTCGACCGCGGCCGCGGCGCTGCGGCCCTCGGCGATCGCCCAGACGATCAGCGACTGGCCGCGCCCCATGTCGCCGGCCACGAACACGCCGGGCACCGACGTCTGGTAGGACGCCGAGCGCGCCACGTTTCCCCGGGCATCGAACGAAACGCCCAGGTCGGACAGCAGCCCGGGGCGCTCCGCGCCGGTGAAGCCCATCGCGAGCAGGACCAGCTCGCACGGGATCTCCCGCGAGGTGCCAGGGACCGGCGAGAACCGGCCGCCTTCCAGCGCCACCTCGGTCAGCCGCAGCGCCCGCACCGAGCCGGAGTCCGAGCCGAGGAACTCCTCGGTGGACACCGCGTAGACCCGCTCGCCGCCCTCCTCGTGCGCGGACGAGACGCGGTAGATCATCGGGTACGTCGGCCACGGCTGGTTCTCCGCCCGCGACCGGGGCGGCCGCGGCATGATCTCCAGCTGGGTCACCGACAGCGCGCCCTGCCGCAGCGCCGTGCCGAGGCAGTCCGCCCCGGTATCGCCGCCGCCGATGATCACCGCGTGCTTGCCGCGGGCGGTGACCGGCGCCGACGCGCCATGCCGGTTCGCCGGCGGCAGGTACTCCATCGCCTGGTGGATCCCGGCAAGCTCCCGGCCAGGCACCGGCAGGTCGCGCGGCACCCGCGCTCCCCCGGCGAGCACGACGGCGGAGAACCCGTCGAGCTGCGCGGCGCGGGTAACGGAAACGCCGCACGAGAACTTCGTCCCCTCGGCTTCCATCTGCGCGAGCCGCCGGTCCAGGTGCGACTTCTCCATCTTGAACGACGGGATGCCGTACCGCAGCAGCCCGCCGGGAAGATCGTCCCGCTCGAACACGGTGACCGCATGCCCGGCCCGGGTCAGCTGCTGCGCCGCCGCCAGCCCGGCGGGGCCGGACCCGACCACGGCGACCGAGAATCCGGACAGGGCCGACGGCGGGGCCGGCACCACGCCACCGGACGCCCACGCCCGGTCGATGATCTCCACCTCGACCTGCTTGATCGTGACCGGTTCAGCGTTGATGCCGAGCACGCAGGCCGCCTCGCACGGCGCGGGGCACAGCCGTCCGGTGAACTCGGGGAAGTTGTTGGTCGCGTGCAGCCGGGCGGCCGCGGCCTCCCAGTCCGAACGGTAGACCAGGTCGTTCCACTCCGGGATCAGGTTCCCGAGTGGGCAGCCGTTGTGGCAGAACGGGATGCCGCAGTCCATGCACCGCGCGGCCTGCCGCTCCACCCGGCCGCGGCCGAACGGCTCGTACACCTCCCGCCAGTCGGTGATGCGCACGTCGACCGGCCGCCGCCGCGGCAGTTCCCTGGCGGTCGTCAAGAACCCCTTCGGGTCACCCATGGTCAGATACCCCTCACCCGTGCGCCGCGGCCATGACGGCCTCGTCGACGTCCCGGCCATCGCGCTCGGCGGCGGACGCCGCCACGAGGACCCGCTTGTAGTCCTTCGGCATGATCTTCGCGAACCGCTCCACCTCGGGCTCCCAGTCGGCGAGCAGCCGCGCGGCGACCGCGGAGCCGGTCTCCTCGTGATGCCGCGACACCACCTCGAGCAGGAACTCCCGGTCCGGCTCCTCCAGCGGATCGAGGTCGACCATCTCCGGGTTCAGCCGCCGCGCCGCGAGGTCGAGCACGTACGCGATCCCGCCGGACATGCCGGCCGCGAAGTTCCGCCCGGTCGGGCCGAGGATCACCACACGCCCGCCGGTCATGTACTCGCAGCCGTGGTCGCCGACACCCTCGGCCACCGCGAGCGCGCCGGAGTTGCGCACGCAGAACCGCTCGCCGACCACGCCGCGCAGGAAGATCTCGCCGCCCGTGGCCCCGTAGCCGATCACGTTCCCCGCGATGACCTGAGTTTCCGCCTCGAACGTCGCCTCCGGCGACGGGTACGCGATGATCCGCCCGCCGGACAGCCCCTTGCCCAGGTAGTCGTTGGCGTCACCTTCCAGCCGCAACGTGATGCCGCGCGGGACGAACGCGCCGAACGACTGGCCCGCCGACCCGGTGAACGACACCGTGATCGTGTCGGGCGGCAGCCCTTCGCCGCCCCACCGCCGGGTCACCTCGTACCCGAGCATGGTGCCGACGGTCCGGTTCACGTTCCGGATCGGCAGCTCCAGGTGGACCGGGAGGCCGTCGGCGAGCGCGCCCTCGGCGAGCTGGATCAGCGTGTTGTCAAGCGCCTTGTCAAGCCCGTGGTCCTGCGCGGTGACACAGTGCCGTGGCCCGGCCGCGCCTTCCGGCTCGTGCAGCACCGGCGTCAGGTCGAGCCCGGCCGCCTTCCAGTGCTCCACGGCCGCCACCGCGTCAAGCAGATCCACCCGGCCGACGGCCTCGTCCAGCGAGCGCAGGCCGAGCGCGGCCAGGTGCTCGCGGACCTCCTCGGCGATGAACTCGAAGAAGTTCACCACGAACTCGGGCTTGCCGGAAAACCGCTTGCGCAGCTCCGGGTTCTGCGTCGCCACGCCGACCGGGCAGGTGTCCAGGTGACAGACGCGCATCATGACGCACCCCGACACCACGAGCGGCGCGCTGGCGAAACCGAACTCCTCGGCGCCGAGCAGCGCGGCGATGATCACGTCCCGCCCGGTCTTGAGCTGCCCGTCGACCTGGACCACGATCCGGTCTCGCAGCTTGTTGCGCAGCAGCGTCTGCTGGGTCTCGGCCAGGCCCAGCTCCCACGGCGCGCCCGCGTGCTTCAGCGAGGTCAGCGGCGCGGCGCCGGTGCCGCCGTCGTGCCCTGAGATCAGCACCACGTCCGCGTGCGCTTTGGACACGCCCGCGGCGACCGTGCCGACGCCTACCTCGGCGACCAGCTTGACGTGCACCCGGGCGGCCGGGTTCGCGTTCTTCAGGTCGTGGATGAGCTGCGCCAGGTCCTCGATCGAGTAGATGTCGTGGTGCGGCGGCGGGGAGATCAGGCCCACGCCTGGCGTGGAGTACCGGGTCTTCGCGATCCACGGATACACCTTGTTGCCGGGAAGCTGGCCACCCTCCCCCGGCTTGGCGCCCTGCGCCATCTTGATCTGCAGGTCGTCGGCGTTGACCAGGTACTCGCTTGTGACGCCGAACCGGCCGCTCGCGACCTGCTTGACCGCGGAGCGGCGCAGGTCGCCGTTGGGGTCAGGGCTGAACCGGTCCGGATCCTCGCCGCCCTCGCCGGTGTTGGAGCGCCCGCCGATGCGGTTCATCGCGATCGCCAGCGTCTGGTGCGCCTCGGCGGAGATGGAGCCGTAGGACATGGCCCCGGTGGCGAAGCGCCGCATGATGCTGCTGGCCGACTCCACATCGTCGATCGGAACGGAGGCGGCAGTCTCCCCGGCCTCACCGTCGATGCCACGGACCCGGAGCAGGCCGCGCAGCGTCATCAGCCGGCGCGACTGGTCGTCGACCAGCGACGTGTACTCCTTGAAGATCTCGTAGCGGCGGCTGCGCGTGGCATGCTGCAGCTTGAAGACCGTCTCCGGGCTGAACAGGTGCGGCTCGCCCTCGCGCCGCCACTGGTACTCGCCCCCGACGGCCAGCCGCCGGTGCACAAGCCCCGCGCCGCCCGCCGCCACCGCGGCCCGGCGGGCCGCCTCCTCGGCGAGCACGCCGAACCCGGCGCCGCCGAGCCGTGACGTGGTGCCGGCGAAGCAGGTCTCGACGACCTCATCGCCGAGGCCGACCGCCTCGAAGATCTGCGCTCCTGTGTAGGAGGCGATGGTCGACACGCCCATCTTCGACATGATCTTCAGTACGCCCTTGCCGAGCGCCTTGATCAGGTTCGCCTCCGCCTTCTCCGGCGTGACGCTCTGCTGGCCAGGACCGGCAAGCTCGCCGCGGGCGGCGAGGTCCCGGACGGTCTCGATCGCCAGGTACGGGCAGACCACCGCGGCGCCGTAGCCGGAAAGCAGCGCGATGTGATGACACTCACGGGCGTCGCCGGTCTCCACGATGAGCCCTACCCGGGTCCGGGTCTTCTCCCTGATGAGATGGTGATGCACCGCCCCGGTCAGCAGCAGCGACGGGATCGGGATGAGGTTGCCGCCGGCGCCGCGGTCGGACAGCACGATCAGGCGCGCGCCGTCTTCGATCGCGTTGTGCACCTCGATACAGATCTCCGCGAGCCGTTCCCGCAGGCCCGCACCGCCGCCGCGCGGGTCGAACAGGCCGTCGATCGTGTGCGCGGCGAACCCGCGCAGGTTGCCGTCCCCGTTGATGTGGACGAGCTTGGCGAAGTCAGCCTCGCCGATCACGGGGAACGGCAGCACGATCTGCCTGGCGGACGCCGGGGCCGGCTGCAGGAGGTTGCCCTCCGGGCCGAACGAACTCGCCAGGGACGTGACGAGCTCTTCTCTGATGGCGTCAAGCGGCGGGTTCGTCACCTGTGCGAACAGCTGGGTGAAGTAGTCGTACACCAGCCTCGGCCGGTCAGAAAGCGCCGCTACCGGCGTGTCGGTGCCCATCGACCCGATCGGCTCGGCGCCGGTGCGGGCCATGGGGATGAGGATGATCCGCAGCTCCTCTTCGGTGTACCCGAAGGTCCGCTGGTCAGCAAGCAGGTCCTCCGCTGTCGGCACGATCCGCTTCCGTTCGGGCAGCTCGTCCAGGTGGATCAGCCCGGCGTCGAGCCACTCCTGGTACGGGTGCTGCGCGGCGAGCTCGGCCTTGACCTCCTCGTCCTCCACGATCCGGCCGGCCGCCGTGTCGGCGAGGAAGATCCGGCCCGGCTGGAGCCGGCCGCGGCGGATCACCCGGTCCGGCTCGATGTCAAGCACGCCGACCTCGCTGGCACCGATGACCAGGCCGTCGCTGGTCACCCAGTAACGGCCGGGCCGCAGCCCGTTCCGGTCGAGCACCGCGCCGATCACCGTGCCGTCGGTGAACGCGATCAGCGCGGGGCCATCCCACGGCTCCATCAGCGTGGCGTGGTAGGCGTAGAACGCGCGGCGGCGCGCGTCCATCTCCTCGTGGTTCTCCCACGGCTCGGGGATCATCATAAGCAGCGCGTGCGGCAGCGACCGGCCGCCCAGGTGCAGCAGTTCGAGGCACTCGTCGAAGCTGGCCGAGTCCGAGCCGGACGGGTCGATCACGGGGAACAGCCGCTCGATCCCCTCCCCGCTGGCCGACGGCGGGATCAGCGGGCTGGCCAGCATCGCCTCCCGTGCCCGCATCCAGTTGCGGTTCCCTTGCACCGTGTTGATCTCGCCGTTGTGCGCGATATACCGGTACGGGTGCGCGCGCGGCCAGGACGGGAACGTGTTCGTGGAGAACCGGGAGTGCACCAGGGCCAGGTCCGAGGTGTAGCGCTCGTCCGACAGGTCAGGGAAGAACGACCCGACCTGGGGCGCGGACAGCATGCCCTTGTACACGATCGTCCGGGAAGACAGGCTGGCGAAGTACGCGCCGGCCCCGTGTTCGGCCCGCTTGCGCAGGCAGAAGGCCATCCGTTCCAGATCCATACCGCGTTCGCCGCCGGCCCCCGCCACGAACAGCTGGGCCAGATACGGCTGCACCTCGCGGGCGCCCTCGCCGCAGGCCTCCGGGTCGAAGGGGACGTCACGCCATCCGAGGACGGTCAGCCCCTCATCGGCGGCCAGGGTGGCGATCGATGAGGTAACCACCGCCCGTTCCGCGGAATCAGTGGGCAGGAAAGCCAGGCCGGCCGCGTACGCGCCCGGTTCGGGGAGCGGGAAAGCGCAGGCCGCGCGGAAGAACTCATCCGGAATCTGGGTGAGGATACCCGCGCCATCACCGGTTTCCGGGTCGGCGCCAGCGGCACCCCGGTGTTCCAGATTGCACAGCACGCGCAGCGCGCTGGCCACGACATCGTGGCCGCCCCTGGCCGAAAGGTCCGCCACGAAGCCCACGCCACAGGCGTCGTGCTCGAACCGGCTGTCGTAGAGTCCGTCGATTACGGCAGGTACCATCAACACTCCTGTCGTCAACTTTCCGCTGTACTGCCACGCTGCGGTTGGGACGACATTGGCCCTGCTGCTACACGTAAGTTACGCTGACATTACATGACTGGTGTATCGCTTTCCAGCGCCGGCTTCTGCGCATTCTGGAGAGGTGTGGGGCGCATGCGCCTGGTACGAATGAGGTAGACGACGGCGCCCGCGAAGACGACAGCGTCGCCCAGTTCCCCCGCCCGCAGGCCGAGTATGACCGGCAAGTGACCGATACCCAGCCAAAACAGGCCGAAACCACCGGCGGCATATGCGGCCGCCCCCAGCGCGAACAGCCTCATCCCTGGCATGCCGAACCGCCGTGCGGCCCAGATCAGGGCGACGCCGACCGCCACGTCCCACAGCGCCTGGTACAGGAAGATTGGCTGGAATGTGGCGAAGTTCTCATACCCCTGCAGGCGGTGCGCCGGGGAGATCTTGACCGACCACCACGCCGCGGACGGCCGCCCGTAACCCTGCTGCGCGAACCACTCCCCGATCGCCACCATCGCCTGGCCGAACGCCACGGCCGGCACCGCCGCGCCCGCGACCTGACCCAGCCGGACCCGCTGCCCCCGCGTGCCGCGCAGCCGGCGGCAGGCCAGCCAGGCGGCCAGCGTGCCGAACGCGGCCGCGCCGGGAAAGCCGATGACCGCGTCCCAGGTCCGCACCGCCTGCCACGGGCCGGTGTGCGCCGAGGCGAGGATCGCGCCGAGCGCCGCCGGGATCAGCCCGGCCGGAACCGCCCAGGCGGCCACGTCGGCGATGACCCCGCGCTCCCCGCCCCCCGCGCGGTACCGGCGGTCGGCGATCCAAAGCGCGAGCAGGATTCCCGCGATGACGCACAGCGCCTGCAGCCGCAGCGGCACCGGACCGAGGTGCCACACCGACCGCGACGGGCTCGGGAGGTACGCGAGAGGCATGCTCTATTCTCCCGCCCTGGATTCCTAGCGTCTGGCGCGGACGCCCTGGGCCAGATCGGCCGCCAAGTCGCGGACGGCGGTTACCGCCGCGGCGCTGTCCGGCGCGCCGGCGAGGCGGCGGACGAAGGCGGAACCGACGATGACGCCATCGGCGAAGGAGGCGACCTCGGCGGCCTGGTCGCGGTTGCTCACCCCGAGGCCGACGGCGACCGGCAGTTTCGTGTGCTCGCGGGTGCGTCCGACCAGGCCAGCGGCGCTGCCGCTGACCGCGGCGCGGGTTCCGGTGATGCCCATCAGGCTCGCGGCGTACACGAAGCCGGTGCACAGGCCGGTGATCTCGGCGATCCGGCGGTCGGGCGAGCTAGGGGCGACGAGGAAGACGCGGTCGAGGCCGTATTTTTCGGAAATCTCCGGCCAGTCGCCTGCCTCTTCTGGCGTCAGGTCGGGCGTGATCAGCCCGGCGCCGCCAGCGTTCACCAGGTCGCGGGCGAACGCCTCGACCCCGTACCGGTCGACCGGGTTCCAGTAGGTCATGACCAGCGCCGCGGTGCCCGCGTCCGCGATCGCCTTGACCGTGTCAAGCACGTCGGCGATCCGGGTTCCGTTCCGCAGCGCCTGGTAGACGGCGTCAGCGATCACCGGGCCGTCCATCAGCGGGTCGGAGTAGGGCAGGCCGACCTCGATGACATCGGCGCCCGCCTCGGCCATCGCCAGGGCGGCCTTGATCGCGGTGCCGGAGTCGGGGAACCCGGCCGGGAGGTAGCCGATCAGCGCGGCGCGGCCTTCCGCCGCGGCCTTGTCGAAAGCCGTCGTCACGGCGGTCATCGCGGTCACACTCCGAAGTACTGGGAAGCGGTGGCCACGTCCTTATCACCGCGGCCCGACAGGTTGACCAAGATCAGCGCGTCCGGGCCGAGCTCGCGGCCAAGGCTCATCGCGCCGGCGACGGCGTGCGAGGATTCCAGCGCCGGGATGATGCCCTCGGTCCTGCACAGCGCGGAGAAGCCCTCCATCGCCTCGGCGTCGCTGACGCTGCGGTACTCGGCGCGGCCGGTGTCCTTCAGCCAGGCGTGCTCGGGACCGACGCCCGGGTAGTCGAGGCCGGCCGAGATCGAATGCGTGTCGAGGGTCTGTCCCTCGGCGTCTTGCAGCAGGTAGGTCCGCATGCCGTGCAGCACCCCGGGCGTGCCGAGGCTGAGCGTGGCCGCCGTCCGGTCCGGGCGCCCGTCGCCGTCACCGCCGGCCTCGCAGCCGATCAGCCGCACGCTGGAGTCCGGGATGAAACTGTGGAAGACCCCGATCGCGTTCGAGCCACCGCCCACGCAGGCGACCACCGCGTCGGGTAGCCGGCCGACCTGGTCGAGGACCTGCTGTCGCGCCTCAATCCCGATCACCCGCTGGAAGTCGCGGACCATCATCGGGAACGGGTGCGGCCCGCCCACCGATCCGATGCAGTAGTGCGTGTCGTCGACCGTCGCCACCCAGTCGCGGAACGCGTCGTTCATCGCGTCCTTGAGCGTCCTGGTGCCGGTCTTGACGGGAATGACCTCGGCGCCGAGCATGCGCATCCGGGACACGTTGAGCGCCTGCCGCCTGGTGTCGGTTTCGCCCATGTAGACCGCGCACTCCAGCCCGAGCAGCGCGCACGCCGTCGCCGTGGCAACGCCGTGCTGGCCGGCCCCGGTCTCGGCGATCACCCGGGTCTTGCCCATCCGCTTGCTGAGCAGGACCTGGCCGAGCACGTTATTGATCTTGTGCGAGCCGGTATGCGCGAGGTCTTCGCGCTTGAGCAGCACCCGGCAGCCGCCCGCGTAGCTGGCGGAGAACCGCTTGGCCTCGGTTACCAGGGTGGGACGGCCCGCGTAGTTCCGGAGCAGATCGTCAAGTTCGGCGGTGAAGGCGGGGTCGCCGCGGGCCGCTTCGTACTCCTTGGTGAGCTGCTCAAGGGCCGCCATGAGCGACTCGGGCGCGAAACGGCCACCGAATATGCCGAAATGCCCTGACACATCAGGAACAGGGGAAATATCGGGTTCGGCGGCATCGGGCTGTGTCATCTCCACAGCGCACTACCCTACCCGCGTTCGTTGCGCAGCGCCGGGTGCGAGCCCGCCGTTACCAGATCGGCGACCGCGGCCCGCGGGTCCTTCTCCGTCACGAGCGACTCGCCGACAAGCACCGCGTCCGCTCCGGAGGCGGCGTAGGCAAGCAGGTCGTGCGGCCCGCGGACGCCGGACTCGGCGATCTTGACGATCCCTTCGGGTATGCGCGGGGCGAGCCTGCTGAAGATGGACCGGTCTACCTCCAGGGTGGACAGGTTGCGGGCGTTCACCCCGATCACGGTCGCGCCGGCGTCAAGCGCGCGGTCCAGTTCGTCCTC
>Ga0335075_10006888_pt1 | contig 17547 bp, 18 predicted proteins | sample Lox_Sample_24_FD_206723 | JGI IMG/M metagenome (GOLD analysis project Ga0335075, IMG submission 206723) | Soil microbial communities from Loxahatchee National Wildlife Refuge, Florida, United States - Lox_Sample_2.4 | ecosystem: Environmental > Terrestrial > Soil > Wetlands | place: USA...
AGGGCCGCATACGACATGTTCGACCGGATGGGCGCGGGAGGGTTCGCCGGCCGCGCCGCGACCGAGCTGTCGGCCAGCGGCGAGCGGGCGCGGTCCCGCACCCCGGCGACGACCTTCGATCTCACCCCGCAGGAAGCCCGCATCGCAGGCCTGGCCGCCGACGGCGAGACAAACAACCAGATTGCAGCCGAGCTCTTCATCAGCCCGCGCACCGTTGAGTACCACCTCAGCAAGGTCTTCAGGAAGCTCGGCGTGACCTCACGCGCCCAGCTCGCCAGGAACCTGCTCGCCAGCCCTGGCCCGGCCCTGGGCTGATGCGCATCAAGCACCGCATACCGGACGTGGCTGGTGCGGTGCTCGATGCGGGGGCAGCTAGAAATTGGCGCGGCCCGGCGCTGGGGCCAGCGAGATCTCGTTCCTGACAGCTATCACGCCCGGCACGTTCGCGCAGATGAGCTCAGCCTCCTCGCGCTGATACTGCCGCTGCGCCGTGCCGATCAAGGTGACCAGCCCATCGCAGACCCTGGCGTCGACAGTGCCGGGGACGAGCCGGTTGAGCACTAGCGCCAGGAGGACTGCTCCGCGCAGCTCACCATCTGACTCTGGGCGTTCCTCACCGTCGCCGAAGCGAACTTGCAGTTCGTTGCGAACATGCATGCCTCCGACGACGCGCTTCGCCGCTGCCTGTGCCCGGTGCTTCTGCCCGAGGCTGCCGACCGTGCCATAGAGCGTTACGACGTCGCAGTCCGCTGATATACCGATATGTTCGCTGTTTACCTTCGGGTCGAAGTCCAGCTCCGCCGCCACCCAATCGGTCATCTCGTTGTCCATCGCGATTACCTCCCCTTGTCGTCAGTCTTGGACATTACGGAGACTCCGGCGGGCTTGAATCCGAGGAATCCCTAGTCGCGCCCCTAGCGCCCGGATGTCCTGGGGACGTGTTCGCGGAGCGCACGCGTGTCGCGGATCCGGACTAGGGATTTTGCTGATTCGAGCGCGGCCAGATCTTCCTAGCCTGCTAAGAGGAGAGGCCAGTGGCCCCTCAGGGAGACCAGGCCGTGAGCCTACCGGCGTTGGCCGGACGAAGGGATCACCATGAACGACGGGGACCTGCAGGCGATTGTGACCGCAGAGCTGCTCTGGGAGCCGCAGGTGGCAAGCGACGATATTGCGGTATTCGCCGAGGACGGCGTCGTGACGCTCCGCGGCTCAGTCGGAAGCGCGGGGGAGAAGCGCCGGGCTCAGATCGCCGCGCAGCGCGTCGCCGGAATCGGCGCCGTTAGCAATAACCTGCTGGTGCGCCACACCGATGTCGGCCGCGGCGCTGGCGCCGCCCTGCGCGCAGTCGCGTGGCAGACGATCCTGCTTGATGGTCGGATCCCCAGGCAGCGTGGCGGCTGAGATCCGTGAGTGGCCGCTCAGCTAGCGCCGCACCGCTACGCGCAGTCTCGGCGCGAGGCGGCGAGCCAGCCGACGCCGAGCTGCTCGCCCGGCATCTTCAGGGTGACCCCGACGCGTTCGGTTCGCTGTTCAGGCGGCACAAGCAGGAGCTATGGGCCGTTGCGATCAGGCTGCTCGGTGACGTCGGTCTGGCGGCCCAGGCAATCCAGGACGCCATGGTCCTGGCTTTCTGGAAGGTGCCCGAGCTCGGCGGCGGGGATGTCGTTACGACGTGGCTTCACCGCATCGTGGTGAACGTGTGCCTCGACCGCATGCGGAGCTTCCCACCGCCCGCCGACGACGGGGACGTGATGGCAGCGCTGCGGCATCTGGACGTCGAACAGCAATCTGCCCTGGTGCTCGTCGATATGCTCGGCTTCTCCGTCGCCGATGCCTGCGAGATCCTCGGCGTCTCAGCGGACGCTTTGCTCAGCCGCCGCGATCGCGGGCGGGCGCGGCTGGTGACAGAACTCACGCACCTCCAGCAGGCACGGTAGCCCCTTCGTGCACAGTCACCAGGATCGGTCCGCCCGCGCGATCGACGTCACGGGCCCATCGGCCGTCCAGCCCGATGCTGCGATCTGGCACGAGGCAAGCGCGGGGGGATTGGAGCAATCGCCATCCTGGCGCACCTCAAGCCGCGCCCCGTCGGCGAATGTGGCGCACCGCAGCACGACCTTCCGCGCAGGGCTTCGGGCTCGCTGGGCTGACAGCGTTCGCGGAGATCCACAGCAGCGGCCCGGTGGCAAGCAGCACGGCATCAGCGTTGACAACCTCGATCCCGGCCTGATCTTGTATTACTTCTGTCGAAGTCGTCAAGATGTAATGCCTGATTGTTTCTGAAACGGGCAGTGGCGATCGCAGTACGTTCGCCCGCTGGCGGCTCAGATGGGTGTGGCGGCTGCGCGAACGGTCAGATGGGCTCGACCGGGCCGAAGACCACGAGCACTCGCCCGCCGAGAGCGACTGGGGCGATTCGGTGCGGGCGGGAGCCCGGATAGTGCGCTGACTCGCCTGCTTCAAGCTGCAGTTTGGTGTCGCCAAGCTGCAGACAGTACGCACCGGCCAAGACCAGGCAGAACTCCTCGCCTGGATGCTCCACCCAGCGATCGTGGTCGGCGGCCGCGCCGTCGGTCATGTGCACGGCGAAGCGATGCCCTTCGGCTGCGGAGAGCTGGTACGTCCGGCCTGTCCCGACGGGCCACTCGCCGACCGGGCGCGCCTGACGCACCACGGGCTCGAAGTCGGGCTCACCTCCGTCACTCGCTAGCAGGTCCGCAGTTCGCACGCTCAGAGCGGCGGCGATCCGGTCGAGGGTGGTCAGCGTTGGGTTCGCGCGCTGCTGTTCGATCTGGCTGATGAATGCACGCGAGACACCGCTCTCCTCGGCGAGCTCGTCGAGCGTGCGGTGCCTGGTCGCGCGCAGCCTCACTAGGCCTGCGGCCAGACTCGGCCGGCTGTCGGCGTGGCCGGACGCGCTGCCTGGGTCATCACCAGGCGAGCTGTCCGGCTCATCAGGTGCGAGCCCCGGTTGGGCCATTGACGTCATCGTTTGTTGATGGTAGACAATCGGCCAATCAACGGCAATCGAAAGCGGGCAGATATTTCTACTGACAACAGAAATAGCTCTCCGGCGCTGGTAGTCGCAGACAGCACGGGCGGCGCGGTCGGCGTGCCTCCCCGCGCGCAAGCTCACCGGCCAACCCCTGTGCTGCAACTGCTTGAGGACGCAGCACCGGGCGTTGGCGCCGCTGGACTGCGGCTGGTCAGAACCCTCCGGGCTGGCTATCCAGCATCGATGCTTGCCGGGCCAGATGAACTCACCGCCCGCGCCGGCGTGCCGCCGCACACACTTGACGCGCTCGCAGCGGCCGCGGGATTTCGCGACTTCGCCGAGGCACAGCACTTGGCGCGGGCCGCGATCGACCGTGACCTCCGGACCCCGGACGCCCGATACTCGGCGCGGCTGGCAGGCAGAGGACACGCCAGGCCTGCCTCGTTGCTTGACCGCATCGCCGAACAGGACTGCGCCAATGTGACCTCCACGCTGCGCACGCTGGCCGCCAGCGGGTCGCTGCATGCCGCTGCCGAAGCCCTCGTGCGCGCCAGGCGCCGCTACCTTGTCGCAGACCGTAAGTCGTACGCCTACGCGCATCTGCTCGGGACCGACCTGCAGTCGTTGCTGCGGGACGTTGTTGTCATCGACGGCCTGGTCAACCGGCCACTTGACGTGCTTCCGGACGTCCGAGCCGGGGACGTCTCAATCTGCTTCAGCTTGCGGCGCTATGCGACGTCGTCGCTGGCGACGGCGAGGTTCATGTCCGCTGCGGGCGCGGCGCTGATCGGAATCACCGACGACTCCTCGTCAGAGCTCGCGGCTCTGGCCAACATCGTGCTCGTTGTCGAGACCACCAGTCAGTCTTTCGTGGACTCGCCGACGGCGGTTGCCTCTACCGTGCACGCACTCGCCACACTTGCAGCCGCACAGACCAGAGGAGCCCGCACCCGGCTGGCTCAACGCGACGAGCTGGCGCGCAGGCTTGGCGTATACGAGGAAACCGACCCATCACCTGGGGCGCTGCTGGCGCGTCAGCCGCAAGACGAGCGAGCGGAACGATGAACCCGCGGCCAGGGCTGACCTTCGACCGGGTACGTGCTGCAGCGGCCCGGCTGGCAGGCGTAGCGCACCGGACTCCGCTGCTGACCTCGGCAACGCTCGACGCGCTGTGCGGTGGGTCTGTGTTCCTTAAGGCCGAGCCGCTGCAGCGCGGCGGGTCGTTCAAGTTTCGCGGCGCATACAACCGGCTTGCTCAGCTTGAAGCCGAGCAGCGGGCCAACGGCGTAGTTGCCTATTCCTCTGGTAATCACGGGGCTGCCGTCGCGCTAGCTGCCCAGGTGCTGGGCATTCAGGCGGTTGTAGTGGTTCCGGCGGCGGCGTCACCGGCCAAGCTGGCTGCAATCGAGGGCTACGGCGCGCAGGTGCACCGCTACCAGCCTGGCCAGGATCGCCAGGAGCTAGCCGAGGCCATCGCGCGAGAGAAGTCGATGACCCTAGTCGCGCCGTACGACGACTACGAGGTCATGGCCGGGCAGGGAACGCTGGGCATCGAGATTGCCGAGCAGGCCAAAGATCTCGACCTAGTGCTGCTGCCGGTCGGCGGCGGCGGTCTCGCGGCCGGGGTGGCCACGGCCGTCAAAACGCTCTTGCCAGGGTCAGTCGTCGTCGGTGTGGAGCCATACGGCGGAGACGACACCAGGCAGTCGTTGCGCGCCGGTCGGCGCATCCGGATCGACCCGCCCGCGACGATCGCGGACGGCCTGCGGTCCGAGCAACCTGGGGAACTGACATTCCCCATCAACGCGGGCCTACTCGACGACATCGTGACGGTTTCCGACGACAACATCGTCGAGGCGATGCGGTTCTGCTTCAGCCGTCTGAAGCTCGTCGTCGAGCCGAGCGGAGCGGTGCCGCTGGCGGCGGCACTGGCGGGCACGGTGGCGGCCAGCGGCAAGCGAATAGCCGTGGTGCTGTCGGGCGGGAACACCGACCCGGCTGACTTCGCGGCATACCTGAACGGCCGGGCAGTGGCGCCCGGCCAGACCAGTACCGGGAATCAAGGCTCCTGGCACCCCGCCGACACCGTCGGCATAGCAACCTGACCGGCTTCTTTAAAAAACTCGCCGGAGGCGATCAATGAAAGGCATTACACGCATCGCCACTGTCATCGCGGCAGGTAGCTTGCTGCTACTTGCGGCTTGCGGCGGTTCCGCCGCGCCTACATCGCAGACGAGCAGCAGTGGCGGGCCGCAGCACGGCGGGGACCTGGTATTCGCCAGGACTACCGACATCCTGTCGCTCGACCCGACCCAGATGACGGACAACGAAAGCATCTGGACGGCAGAGAGCGTCTACGAAACGTTGTACGCCGCCACCCCGAACGGCAGGCAGCTGCGGCCGTGGCTCGCCACGGGCTACACGCTGTCGCCCAATCATCTGGTGTGGACGTTCAGTTTGCGGCATGGTGTGGAGTTCGCCAACGGTCAGCCGATGACCTCGGCCGACGTGAAGTTCTCCATCGACAGGGTCTCCGCTAAGGCAAGCAACCCGTTCGCCTTCATCGACACTGCCATCAAGAGCATCACCACGCCGAACAAGTACACGGTGGTGATCACCACAAAGTACCCGTGGGCGCCCCTGCTCGCGGACGTGGCGCTGTTCGCAAACGGGATCCTGCCTGATAACTTCGGCGGCGAGTCGCAATCGCAGTTCTTCACGCACCCGTACGGCACGGGCCCGTTCTCGGTCTCGCAGTGGGTCAAGGGCCAGAAACTCGTCCTGGTCAAGAACGACCACTACTGGCAGAAGGGCAAGCCGTACCTCGACAAGGTGACGTTCACTGACGTACCCAGCGACAACACGCGGGAACTCGAGCTTCAGTCGGGCGAAGCGGATGTCGACGAGTTCCCCGCGTACTCCTCAATCAGCCAGCTGCAGAGCACTTCCGGCGTGAAGGTTGGCATCTTCACCTCAAGCCGGACCGACTTCCTGCAGTTCAACGAGTCAGTCAAGCCCTTCCAGGAAGTGGCTGTCAGGCGAGCGATCTCGTACGCGCTGAACCGGAAGGCGATGATCCAGGCGGTTCTGTTCGGGCACGGGACCCCGGCCAATTCGATCATCTCGCCAGCGCTGTGGGCCTACGACCCGAACAGCCCCGGCATCCAGTACAACCTGGCTCAGGCTAAGGCTGAGATGGCCAAGTCGTCAGTTCCGCACGGCTTCACGACGACGCTGCTGGTCGGGTCGGGCGACACCACGGAGACCTCACTGGCTCAGATCGTCCAGCAAGAACTCAAGCCGCTGGGCATCAACGTAACGCTGCGCCCAGTAGATCCGAACAGCGAGTACACCGACATCCAGAACGGCCAGTACAGCATGGCGTTCAATTACGACACCACCGACATCATCGACCCGGACGAGCTGATCAGCTTTTCGGCGATGGGCGGCAACACCGGTCAGAAGACGCACGCCCTGTTCACCAACTACAACAACGTCAACGTAGACACCTGGGCGCAGGACGCCGAGCGTACCTTCAGCCAGTCGGCTCGCCAGGCCCTGTACAACAAGGTCCAGATCCAGGTGGCCAACGACGCGATCATGGCGTACCTGTACTACTCGCCATTCGTGTACGCGTACTCCACCAAGGTGCATGGGCTGGACATCTATCCGACCGGCAACTACCACCTGGAAAATGTGTGGCTGAGCTCGTAACCATGGTCAGGGCACGCTGATGCTGCTCAGGTACATAACCCGGCGCCTGGTCATCCTGGTACCGGTGGTGCTTGGAGTGACGATCCTCGTCTTCTTCAGCATCCACCTGGTACCGGGTGACCCGGCCCGCAGCTTCCTCGGCGACCGCGCAACGCCGGCCGCGGTGGCAGCGCTCCACCGTGAGTGGGGCCTGAACGAGCCGATCCCCGTGCAGTACTGGCTGTTCATGAGCCGCCTGCTGCACGGCAACCTGGGCCAGTCGCTCTTCTATCAGTCCAGCGTCGCAGGGCTGATCGGAGGGCGGCTGCCCGTTACCCTGTTGCTCCTGCTCTACGCAGCCGTCCTCTCGGTGCTAATCTCCGTGCCGCTGGCGATGGCCGCGGCCCGGCGACCGGACGGCATCGCCGACCATATTGTCCGGGCGATCGGCCTGGTAGGAATCGGCATGCCGTCCTTCTGGGTCGGCACGATCCTGATCATCATCTTCGCGCTCCGGCTGCATATATTCGCTGTGGCTGGCTACGGCAACGGGCTGGTGGGCCACCTGCAGTCACTCGTACTCCCAGGTCTGACGATCGCGATCTCGATCGCGCCGATGCTCGTCCGTAGCCTGCGCGCGTCGATGATCGAAGCACTCAACTCTGATTACGTCGCGTTCGCGAAAGCAAAAGGCGCGACCGCCCCTACAGTCGTGATGCGCTATGGCCTGCGCAACGCCAGCATCTCCGCGGTCACGATCCTGGGCATCAACATCGGCTTCCTAGTCGGCGGAACGCTGGTCATCGAGAACGTCTTCGCGCTGCCTGGCCTCGGCTCCCTGATGGTCCAGGCGATCCTCGACCGGGACTTTCCGGTCGTACAAGGCATCACGCTGGTCTTCGCGGTGATCGTGGTCGTGGTGTACCTGCTGACCGACGTGGCGTACGCGCTCCTGGACCCGCGGGTGAGGCTGGGATGAGCAGCCCGTCACTGACCGCAGTCGCCGTTGTTCCGGTGACGAGAGTGCCGGTGCGCCGCAGGCTGCCACCGAGCCTGATCATCGGCTTGACGATCCTGATCATCATCGTGGCTGCCGCGGTGTTCGCGCCCTTGATCGCGCCATACAGCCCGACCCAGCAAGACCTCACGAACATTCTCGCTGGCCCGAGCGCTAAGCACTGGCTCGGCACCGACGAGCTCGGCCGGGACATTTTTACGCGGCTGCTGTACGGGGCCAGGACTGACCTCAGCGTCGCGTTCATTGCGGTGCTATCGCCGTTCGTGCTCGGCACGTGCCTTGGTGCAGCGGCTGGTTACTTCGGCGGCTGGCTGGACTCGGTCATCATGCGTATTGCCGACGTGGTAGTCGCGTTCCCGTTCTATGTACTGGTGATATTGCTGGTCTTCGTGCTGGGCCCGGGTACCCGTAGCATCTACATCGCGATCACCGTGGTGAGCTGGGTTTCCTACGCTCGGATCGTGCGCGGCGGCACGCTGGTCGCGAAGAACGAGGAGTACGTCCTGTCGGCGCGCGTTGCCGGGATAAGTGACCGGCGGATCATCTTCCGGCACATCGTGCCGAACGTGATCACCCAGGCGATCGTGTTCGCCATGTCGGACATCGTGATGGACATACTCGCTATCGTCACCCTCGGCTACCTCGGGCTCGGCATCCCCCCGCCGACACCGGACTGGGGTTCGATGATGGCCGAGGGCCAGTCGTTCCTGACCACCCACTGGGAGCTGGCCACCATTCCCGGCATCGCGGTCGTGATCACCGGGCTCGGGCTTTCCCTGCTGGGCGACGGCCTGGCCGACCTGCTGAGGGCAGAATGAGCCAGCCAGTTGACCGCAGTGAAGGCGCGCTGCTCGAGGTGTCCGGCCTCAGCGTGACAGTCACCGCAGATGGGCGTCCGGCGCGGGCAGTTGATGGCATCACGCTGCATGTCGGTCACGGCGAGGCAGTAGGGCTGGTCGGCGAGTCTGGCAGCGGCAAGAGCCTGACCCTCCGGGCCATACTCGGCTTGCTGCCGCCTGGAGCCGCCGTGGCCGGCGGCAGTGTGATCTTCGACGGGTACGACCTGGTTGGCCAGGGCAGCCGGGCCTTGCGTCGGATCCGGGGGACCGGGATCTCCATGGTGTTCCAGGAGCCGATGACCGCGCTGAACCCGGTCGTCAAGGTCGGCGACCAGATGGTTGATGCCGCCAGGAAACGGCTGGGCTGGGGACGCGCCGAGGCACGCGACCATGCGCTGCAGCTAGCCAAGCAAATGGGAATCACTGAGCCGGAGGCCTCCCTGTCGCTCTATCCGCACGAGCTCTCCGGCGGGTTGCGCCAGCGGGTGATGATCGCCGCCGCCCTGGCGAGCCGCCCGAAACTGCTCCTGTGTGATGAGCCGACGACGGCGCTGGATGTCACCATCCAGGCGCAGATCATCGAGCTTCTCGCACGCCTACGCGACGAGCTGGCCATGAGCATGCTCTACGTCACCCATGACCTGGCCGTGGTTGCCCAGCTGTGCACGCGAGTGGAGGTCATGTACGCCGGGCGCATTATCGAGCGCGGCCCGGTAACGGAGACCTTCGCTGCCCCCAGCCACCCATACACACTGGGTTTGCTGCGGGCGACCCCAGACGTCGACGACGTGCGAGCCGAGCTGTACGCGATACCGGGATCAGCTCCGGGGGTCCGGTCGCGGCCAGCGGGCTGTCCCTTTCACCCGCGTTGCCAGTTCGCCTCGACGGAGTGCGAGTCGGGCGATTTCCCGCTGCGCGCGGTCAGCCGGACGCAGGAAACGGCATGCGCGTTCCCCGAACGCATCGAAGGTAGGGCGCGCGTAGCACCGGATGCGGAAACCGGAGTCGGCACATGACAACACCGCTACTCGAGCTCGATCAGGCTTCGGTCACCTTCCGGTCCCGCCGCAGAGGCGTCCAGGTGCGCGCCGTCGACCGCGTCAGCCTTTCCGTCAACAGCGCTGAGATCGTGGGCCTGGTCGGGGAGTCCGGATCCGGGAAATCAAGCCTCGCCCGACTCACGGTTGGCTTGAACCGGCTATCTTCCGGCAGCGCATCCTTCAATGGCGTGCCGCTCCCGGTCGGCCGCTGGCCAGGAGAGCTGCGCCAGCAGATCCAGATGGTCTTCCAGGACCCCTACTCCTCGCTGAACCCGCGCATGACGGTGGGCCAGCAACTATCTGAGCTGCTCCGGATCCGGGTGGGCTTGTCGCGCGCCGAGGCGGGCAAGCGGTCAGCCCAGCTGCTGGACCAGGTGCACCTGCCTGCCGAGCTGCTAGATGCGAGGCCGCGGCAGATGTCAGGCGGCCAGCGCCAGCGCGTCGCGATCGCCAAGGCCCTGACCCAGGGGCCTGACCTGCTTGTCGCCGATGAGCCGGTGTCCGCGCTCGATGTCTCGGTGCAGGCCGGAGTGATCAAGCTCTTCGGCGAGTTGCGCCGCGAACTCGGGGTCGCCGTCTTGTTCATCTCGCACGACCTGGCCGTCGTCCGGCATCTGTGCGACCGGGTGGCCGTCATGTACATGGGCCAGATCGTCGAGCACGGGAGTACCGGGGAAGTCTTCTCCGACCCGCGTCACCCCTACACGCGGGCACTGCTGGCGGCGATTCCCCGGGTGACAACGGCCAGGACTGAGACCAGCGGTGCTGTCAAAGGGGACCCGCCGAGCCTGACCCGGCTGCCGTCCGGCTGCCGGTTCCGGTTGCGGTGCCCGCTGGCCCAGACGCGGTGCGCGGAGGAGGAGCCGGAACTCCGCGAGCCGACCGGCGCTGCGGCGGGCCATGTCGCCGCCTGCCACTTCAGCGATGTCAGACCGGAGCAGCAACCATGAGCGCTCTGGCTGCCGCGCCGGCGGTCGAAGTCCGAGTGCTGAGCCGTCCGGAGGAATGTGCGTGCTGCGAGGCGGTCTATCGCGAGGTCTTCGGCCTGACGTCGAACGACGGATCGATCAATGCCCGGCTGCTAGTCTCACTCGCGCGCAACAGCGGAATGGTGGTCGGCGCCTACGCTGGCGGCGAGCTTGTCGGCTTCACGCTCAGCTTCCTGGCCCGAGACGGGGCGAGCGGGCGTCTCTACCAGTACTCGCAGACCGCGGCTGTGCTGCCGGCCTGGCAGGGCCGGGGGATCGGCAGGGCGATGAAGTTCGCCCAGCGTGCCGCCGCGCTCGCCGATGGAATCGAGGAGTTGCGCTGGACATTTGATCCGCTTCGCCCGGCCAATGCGCACTTCAACCTCGACGTTCTGGGGGCGGTTGTCACGGGCCTGGCCCGTGACCTGTACGGGGCTGGGGCCGCGCCCAACGATCGGGGCGAGCCTACCGACCGGTTCGTCGTGCACTGGGAACTCGCTAGTCCCGCTGTCGAGGCCAGGGCGGCGCTCAGCGGGGGCGAGATTCTCCCGTCACAGCGACCCGAGCCGCTTGCATTGCTGGCCGGTCAGCTGCGGCCCGGCGAGCTGCGGCTAGCAGGAAGAGCGGCGTTCCTGTGTGTCCCGTCGGACTGGCGCCGATTCCGGCGCTTGTCACCCTCCTCGGCGGCCGGCCTCCGCAATCAGATCATCGCGCAGGCTGGGCAGCTCATTGACGGCGGCTTTGTAGCAGTCTCATGCGCCCGCCTGGACGGCGAAAGAGCCGTCTACCGTTTCACCGATTCATCTCGCGCCCATGCCGGATAGCGGCAAGACCGGGCGTCACGCCAAGGAGCGTTCGCAGTGATCACGCTGGATCGTATCGAGATGTTCCTGCTCGGATTGCCGCTGGTGCACGAGTTTGAGACCAGCTCGCACCGCAAAGGGCACCTCGAGCACATCCTTGTCCGGGTCACCGACGTCGATGGCGCGACCGGCTGGGGCGAGTCAGCATGCCCGACCGATCCGTTCTTCTGCAACGAGAATGTCGAGACCTGCTGGCTCATGCTCCGGGACTACCTCGCGCCTGCGCTGCTGGGCGTGTCGTGGGAGACGCCCGCCGATGCCGTCCGCGGTCTCGGCCACGTCAAGGGCAACAACTTCGCCCGCGCCGCGCTGGACATCGCTTGCTGGGACTTGTGCAGCCGACGTCAGGAAATCTCGGTTGCGGCGGCCCTAGGCGGGACGGCCTTCTCGGTTCAGGCCGGCGTCAGCCTCGGGATCGAGCCGACCATTGACGCGCTGCTTGAGCAGGTGGCTCTGCATGTCGGGCAGGGTTACCGACGGATAAAGCTGAAGATCAAGCCTGGCTGGGACATCGAGCCGACCCGGCGCGTCCGTGACGAATTCCCGGGAGTCGGCCTGCAGGTCGATGCGAACGGTGCGTACGACGGCTCGCTGGCGGATCTGGCCGTCTTCAACAAGCTCGACGATCTGAACCTCCTGATGATCGAGCAGCCGTTCGAGGAGACCAACCTGCTCGCTCATTCCCGGCTGCAGCGGAACCTCCGAACGCCGATATGTCTGGACGAGACGATTACGACCGCGTCGATGGCGGAAACTGCGCTGGCAATGGGAGCCTGCCGGATCATCAACGTCAAGGTCTCCCGGCTTGGCGGCCTCGGCCCCGCCAGGGCGGTCCACGATTTGTGCCGCTCGCAGGGGGTCCCGGCCTGGTGCGGCGGGATGCACGAGTTCGGGATAGGCAGGGCAGCTAATGTCGCTCTGGCCAGCCTGCCCGGCTTCACGTTGCCGTCCGATGTGTCCGGTTCGGACAAGTATTTCGCCGAAGATGTGGTCCAGCCCCCTGTGCTGGCTGCCGACGGCGCCGTGCCTGTCCCGTTCGACCGGCAAGGACTTGGGCACGAGGTCATCTGGTCGCGCCTGCAAGATCACCTGCTCAGGACGGCCGAGCTCACGGCCGGCCAGTAACGAGTACAGCCACTAAGGAGTACATATGCACGTGCTCATCTCCGCTGACATGGAAGGCGTCACCGGGGTTACCTGCCCGGATGACGTGGAGCCGGGCAACCGCCGGTGGGACTACTTCAGGAAGCTGCTGACCGGGGACGTCAACGCGGCCGTCGAAGGGTTCGCCGCTGCGGGGGCGGACGACATCCTCGTGAACGAGGCCCACGCCAGTAAGCGCAACCTGCTGATCGACCTGCTCGACGATCGTGCCATCGCCCTGACTGGCAGGCAGAAGCGCTTCGGGATGATGGAGGGCATCGAGGACAGGCCCGACGCTGTCGCCTTCGTTGGCTATCACGCGGGTTCCGGCCGGCAAGGCGTCCTGTCGCACACCTACATCGCATCAACGATCTCGGGTGTCCGGATCAACGGCCATCCGGCGAGCGAAGGAGCGATGAATGCGATGCTGGCCGCCGAGTTCGGCGTCCCGGTCGTCCTTGTCACCGGTGACGACCGGACGTGCGCGGATGCGGCAGACTGGGCGCCCGGCGCGGAACTGGTGACGGTCAAGACGTGCGTCGACAGATTCACCGCGCGCTGCCTCCCTCCGGCCAAGACGGCGGACTTGATCCGGTCTGCAGCCGAACGCTCCCTGCGCACGCTGGCTCGGCCCGAGCCCCCGGCCGGGCCGTTCCGCTATGAGGTCGATTTCCAGGTCACGAACCCTGTCAACGCAGCGATCGCGATTCCCGGTGTTGAGCAGACGGACGAGCGCCAGGTCGCCTTCACTCTGCCGACGATGGCCGAGGCCATCCTTTGCTTCAAAGCTGTCACCGTCCTAGCCACCAGCTCCATCGAGCCGCGGTATGGCTGACCCGTCGTCTTCGGTCTGGCTAACCGAACTGGCTGACCGAACCCGTGCAGCCCGATCAGATGCGATCGGGCGGCTTGAGGCGCTGGTAAACATGGAATCTCCCTCCGACGACCTTGAGCTGCTGGGCGTCATCCGCGCAGCGCTCGGGGAGCAGCTGACCGCGCTGGGCGGCACAGTCCAGACCGTCTGCGGACCTGACGGAGATCACCTGCGCGCCACATTCGGAGAGTCCAGCGCCGGTCAGCACGTTCTGGTCGTCGGCCACTTCGACACCGTCTGCCCAGCGGGCACGCTGGCGCGCCGACCGTTCAATCTTGACGGCGACTGGGCATCCGGGCCCGGAACCTTCGACATGAAGGGCGCACTGGTCGCGCTTGAGCTGGCACTGCGGCTAATGCGCGACATCGGCCTGCCGTTCGCCCAGCCCCTGCACGTCGTTCTGGTGTGCGACGAAGAAATCTCCAGCCCGGATGGGCGCAACGTAGTCTTGGCCGGCGCGGCTGGGGCGGCGGCTGTGCTGGGGCTGGAGCCGCCGCACCCGAACGGCGACCTGAAGAACGGTCGGCGAGGAGTGGCGAGGATCCGGATAGACGTCGAGGGCCGGGAGTCACATTCCGGGCTGGCTGCAGCGGACGGGGTGTCCGCCATCGACGAGCTTGTCGACCAGCTAGTCGTGCTGCGGAACAAGCTGCCGCAGGGCCCTGAGCTCAGCTGCAACGTCGGCACGGTTTCTGGCGGCACCCGGGCGAACGTCGTGGCCGGTCAAGCTAGCGCCGAGGTCGGCCTGCGGTTCGCTACTCAGGAAGCTGAGCATGCGGCCATGGCTGGCCTTGCGGCCATCGAGCGAGTGCGACCTGGGGCTCAGGTCACCACCCGGACGCTCTCGAGTCGCCCTGCCTGGCAGCCGGCCGCCGATAGCTGGCTCGTCGACTTCATCCGCGCGCAGGCCGCTCAGCTTGGCGAGTCAATCGGAGCCCGGCCCGCCGGGGGTGCGGGCGACACGAACTTTACTGGCGCTGCCGGGATACCAACAGTTGACGGACTCGGTCCCCTGGGTCACGGCGCCCACGCGGCAGACGAAAGAGTCAATGTCGGAGCGATCCTGCGACGCGCGGCACTCCTGGCCTGGCTGTTTGCTACCCAGTTTCCGGCGGACCCGCGTTAGTCTGTGCGGCCGCGGCTGCCACGGGGTAACCAGATAACAACGGAGAGGTCATCGAACTGGATCGATCGGGGGGCATCATGTCTTTCACGGGAGTGGATAGCCTCGATACCAGCCTCAGCAAATCTAACTCGTGGCTAGCTGATATCGATGCTGCGTTCGGGACGAAAGATCGTCGGCTGGCGTACCGGGTGCTGCGGGCATGGCTGCATAGCCTGCGCGATGGCCTGAGCGTGGACCTAGCCGCAAATTTCGCAGCACAACTACCCGAACTGCTGCGCGGGGTTTTCTTTGATGGCTGGAACCCCAGCCGGGTTCCGCACAAGTATGACCGCAACGAGTTCATCGCCCGTTTCGCCCGCGAAGCCCAGGTACGAGACTCCGACGTGGCCAAATCCGCCAGGCTTGTTACCGGCGTAGCTCGCCAGCACATGTCGGAAGGCGGAATAGCACACGCGCTCGATCATCTGCCCGCCGCGGTGCGGGAGATTCTGGAGCCGGAGCTGGCCGGTTCAGCAGCTGGCCAGCGTCGCGCCTGATGTCCCGCGGACGGGATGAGGGTCAGCCGAAAATTAGGACCTTGGTCCCTTGCAATGACCGCGCGGCAGCGTGCAAGACTGGAGTTGCCTGCGGGACGAGCGAGGGAGCCGAACCGGACGGGACCTGGCCGGGACAAGCCCGGTGACCAGGCCGCTGGGAAGGCTGAGAGGCTGAAGGCTAACGCCCGATAGCGACCCCTAGCACCTGATCCGGACAATACCGGCGAAGGAAGATTCGCCTCGCAGGTTCTGCTTGCCTGGGAGTAGGCCGAACGCCCGGCGGATACTCTCCGCCGGTCCAAGCCGCACTGGCGAGAGCTCAGGGGGCCTGTAATGACCACAGCGCAAGACATCATGCATGCCGGTGCCAAGTGCATTGGCGAGCACGAGAGCCTGCAGCGTGCAGCTCAGCTCATGCGAGAACTGGATGTTGGCTCGCTCCCGATCTGCGGAGACGATGACCGGCTGCACGGGATCATCACCGATCGGGACATTGTGACCAAGTGTGTCGCCGGTGGCGCTGACCCGGCTCGCACTACGGCCGGCGAGCTGGCCCAGGGAACGCCGGTGACCGTGACATCCGATGCGGACATCAGGGCAGTGTTGCAGGCGATGGAGAAACACCAGATCAAGCGGCTGCCGGTGATCGACGATCATCGGCTGGTCGGGATCATCAGCGAGGCAGACCTGGCGCGGCACCTGCCCGAACGGGCTGTCGGCGAGTTTGCCGGAGCGGTTTACTCAGCCAGCTGACCCAGTGGAGCCGAGGTAGCGGAGGAACCAGTCGCGGGCCAGCTCCGCGGCGACTGCAAGGGTGCCTGGCTCTTCGAACAGGTGGGTAGCTCCGGACACGATCGCGAGGTCGTTGGCGCATCTCAGCTGCGCCCGCGCTTCGGTGTTCAGGTCGAGTACGGCGGGGTCGGCGCCCCCGACGATGAGCAATGTCGGCGCTGTCACGGCGCCTAGCCTGGGCCCAGCCAGGTCGGGCCGGCCGCCGCGGGAGACGATGGCCCCAATCTCCGCACCTGGCTCCGCTGCTGCCCACAACGCCGCGGCCGCGCCGGTGCTGGCCCCGAAGTAGCCGATGGGCTCGGGACGTGGCTGGGCACGCAGCCAGGCCGTCACCTGGGACAGCCGCTCGGCGAGCAGGCCGATGTCGAACACGTTGGCCCGGTCGAGTTCTTCGTCCTGCGTGAGCAGGTCGAACAGCAGCGTGCCGAGTCCGGCCTCGGTGAGGACGGATGCGACATACCGGTTACGCGGGCTATGTCGGCTGCTGCCGCTACCATGCGCGAAGATCACGACTCCGGGCGCGCCTGCTGGCACGGTCAGGCTGCCGGCCAGTCGGGTAGTCCCGGCAATCGGCTCGACCTCGATGTCGCTGAAACTCGCCATTCCGCCAGGCTACGGGCGTGTTGCAGCCGAGCCGGGCCCGGGTCAGCAACCGTGCTTCGGGTCCACAGCGCAGGGTACAGATCGCTGCCGGCGGGAGCAGGTCCCGAGGTGAAGGGGGAACACCGGATGATGAGCAGAAGTACTGGCACCCGCACACCTATGAGGTCCTGGGCGGTGGCCTGGTCGCCCCGGACATGAGCGACGAGACAAGCGGTTCGGGGTGTCCACGGCGCGGGCTCAGACACAGCGATGCGAGGCCATGGGGTACGAGGTGCCGCAGGTGCCACCGCCAGACTCGGTTGCAACCATCGGCCGGCAATGGACTGCGACGGGCGCCGACAGGCCAGCGCCCAGGAAGAGTAACTAGGCCCGGTCGCGCACCTTGCGGCCGCCCTGGTAGACCGACCGGATGTTGTCCTTCAGGGCGGCAAAGTCGAACGGGTCTCCGTCGACCACGACGATGTCAGCGCGCTTGCCCGGCGTGATCGTCCCGGAATCAGCCTCGACCCCGAGTAGGTCGGCCGCCGACCGCGTCGTCGCGATCAGCACCTCCGCAGGTGCCATCCCGCCCGCCGCCATGAGCGCCAGTTCCCGCAGGTTACTGCCGTGCGGGCTGACACCGCTGTCGGTGCCCATAGCGATCTTGACACCTGCGGCGACGGCGGCCGCGAAGGAGGCGTTGTGAGCTTCGACCACAGCCTCGGCCTTCGCCAACACGCCGTCAGGCAGCTGCACGCCGTTCTTCGCGGCCTCGATGACGCTAACAGGTGCAGCCAACGTGGGCACCAGCCAGGTGCCTGCCTCCAGCATCATCGCGATCGCTTCGTCGTCTAGGTAGATACCGTGCTCGATCGACCGGATGCCGGCCCGGATGGCGGCCTTGATGCCGTCGGTTGCCTGCGCGTGCGCCATGACCGGCAGGCCCGCAGCTGTCGCCTCGGTGACCAGCACGTCGAGTTCGTCTGCTCGAAAATGCGCGTGCTGCGGGCTGTCACCGGGCGACAGTACCCCGCCGGAGGTGCATACCTTGATCACGTTCGCGCCCGCGCGGACAAGT
>Ga0335075_10006889_pt1 | contig 17546 bp, 17 predicted proteins | sample Lox_Sample_24_FD_206723 | JGI IMG/M metagenome (GOLD analysis project Ga0335075, IMG submission 206723) | Soil microbial communities from Loxahatchee National Wildlife Refuge, Florida, United States - Lox_Sample_2.4 | ecosystem: Environmental > Terrestrial > Soil > Wetlands | place: USA...
TCTTCTCCGAGTCGGCGCAGGCGGCGTTCTGGTCGGCGCTGTCGCTGCCGCCCCTGCTGTTGGGGATGCTCGGCAGCCTCGCCTACGTGGCACCGCTGTTCGGCGTGGACACCATGGCGGTGATCGAGCATCGGCTGGTTTCGATGTCGAACAAGGTGTTCTCCCCCAGCGTGGTCCACGAGATCATCGAGCCGACCATCGCCGACATCGACCGGGGCGCTCGCGGTGAAGTGGTGTCGCTGGGCTTCGTGATTTCGCTGTGGGCGGGATCGTCGGCGATCTCCGCGTTCGTCGACTCGGTGGTCGAGGCCCACGATCAGACCCCGCTGCGCCACCCCGTGCGGCAACGGCTGTTCGCGCTCGGGCTGTACGTAGTGATGTTGCTGTTCGTGATCGTCACTGCGCCGCTGATGGTGCGCGGCCCACGCAAGCTCGCCGAGTTCATCCCCGACGGCCTGCAGGACGTGCTGGCGTACGGCTACTACCCGGCATTGCTCACCGGGCTGATCGCCACGGTGGTGATCCTGTACCGGGTAGCGCTGCCCGAACCCCTGCCGTCGCATCGGCTGATCTTCGGGGCGACGCTGGCCAGCGTGGCGTTCATCGTCGCGACGCTGGGACTGCGCATCTACCTGAGGTACATCACCGGCACCGGCTACACCTACGGCGCATTAGCCACCCCGATCGCGTTCTTGTTGTTCGCGTTCTTCGGCGGCTTCGCCATCATGCTGGGCGCGGAGTTCAACGCCGCGATCCAGGAAGAGTGGCCGGCCCCGCGTACGCACGCCCACCGGCTGCGGCGCTGGCTGGTCTCACGGACCAAGGGTGACAGCGTGAACGAGGACGACAACACGTCCGGCGAACCGCCCCAGGTCGACGCCGATCGGGTCAGCTCTTCTTGAGCGTCTCGTAGATCCGCTTGCAGTCCGGGCATACCGGCGAGCCGGGCTTGGCCGCCTTCGTCACCGGGAAGACCTCGCCGCACAGGGCCACCACGTGCGTGCCCATCACCGCGCTCTCGGCGATCTTGTCCTTCTTGACGTAGTGGAAGTACTTGGGGGTATCGCTGTCGGTCCCGTCGTCGACGCGTTCGTCGCTATCGGTGCGTTCGATCGTCTGGGTCTGCATGTCTGACATTGTGCCGGAACCGGGTCCGTCGCCGTAAGCGAAGTTGTGCAACAGTGGAGAAATGAAGCGCAGCCATGAGCTGGGTTTCGACGACGATGGTCGACCAATCCTCATCACCGCCGCCGCGCCCGGATACGAGGAACAGCACCGCCAACGGGTGCGCAAATATCTGACGCTGATGTCCTTCCGGATTCCGGCGCTGATTCTGGCCGCGGTCGCGTACGGCATGTGGCACAACGGACTTGTCTCACTGCTGATCCTCGTCGCGTCGATCCCGTTGCCGTGGATGGCCGTGCTGATCGCCAACGACCGACCGCCGCGGCGTTCCGACGAACCACGTCGATTCGACGCACCCACGCGACGGACTCCGCTGTTCCCCACCGCCGAGCGCCCGGCCCTCGAGCAATACAGTCACCCAGCGCCGCAACCGGAATCGCATCGCGCCGAAACTGACGGTTCCGAATAACGCTCCGCGGCACGGCCTTCTCAGCACATTCTCAGGGCTAGCGGACATTCGCGCACGTCAACGGGTGTGAGATAGCCGCCCGCTGGGAACTACTAGCCCGGGTCGACCGTTGTACCCCATGACAGCTCACGCCGATCAGGAGGCCGCCATGGCAAATACCACAAGCCGGGTTGATAGCGATCTGGATGCTCAAAGCCCAGCCGCGGACCTGGTGCGCGTGTATCTGAACGGCATCGGAAAAACGGCATTGCTCAACGCCGCCGACGAAGTCGAACTGGCCAAGCGCATCGAAGCCGGCCTGTACGCCCGGCACCTGCTCGACACCCGCAAACGCCTCGGCGAGAACCGCAAACGCGATCTCGCGATCGTGGTCCGCGACGGCGAAGCCGCACGCGCCCACCTGCTGGAGGCCAACCTACGGTTGGTCGTCTCGCTGGCCAAGCGTTACACAGGCCGCGGGATGCCGCTGCTGGACCTCATCCAGGAGGGCAACCTGGGCCTGATCCGCGCGATGGAAAAGTTCGACTACACAAAGGGATTCAAGTTTTCCACCTACGCGACCTGGTGGATCCGGCAGGCGATCACCAGGGGTATGGCCGACCAGAGCCGCACCATCCGGCTGCCGGTGCACTTGGTCGAGCAGGTGAACAAGCTGGCCCGCATCAAGCGCGAGATGCACCAGAACCTCGGCCGTGAAGCCACGGACGAGGAGCTCGCGTCGGAGTCCGGCATCCCGGTCGAGAAGATCAACGACCTGCTCGAGCACAGCCGCGACCCGGTCAGCCTCGACATGCCGGTCGGCTCCGAAGAGGAAGCGCCGCTGGGTGATTTCATCGAGGACGCCGAGGCGATGTCCGCGGAGAACGCGGTGATCGCCGAGCTGCTGCACACCGACATCCGCCACGTGCTCGCCACCCTCGACGAGCGCGAGCAGCAGGTGATCCGGTTGCGGTTCGGTCTCGACGACGGGCAGCCCCGCACGCTCGACCAGATCGGCAAGCTGTTCGGTCTGTCCCGCGAACGGGTTCGCCAGATCGAGCGCGAGGTGATGGCCAAGCTGCGCAACGGCGACCGGGCCGACCGGCTGCGCTCGTACGCCAGCTGACAAACCCGCATCAGCATCCACCAGTAGGCCCGCCGCAGCCCGCGGCGGGCCTACTGCTGCGCTGGAGTGTTAGGGAACCATTCGCACAGCTGGACAAGTAGACTCAGCGGCAATGGAGGGTGCGGAATGAACGACCTGGTTGATACCACCGAGATGTACCTGCGGACCATTTACGACCTCGAAGAAGAGGGTGTGACGCCGCTGCGTGCCCGGATCGCCGAAAGGCTTGACCAGAGCGGACCGACTGTCAGCCAGACCGTGTCACGGATGGAACGCGACGGGCTGTTGCACGTGGCCGGTGACCGCCATCTCGAGCTGACCGACAAGGGTCGGGCGTTGGCCATTTCCGTGATGCGCAAGCACCGGCTCGCCGAGCGACTGCTGGTCGATGTCATCGGGTTGCCGTGGGAGGAAGTACACGCCGAGGCGTGCCGCTGGGAGCACGTGATGAGCGAAGACGTCGAGCGTCGGCTGATGAAGGTGCTCAACAACCCGACCACCTCGCCATTCGGCAACCCGATTCCCGGGCTGATAGATCTGGGTATCGGAGACGAGTTGGGCGCCGAGGACGGCAACCTGGTGCGCTTGACGGAGTTGCCGGCCGGCTCCCCCGTCGCCGTCGTCGTGCGCCAGCTCACCGAACACGTCCAGGGCGACATCGACCTGATCACTCGCCTCAAGGACGCCGGAGTCGTTCCCAACGCCCGGGTGACCGTCGAAACCAACCCGGCCGGCGGCGTGACGATCGTGATTCCGGGCCACGAGAACGTGAGCCTGCCGCACGAGATGGCCCACGCCGTCAAGGTCGAAAAGGTCTAGCGGCGGCGACGATGCGGGCCGGAACGGCCCGAGGAGAAGCGCCGCCATATGCCTTACACCGCGCGCCTGCCGAACGCCTGCCGCGGCGGCAGGGTCACGCCGAGCTGCTTGGCCAGCCGATAGCCGGTGACGGCGAGATCGCGAATGTGCTCGGGCCGCAGGCCCGACTGCAACGCCGTATCCAGCATGCCCGCCATCCGGTGATCGGGTTCGCAGCGCAGCGCGGCCTCCAGCGACACCCCGGCCAGCGGCCCGTCGCCGCGGGCGTAGGCGCTGAACGCGAGCAGCACCAGCGCCTCCGCCCGCCACGGCCGGGGTAGGTTACGCGACAGCAGCGCCCATAGCGACTCGGCCTCCCCCGCGCTCTCGCCAACCGCCAAGGCATACAACGTGTCTCGAACCTGCACATCGGCCAGCGCGCACGCCAGCGCGGCCAGCTCCGCGTCGTAGAGCTGTTGCCCGTCGCCGACCCGGGCGGCGGCGGCCATGGCGTGCTCGACGTCGCGTCGGACGCAGGCCGTCGCGTCGGCACGGTACGCCTCGTCGCGCGATGCGACGCGTTCAGTGATCAGCTCGGTCAGCGGCGCGCTGTGCGCACGGTTGTCGACGGCGATGACGGCCTGCAGGTCGGCGCGCCGCGCATAGAGCCGACGACCGTCCAGCACCGCCGCGACGGCGACGGGTGACGCGCCCGGGTCGTCGATCACACCACCGGCACCGCAGCCGTCCACGCAGTGCCAGCGGCCCCCGCACGCCACCCGGTCCACGATGTGTACGGCCCAAAGCGCGATGTCATGCTGCGACAGCTCGTCCTTGAGCGTCGCGCACAGGCTGCGGAACTCCTCGTTGCACATCGGGCAGCGGGCACCTTCTTCGTCGACGATCACCGCGATCGCCGCCTCGGGGCCGGAGGCCGCGGCGACCTCGGCAAGCTGCCCGATCTGGTCGGTCAGCGCGTCGGAGAGGTCGACCCGCATCACCGAGCCCAACTCGCCGCCGTCGATCGTCAACAGCACCAACGACTTCTCCGGCACAAAACCCAACACGGCCGGTAGCGCGGCGATCACCGCGGCGGGGCGATTCAGTTCAAAGTCACGTCGCTGCTTGGTCATGGCACAGACGCTGGCAACCGGCACCGTCAGCCCGCCCGCGGCGCGGACACCGCGACCCATGTGCTGTGGAGCGGGCCCCAACTGGGGATAACCGGGGCCCTCAGCAATCGGATTGTTCACGTGCATGTAGCCGTATTCGACGTGCGCCCGCAATGCAACCGGCGTATGTGTCTTACCCATGGGTTCGATACTCGAGTACGACATGGTCGTCATCGGCTCAGGTCCGGGCGGTCAAAAAGCCGCCATCGCGGCCGCCAAGCTGGGTAAATCGGTTGCCGTCGTCGAGCAGCGGCCGATGCTCGGCGGGGTCTGCGTCAACACCGGCACCATCCCGTCGAAAACGCTGCGCGAAGCGGTGCTCTACCTGACCGGGATGAACCAGCGCGAACTCTACGGCGCGAGCTATCGAGTCAAGGACAAGATCACCCCGGCTGACCTCCTGTCGCGAACCAGCCACGTCATCGGCAGACAAGCCGAGACGGTGCGTAATCAATTGATGCGCAACCGGGTTGACCTGATCACCGGCGAGGGGCGATTCAAGGACGAGCACACCCTGCTCGTCGAAGACGTCTCCCGTGGCGAGCGCACGACGGTCAGCGGTGAGTACATCGTCATCGCCACCGGAACCAAACCCGCCCGACCCGACGGTGTGGAGTTCGACGAGCAGCGGGTGCTGGACTCCGACGGAATCCTTGACCTGCAGTCGATTCCGACGTCGATGGTGGTCGTCGGCGCCGGCGTGATCGGCGTCGAGTACGCGTCGATGTTCGCCGCGCTGGGCAGCAAGGTGACCATCGTCGAGAAGCGGCAGGACATGCTGGACTTCTGCGATCCCGAGATCATCGAGGCGCTGCGCTTCCACCTGCGCGACCTCGCGGTCACGTTCCGGTTCGGCGAGGAGGTGACCGGCGTCCAGGTTGGCGCCCAGGGCACCGTCACCAGCCTCGCCAGCGGCAAGAAGATCCCCGCCGAAACCGTGATGTACTCCGCGGGCCGGCAGGGCCAGACGGAGAACCTCGACCTGGAGAAAGCCGGCTTGGAGGCCGACGCCCGCGGACGGATCTTCGTCGACGAGGCGTTCCAGACCAAGGTGGACCACATCTACGCCGTCGGCGACGTCATCGGCTTCCCCGCGCTGGCGTCGACGTCAATGGACCAGGGCCGGGTGGCGGCTTGCCACGCGTTCGGCGAGCCGGTGCGCGGGCTGACCGCGCTGCAGCCGATCGGCATCTACTCGATCCCGGAGATCTCCTACGTCGGCAAGACCGAAGTCGAGCTGACCAAGGATTCAGTGCCCTACGAGGTCGGGGTGTCCCGATACCGCGAGCTGGCCCGCGGCCAGATCGCCGGCGACTCCTACGGCATGCTTAAGCTGCTGGTGTCCACCGACGACCTCAAGCTGCTCGGCGTGCACATCTTCGGCAGCAACGCCACCGAGATGGTGCACATCGGGCAGGCCGTGATGGGCTGCGAGGGCACGGTGGAATACCTGGTCGACGCGGTGTTCAACTACCCGACGTTCTCCGAGGCCTACAAGGTGGCCGCGCTGGACGTGATGAACAAGGTGCGCGCACTGCACCAGTTCGACCACTAGCACTCGTCGTCGTAGGAGCTAGGCGGTGCATCGCCCGGACCACCCGCCTCGGCGCGCACCAGCAGCTGGTCGATGTGCTGGTCGAACGGCGAGGAGTAGGACAGGTTTTCCGCACAGCCGCCGCCATGCAGTCCCCCGATCACCCCGGTGACCGTCGAGCCGCTGATCCACGGCGCGCCGCTGGTGCCGTCGACCAGGCCCGCGCACGGCAGCTCCGGATAGCCGTTGTCGCTGACCTCGGTTCTGACCTGGCAGCCGACGGGCATCCCGCCGACGCCGGCGGGATAGGCGACGACGCTGACCCGGCTGCCCCGCGCGGGGGCGCCGCCGAGCGACAGCGCTCCGCCCGCCTGACCCTCGACCGACCCGCCCGCGGGACGGCTGACCCGGGCGATCGCGTAATCGGCCAGCGGATCCTTGTTGGCCATCCAGCGCGGATCGAGATACATCGCATCCACCGTCCACAACGCGTCGGAAGCGGCTTTGCGGGCGAAGCCGGGCACGAAAATCGCCCCGTTGCCCCCGCCCAGGCAGTGCGCGGCGGTCAGCACCAGGTTGCCCGTCGTCGAATGCAGCACCGAACCCGTGCATGCGTGCAGGTCGCTGCCGGCCAGGAACACCGCGCCCACCCGTGGGTCGGCGTCCACCGGGGCCGCGATCACCCGGTTCGGGGTGTCGGCGACCGCCGGCTCGGATTTGCTGGTGACGGGTGCCGAGCGGGCCTGATGTCCGCAGCCGGTCACCACCATGACCAGGCTGACGGTTGTCCCCACCGCTGCTGCAAAAATGCGCATCGCCGTCGATCATGCCCGATCAGGTGGCCGAAAGTATGCCGAGCAGGCGTCATGTCGGAAGAATTCGGCGCTGCGCGAAACGGGTAACCAGCAGGAATGCGGTCAGAGCAGACCGCGTTTTTCTGCACATTCGTGAACGATCCGTGAGCGGGTCCGGTGTCCGTACCCCACGGATTTGAGGGACACTAACTGACACGGCGCGGCAATCCGAACCGTGTCGAGGAGGCAACAGCAATGGGCCACGACCAGCCCGCCGACTACCCGGATAAGGATTCGCGTTACCAATCCGAGCAGAACGGCATGTACGAGCTCGAGTTTCCGGCGCCGCAGTTGTCGTCCTCGGACGGGCGTGGCCCGGTATTGGTGCATGCCCTGGAAGGCTTTTCCGACGCCGGTCACGCGATCCGGCTGGCCGCCGGCCACCTCAGGGACGCGTTGGACACCGAGCTGGTGGCCTCCTTCGCGATCGACGAGCTCCTCGACTACCGGTCGCGGCGGCCGTTGATGACCTTCAAGACCGACCACTTCACCCACTACGACGACCCCGAGCTCAGCCTCTACGCCCTGCACGACAGCGTCGGCACGCCTTTTCTGCTGCTGGCCGGCATGGAACCTGACCTGAAGTGGGAGCGGTTCATCACCGCGGTGCGGTTGCTGGCCGAGCGTTTGGGCGTCCGTCAGACCATCGGCCTGGGCACCATTCCGATGGCGGTTCCGCACACCCGGCCGATCACGATGACCGCACACTCCAACAACCGCGAGCTGATCGCCGACTTCACGCCGTGGATCTCCGAGGTGCAGGTGCCCGGCAGCGCATCGAACCTGTTGGAATATCGGATGGCTCAGCACGGGCACGAGGTCGTCGGTTTCACCGTGCACGTCCCGCACTATTTGGCGCAGACGGACTATCCGGCCGCCGCGCAGGCGCTGCTCGAGCAGCTGGCCAAGACCGGTTCGCTGGAGCTGCCGCTCAAGGCGCTGTCCGAGGCGGCCGCCGACATCAGAACCAAGGTCGACGAGCAGGTCGAGGCCAGCTCGGAGGTCGCTCAAGTGGTGACCGCGCTGGAGCGCCAGTACGATGCCTTCATTGCTGCGCAGGAGAATCGGTCGCTGCTCACCGGGGGTGAAGATCTGCCTAGCGGCGAGGAACTCGGTGCGGAGTTCGAGCGATTCTTAGCGCAGCAGGCAGAGAAGAAGTTTGACGACGACGATCCGACCTGAGCGTCCGACCCGGCGCCACGACGATGTGGCGAGTGTCAGAGGCCCGACAACGAAGTTGGCGAATATGACCGAGCGGAAGCCCAATCTTCGCCCGGTGCGGGAAGTCACACCATCGCTGCAATTCCGCACCATTCACGGTTATCGGCGCGCATTCCGCATCGCCGGCTCGGGCCCGGTGATCCTGCTGATCCACGGGATCGGCGACAATTCCACGACGTGGTCAACTGTGCAATCCAAACTCGCGCAACGGTTTACGGTCATCGCCGTCGACCTGTTGGGGCACGGGCAGTCGGATAAGCCGCGGGCCGATTACTCGATTGCGGCGTACGCCAACGGAATGCGCGACCTGCTTTCGGTCCTCGACATCGAGCGGGCCACCGTCATCGGCCATTCGCTCGGCGGCGGGGTGGCGATGCAGTTCGCCTACCAATTCCCGCAATTGGTAGAGCGTTTGGTGCTGGTGGGCGCCGGCGGCGTCACCAAAGACGTGAACGTGGCCTTACGGCTGGCTTCGTTGCCGATGGGCAGCGAGGCGCTCGCGTTGCTGCGGCTGCCGTTGGTGCTGCCCGCTCTGCAGATCTTCGGGCGCGCGGCGGGCATAGCGCTCGGGTCGACCGCGCTGGGCCGCGACCTGCCGGATGTGCTGCGGATTTTGGCGGACTTGCCGGAGCCGATGGCGTCGTCGGCGTTCACCAGAACGTTGCGGGCGGTGGTCGACTGGCGCGGTCAGAGTGTCACGATGCTGGACCGATGTTATCTGACACAGTCTGTGCCAGTTCAAATCATCTGGGGCACAGAGGATGTCGTTGTACCCGTCAGCCATGCCCGGATGGCCCACGCCGCCATGCCGGGCTCTCAGTTAGAGGTTTTCGAGCGCTCCGGGCACTTCCCGTTCCATGACGATCCCGACCGCTTCATCGAGGTCGTCCAGCGCTTCATCGACACCACCGAGCCTGCCGAATACGACCAGGCCGCGCTGCGCGAGCTGCTGCGCAACGGCGGCGGCGCGCCGACCGTCTCGGGGCCGGTGGACACCCGCGTTGCCGTGCTGAACGCCATGGGGTCCGACGAGCGCAGCGCCACCTGACCTGCGCCGTCGACGCGGCGTCGTACAGTCGTATTCATGAGCATCGACGTCACAGTGTTGCGCGTGTTCACCGACTCAGCGGGCAACTTCGGTAATCCGCTCGGCGTGGTCGACGCGGCGACGGTTCCGCCGGATAAGCGCCAACGCCTGGCAACTCAATTGGGCTATAGCGAAACGGTTTTCATCGATCTACCCGACGCCGGCTCCAGCACCGCGCACGCTCGCATCTACACTCCGGCCGTCGAACTGCCGTTCGCGGGGCACCCGACGGTCGGGGCATCCTGGTGGTTGCGCGATGCCGGTACGCCGATTCGTACGCTGCAGGTTCCGGCCGGAGTTGTGCAGGTCAGCTACGACGGCGACGTCACGGCGATCACCGCCCGCGCGGAATGGTCTCCGGAGTTCGCCATTCACGATCTGGATTCACTCGACGGCCTCGCCGCCGCCGACCCGGCCGACTACACCGACGACATGTCGTCACATTATCTGTGGACGTGGACCGACGAGTCGTCGGGAGCGCTGCGCTCGCGGGTGTTCTGCACCAACCTTGGCGTACCGGAAGACGAAGCGACGGGATCGGCGGCCGTGCGGATGACCGAGTACCTCAGCCGCGACCTCTCCATCACCCAGGGCAAGGGATCTGTGATCGAGACCACCTGGACCCCGCAGGGCTGGGTTCAGGTCGCCGGTCGGGTCGTCAACGACGGCGTGCGGACCGTCGACTGACTATTGCCTGAACTGTGCCACCCGGATCAGCAGCTGACCCTCGAGCCCGGCTGCACGGTGGACGCCGATCTCGGTGACCTCAGGGGACGTCACGATCGTGGCAAACGCTGCGGCAGAAGGATATTCGACCAACACGCAGCTGTCCCAGACGTCGTCGACCTCGCCGATCACCAGCGACGCGATATCGCCGCCGAACAGCACCCGTCCGCCATTGTTTTCGATGACCTTCGTCATCGCCGCGCCGTACAGGTCATAGGCCTGACGTCCGGTTAGGTCGCTGGGGCGCCCGTCGGGGTATTCCGCCCTTGACCGGAACTTGAGCAGGTTCAGCATCACCACCGGGCTCCCGGAGGTATCCGTCAGCAATGCTCCGACCCGGGAACTCGTTGGGTAGACATGATTTACGACGTCCACGCTCTAGTCTCCTCACTTCAGGATTTGCGGTGCAACACCGCGGAGAGGTGATGCTGGGTCGGTTGTCCGACCGCGCCCATTTGCAGGGAATACGAGAGCTCGTCGCCATCAATGCGAAAGCGGCGGCCAAGGGCTGACACGTCTTTCGCGGTCGGTGTCAGACCGACCTGCGTCGCGGTCATCTCGATCTCGATCGTGTCGCCGTCGGCCGTGTAGGTGCCAACTTCGATTTCGGTGATGCCGCTGGGGTGTGCCAGCACGAGTTCGACGTGACCGGGTTGCGGCACCCGAAGATAACCGGTCTCGGCGTGCAAGGGCGCTCCGTCGGCCGCGGCCTTGGTTTTTTGCCCGTAGACCAAAAACGGTTTGCCCACATGGGAAAACGCGATTTCCTCGAGATAGTCGAACGGCTCGATTGTCGGGTATTCGCCGGTCCCGCGGCCCTGCCATGCACCCAGCAGGGGCGCCAGCGTTTGCAGGTTAGGGTGCAGGTCGGGCGCCATCCCGTCAGCCTAGTCCGGCGACGATGCGGGCCAGATGGCCCGCTGTGGGGGCACCTCCCGCTTGCGGGGGCGAGGCGGACACTCAGACACAGACCGGCGACGGCTGTCAGCCGGAGGCGGGAATCGTGCGTTGCGCGCGCAGCGCCTGGATCTCGCGTTCGAAATCGTCCGCGGACTCGAAAGACCGGTACACCGAGGCGAATCGCAGGTAGGCCACTTCGTCGAGCTCGCGTAGCGGACCGAGAATCGCAAGTCCGACTTCGTGACTGGGCACTTCGGGCGACCCGCTGGCTCGCACGGCATCCTCGACCTGCTGGGCCAGCAGGTTCAGCGCGTCGTCGTCGACCTGGCGGCCCTGACACGCGCGGCGCACACCGCTGATCACCTTCTCGCGGCTGAACGGTTCGGTGACACCGCTGCGCTTGACCACAGCGAGCACCGCGGTTTCCACGGTGGTGAATCGTCGTCCACACTCGGGGCACGACCGGCGGCGTCGGATGGCCTGCCCCTCGTCGGTTTCGCGCGAGTCGACGACTCGTGAATCCGGGTGCCGGCAGAACGGACAATGCATGGCCGCTCCTTCGCCGCGCTGACATCGGGGTGTGCCAGACCACCCAGAGCCTACCTGCGCACTCGGCCGCGAGACTAGCTCCGCCGAGTGTCGCGCCTGGTAAACGGCGCGCGGTGGATGGCAGTACACGGCGAAGCCGTCAGCCGACCGGCGCGATCAGCGTCTGGCCGGCGGTCACCGCCGAGGAGTCGAGATCGTTGAGTTCGCGGATGCGCGCGACCACCTGGCCGGTCGGCGCGTCCGGTGCCACCCGGGCGGCCAAGTGCTGCAGCGACTCTCCCGACTCAACCCGCACCACGGCGAGCCGGTCGGGCATCTGACGTGCCGCCTGCTCGGGCCCGGCGTGCAGGATGCCGCCGAAGTGGGCCATCAAGCCGAGCCAGGTGGTGATCAATGCGGCGAGCATCGCCAGCCCCACCGTCGTCGCCGGCGTAATGGGACGTGGCCGATGCGGCGCCGTCGACATCAACACGCCGGTGCCGCGGTAGCGCGGGCGCGCAGCCACCGGTCGCGACGGCTGAGGGCCCCGGGCACCGGGCCGGCCGCAGCCGGACGGGCGGACCTGAACCGGCCGAACACGGACCGGCGCGATGGGCGAGATCGTCTCGATGGGCATCATCTGCGTTCCTCCAACTCGGGCTAGTTGTCGATCACTTGTTCGAAGCGTAATCGATAATGCGTTCGAATACCGAACATGTGATCGAACTGTTGCACACGCTGGAGACGATAGGACAGCCCTCCGACACGTTTTGGCGGCCGATTTGGCGGCAATCCGCGACACGCGTCGAACACATGTTTGATATATCGACCGAAGTCGTCTACATTCGGCCATATGAGCGACAGTGATCACCCGGACGCCGACCCGGACCGCGCGCTGCGATCTGCGGATTCGGCGCTGACACCGCGGCAGCGGACCATCCTGGACGTCATCCGTGCGTCGGTGACCAGTCGCGGATACCCGCCGAGCATCAGGGAAATCGGCGACGCGGTCGGCCTGACGTCGACGTCCTCGGTGGCTCACCAGCTGCGCACGCTCGAGCGCAAGGGCTATCTCCGCCGCGACCCGAACCGCCCACGGGCCGTCGACGTGCGCGGAGCCGACGACGTTGTCGGGCGCGCGCCGGTGGTCACCGACGTCGCAGGGTCGGGCGACCTGCCGGAACCCACCTTCGTCCCGGTGTTGGGCCGCATCGCCGCCGGTGGCCCGATCCTGGCCGAACAGGCCGTCGAAGACGTCTTTCCGCTGCCCCGTGAACTCGTCGGTGAGGGGGCGCTGTTCCTCCTCAAGGTCGTCGGTGACTCGATGGTCGACGCCGCGATCTGCGACGGCGACTGGGTGGTGGTCCGTCAGCAGAACGTGGCCGACAACGGCGACATCGTCGCGGCGATGATCGACGGGGAAGCCACCGTCAAGACGTTCAAGCGCACCGGTGGCCAGGTGTGGCTGATGCCGCACAACCCGGCCTTCGACCCCATTCCGGGCAACGACGCGGCCGTGCTCGGCAAGGTCGTCACGGTGATCCGCAAGATCTGAAAGTCGTTGCGGTCCAGCCGACTAGCCGGCTTTGTGGAAGCCGTTGGCTTGGGCGATTTCTTCGCTCGCGAACCAGATTTCGGCCAGGGTCTCCTCGTATAGCGCGCTGTCGGGCATGTAGTAGAGACCGGAGCTGGCATTGGCCTTGACGGGGTAACCGTCAGGCACCTGGTACGGGTCGTCCATCGGAAGATGAATCGCCAACTGCCCGATTGGAATTCGCGTAGTCGGCACCGCCGTCGTGATGGCCGCGTCTTCACCGCCATCCGTGGCCGCGTGTCGCCCGCCGCCCGCAGCGCCCGCCGACGGAAATCCGGTGGGATCCGTGTCGACGTCATCGGGGTCTTCGTGAACGTCCTCGTCGAAGTCCTCGTGATGTTCTTTGCGAAAGTCGTTGACATTGGCTAACCCAGCGGGACTTTCGGTTTCGTCGGCGAGCAACTGGTCAACCAACTCCGCGTGGTTTTCGTCGTCATGTGGCGGCATCCACTCGCTGGCGGGCTGGTTCGGCAGCCGCACCGTCCGCGGACGCAACGCGACCCGTCGCTCGGCGGACAAATTCGTGGAGGCCAACTCGCGGTCGATCTCAGGTGACCACTGGGAGACAGCCTCGGTGACGGCTTCGAAGCCGGGCTCCGCAGAATCGCCGGCTTCGAGCGCCTTGGCCTGCCGTTTGGCGGCGCGGCGCCGACGCCACCGCGGGAACGCCAGCAGCGCGATCCCGAGTAGCAGCAGGGCCGGGACGCCGGCGATCACCCACCACCAATGCCAGGCGAATCCGTGCAACGGGCCGCCGGCGGACGCCGAACCCGCCGGCGTCTTCTGCCCTGGCACCTGCAGCCCGGCCAGCGCCGACGCCAAGTTCGCCGGCTCGGTGCTGAAGATGTTCTTTTTCTGATTCCACGTGATCTGGCCACCGGCGAACTTCTGGGTGACCAGATCCTTGTTCATGCTCCGATCGGCCAGTGGCGCGCCGAGTTTGCCAGTCGCCCCGCCGAGTTTGTCCCATGCGGCCTTGATGGCGCCGCGGACCACGAATGCGCCGTGGTCGGAGCTCCAGAAGATCACCGGCAGGTCGTTGGCCGAGAACGGGCTGACCCGGCTGGCCGGCTTGGCACCGCCGTCGGCCTCGTTGGCGACCGGATAGCCCAGGTCGCTGCCGCCCGGGCCGCCGAGCGCCTCGTATTTGGTCAGGATGTCGGTCTCGACGGCGTTGGCGCCGGTGGCGGGGCTGAAGAAAATCTTGCCGCCGACGAAGTTCTGCGCCAGCCCGTCGCTGCCCACCGGATACTGGTCGCCTTGTTTGCCGCCCAGCGGGCCCGCCGCGCCGCCGGCTGCCCGCCAGGCCATGTTGATGGCCGCGGTCGGATCGATGGGCACCTGCAGGCCCGCGAGCTGGTTCGCCAGATCGGGTGGCTCGGTGGTGAAAGCCTTGGTCAGCCTGTTCCACGACACCTTGCCGCCGCTGAAGGCCTGCGTCGCGAGTTCGCCGTCGTAGGTTTCGTCGCCGATCGGCACGCCTAGGGCGCCGCCGGAGCTGCCCAGTTTGTCCCATGCGGCGTTGATCGCCCCGCGCACCACGAAGGCGCCGTGTTCGGCGGTCCAGTAGATCAGCGGCTTGTCGCTGGCCGAGAAGGTGCTGACGCGACTGTCGGGGCCGGCCAGCCCTCGCGCTTCGTTCATTGTCGGGAAGCCCAGGTCGCTGGCCACCGGGCCGCCCAACGACTCGTACTTGTCGAGAATGGCGCCCATCATGGACCGCGGGCCGGTCGCCGGTGTGTAGAACATCTTGCCGTGCACGAAGTCGTGGGCGAATCCGGTGCCGGCGACGTACGTTTCACCCTGTTTTGCGCCCAGGTCCGAATTGTCGCCGCCGGCCTCCTTCCACGCCGCGGTGATCGCATCGTCGGCTTCGCCCAGCGGGGAAGCCGCCGCGACGGGCGCCAACAACGCCATCCAGGCCAACGTTGCCGCCACTGCGACCAGAACACTCGTCACGCCGTGCGCGACCGTGCCCGATCGACCGTGCTGCCCTGTCATCACACCTCCCCGACGGCCCGTTAGGCCAAAGCCTTGAGCCAGTTTCAACCGCCCGGCGGGCCGCCACAACTCTGGTGTTGCGCACGACACATGGGAAGTCATACGAAGACACTACGGAAGCACATACCCATTGATGCGCAAATGTTCTCCACAGGCACGTTCTGTGTCGCGCTCTGCGCAACCGATTTTGCGTTACTTTGCCCGAAACCCGGATGGCCTGGGTGGACTCTGGCCAGGCGAATCGAGCGGAAATGGGCGTTGCCGGACCACTTTGGTTCGTGGTTATCGCCGTGGTCGTCGGGCTTGTGTCGTTCGACTATGTCATCAACGTCCGGCGCACGCGCTCTTCGACGTTGCGGGACGCGGCGGTGTGGTCGGCCGTCTACGCCGGAATCGCGGTCGCGTTCGGTGTTGGCGTGTGCGTTTTCGGCGGAATATCCATGAGCGTCGAGTATTTCGCCTGTTATGTCAGTAACGAGGCGCTTTCGATCGACAATCTTTTTATCTTTCTATACATCGTGAGCAGTTTCGCTGTGCCGCGGATCGCCCAGCAGAAAGTCCTGTTGTTCGGCATCGTTTTGGCATTAGTCACGCGCACCGGATTCGTTGTTATCGGGGCCGCGTTCATCACGATCTTCGATTGGGCGTTCTACGTATTCGGGATCCTGTTGTTGATCCTGGCGGTCAACCTCGCCAAACGCTCGGGATCGGACAGCTCCGGGACCGATACGGTGGTCGGTCGCCTCGCGGGGCGGCTGTCGCGCAGCTGGGAGAACTTCGACGGCGACCGCCTTTTCGCTATCCGGGACGGCCGCCGGGTGATGACGCCGACGCTGGTTGTGGTGATTGCCATCGGCGCGGCTGACCTCGTGTTCGCCTTCGACTCGACCCCTGCGCTGTTCGGGCTGTCGCAGAACGTCTACCTGGTTTTCTCGGCCACGGCTTTGTCGCTATTGGGCTTGCGCCAGTTGTACTTTCTGCTCGACGGTCTGCTCGACCGGCTGGTGTATCTGTCCTACGGCCTGGCGGCGATCTTGGCGTTCATCGGCGCCAACTTGGTGCTGCATGCCTTGCACGACAACAACATTCCCTTCGTCAACGGCGGCAATCCAGTCCCGGTCGGCGAGGTGAGTACGACGACGTCGTTGGCGGTGATCATCGCCGTCCTTGGCATCACGACGGCGGCGTCGTGGTTTCGCCCCGGGGTCAGCGCGCGCGAATTCACCAGTCCCCCAACGAAATACTCGCCAACGGCCCCGGTAGGCCGCCGCTTTAGACGCCGAGGCTGCGGCCGATGATTTCCTTCATGATCTCAGTGGTGCCGCCATAAATCGTCTGCACCCGCGCGTCGAGGTAGGCCCGCGCAATGGTGTATTCGCGCATGTAGCCGTAGCCACCGTGCAGTTGCAGGCAGCGATCGATCAGGTGCACCTGCTTCTCGGTGCAGTACCACTTGGCCATCGCGGCCTGCTCGGCGGTGAGCTTTTCGTCGAGGTGCAGGCGGATGAACTCGTCGACCAGGATGCGCACCGCGGTGGCCTCGGTGGCCAATTCGGCGAGTAAAAATCGGCTGTTCTGGAAACTGCCGATCGACTTGCCAAAAGCCTTGCGCTCCTTGGTGTATTGCAAGGTCTGCTCAAGCGTTGCCTCCATCGCGGCGGCCGCCATGATGGCGATGGAGATGCGTTCCTGCGGCAGGTTCTGCATCAGGTAGATGAATCCCAGGCCCTCTTCGCCGAGCAGGTTCTCCACCGGGACTTTGACGTCGGTGAAAGACAGCTCAGCCGTGTCCTGGGCGTCCAAGCCGATCTTGTCCAGGTGCCGGCCGCGATCGAAGCCCTCCATGCCGCGTTCGACGACCAAAAGCGAAAAGCCTTGCGCGCCTTTCTCCGGATCGGTCTGCGCCACGACGATCACCAAGTCGGAGTTAATCCCGTTGGTAATGAACGTCTTCGACCCGTTGAGGATGTAGTGATCGCCCTCTTTGACCGCGCGGGTCTTGATGCCCTGCAGGTCGCTGCCGGTACCTGGCTCGGTCATCGCGATCGCAGTGATCAGCTCGCCGGTGCAGAACTTGGGCAGCCAACGCTGCTTTTGCTCGTCGTTGGCCAACCGCAAGAGGTAGGGGGCGACGACGTCGTTGTGCAGCCCGAACCCGATGCCGCTGAACCGGCCCGCCACCGTCTCCTCGACGATGATCGTGTTGTAGCGAAAGTCAGGGTCGCCGCCGCCGCCGTATTCCTCGGGCACCGCCATGCCCAGGAAGCCCTGCTTGCCGGCTTCTAGCCACACCCCTCGGTCGACGATCTTCGCCTTCTCCCATTCGTCGTGGTAGGGGGCGACGTGGCGTTCCAGGAATGCCCGGTAGGACTCGCGGAACAGGTCGTGCTCGGGTTCGAACAACGTGCGTTGGTATTTCACGGCGTTACCCA
>Ga0335075_10006891_pt1 | contig 17544 bp, 9 predicted proteins | sample Lox_Sample_24_FD_206723 | JGI IMG/M metagenome (GOLD analysis project Ga0335075, IMG submission 206723) | Soil microbial communities from Loxahatchee National Wildlife Refuge, Florida, United States - Lox_Sample_2.4 | ecosystem: Environmental > Terrestrial > Soil > Wetlands | place: USA: Florida...
GCCCCGCGGCAATCACAATAGCCGCATATCGCCAGCCTCCCCGCCGATCACTCTTGGCGCTGTAGTCACAGTCACAGGGGGCGCTTGCGCAACTCGTGTTGGCTTTGTTGGGCCCATGACCACTTTTCGGGGCGCTGGAGGCCCCGATTGTGGTCGCCAGGCCAACAAAGCCAACGGGTGAGGATGGAGGGACAGGAGGTTAATGGCGTCCGAGAGATCGGAGGGCCGCTAGGACTTGGAATCTGGTCATTGGTTTGAATGGGCCGGCGGCTGCGGCGGCTAGGTCTGGGGGGGTCTTGAAGGCCGGCGGGGCGGTGAGGTCTAGCGCGCCCATGGGGGATGTGGCCGCGGCGTCGCGGTGGGTTAGCGACGGCAGATTCCACTTTTCCTCGATGAGCTTGAGGACCGAGGTGTGGTCGAGCACGTCGCTCAGCACGAAGTTCTGGCGGGCGTAGGGGGAGACGATCACGGCGGGGATCCGGAACCCCAGACGGTCGTAGGTGGACGGCCCTGTGTCCGCGTTCGCCAGCTGCGCGAACGCCTTGCCGAAGAAGAGCCGCAGCACTCCGCGCAGCCACTTTGGCAGCGACAGCTGCCAGTTGTGCGCCGGGACATCGTCCGGCGGCACTGCCTCGGGCGGCGGCACGTGGTCGTAGTAGCCGCCGTGCTCGTCGTAGATCCACAGCAGCAGGGTCGACTCCCACCCAGGGCCGTGCATGACCGCGTTGACGACCGACGCGGCGAAGGACTCGCCGAGGGCGATGTCCTGCGGGTTCTCTTCCGAGTACAAGCCGAAGTCCGGGTCGACGATCGACACCGCCGGCAGCTTTCCCGCCGCCGCGTCGTCGAAGAACTGCTGCGTGGTTCCCAGGTGATTGACGGCGCGGGCGAGCCCGAGCGGGTAGAGATCGGCGGTGAACGACTTGTTGCCGCGTACCGCGTTGGCGACGCCCGGCAGCCACCGGCCGAGCTGGGCGAGCCTGCGCAGCAGGATCAGCCCCCGGCCGCCGAGCAGCCTGGTGAGCACCACCTTCGCCGGGTGCACGTTGTGGTAGTTCGTCCAGGAGATCTTGTTGCTGCTCAGCGTGTCGAAGATCGTCCCGGCCTTGGGGTAGTCCACCAGGTCCCACGGCAAGTCGTCGATCAGGCCGTGCGCGGTGCCCGCGATCAGGAAGCGCCTGTTCGGGAACGTCGGGCCGAGGCAGGAGCAGAACCACCGGTCGGCCACCGGGAACGTTCGGGCGAGCCCGTGGTAGAACGGCAGCTCGGTCTCGGTCCAGTAGCCCATCGGGATCGCCGGGTCGCCGCCCGGGACGGTTTGCCAGACGCTGGTCGAGAACCCGCTGTTGTCGCCGCCGGCGTAGGAGATGTGGCTGGCGTTCCAGGTCTGTGTCGGGTCACCAGCGGTCTGCGTGGTCGCCGTGAGGTGGTGCGCCGGAACCTGCTGGCTGTTCGGCAGGACGTTGACGGCGGTGGGCGTGCCGTCCGGCCCGAGCGGCAGCCCGTCGCCCCGCCCGGCGACCGTGCCCAGGTAGTTGTCGTAGGAGTGGTTCTCCATCATCAGCACGACGATGTGCTTGATCTGCGGGATCAGGTCGCTGCCAGCGGGCAGGTCCGGCCTGGGCCGTTCGCCGGGACCCGGTACCAGCGCGCGGCTCGCTATTTCCCTTTGCTCCAGCCGGTCCCACATATGGCCCTCTCCCTCGGCGTCCCCAGGCGAAATCATGTCATCAAGCCCGCGGGCGGCGATAGGCGAACGAGACAGCTGATTAATGTGCTCTGGGGGTCGGCTGGGGCGGGCGGAACGGGCCTGCCTTGGCGGCCGGGAGGTCAGGGGGAGTCAGGAACGCGGGCGGGGAATCCAGGTCCAGGGCGGCGAGGGGCGAGGTCGCGGCGGCGTCCCGGCGAGTCAGGGCGGGGAGGTTCCACTTTTCTTCGATGAGCTTGAGGACCGAGGTGTGGTCGAGGACCTCGCTCAGCACGAAGTCGGGGCGGGCATAGGGGGAGACGATCACGGCGGGGACGCGGAAGCCGTACTGGTCATACGTGGCCGGCCCGGCGTCCGTGTTGGCGACCTTCTTGACGTACGGCCGGAGGATGGCGCGCAGCCACGACGGCAGTGACAGCACCGGGTTGTGCGCCGGCACGTCGTCCGGTGTCACCGCCTTCGGCGGCGGCACGTGGTCGTAGTATCCGCCGTGCTCGTCGTAGATCCACAGCAGCAGGGTCGACTCCCAGGCTGGGCCGTGCATCACCGCGTTGATGACCGCGGCGGCGAAGGACTCGCCGTGGCTGATGTCCTGCGGGTTCTCCTCTGAGTACAGGTCGAAGTCCGGGTCCACGATCGACACCGCGGGCAGTTGGCCCGCGGCGGCGTCGGCGAAGAACTGCTGCGTTCTGCGCAGGTGCCTGACGCACCGGGCCATCCCGAGCGGGTACAGGTCGGCGGTGAATGATTTGTTGCCGCGCATCGCCGCCGTCATTCCCGGCAGCCAGCGCACGAGCCGCCCCAGTCGCCGCAGCCCGACATGGCCGCCGCGGCCGAGCGCCCGCTTGAGCAAGCTGGTCGCCGGGCGCACGTTGTGGTAGTTCACCCAGGAGATCTTGTTGCTGCTCAGCGAGTCGAAGATCGTGCCCGCCGCCGGGTAGTCCACCAGGTCGTACGGCAGGTCGTCGATGAGGCCGTTGGCGGTGCCTGAGATCAGGAAGCGCCGGTTCGGGAATGTCGGGCCCAGGCAGGAGGAGAACCAGCGATCCGCGAGCGGGAACGTGCGGGCGAGACCGTGGTAGAAGGGCAGTTCCTTCTCGGTCCAGTAGCCCAGGGGCATGGCCGGGTCCGCGCCAGGGACAGTCTCCCACACGCTGGCCGCGAACCCGCCGCACGTGCCGTCCGCGTAGGAAATGTGGCTGGCGTTCCAGGACTGCGTGGGGTTGTCGGGAACCTGTGCGGTCGACGTGAGGTGGTGAGCGCGAACCTGCTGGCCGTTCGGGAGGGCGTTGACGATGTCCGGCGCCCCGTCGGTGCCGAGCGCCAGGCCGTCACCCCGGCCGAGCGTGCCGAGGTAGTTGTCGAACGAATGGTTCTCCATCATCAGGATGACGACGTGCTTGATCTGCGGAATCAGGTCCGTGCCAGCGGGCAGGTCCGGCCTGGGCCGTTCCCCGGGACCCGCTACCAGGTCGCGACGCTGTATCTCCCGCAGTTCGAGCCGCTCCCACATGTGACCTTCTTTCGGCGTTTCCGGCGAAAGCATGTCATCTACCCGGCGAGCGGCGATTTAGTGACAAGAAGGACCGCCCGGCCGGAAAGCCGAGGCGGTCCATGCAGTCGTCAGATGCTGGCGCTCACGGCCCCTGCGAACGCGAGCGACGTAACCGGTTCATCATGGACCCCAGGCACTGGGGGATTGACCGGGGGATGCGGCGGAGTACGGACATGAAGACCGCCCCGGCCGGCGGCCGGGGCGGTCTGCGGTGCGCGGCGGCGAGCCGTTACCGCGGTTAGCGGGTGGCGAGGAACCCGTCGGTGTTGCCCGTCGAGTCCACGTAGAAGCCCACTAGGTCGCCCGCGTTGTTCACGCCGTTGACCGTGGTGGTGCCGATGCCGTGCGGGTCGTCGACGGTGGTGAAGCCCTGGCCGGGCTTCCAGGTGAAGCCGTGCATGACCGCGCTGCTGCCGGTGCCGACCGTGTAGGTGCCGACAACCTCGTCGTGGTCGTTCACGCCGAGCGCCATCGTGGACGACGAGCCGGGAACCGACAGCTGGACGAAGGTCCTGCCGATCTTGACGAAGCCGTCGGTGGCCCCGGCGGTCGGGCTGTAGATGCCGGCCACGTCACCGTGGTTGTTGATCGCGGTGGCCTGCAGGCTGTCGCCCTTGTAGTTCACGGTGCTGAAGCGGTGGGTCTTGATGTTGTACTCGTAACCGTGGTTGTTGCCCTGGCCGTCGGTCCAGAAGCCGACCGCGACGTCGTGGTCATTGACGCCGAGCAGCTGGTCCACCGGCGGGCTGGCCGCGTCGCCGGTCGGGAAGTCGGCGTTGTGCGCCCTGCCGTTCTGCTCCCAGAACCCGAAGTTGTTGTTGGACATGCTCGCGGTGTTCATGCTGGACCAGAAGCCGACCGTGACCCCGTTGTCGTTCAGGCCGGTGACCTGGGTCTGCACCGAGTGCGGGAAGTTCTCGTTGGTGTAGTTGTGCTGCCCGTAGGGCGGGTGAAGCAGGTAGCCCTTGTTCGGGTGTCCCTGGGCGCCTGAGCCGAAGTAGCCGGCGATCTGGCCCTTGCTGTTGATGCCGAGCAGCTGGTTGAACGTGACATCGTGCGCGTTGTTCAGCGTCTCGAACCGGTAGGTCGTTGCGGCCGGTGCGGCCTGGGCGGCGCTCGCGGCCCCCGCCAGTGCGAGCGTCGTCGTGCCGGCCAGCGCGAGCGCGCCAGCCGCGATCGTTGCGGTGAACCGCGGTCCCCTGCGGTTTGCCTTCCTCATCGGATTCCTCCTCGTTCCCCCGTCCGGTGTCGCCCGGTACGGCATTGTCCGGTACGGCGTTTCCCCGTACGACCCAGCGAACGGTCGCTCGCCGGAGTCGGTTCAGCTTTGGCCTCCAGCGGTGGGGGAATGACTGGGGGAACCGGGTGAAACGCGTCCCTCACATAACGGGGTGGCGGCGGCTCGGCCGCGACGGGGGGTTCGGTATTCCGTCGCGGTCCCGCAATCGTTACATTCAGGGAGGACAGCATCCCGCTTGACGGCTGGCGGTGGGTCCGGCCGGATGGACAGGGCACGAGCGAAGCAGAGCGAAGCGGGGCTCATTCATGGCGGTGCTGACGACGGGGCGGCTGCCCGTGCGGCTGACGCCACTCGTAGGCCGGGATGCCGAACTCGACGCGGTGACCCGTGCCCTGGCCGGCAGTCGCCTGCTCACGCTGACCGGGCCGGGCGGCGCGGGCAAGACCCGGCTGGCGCTCGCCGCCGCGGCCGAGGTGGCGGCGGCCGGCACTGACGTCGCCTGGGTTGAGCTGGCCCCGGTGGACGACCCGGACGCGATGGCGGCCACGGTGGCGGGCCGGCTAGGCGTCCCGGAGACGCCCGGCGTGGATCCGGCCACCGCGATCGCCGGGTACGTGACCGCGAACTATCCCGCTCAGCCGCTGCTGCTGGTGCTCGACAACTGCGAGCACCTGGCCGCCGCCGTCGCCCCGCTGACCGAGTACCTGCTTGCCGACTGCCCGCGGCTGTCCGTGCTCGCCACCAGCCGGGAGCCGCTCGCGGTGGAGGGGGAACGGGCCTGGCCGGTTCCGCCGCTCGGCGACGCCGACGCGGTGCTGCTCTTCGTTGACCGGGCGCGGCTGGTCGCCCCGTCTTTCGCGATCACCGGCGCGAACGCGGCCGCGGTCGGCGACTTGTGCGAGAAGCTGGACGGGCTGCCGCTGGCGATCGAGCTGGCCGCCGCGCGGATGCGCGTGCTGTCGGTCCGGCAGCTGACGGAACGGCTCGGCGACGTGTTCGGCGTGCTCACCGGCGGCGCCAGGTCCGCGCCCGCGCGGCACCAGGCGCTGCGTGCCACCCTCGACTGGAGCCACGACCTGCTCGCCGCGGATGAGCGCGCGGTGTTCCGGCGGCTGGCGGTGTTCTCCGGCGGGTTCACGCTCGCCGCCGCCGAGCGGGTCGCGGCCTTCGGGGACATCACCGCTGACCAGGTGCTCGACCTGCTGACCAGGCTGGCCGACAAGTCCCTGATCCGGGTGGAGCACGAGCGGTACCTGCTGCTGTCGACGATCCGTGAGTACGCCGCCGAGCAGCTCGCGGCCGCGGCCGAGCTCGACGAGGCGCGCCGCGCCCACCTCGCGTACTTCACTGAGTTCGCCGAGCAGGCGGGCCCGCGGATCGAGCGCGCCGCGGCGGCGGAGCTCGAAGCCGAACTCGACGGCCTCGACCTCGAGCGGGCCAACCTCAGGACCGCGAGCGAGTTCGCCCGGCAGGCCGGCGACGCCGTCGCCGCGCTGCGCATCGCCGGGCAGCTCGGCCGCTACGCCTACCTGCGCGGCCACTATCACGAGATCAGGCAGTGGATGGACCTGGCGGTGGCGGCCGGCCCGGATGCCCCGCCTGAGCTGCGCGCCAAGGCGCTGTTCGGCAGCGGCCGGCTCGCCCACCTGCAGTGCGACTACGAGCCCGCCGTGCGGCGGCTGGACGTGGCGCTGCTGCTGTACCGCTCGCTCGGGGACGGCGCCGGGATCGCCTCGTGCCTGCAGGCGCTCGGCAGCGTCGCCCGCGAACAGGGCAGGTACGCCAGGTCAGCCCAGCTGCACGCGGAGAGCCTGGAGCTGGCGAAGGCGGCAGGCGACACCTGGGCGGAAGCCAGCGCGCACAGCTACCTGGGGTTCGTGTGCTGGCTGCAGCGCGAGTTCGAGCCCTCGATCGCGGAGTGCTCGGTCGCACTGACGATGTTCCGGTCGCTCGGCGAGGTGGAGGGCACCGCGTGGTCGCTGATCAGCCTCGGCGTGGTGGCCCGCTACCAGGACGATCTGGACCGGGCCGGGGCGCTGCTGCGGGAGAGCCTCGAGCTGTCCCGCTCGATCGGCTTTCGTGAGGGCATCGCCTGGAGCCAGGAGCAGCTTGGCCTGCTCGCGCTGGCGCGCGGGGCCACCTCCGATGCCGAGGCCCAGCTGCGGCTCAGCTTCGCGACCCACCGTGAGCTGCGCGACCGGTGGCGGATGGCGAGCGTGCTCGAAGACCTGGCGGCGACCGCGCTGGCCGCCGGGCGTACCGGCCAGGCAGCCAGCCGGGCCGCGCGGCTGCTCGGCGCGGCCCGGGCGATGCGCGAGACGACCGGCACCGTGCTCGCGCCCTGCGAGCGCGCGCAGCACGACCAGTCGACGGACGCGGCGAAGGCCGTGCTCGGCGACGCAAGGTTCGAGGCGGCCTGGCAGCGCGGGCTGCGCACCGCCGACCTGGACGCCGCGCTTGACGAGACGGCTTCCGCTGGTGAGACGGCCGGGGACGTTCCTGATGCTGGATCCAGTGCGGACCAGCCGGCACCTGTCGCTGACGCCGAGGCGGCCGCGACGCCTCCCACCCCGGCCTCGCGGCGGCGCCGCCCGGCCGTCCAGGTGCCCGCGCAGGCCGCGCCCGCCGGCCGGGCCGCCGCCCCGCTCACCATCCGCGCGCTCGGCGCGGCCGTGGTGGCCCGCGGCGGAACCGAGCTGACGGCCGCGGACTGGGGCTACGCCAAGCCGCGTGAGCTGGTGTTCCTGCTGGCCACGTCGCCGCCGCTGACCAGGGAGCAGCTTGGCGCCGCGCTGTGGCCCGAGCTGTCCCGCCAGCAGCTCGGCAACGCCCTGCACACCGCGCTGCGCGAGCTGCGCCGGGCCCTCGGCGACCCCGAATGGGTGCGCTACTCCGGTGGGCGGTACTCGTTCAACCGCACCCGCCAGTACGAGTGCGACGTCGACGCGTTCGAAGCCGCGCTCGCCGCGGCGAACCGCGCCAGGCCGCCGGCGGCCGCGCTGCCCGACCTGCAGCGCGCGATCGCCGCCTACGGCGGCGACTTCCTCGCCGGGATGACCGCCGGCGAGTGGGCGCACGCCCGCCGTGACGAGCTGCGCCGCCGGTTCGAGACGGCGCTGTTCGCGTCCGGGCGGCTGCACGCGGCGGCGGGCCGCTACCAGGCGGCGGTGACCGCGTTCCGCCGGGCGATCGAGCACGAGCCGCTGAACGAGTCGGCGCACCGGGAGCTGATGGCGTGCTGGGAGCAGCTCGGGGAGACCGCGCGGGCGGTGAAGCACTACGAGGAGCTGACGGCGCTGCTGAGGCAGCACGTCGGCGTCCCGCCGGCGGCCGAGACGACCGCCCTGTACGAGCGGCTGACCGGCCAGGCCTGACCGCCCCCCGGTGATTCCCCCAGTGCCCGGGTCTTCCCCCGGTCGCCTGCTGCCAGACTCACTCTCCCCGGCAGGTAGGAGACATGGTGTCGGACCCGATCGCGCCGCCGGCCGCCCGGTGGCCGCTGGAAGCGGCCGAACTCGTCGCGCTCGCGGTGAGCGACGGCGATCTAGGCGCGGCCGTCGCCCAGTACGAGCCGGGCGCCGCGCTGCGACCGTGGGCCGACGACCGGGCTGACGGCCGCACCGTGCGCGACACGATGGCGGCGGTCATGCAGCTGCGGCTGCCGCTCGACACTAGGCTGGTCGCGGTGCTCCCGGCGGAGGGACTCGCGATGCTGGTCTGTGAGCGGCGCATCGACGGCACCGGGCCCGATGGGCGGCGCGTCCGGCTGCGCGGGACCGGCTGCACCGTCGTCAGGCCGCAGCCCGACGGCAGCTGGCGGATAGCGGCCGACGCGTGGCAGCTATCCGCCGTGCCGGTCGGCTGAGGCTGATGGCCAGCGGCCGCCCTACTGCGGCGCGACCGGCGCGCCCCTGGCGGCCGGCGTCGCCACCGTCAGATCGAATTGCGTTACCCGTCCAATGAGTTATCTAATCACTTAGTGGTCCGATTGCGACATAATTAGCCGGCCGGGCCGGAAAGCGCCCTAGTCAGTGCCCCCGGCGGAGGCCACAATGGTCGGCATGACCACGACGGAGCGGTCCATGACACCCGCGGACATTCAGGCCGAACGGGCGGCGATCGAGGCCGAGATCGAAGGCAGCACGCTGCTGACGGCGTACGCGGATACGGTGGCCACGGCCGGCGACACCGTGGCGCACCAGTGGCTGGAAGGCCACGACGGCGGCGGCGGATCGGGCGCCCAGTGGCGCTCGCTGACCTATCGGCAGGTCCGCGAGCAGGTGCGCGACCTGGCGGTCGGGCTCGGACTGCTCGGTTTCCGGCCCGGTGAGTTCGCGGTGATCTGGTCCCGCAACCGGTCGGAGGCGACGATCGCGGACTACGCCGTGATGCACGCCGGCGGCGTCCCCGTGTTCATCTACAACACCGTCTCCGCGGACCAGGCGGCCTACATCGCGGGGCACTGCGAGGCGAGCGTCGCGATCGTGGAGCGGGAGTTCCTGCCCAAGCTGCGAGCGGTCCGGGACCAGCTGCCGAAGCTGCGCCGGATCATCCTCATCGACGGCGACGAGGACGACGCCGTCGACTGGCCGCAGCTGCTCAGGCTGGGGCACGCCGAGGCCGTGCGCTCACCAGGCCTGTTCGACGAGACCTGGCAGCGGGTGACCCCTGACGACCTGGCCACCTTGATCTACACCTCCGGCACCACCGGCCAGCCGAAGGCCGTCATGCTCACCCACCGCAACCTCCGTTACTACCAGCTCGCCGTGATCCGGGTCATCCCGCTCGAGGACCAGCGCGACGCCGCCGGGAGCGCCCGGGTCATCTCCTACCTGCCGATGGCGCACGTCACCGGCCGCAGCGTGGACCACTGGGGCTCGATGGCCAGCCCGCTGACGCTGGCCTACTGCCCGGACGCGCTGCGGCTCTTCGAGATCGCCCCGCAGGTGCACCCGACCGCGCTCATCGGCATCCCGCGGGTCTGGGAGAAGCTGTACGCCGCGCTGAGCACGGCGCTGCCCGACATGTCGCCCGAGGCCGTCCGGGCCATGCCCGAACAGGTCAGGCAGGCGATCCTCGCCAGGATCGGGCTCGACGCGTGCCGCATCGCGACTAGCGGCGCGGCGCCGATCGACCCGGCGATCATCGAGTTCTTCCGCGCGCTCGGCGTGCCGCTGTCCGAAGGCTGGGGGATGACCGAGCTGTCCAACGCCGCGACGCTCGCCGCGTCGGACAGCGCCCGCACCGGAGCGGTCGGCCAGGCGTTCCCCGGCATGGAGCTGCGGATCGCCGAGGATGGCGAGGTGCTGGTCCGCGGCCCGCTCGTGATGACCGGCTACTACAAGGACCCGCAACGGTCGGCGGAGGCGCTGGACGCCGACGGCTGGATGCACACCGGCGACATCGGCCAGCTCGACGCCGACGGCTTCCTGAAGATCACCGACAGGAAGAAGGAGCTGATCATCACCTCCGGCGGGAAGAACATCTCGCCCGCCCTCATCGAGTACGAGCTGCAGCGCCATCCGCTGATCGGCCAGGCCTGCGCGGTCGGCGACAAGCGCAACTACATCACCGCGCTGATCGTGCTCGACCCGGACGTGGCCCCCGCGTGGGCCCGCGCGCACGGCATCGAGGCGTCCTCGCTCGCCGAGCTAGCCACCGCCCCCGAGGTGCTCGCCGAGGTCGAGCGCGGCGTCGCCGCGGCGAACGAGCACCTGGCCAGGGTCGAGCAGGTCCGCAGGTTCCGGGTGCTGCCGAACGAGTGGACCGCCGACTCCGGCGAGCTCACCCCGTCACTCAAGCGCCGTCGCCGGGTAATCATCGACCGCTACACGCAGCAGATTGACGACCTCTACCAGTGACCGCCAATATCATGGGCGCGTGACCAGTGGACAGCAGCTAAGGCTCTATAACTCGCTCGGACGGCGGATCATGGACTTCACGCCGTCCGCGGACGTCGCGGGCATCTACAGCTGTGGGCCTACCGTCTACCACTACGCGCACCTGGGCAACATGCGGCCGTACGTCTTCGCCGACACGCTGCGCCGCGCGCTGCGCTGGAAGGGCATCCCGGCCCGGCAGGTAGTGAACATCACCGACGTCGGGCACGCCGTCGCCGACTCCGAGACCGGCGAGGACAAGATCGAGATGGCGGCCGCGCGCGAGGAGCGCAGCGTCGAGGAGATCGCGTCGTACTACACCAAGGTGTTCTTCGAGGACACGGCGGCGCTCAACGTGCAGCCGGCCGACGTGTACCCGCGGGCCACCGAGTACGTGCCGCAGATGATCGAGTTCGCGACCCGGCTCGAAGAGCTCGGGTACACCTACCTGCTGCCATCCGGGCTGTACTTCGACACCACCAAGTCGCCGGGGTACGGCACGCTGGCCCTGCTCGACCTCGAAGGTCAGCGCGAAGGCGCCCGCGTCGAGCAGATCGAGGGCCGCAAGAACAAGAGCGACTTCGCCCTGTGGCGCACCGAGGAGCCCGGTGTGCGCCGCGTGATGCGGTGGAACTCGCCGTGGGGCTGGGGCGCGCCCGGCTGGCACCTGGAATGCTCGGTGATGTCGATGGCGCTGCTCGGGCAGCACTTCGACATTCACACCGGCGGCGTCGACCACCGCGAACTGCACCACGTCAACGAGATCGCGCAGAGCGAGGCGTACCTCGGCGACGGGCAGCCGTGGGTGCGGTTCTGGCTGCACAACGAGTTCCTGCTGATGAACAACGCGAAGATCGCCAAGTCGGCGGGACCCGTGCCGCGGCTCGCCGAGCTCATCGAGGCCGGCTACCACCCGGTGGCCTACCGGCTGTTCCTGCTCGGCGGCCACTACCGCAGCCAGCTGGACTTCACCACGAACGCGATCGACGCCGCGCAGGCGACGCTGCGCCGCCTGGCCGGGCGCGTCGCGGCGCTCCGCCCGCTGCCCGCGGCCGACACCTACGACGCGGCCAGGGAGTCGCTGCCGCCCGGGGACGAGGTCGCCGCCGCGTACCTGGAGAAGATCGACGCGGCGATATCCGCCGACCTGGCGACCCCGCAGATCCTCGCCGCCCTCCAGGAGTCGCTCCGCGACCCCGGCATCAGCGCCGCGGGACTGCGCGTCGTGGCCGCGGCCGCCGAGGCGCTGCTCGGCCTCGGGCTCGCCGAGCTCGACACGCGCGAGGTGGACCGCCGCCGGTCCGCGGCAGACCTGGACTCCGCGGAGGTCGAGCTGATCGAGCGCAAGGTCGCCGAGCGCACCCAGGCCCGCCTGGACAAGGACTGGGGCCGCGCCGACCAGATCAGGAACGAGCTCGAAGCGCTCGGCGTCCAGGTCACCGACACCGCCGCCGGCCCCACCTGGGAACTCACGTAACCCCGCGCTACGCGGAGAGTTCGCGCTCCAGCGGGGTGCGGAAGCGCGGGGTGACCCGAGCGGGGCCGAGCCACCCCTCGAGCACGGCCGCCTCCGCGGCGACCGCCGCCGTCGCGTCGGACCCGATGTCCTCGAGCAGGCGGTAGACCACTTCGCCGGACGCGCGCTGCGCCCAGCCGCCGACGATCCGGCCTTCCCACCACACGGTCGGGCCGATGTTCCCGGTCCGGTCGAACAGGGCCGGCCCGCATGAGCCAAGGAACCACTCGCGTGACTGCCAGCCCATCGGCGTGGGGTCGAGGGCCGGCAGCAACGCCGCCACCGGCGCGGGCGCCTCGTCGAACGCCTCGTCCTCGGCCAGCATGACCGCCGGCTGCCCGTCGAGGTCCGCCTCGAGCACCGGCAGCGCGGCCAGCGCCGCCTTCGTCTGCGCCCCGGTCCAGCCGGCCCACCACTGCAGGTCGGAGGCCGGCGCGGGCCCGAACGCCAGCAGCCACCGCCGGGCCAGTTCGGCGCGCGCCGTCGCCGCGCCGAGGTCAGCGTCTGCGGGGGAAGCCGCGCCGTCGGCGGCCAGCCACCCGGCCCTGGGGAACCATTCGAACTGGCCAGACGACCAGCCGCCGCGACGGTGGCCGCGGATCATGTGCCCTTCGGCGGCGAGCATCACCAGCACCCGCGACGTGATGTTCGCCGCGCCGCCGTAGCTCTTGTCCGGCGCGTAGACCAGCTGCGTGCGCAGCCCCGGCTCGGCCGCGGACAGCTGCGCGCCGGTCGCGCCGCCTAGGGCAGCGAGCGCCCGCAACGTGGCCTCGCCGAGACCCCGCAGCCACCCGGCGGCGTCGCCGCCGCCGACCCCGCCCTTCTCGAGGTCCCGTTCCAGCTGCCGCCGCAACCGCGCGGCCACGTCGTCGGTGCAGGCCCGCTGCACCACGGGAAACAGCGGCGCCGGGACCACGAATACGGTGCGCCGCATGCCGAGCATCCGCACGAGCGCCCGCGAGGTGTACAGCGCCTCGTCCACCGCCTCGACCGTCGCGGACGGGACCCGGGCCCGCGCCGACAGGTACACGGTCACCGGGTCGGTGGCGTGCAGCGCGACCATCGCGTCCACGGCATCGGGGACGGTCGCGGCCGGGACCGACAGCCGGTGGCGGGCCAGCAGCCTCGCCCGGCGGCAGGCGATGCTGACCTTGACAGTCAATGGTGCTCCCGGAGAAGGCCGGAGACGTTACGAATAATTCTGCGAAACCCGTGACCACAGTAGCGCCGTACTCCTCGCAGCCATGCACCTGCGCGGTCAGGCCCGCGTCGGTCATGGCGCGCGTCATGGCCGGCGCCTGCTCGTCGCTGGTCTCCACCAGCAGCGAGCCGCCCGGCGCCAGCCAGTCCGGGGCCGCCGCGGCGACCCGGCGGAGCACGGCAAGCCCGTCGGGGCCGCCGTCGAGCGCGCCGCGCGGCTCGTAATCGCGGGCCTCCGGGGGCAGGAACGCCACCTCCTGGCTGGGCACGTACGGGGCGTTGCAGACCAGGATGCCGACCCGGCCGCGCAGCGCCTGCGGCAGCGGGCCGAACAGGTCGCCCTGGTAGACGTGGCCGCCGGCCGGCTCGACGTTGCGCCGGGCGCACGCGACCGCGGCCGGGTCGATGTCGGCGGCGTGCAGCTCGACTCCGGCCCCGCCGAGAGCAACTGCGACAGCCAAGCCCAGCGCGCCCGTGCCGCAGCACAGGTCGACGATCACCGGGCCGGCGCCGCCGCGCGCCAGCGCCACCGCGGTCTCGACGAGGAACTCGCTCCGCAGCCGCGGCACGAACACCCCCGGGTCCACGAAGATCCGCAGCCCGCGAAACTCCGCCCACCCGACCACCAGCTCGAGCGGCAGCCCGCTGGCCCGCCGTTCGACGAGCGCGTCGAGCTCGGCCGGGCTGTGCGCGGCGCCGGCGAGCAGCTGCGCCTCGGCCTCGGCGAAGACGCACCCAGCGGCGCGCAGCCGCGCCACGACGGCCGGGCCGGCATCGGTAGTCATACCGGGGATTATCTCCTTACGGGCTGTCAGCGCGGTGATAACCTCGGGGCCGATGATCCCCTGAGACCCAGCGCGAGACGCCTGTGGCTAAAGTTGCCCGACATCAGTAACGTGGATAACCGCGGTACCCGCCTCGTCGGATGCAGCCAGGTCGACGCTGGCGGAAATGCCCCAATCGTGGTCACCCGCCGGATCGTCGAAGATCTGCCGGACCGTCCATTCACGGGGGCCTTCCTCGACGATGAGCATCGCCGGGCCGCGCGCGTCCGCCCCGGTGCCGATGTCGTCATGCAGGTCGAAGTAGCCGTCGAGGGCGTCCTCCCAGACGTGCGCGGGCCAGCCGTCCGCGGCGTCGAGCTGGCCAAGCTCGTCGTATCTCCGCAGGGCGGCAAGCATGACTCTGCGGAAGAGTGCGTTGCGGACAATTATCCGGAACGCCCTCGTGTTCCACGTCACGGACTTCGGCGCCGCCTCGACCTCGGCCGACTCGGGGTCGGGGTGGCTGAGCCGCTCCCATTCGTCGATCAGGCTGGAGTCGACCTGCCTGACCAGCTCGCCGAGCCACTCGATGAGGTCGGTGAGCTCCTCGGTCTTCGCCTCGTCAGGCACCGTCTGGCGCAGCGCCTTGTAGGCGTCGGCCAGGTAGCGCAGCACCAGGCCCTCGGACCTCGAGAGCCCGTAGAACTGCACGTACTCGCCGAACGTCATCGCCCGGTCGAACATGTCGCGGACCACGGCCTTGGGGGAGACCGGGTAGTCGCCGACCCACGGGTGGCCGCGCCGGTAGATGTCGTAGGCGGCCTCGAGGACGTCGTCGAGCGGCTTGGGGTAGCTGACGTCGTCGAGCAGTTCAAGGCGCGTCTCGTAGTCGACGCCGTCCGCCTTCATGGCGGCCACCGCCTCGCCGCGGGCGCGGAACTGCTGCGCGGACAGCACCTGCCGCGGGTCGTCGAGGGTGGACTCGATGACCGAGATGACGTCCTTCGGGTAGGTCTCTGACTCCTTGTCCAGCAGCTCGATCGCGGCCAGCGCGAACGGGGAGAGCGGCTGGTTCAGCGCGAAGTCGTACTGCAGGTCGACGGTCAGCCTGACGTACCTGCCGAGCTCGTCGGGTTCCGCGAGCCGCTCGACGACGCCGCCGGCGAGCAGCGCCCGGTAGATCTCGATGGCCCGGTGGATATGCTTGCGCTGCCGCGCCCGGTCCTCGTCGTTGTCGGTCAGCAGGTGCTTCATCGCTTGGTAGGCGTTGCCCGGCCGGTCGATGACGTTCAGCACCATCGCGTGCGTGACGGTGAAGCTGGAGGTCAGCGGCTCGGGGTCGGCCGCGACCAGGCGCTCGAACGTGGGCTGGCCCCAGGAGACGAAGCCCTCGGGCGGCTTCTTCCTGACGACCTTGCGGCGCGCCTTCGGGTCGTCGCCCGCCTTCTTGAGCGCGCGCTCGTTCTCCACGGTGTGCTCGGGCGCCTGGACGACGACGCGGCCCGCCGTGTCGTAGCCGGCCCGGCCAGCGCGGCCCGCGATCTGGTGGAACTCGCGGGCGTGCAGCAGCCGCGTCCGCTTGCCGTCGTACTTGCTGAGCGCGGTGAACACCACCGTGCGGATCGGCACGTTGATGCCGACGCCCAGCGTGTCGGTGCCGCAGATGACCTTGAGCAGGCCGGCCTGGGCGAGGGTTTCGACGAGGCGGCGGTACTTGGGGAGCATGCCGGCGTGGTGCACGCCGATGCCGTGCCGCACCAGCCGGGACAGGGTCTTCCCGAACCCCGACGCGAAACGGAAGTCGCCGATCAGCGCCGCGATCTTGTCCTTCTCCTGCCGCGTGCACATGTTCGTGCTCATCAGCGCCTGGGCCTGCTCGAGCGCCGCGGCCTGCGTGAAATGGACCACGTAGGCGGGCGCCTGGTTGGTGGTGAGCAGCTCCTCGAGCGTCTCGTGCAGCGGCTGGACGAGGTAGGAGAAGATGAGCGGCACCGGGCGCTCGGCGTTCTTGATCACCGCGGTGGGCCGCTTGGTGCGCCTGGTGAGGTCCTTCTCGAACCGCGTGACGTCGCCGAGGGTCGCCGACATCAGGATGAACTGCGCGCTGGGCAGTTCGACGAGCGGGACCTGCCAGGCCCAGCCGCGGTCCGGGTCGGCGTAGAAGTGGAACTCGTCCATGATGACCTGGCCCACGTCGGCGTCCGCGCCGTCGCGGAGCGCGATGCTCGCGAGCACCTCGGCGGTGCAGCAGATGATCGGCGCCTTGGCGTTGACGCTCGCGTCACCGGTCATCATCCCGACGTTGGCCGGCCCGAAGGCCTGGCAGAGCGCGAAGAACTTTTCGCTGACCAGCGCCTTGATCGGCGCCGTGTAGTAGGACCGCTGGCCGGCCGCGAGCGCGGCGAAATGCGCGCCCATGGCGACCAGGCTCTTGCCCGACCCGGTGGGCGTGGACAGGATCACGTTCGCGCCGGTGACGACCTCGATGAGCGACTCTTCCTGGTGCGGATACAGGTCGAGTCCCTGGCCCTTCGCCCACCCGGCGAAGGCGGTGAAGACCGCGTCGGGGTCCACCGTCCCGGCCTCGGATGGCGGGAGCAGTTCGGTAAGCGTCATGGCTGTTCTATGGTGCCCTGTCCCGGCGACTACCTGAGCCATCGAGGGGCCCGCGTCGCCGGTGATCTAAATACCCCTCCGGGGTATCTAAACAACGCAAGCCCCACGAGTCTTCCCGTGCGTATGCACCGCGACCCGGTGAGCAGCACCACCCCAAGTTTCATGAAGCCGCCACAGTAAACCGCCGCCCATGGTGGTGCGTCAGAACTTCAGATCGCGTGTCGACGGTCCGCGTACGCAATGCGCCGGAATCCCGCCCCGCTGGCACGCGCTAGAGCCTGCCGTAGGTTCCTGCCCGTCATGCCCCGGTCAGCATGCGGATCTGGATGGCCGGGGCGGGCAGGCCCTTAGCAGAGCGCGCGGGCGCGGCGGAGCACTTCGGGTTCGCCGATGGCAGCGCAGACCTGGCCCAGGTCGGGGCTGCGCCGCGACCCGGTGAGCAGCACCCTGATGACCTGCGACACGTCGGCGATCGATCCTGGGTAGGCGTCCCGGTTCTTCTTGTACTCCTTGTTGCTCGGCGCGAAGCCCAGCCTCGCCGACAGCTCCCTGACCTGCTCGAACCAGGCCGGGCCCGGATCGAGCGGCTGGTAGCCGTCGGCGAAACCCGCGGCGATCGCGCGGACGAGGTCCGGGTCAAGCTCGCCGAACCGAGTGTCAGCCGGGTCGGTGACGAGCTCGAAGATCTCCGGGAAGAAGAAACCGTAGACCGGCCGGAAGTCCGCCCACTTGCGCAGGTCCTTGCGCGGGTTGTCCGTGCCTTTCCGCTCGACGGCCAGCGCCCGCAGCGCCAGGTCCAGCTCCGAGCGCAGCACGACCTCGAGGTCCTGGTCGTAGTCGTACGCCCACGGCAGCACCCGGTCCAGGATTTCCGCGCCGGGCAGCGTGGCGATGTAGTCGGCGCTGATGTCGTCGAGCTTGACCAGGTCGAGCAGCGGGCCGGCGACGCCGAACTCCGACAGCTTCAGCGGGGTGGCCAGCGCCTCGGGCAGCGGCATCTCGGCGAGCCTGCCGTTGGCCAGGCCGCGCAGGTAGTACTGCACCGCCTCCACGGGGATGCCCTGCT
>Ga0335075_10006892_pt1 | contig 17544 bp, 16 predicted proteins | sample Lox_Sample_24_FD_206723 | JGI IMG/M metagenome (GOLD analysis project Ga0335075, IMG submission 206723) | Soil microbial communities from Loxahatchee National Wildlife Refuge, Florida, United States - Lox_Sample_2.4 | ecosystem: Environmental > Terrestrial > Soil > Wetlands | place: USA...
GATGGCCGCCCGCGTGATGGCCGCCCGCGACCTGGCCGCGGCGGGCAGGGGGCGCCGGCCGGCGGGTGCGTCCGGCGGCGTCTCCAGCACGTCGAACACCTCCGCGGCGGCGGCGAGGCCGTCGGCACTGGCGTGATAGTGCACCGCGAGCTGGCGCAGCGGCAGGTAGGCCTCCGGCGCGAGCACCAGCACCAGCAGGCCGGTTCGCAAGCCGAGGTGGCCGCCCTCCAGCCGCAGCCCGATGCCGACGGCGACCAGCGCGACCGAGAACGTCGCCAGCAGCTCGAGCACCAGCGCGGACAGGAACCCAAGGCGCAAGGTCCCGAGCGTGGCCCGGCGGTAGGCATCGGTGACCTCGCCGATGGACTTGGCCTGGGCCTTTGCCCGGCCGAACACCCGCAGCGTCGGCAGGCCGGCCACCACGTCGAGAAAGTGGTTCGACAGCCGGGCCAGCTCCCGCCACCGGCGGCGGGTCCGCTCGGCCGTGGTCGCGCCGACGAGGGCCATGAACACCGGGATCAGCGGCAGCGTGATGACGATGATGGCCGCCGAGAGCGGGTCGGCGAGCAGCAGGCGCACGACCACCGCCAGCGGGACGACGACCGCCAGCACGACCTGCGGGAGGTACCTGGCGAAGTACGCGTCGAGCGCGTCCACTCCCGTCGTGGCCAGCGTGGCCAGCTCGCCCGCCCGCCTGGTGGCGAGCCAGCGCGGCCCGAGTTCCACCGTGCGCCGCAGCAGGTCGCGGCGAAGCCGGGACTTCACCCCGGCCGAGGCACGGTAGGAAAACGCTTCGACGGCCCAGGCGAGCGCCGCCCGGCCGGCCACCACGGCGGCCAGGGCGACGATCGCGGCGCCAAGCGCCGGCCGGCCAAGGCCGCCGCTGAACGCGCCGGCGATCGCCGTGGCGAGCAGTTGCGCTTGCAGGATCACCAGGCCCGCGATGGCGGCCGAGACCACGACAAGCCCGGCGAGGTGGACGCGGGCCCCGCGGGCGTAGCGGAGCAGCCTCCGGTCGGACGGCCTCATCGCTGACATCCTCATCATCGTGCGCGGCCGCCGCGGGGAACCACCTCACCTCGGGGGGGTGATGTCGAGTCGAATCCCTGAGGGGGACCCGGGACGATAGCGGAGGGATCAGGGCGGAATGAGGGATCTTCCCGAGGCGCGACGACCGCCCGCCGGCCGATCATTGAGCCATGGAAACGAACAACATCCCCCCGCGAGACGACGCCCGCGACAACGCAAGCGACGGGCACCGAACCGGACCGCGGACGCTGCGGCGTTCCTCGCAGGACCGGCTTTTCGCCGGAGTGGGCGCGGGCGTCGCGGACTACCTCGGCACCGATGTGACCGCGACGCGCGTCGGCCTGGCCGCGGCCGCCGTCCTCGCTCACGTGGCGATCCCGGCCTACGCCGCCGCCTGGGCGCTCATCCCGGAAGAGGGCAAGTCGCAGTCCCGCGCCGGCGAGTTCCTCGACTCCGTGGCCAGCCGCGTGGATTCAGCCGTCAGCCGCGTGCGTCAGGCCTAGCCCCTGTCCGCGCTCGCCCACGAAGGACTCGAAGCTGGCCCGGTGCTCGGCGGACGCTCGTTGCGCCGCCTGGCGCCGCTCCGCGTCGGCGAGGCTCGGGCGCGCCAGGTTGACGGCGCCGCCCAGCCTCAGGTCGGGCACCGCGCGGAGACCGTCGGCCAGGGCCAGGCGCTCGTTGAACTCGTCCTGGGACGGCCCAAGCGCGGGCATCACCCACAGGGGCCCGGCCAGGCCGGTCTGGTACGAGCAGTAACTGCCGCCCCACGGCCGCGCCGCGGCGCGGATGCTGGCGGCGAGCCCCGTGGTGCCGCCTTCCACCCGCACGGCGTCGCCGCCCAGGGCGTCGCCGAATGCCGAGTAGCCCCGCGCGATGACGGGATGCCCGCTCAGCACCGACGACTCGTGGTTCTCGGTCTCGCCGGCCTCCGCGTAGAAGGCGTGCAGGTGGGCGTGCTGCACCTCCTGCCGGGGATTCCTGGTGACGGTCGCGCGGGCCCCGGCCTCGCTCAAGGCCTCGATGTCACGCCGGTAGTCAAGGTTCGCAGCGCTGTCGTTGGCGCAGAAGACCGCGTGCCCGCCGTCGAGTTCGCGGTACCAGGAGGCCACCAGGGTCATCGCCGTCTGACGAGCCGCCAGTTCCCGCGCCGTGGCCGATGACCACCCGTCGCGATGACTGCGGGGCACCACCAGCACGTGCGGCCGGGCCGTCCGGCGGGGCCCGTTGGCCAGCATGAACGGGTTGCGGTCCAGTATCAGGTCCACCAGCGCCGTCCCGTCGGGCGCGGTCACCGTCCCCAGGTAAGTCGCAAATCCCGTCACGTCGGCGAACGCGTCCACCGGCCGGAACCGGCGGGAGAACTCCCCCGCCTTGACCACGCCCTGGACGTCGCCGGTTGCCTGGTCCACCAGCGTCCAGTTCCCTGACCCGGCGGCGCCGTCGGGCCTGCGGTATGCCCTGACCGTGCGGTCGCCGTCGCTGTACAGCCACATTTCGCGGATCTCGACCTCGGTGAACGGGGGACGCCAGCGCTCTCGGTCATTGGTCACCCTTCCATCTTCTGCCCTCGCTGGGGTGGTCCCCACTCACCGGCCCAGCGTCGACCAGGCGCGGAATTCCGGCGAGGCACCTGGTATGACGGGTACGTGGAGAACCGCAGCCGCGTTCCCGGGCTTATCGGGCTGGACTGGGGCACGTCGTCCTGCCGCGCGTACCTGCTCGGCGCGCCGTCCGCCGGGCACGGGCCCGTGCTCGGTGAGGCCTCCCTGGCGGTTGACCTCATGTCTCTTGGCGGCGACCCGGCCGCGTTTGACCGGGTATTCGAGCGGCTTTGCGGTGAGTGGCTGGATGCGTGGCCGGGGCTGCCGGTCATCGCCTGCGGGATGGTCGGGTCCAGGCAGGGCTGGATCGAGGCGCCCTACCGTGAGCTTCCCGCCGACCTGGCGGCCCCGGGGCTGCCGTGTGCCCGGGTGCGGGCCAGGCGCGGCGTCACCGTCAACGTCATCCCCGGGCTGGTGGACCCGCGCGGGCAGCGCGGGGTGATGCGGGGGGAAGAGACGCAGCTGCTCGGCGCGGACCTGACCGCCGACGGCCAGGATGACCAGGTCATCGTGCTGCCAGGCACCCACTCGAAGTGGGCGCGACTGCGCGGCTCGGTGGTGCGCGGCTTCACCACGTACCTGACCGGTGAGTTGTACGCGCTGCTGTCCAGGCATTCGATCCTCGCGAGCCTGCTGCGCCCCGCCGCCGAACCGAGCTGGGCGGCGTTCGGCCGCGGCGTCGACGTCGCGGCCGCGGCGGCCAGCGGACCTGGCCTGCTCGGCATCTTGTTCTCCGCCCGCGCCCTGCCGCTGACGGGCGGCCTGGCGGAGTCGGAGGTCGCCGACTACCTGTCGGGCATGATCATCGGCGCCGAGCTGGCCGGCGCCCGCGCGACCGGAGAGCAGGCACCCGACGGGCGGTTGCGGGTCATCGCGGAGCCGGTCCTCGCGGCCCGTTACGAGCGCGCGGCGATCCGGCTGGGATGGCGCGCCGTGCGCGCGATCGAGCACACCGCACCGCGCGGGCTCTGGCTCACGGCAAGCGCCATCGGCCTAACACGGGCCATCGGCCCGACCGCGGAGGGCACATGAGCACCGGGTTCATCCCCACCGGACTGATCGCCATCCTGCGCGGCCTGACCCCGGACGACGCGGTCGCCATCGGGCAGGCCGTAGCCGACGCGGGGATCGGCATTCTCGAGGTCCCGCTGAACTCGCCGGATCCCTGCCGGTCGATCAGCCTGCTGCGGAAGGCCCTGCCCGGCTGCCTCGTCGGGGCGGGCACGGTCCTGACGACCGCGCAGGTGCGGGAGGCGCACGCGGCCGGGGCGCAGCTCGTGGTCTCGCCAAACACCGACGTCAACGTCATCGCCGAGACCGTGCGCCGTGGTTTGCGCAGCTATCCAGGTGCCGCCACGCCGTCGGAGGCGTTCGCCGCGCTGTCCGCCGGGGCGCGGGCGGTCAAGGTATTCCCCGCAGTCCAGGTGGGGCCGGCGGCGATGAAGGCCTGGACCGACGTCCTGCCGGCCTGGGCGGAGCTGATCCCGGTCGGCGGCATCGACGCTGGCTCGTTCCCGGCCTGGACCGCGGCCGGTGCCACCGGGTTCGGTGTCGGCTCGGCACTCTACCTGGCCGGCCGGTCTCCCGCTGACGTGGCCAATCGCGCTCGTGCCATTGAGTCAGCCTGGGAGCAGGCCAGGACCTCGCTTACCCGCGGAGACCGCCCGTGAAGATCACCAAGCTCACGACCTACCAGGTACCGCCGCGCTGGCTGTTTCTCAAGGTCGAAACCGACGAAGGCGTCACCGGCTGGGGCGAGCCCGCCCTCGAAGGCCGGGCCGCCACCGTGGCCGCCGCCGTCGCGGAGCTGTCGGACTACCTGGTCGGCAAGGACCCGCGCCGGATCGAAGACCACTGGCAGGTCCTCTATCGAGCCGGCTTCTACCGGGGTGGCCCCGTGCTGATGAGCGCTATCGCCGGCATCGACCAGGCGCTGTGGGACATCAAGGGGAAGTGGCACGGCACCTCGGTGGCGGAGATCATGGGCGGCCCGGTGCGCGACCGCATCCGCGTTTACACCTGGATAGGCGGTGACCGGCCGGCTGAGATCGCGGCCGCCGCCGCGGGCGCCGTCGAGCGCGGCTTCACCGCCATGAAGATGAACGGGATGGCCGAACTCCAGATCGTCGACACGACGGCGAAGGTCGCGGCCATCGTGGACAACGTCGCGGCCGCGCGCGCCGCCGTCGGCCCGGGCATTGACATCGCGGTGGACTTTCACGGCCGGGTGCACCGGCCGATGGCGAAGGTTCTGCTCAGGGAGCTGGAACCGCTCAAGCTCATGTTCATCGAGGAACCCGTCCGGTCGGAGGAACTCGACGTGTTCCTGCCGCAGCTCGCCGCCGCGTCGACCCCGATCGCCCTCGGTGAGCGGCTCTACTCCCGCTGGGACTTCAAGTCCGTCCTCGCCTCCGGTGCGGTCGACATCATCCAGCCCGACCCGTCGCACGCCGGGGGGATCAGCGAGACCCGCCGGATCGCCGCCATGGCTGAGGCCTACGACACCGCGGTCGCGCTGCACTGCCCGCTCGGGCCCATCGCGCTGGCCGCCTGCCTCCAGCTCGATGCCTGCACGCACAACGCCTTTATCCAGGAGCAAAGCCTCGGCATTCATTACAACGTCGGCAACGACCTGCTCGACTACATCACGGAGCCCGGCCCGTTCGCCTACTCCGCCGGTTACGTCACCATCCCCACCGGGCCCGGGCTCGGCATCGACGTCAACGAGGACTACGTGGGCGAGCGGGCCCGCGAGGGGCATCGGTGGCGCAATCCCGTCTGGCGGCATGCCGACGGGTCGGTCGCCGAATGGTGACAGGATGACGAGCGTGCCCGCTCCCCCGCCCGCCTTCACGGCCGCCCGCTTCGCCGGCCAAACCGCGATCGTCACCGGTGCCGCCTCCGGCATCGGAAGCGCCACCGCCGAGCGGCTCGCGGCGGAGGGAGCCCGGCTGGTCCTCGTCGACCTGGCCCGTCAGGTCGACGACGCCGCGGGCAAGCTGCGCGCCGACGGCGCGGCCGCCTTCGCGGTCCAGGGCGACGTGGCCGAGGAAGACACCTGGCAACGCGTCACGCGCCTGGCCCACGCGGCCTGCGGCGGCGTCGACGTCCTGGTCAGCAACGCCGCCGTCAACCACCGCCTGCCCGCGCACGAGCTGAACCGTGCCCAGTGGGACACGCAGCTCGCCGTCAACCTCACCGCGACCTTCCTCGGCGTGCGGGCCTGCCTCCCGGATCTCGTGCAGCGCCACGGCGCGGTCGTGGTCACGTCGTCGGTGCACGCCCTGTTCGGGCTGCCAGGCAACCCCGGCTACGCCGCGGCCAAGGGCGGCCTGACCGCCCTCACCCGCCAGCTCGCGGCCGAGTACGGGCCCGCGGTCCGGGTCAACGCCGTCCTTCCCGGGCCCATCCTCACCCCCGCCTGGGATGAGGCCAGCGAGGAAGACCGCAAGCGCAGCATCGAGCAGACCACCGCCAAGCGGTTTGGCACACCGGCCGAGGTCGCCGCCGCGATCACGTTCCTCGCTTCCGCGGACGCCTCCTACATCACCGGCGCGTCGCTGACCGTGGACGGCGGCTGGAGCATATTCAAGACCTCGGCCTGAACTCACGGAACCATGAGTCCGGCCAGGCCACCGGTGGCGGGTCACGGCGTCGTCAGCCGTCGGGCCAGTCGCCTCAAGGCCCCGCCCGGAGCCGAGTCACGGTCCCGGGCAGGACTTTCATGCGGCTAGCTGATGAAGTAGACCACGCCCGGCTTGGCGCCGTGGATCGGGTGGCCGTACTTGGCGGTGTACGGCGTGTAGGTCACCGTGTAGCCGTGGTGCGCCTCAAGGCCGGCGTAGTAGCCGATCTCCGTGCCCGGCGGCACCCAGCCGACGTGGCCGTTGATCGCGCCCGGCCCCACGATGACGAACTTCTCCCATGACGGGACGGTCTGCTGCCAGGTCACGATCTCGCGGGTCGGCGCGGTCGCGACCGCGCGGCCGTGCGAAAGGACCGGAATCGGCGCCGGCTTCGGCTTGACCTTGTAGGCGATCGTCGAGGTCCCGGTCTGGCCGTACGCGTCCTTGGCGGTCACCGTCGCGTCGCCGCTCTTGGCATCGGCCTTCGGCGTACCGCTCACGGTGTCGTTCGCGGCGTTGAACGACAGCCCGTCCGGCAGCCCGGTCACGCTGATCGTCACCCCCTGCTTGTCGCTGCTCGTCGTGCTCGCGGAGATGTGCAGGACGCGAGCCGCGGTCCCGACGGTCACGGTCTGCGTCCCGACGGGCTGCACGAGCACCTCGCCGGCGCCCAGGGTGCCGCCGTCGTACTGGACCCCGGTCAGCGTGTTCGCGGTGCCGGCCGGCTGGCTGGCGTCCTCCACGAGGTAGGCATCCTTGACGGTCGTCGAGGAGGACGCGGCCGCGGTGTACGCCGTCGCGTAGTCGGTGTAGGTGCCGCTGTTGCCCACGGCCCACGCCATGCCGGCCGCGTCGGGCCCGGTCCCGCCGGAGAGCGCGAGTCCCGGGTAGCCGACCAGCGACTGGCCGTTGTTCAACTCGATCACCATGCGCGGCGTGCCGGAACTGTAGGCGCTCGCCTTGAACGCGGGCTCCGTCGTCGGCACCGCGCCGCCGGCCGCACCCGTGAAGTCGACTTCGGCATAGGCCGGGTTGTACGTCGAGCCGGCCGGCGCGCCGCACGTGCCCGCGCCGGCCGTGCCGGCGGTCAGGACCGGGTCGAGGCCGCTGTTCCAGACGGCGGACGAGCCGGTGCCGCAGGCGGAGAGCTTCACCTGAAGCGGGGTGGTTGCCGCGTCGGCCTGGCTCGCGGCGACGGTGCTCGCCGCGAGCACACCCGGCACCATGATGCCCGCGACGGCGATGAGCCGCTTGCGCGTCACCCTGCTCTTCTTGGCCACTTGGTGGCCTCCTATCTATCGGTGTTCCGGGGATTCGCCTCCCGCCCCAGTTGGCGTTTGGTCCCCAAGCAATAGACGTCACATCCCCGATAAATGTTGCTCGCCCGACCGGGAAATCATGAGAATTCTCGCGGCGACCGCGCTCGGTGGCGCTTCGTTCTCCAGGGTTATGGCGACGGCGTCCGGTGGAACCACAAGTCGTTCGGGATAATGAATTCTTTTATTGCGCGGGCGCGACCACACAGGGATCGTGCTGCCTAACGAGCCGTCGGCGGTCGGCCGGCCGATGTCGCGGTTGCGCCTTTGCGTGGATTTCAAGGACGGTCAACCGGTTGCGTTCAGCGAAGAAATCGGCGGCCTTTACCAGCCGTTGCCGTGACCCGAGCGCGCTAACGAGGCCGTGATCGGGCGGACGGTCGTGGCGAGCGTGCGCCGGTCGGTGACCAGCACATGGCCCGAGGGCAACGGCGTCCAGCCGGGCATGGGCCAGCCGGAACTCGCCACGAGCACGGCGTCGTCGGTGACCTGGTAAGCCAGGTCGAAGTAGGCGGCGACCTCCTCCGGGCGCTCTCCGTGCCCGAGTTCCCGCAGCAGTTCCGCGGGGACCAGGGAGCGGTCATAGAACGAGATCGCGTACAGCGCGTCGGGCGCGAGCAGCATCGCGTTCAGGCTGCTTGCCGTGTACCGCCGCGATATGGCGGCCGTCGTGTCGGCGATCGCCGCGACCATGTCGCCGTCGCGCGCCGACAGCCGCCACATCAAGTGCAGGAAGTACCGCTCGCTGTCGGTGCCGCCGGCCAGCCGCCGCTCCCATGCGGGCGGAAGCATCTCGCGGAGCCGTTCCTGCGGGTAGATGGCGCCGTTGTGGGCGAACGAGTAGTCACCGTAGCGGAACGGGTGGGTGTTGACGTCGCTGACCGCCAGGCCGGGCGTCGCCCAGCGCAGGTGGACCAGGCCGAGGTCGCCGAGTGGCTGCCAGGCCAGCTTGTCGTATTCCGGCTCGCCCCCGGCCCGGGCGGCCGACTTCCATGCCGCGGGGCGCGATCCCGCGTACCAGGCCATGCCCCAGCCGTCCCCGTGCAGGTCGGAGAGGCTGGTGAAGGCGCGGAGGCTTTCCGTGCCAAGAAGTTCGGCGACGGACGCGGCGTCGCGCGAGCAATAGCCAAGCAGACGGCACATGAAGGACTGCCCTCCTAAAGGAACTTGCCCATGCCGCCGCCCACGTCGATGGACGCGCCGGCGATGTAGCTGGCCCGGTCGCTGGCCAGGAACGCGACGAGCCCGGCGACCTCATCCGACCGCCCGAACCGGCCAAGCGGCACCTCCGCCTTCGCCAGCCCGCCGAAGAACTCGTCGGCCGGCATCTCCGGTGCGCGCTTGCTGTGGATGTTCTGCCATTGAGGTGTCTCCACGAAGCCGATGTTCACGCTGTTGACCAGGATCCCCTCGGCGCCAAGCTCGATTGACAGCGCCTTGGACAGGCTGAGGCAGGAGGCGCGGTTGACCGATGACGCCAGGAAGGCGGGGTCCGGGTAGCGCGCGTACAGTGCGTTGATGTTGATGACCCGGGGCGCGGCGCTGGCCCGCAGGTGCGGCAGGGCGGCGCGGATGCAGCGGATCTGGGAGAACAGCTTCACCTCGATGTCGTCGTGCCAGTCCTCGTCGGTCAGCGTGGCGAACCGGCCGGGCCGGGCCCCGCCGGCGTTGTTGACCAGGATGTCGAGCCCGCCAAGGGCCGCGCTCGCGGCCGCGATGAAGTCGGTCACCTGCGCGGGGTCGGTCACGTCACAGGGCAGCGCCAGCAGTTGCTCTTCCTGGCCGGCGGCCGCGCGCAGTTCGGCGGCGGCCTGCGCAAGTTCGTCGGCGTGCCGGGAGCAGATGGCCACCGCGGCGCCTTCGGCGAGCAGTTCGGCGGCGATGGCCTTGCCGAGGCCCTTGGAGCCGCCGGTGACGACGGCCCGGCGGCCGGTCAGTCCAAGCTCCACCTATTCCTCACCCGCCGCGTCTTCTTCCTCGCCGGCCGCGTCTTCGCTGCCCGCCGCCCCGGCCGCCTGCGCCCCGGCCGCCTGCGCCCCGGCCGCCTGCGCCCCGGCCAGCTTGAGCAGGCTCGTCCGCGGCGGCGCGAACACGTCGACCTCCAGGCAGCGGGTGTCGGTGGTCCACGCGCCGTGCGGCACCCAGGAAGGAATGACGGCGACATCGCCCTTGCGCATCGTGCGCACGTCACCGTCCAGGTCGAAGATGAACTCACCCTCGAGGACGATGACGATCTGCTCTTCCTCGTGGACATGGCGGGGCGCCGTGGCGCCGGGCTCGAAGCTGACGAAGTTGGTCATGGCCTTCTGCCCGAGCACCGGCCGGAACCCGAGCCCGGGCAGGAACTCCACCGGGGTCAGGGTGTCCACGTTGACGTACCGGCCTGGGCCGGCCGGGGTGCCGCCTGGCTCGGTGGTGAAGTGGCTGGCGGCATCGCCAAGCGAACCGCCCTCGTCGGCCGGCGGCTGGTGCGCGGCGTCGCTCATGTGTCCTCCGTGCTGCTTGAAGTTACCGTGCTGCGGTGCTGGCGAAATTACAGTGCGCTCTTCACGACGTCGGCGATCCGGCGGATGCCCTCGTCGATGAGGTCGTCGGCGACCCGGCTGTAGGCGAGCCGGATCTGGTTGGCGCCGGCTACCGCGTCCTCCATGTAGAACGGCCGTCCCGGGACGTAGGCGACCTTTTTCGCGCGCGCGGCGGCCGCCAGTGCCACCGTGTCGACGCCCGTTGGGCAGGTGAGCCAGACGTAAAAGCCGCCGGCCGGCGTCGTCCAGGTAGCGCCGTCGGGCATGTGGGCGGCCAGCGCGTCGGTCGTCAGGCGAGCGCGCCGCCCGTACAGCACGCGGGACGCGGCGATCTGACGGTCCATGTGACCGCCCCGGCCGTATTCCTCGACCATCCGCTGGCCGAGCGCGCCGGCGCACTGGTCGGAGTTCTGCTTGGCGATGACGAGCCTGCTGATGATCTCCGCCGGGCCGGCGGCCCAGCCCATGCGGAATCCCGGCGAGAAGATCTTGGAGAACGTGCCCGCCTGCAGCACGACATCGGGCGCCAGCGACCACAGGCTCGGTGGCGTCCCGGGTCCGTGGGGCGTCGCGGCGGCGTTCTCCAGGGCGCCGAACCCGAGCTCGCGGTACGCCACGTCCTCCATGATCAGGAAGTCGTAGCGGCGGGCCAGGTCAATGAGGTCCCGTCGGCGTTCCGCGCTCATCGACAGGCCGGTGGGGTTCTGGTAGTCGGGGATCGTGTAGACGATCTTCGGCCGCAGTCCCCCGGCCAGCAGGTCGGCGAGCGCGTCCACCCGCATCCCGGCGTCGTCGAGCGGCACGCCGCGCACGTCGGCCTCGTAGCCGCGGAACGCCATCAGCCCGCCCAGGTACGTCGGCGCTTCGACGACGACGACGTCGCCGGGGTCGACGTAGCTCTTGGCGAGCAGTTCCATGCAGTCGATGCCGCCGCTGGTGATCATCAGCTCACCCGCGCCCGGTGCCCGGCCGTCGGCGGCCGCCAGGCGCCAGGACACGTACTCGCGCAAGCCGGCCAGGCCCTCGGTCGCCGAGTACTGCAGCGCCACCCCGGGCTCCCCGGCGATCAGCCGGGCGGCGATGTCGGCGAGCGTCCCGGTCTGGAACGTCGCCGGCTCGGGAAACCCGCCGGAGAACGTGATGACGTCGGTGGCGCCGGCGAGGGAGAGGATCGCCGTGATCTCGGAGCCGCCAAGCGCGTGCGTCCGGCGTGCGAGCCGCTCGTCCCAGTCGCGGTGACCGGCACCGCGATCCTGGTCGCCTCGATCAAGGCCCTGCTGACCCGTCACTGCGGTCATCGGCTTGACTCCCCTCCTAGCTGGAAGTTGACCCTTGACATCGGGAACTTGCAATTGTAAGAATCCTCGTTAATACACCTTACAATCACCAACACATCGTCATAGATCATAGCTCATACAAATCGTCCGGCGATAGGCAACCTTCCAAATGACAATGAACCCGGCCCCGCTGGCCAAGCTGGCTGAGGTATCACAGCCGCCCAGGCCCGAGGTGGAGGTGGATGACTTCGACCTGGCGCTGCTGCGCGCGCTTGCGGCCGACGCGCGCCAGTCGCAGCGGGCCCTCGCCAGGCAGATCGAGATGTCACCGCCGGCGGTGGCCGACCGGCTCGCCCGGCTCGAGCGCAGCGGGGTGATCCGCGGGTACCGCGCGGACATTGACTGGGCGGCGCTCGGCCTGCCCGTGGTGGTGTACCTCGCGGTGACCGCCGCGGCCGGCATGGACCTGAGCGAGATCATCCGCGAGATCCAGGAGCTGCCGGAGGCCGAGACGATGAGCGTCGTCACCGGCAGCCTCGACCTGCTCGTCCGGCTGCGGGTTCGCGACCACACCCACCTGCGCCAGTTGCTGCTTGGCAAGGTCTTCCAGATCACCGGCGTGCAGCGCACCGAGACGTTCCTGTCGATCGCCGACATCGACCATGAAAACTTCACCGCCACGTTGCTCGAGGACATGATCCAGCAGCGCGACACCTCGTCCCGCACCTGACCGGAGGCTCAATCCAGTGGGCAGCACTAACCACTCAAGCCGGATCAACGGCGTTGGCCAGCACGGCTTCGTCGCCAGGCACGGCCTGTACAGCGCCGAGCAGGCGGCCGCGGCGGCCGAGGCCGCCGCGCGCATCCGCGAACTCGGCCTGAGCACCGTCCGGCTGATCGTGGTCGACCAGCACGGCGTGCCGCGCAGCAAGTCGCTCTCCGCCGAGGTGGCGATCGCCGCCATGTCGAACGGCCTGGACTTCTCCGGCGCGATCTACAGCCTCGACACCGGCAACCAGGTGTTCGTCCCGGCCTTCGCGGCAGGCGGCGGCCTCGGGATCGACGAGCTGACTGGATTCCCCGACGTGGTCCTGGTACCCGACCCCGGCACGTTCCGTGTTCTGCCGTGGGCCGACAGGACCGGCTGGATGCTGTGCGACGTCTACTTCTCCAGCGGGGCGCCGATGCCGCTTGACGGGCGCGGCCTCATGCGCCGGGCGCTGTCCGAACTCGCCGACGCTGGCTACGACTTCCTCGCCGGCATCGAGGTCGAGTACTACATCGTCAAGGTTGACTCCGACCGGATCACGGCGGAGAACGCCGGCTTCACTCCGGCCCCGCCGCCGGTCAGCGTCTTCCAGCGCGGCTACCAGTACCTGTCCGAGGTGCGGCTGGACAGCGTCTCCGGCCCGCTTGAGGCGATCCGCGACGGCCTGAACGCGGTCGGGCTGCCCCCGAGGTCCATGGAGGACGAGTGGGGTCCCGGCCAGATGGAGTTCAGCTTCAGCCCGATCGGCGGGCTCGCCGCGGCCGACGCCGTGGTGCTGTTCCGCTCCGCGGTCAAGCAGATGTGCCAGCGCCGCGGGCTGCTCGCGACGTTCATGTGCCGTCCCGCGCTGCCGAACTTCTTCTCCTCCGGCTGGCACCTGCACGAGTCGCTGATCTCGCGGGCCGACGGTAGCAACGCCTTCGCCAGCGAGGATTCGTCGCTGTCACCGGTCGGCCGGCAGTTCGTGGCCGGGCTGCTCGACCACGCGCTGCCGATGACGCTCTTCGCCGCGCCCACCGTCAACGGGTACAAGCGCTACCGGCCTTACTCCTTCGCGCCTGACCGAGTCTGCTGGGCGGTGGAGAACCGCGGCGCGCTCGTGCGGGTCCAGGGTGCGCCCGGCGACGAGAACAGCCACGTGGAGAACCGCATCGGCGAGCCGGCGGCCAACCCGTATCTCTACCTGGCGGCCAACATCGCCGCGGGTCTCGACGGCATCCGCAGGAAGCTGGAGCCGCCGGCGCCGGTTGAGGCCGACCCGTACACGGCGGAGGCGCCGATGCTGCCTGCGTCGCTGCGCGAGGCGGTCGGCGCGCTCGTGGAGGACGGCTTCTACCGCAAGGCGTTCGGTGACGCCATCGTCGACTACCTGGTCCAGATGAAGCGCGCGGAACTCGCCCGCTACGAGTCCGCCATCGCTGAGAATCCGCCACCGGACGGGCAGGAGGTCAGCGACTGGGAGATGCGCGAGTACTTCGAGTTCTACTGATGTTCTACTGATGTTCTACAGAGGTTCTACAGAGGACGGGACGCCCCATGACCCTCCAGCACATCGTCTTGTTCAGCTTCCCCAGCGCGCTCAGTGCGGAGGACGAGGCTCGGCTGCGCGCGATGGTCGCGGCCTGGCCGCGGGAGATCGGCCTGATGACCAAGTGCCGTCTTGGCACGGACATCACCGGGGCACGTACCCGCGGTTACTCGCACCTGCTCTACACCGAATTCCCCGACTTCGACGCGATGACCGCGTACCGCGACCACCCAGTGCACCAGGCCTTCCTGGCGTGGCTGAACCAGCGCGACTGCGTGCCGCTTGCCTTCGACTACGTGCTGGACGACCACACCGTCCTCATGCCCGAGTAAGCACAGAGAACTTGCCGTACGGCCGGCCAAGCTCGCCGACCGCAGTGAAAGGAATATCCCCATGGCCGAGACCCGATCCGAACTGGGGGTCGAAACCGGCAGCCAGCTCGCGCGCGGCACGCTGCGGCTCCCCGACGCCATCGCGATCTCCGTATCCGTGCTTGCCCCCGGCATGGCCATGCTGCTCAACGTCTCCGGCGTGGCCGCCACCAGCGGCGGCTCGACGCCGCTGGCGTTCTTGCTCGGCGGAATCGCCTGCCTGGCGCTCGCCTTCGTGGTCATCGGGTTCACCCGGCGGATGGCGTCGGCCGGCTACGCCTACACCTACGCCAGCCGCAGCCTCGGCAAGGGCGCCGGCTTCATGGCCGGATGGCTGTACTTCTTCGGCATGATCTGCTTCGTCCCGATGACCATGTCCGGTGTCGGCTACCTGGCGGCCGACCTGCTCGGCCTCGGCTCCGGCTGGTGGATCGTGTTCTTCTTCATCGGGATGGCGCTGTTCCTGTTCCTGTCGGTGATCAAGATCAAGGTCACGACCCGGGTGCAGCTGTACGTCGGGATCGCCACGGTCGTGGTCATCCTGATCGTCGACCTGGTGACGACCGCCAAGGGCGGCAGCCACGGGCAGGCGCTGTCCTCGTTCACCTTCGGGCACTCGCTGCGCGGCGGCTTCAGCGGCGTCTTCTACGGAATCATCCTCGGCGTCACCTCGTACATCGGCTTCGAGACCGCGGCCGACTTCGGCGAGGAGACCTCGAACCCGCGCCGCTTCATCCCGATCGCGGTGATCGCGGCCACGGCGTTCGCCGTCATCTTCTACCTGTGGACCACCTACTCGATCACGATCGGCTACGGCGTCAACAACGGGGCGAAGTTCGCCGCGGACCCCGTGGCACTGAAGACCACCGCGATCACGTTCGTCGGCTCCTGGCTGGGCACGCTGGTCGAGATCGGCGGCATGCTGTCGGCCTTCATCGTGTGCGTGGCCTGCGCGACCGCCGCGTCGCGGACGCTGTTCGCGATGGGCCGCGAGGGCGTGCTGCCGAAGGCGCTCGGCCACACGTCACCCCGGTTCAAGACGCCGGTGAACGCGACGATCTGCGTGACCGTGGTCGCGACCGTGATGGCGCTGCTGATCGGGTACCCGTTCTCCGACAGCGCGTTCGGCGAGCCGTTCAGCAACTACTACTTCTGGGCCACGACCGGCACGCTGGTGATCATCGTCGTCTACATGATGCTGTGCATCGGCGGCATCGTGTTCTTCTACCGCACCCGCGACTCGCGCCGGTGGAATCCGCTCGTGCACGTCCTGGTGCCGCTGATCGGCGCGGTCGTGTTCGGCGCGGCCCTGTACGGGTCGGTGCACCCGACCCCGACGGGCATACTCGCCTGGACACCGTGGCTGTCGCTGATCTGGCTGGCCGTCGGCGTGGCGATCCTGCTGTGGCTGCGCGCGCGGCGACCGGACGCGGTCGCGCAGATCGGCTCGATCCTGGGCGAGGAGGGCGGCGTCGACGCCGAGGTCCTGGACGCCTGACGTGGCCCCAAGCCGCTATGTCCGGCATTTCATGACATCAGCGCTGGGGATTATCAGGTAAATTCCGTTCGCCGTGTAAATAAATTTCAACCGGTAAGAAAAGTGCTCTCCAGGCGAGCTTTCTTTACCGGTTGAAAAAAGTTTACACGTTAAACGGAATTTACCTCCTATCGTCGGCCCCGCAAACCGGGCGCAGCGCGACAGCCGTCACGTTGGCCCCAGCCCCGGTGGCCTCGCCTGCCCTGGCGGCGGCCTAGCGGTAGGAATGCGGGGCGTAGCGGATGTCTCTGGCCTGGTTGCGGTCGTGTCCGTAGAACAGCCGCGCGCCTTCGCGCTTGGCGGTGTCCCTGAGCTTGAACGCGCTCTCGCGCGCGGTCTGCGGGTCCGCCTGGCCGCCCCAGCTGTCGTGGTCGAAGTTCTCCTCGCAGTACACCGCGTCCCCGCAGATGATCACCGGGCCCGTCTCGGGCAGCCGGAGCAGCACCGACTGGTGCGCCGGGGCGTGCCCGGGGGTCAGCAGGATTTCCAGCCCGGGGAACAGGGTGCTCTCCCCGTCGAGTAGCTCGTAGCGCAGGTGCGGCAGGTTCCAGTACTGGTGCGGGAACGACGCGTTGCTGGCCTGCGCGGCCGCGTAGTGCTCCCGCTGGACGAAGAACGTGGCCCTGGTGAGCAGATCGTTGTTGCCCGCGTGGTCGAAGTGCAGGTGGGTGTTCACCACGTAGTCGATGTCCTGCGGGGCGATGTCCAGCTGGGCCAGCCGGAACAGCAGGCTGTCCTCGGGCCGCATGACCGGGGTCAGGAGATCGGCGAACGGCTGCCCGCGCCAGGTGAGCTCCGGGTCTTGGACGTGGGCACGGTGCATGCCGGTATCGACCAGCACGAGGCGGTCGTCGTCCAGCCGGATGAGGTAGCCGGGAACCGGGATGTGTATCCGCCGGCCGTCCTGCACGCCCGGTGCGATCACCTCGTAGTTGCAGCAGCAGTCTCCCAGCGGGAGCACGTACAGTTCCATGTGGCTTCTCCGGGAGCGGCGGTACGTGGGTCGTGGTTATGGATCTTTGCATGCCGCCCGGGAGCGCGTGACGACAGGTTCAGGCCAGGACGGCACCGCGGGCGCCCACGACCCTCGCGGCCGCCGGTGATACCCCAGAGGTATTATTCGAAGGTTCCGCACGTGATGTAAATAAAGCACTTGTCACGGTCACGCGAGCTTTTCCTTCACGCTAAAAAAATGGGTCTCTGAACGACCAAGAACCGATTCTTCCGAACGGATGCGTGCCTTCGCCATCCGGCACCACGCAGTCAGGAGCACCATGATGACCGCCTCATCGAGCGAATCCGTCCAGCCGCGGTTCCGCACCATCGACGGCCTGTCCGTCCGGTACGCGGAGAGCGACGAGCGCGACGATCACGCCATCCTGATCAGCCCGTGGCCGGAGAGCGTGTTCGCGTTCGACCAGACGTGGTCACGGCTGGCCGAGAACACCCACCTGGTCGCCATCGACCTGCCGGGGTTCGGCCGGTCCGAGCGCCGCGACGACCTCATGTCCCCGCGGGCGATGGGCGACTTCCTGGTGCGCGCGGCCGACGCCTTCGGCCTGGAGAACCCGCACGTGGTCGGGCCCGACATCGGCACCGGGACCGCGTTGTTCGCCGCCGCGCTGCACCCGGGACGGCTGCGCAGCCTCGTCATCGGAAGCGGCGGGGCGGCGTTCCCCCTGCAACTGACGGGCGTGCTCAAGGACTGGGTCGAAGATTCCGAGTACGAGAAGTACCGCGCCGCCGATCCTGGCCAGATCGTCCGGATCGCGTTGTCGACCATCGCGGGCTACAGGGTTCCCGACGCGATCGCCGAGGACTACGTCTCCTCCTACGGCGGCGACCGCTTCTTCGAGTCGATGCGCTACGCGCGCGCTTACCCGACGGACCTTCCGGTGCTGCGGGACCTGTTGCCGGACATCCAGACACCCGTGCAGCACATCGCCGGCCGCCGCGACCAGGTCG
>Ga0335075_10006893_pt1 | contig 17543 bp, 17 predicted proteins | sample Lox_Sample_24_FD_206723 | JGI IMG/M metagenome (GOLD analysis project Ga0335075, IMG submission 206723) | Soil microbial communities from Loxahatchee National Wildlife Refuge, Florida, United States - Lox_Sample_2.4 | ecosystem: Environmental > Terrestrial > Soil > Wetlands | place: USA...
GTGAAGCACGCCCCGGCCGCGACAGTTTCGCAGTACCACTACACGCAGCTGCCCACCGGGGCGCTAGTGGCGTACCTCATCTGGCACGATGAGCCAACGCCCTGGATGGTGGCCGGGGGCACGCTGATTGTGGCTGCGGGACTCTACATTGCCGTCGCTGCGGCGAGGAGCCAGAAGCCCGGCGTGCCGGTGGTGACCGGCGAAGAGGGGTTTTAGCCACCCCATGACTTCCGTACCGTCGGCCCAGCCCATTTCACTTGCCTTTCACTCCACTCGCACCCTACGCTAAGAATCAGGAAAGCTCTGTTCACGCGAACCGAGCTTTTTCCTTTTGGCGCCGGCCCAGGCCGCACCCGTCTGCTCTTTGACAAAACGCACCACCCGCACCGTCACTTGCTGCACCGCGTAACCTGCGACCTGTAACCTGTGACCCGCTGTGCACCCTGTGCCCTGAAAACCGGCAACTGGGGACTGGCGACTGGAAGACTGGAGACTGGCAACTGGGGACTGGCGACTGTCCAACGCCCTCAGCAAGTACCCTGTTTCCATCACAAGGCCGGAGAAAAGCCGATTTGAGGGCCGTGAAAGATGCCCTGTTTGCTGGTAGTTGCCCTTCGAGGCCCGCAAACGAATTTCGCAGTTAACAGCAAACAGGGTACTTCGCCGAATACGTAACCACCCCAGGGGGGTGGGGGGGTACCTCAATCCCTGATCCGATTGCGGCATCCACTCTAACCGGAGGAAACGCACATGGTGGCGATGCGCACAGAAAAAGATTCGCTGGGATTCGTCGAGGTTCCGGCCCGGGCCTGCTACGGCGCGCAGACGGCACGGGCTGTGGAGAATTTCCCCATCTCCGGCATGCGAGCGCATCCGCTGCTGATTCGCGCTGTCGGGATGGTGAAGCGCGCGGCGGCCGAAGCCAACCGCGAGTTGGGTACGGTGACTGCGCACCGCGCCGACGCCATCATTCAGGCGGCGCAGGAGGTGATCGACGGCAAGCGTGACGGCGATTTCGTCGTGGATGTGTTTCAGGCGGGAGCGGGCGTGAGCTTCCACATGAACGCCAACGAGGTCATCGCCAACCGCGCCAACCAGATCCTGGGCCGGCCGCTGGGCGAATACTCCGAGGTGCATCCCAACGACCACGTGAACTATGGGCAGTCGACGAACGATGTCTTCCCTACCGCGATGCGGCTGGCCACGCTGCTGGCGCTGGAAACGCTGCTTCCGGAGCTGGATGCGCTGGCTGCAGCCTTTGCCCGCAAGGGCGCGGAGTTCGACCGCGTGGTAAAGTCCGGGCGCACCCACATGCAGGACGCCGTGCCCATCCGTCTGGGACAGGAGTTTGCCGCGTACGGCGTGGCGATGCGCAGGAGTGCCGAGGCTCTGCGCCAGGCGGCCGACGGCCTGCGCGAGCTGGGACTGGGCGGGACTGCCGTCGGCACCGGGCTGAATACGCATCCGCAGTACAGGCGGAAAGCGATCGAGAACCTCGCGCGAATTTCAGGGCAGCGGCTCTTCCCCGCCGAGGACCTGTGCTGGGCGATGCAGTCGCAGGCGTGCATGGGGCTGGTGAGCGGGGCGCTGAGGAGCGTGGCCCTCGAGGTGATTCGAATCACGAACGATCTGCGTCTCCTCTCGAGCGGGCCGAACACCGGGCTCAACGAGATTGACCTGCCCAGCCTGCAGCCGGGATCGTCGATCATGCCGGGGAAGGTAAATCCGGTGATGGCGGAGCTGGCGGCGATGGTGAGCTTCCAGGTGGTCGGCAATGATACGGCGGTGGCCCTGGCGGTGCAGGCCGGCCAGCTGGAGCTGAACGTGATGATGCCGGCGATGGCGTACAACGTGCTCCAGAGCATCACCATCCTGGCGAATACGCTGCGGGTGCTGCGCGAGCGGTGCGTGGAAGGGATTACGGCGAACGAGAAAAAGTGCCGCAAGTACGCGGAGAGCACGATTGCGCTGGCGACGGCGCTGAATCCAGCCATCGGCTACGCGAAGGCGGCGGAGCTGGTGAAGGAGTCGGTGGCGACGGGCGAGTCCATTGTGGAGCTGGCGCGGAAGAAGAAGCTGCTGAGTGAGGAACAGATCACGGAGATTCTGGATCCGGAGAGGATGACGGAACCGCGGCTGCCGAAAAAATGAGCGGAGAGGGCGAACCAGGACACGGTCCGCAGTTATGCGGCCCTGCGAGCCTTCTTCACCAGCTTCAGGGCCGTGCCGGCTCCATGGCACCCCAGCAGCCGATATTCCTTGCCCTCCAGGCCGTGATAGTTGACGAAGAACCTCTCCAGCTCTTTGATCCAGTGGGATGGGAGGTCTTTCAGCTTCCGAATTCCGGCATAGATGTGATTGGCTTCAGCGACCGCGACCAGGCGGTCGTTTCGGATTTTCTTTCCGCCATCGATCTGCTCGCCCTCGATCACTCCGATGAGCCGAGCGCGAACCGCGCAGCCAGGGAAGGCCGGTTCGTCCATCAGCAGAAGAACGTCGATGGGGTCGCCGTCGCCGGCACGTGTCCGCGGGACGAAGCCGAAGTCGTAAGGAAAGGTCATGCCCGCCGGAAGAACTTTTTTCAGGCAGAAGATGCCCTGAGCAGGATCGAAGGCGAATTTGTTGCGGCTTCCGGCAGGAGTTTCGACGATGACCTGGAGGAGACCGTCTTTTTTGTCGATGGGCTTGAGCTGGGTAGGGTCGGCGAGAGCTTTCATGGGCATCATTCGCGGGCAGCGCGGCCCGAACCACCTGAGTAGGAGGCGCCATCGAGGCGAATTGTTGTCCGCATGCGCCGGCCGGGAGCGGCTGACAACGAAAGCCGGGAACTTCCCTGGTCGCGGCGGCGTAGCAGAAGGCATGAAAACCCTCTATGCCGTCGCAGGCGCGCTCTTGCTGGCCTGCAGCCTGGCTGCATCCGCGGAGGTGCAGTCCTCATGCGTCGGGACGCTCGATGCTCCGCTGCTGCCACGCGCAGACCTGACGATCCACGCGCGGCCGGCGGGACTGGAGATTGTGGGGACGGACAAGGAAGTGCTGCACGTGACCTGCAAGACCGATGACCCGGAGCGCGCCCAGCAGGTGCATCTGGAGTTTTCCGGAGGTTCCGGGAGCGGAACGCTGAGGATTGAAGGGCCGCCAACGCACCACGGCGATCTCCAGATTCGCGTGGAAGTACCGCGCCGGACAAACCTGCGCGTGGACATGGGCGCGGGCGAAGTCAAAGTGGAAGATGTGGCCGGCGACAAGGAGATCTCGCTGTACGCGGGCCAAATCACGATCTCGTCGGCGCATGACTGGGACTATCAGCGCGTGGATGCCTCGGTGGATATTGGCGAAGTGAACGCCGCGGCGTATCACGTGGACAAAGGCGGCTTCTTTCGGAGCTTCACGCGGAAGACAGATCAGGGGGAGTATCGGCTGTACGCGCACGTGATGACGGGGCAGATCGATCTGGTGGGAAAAGCCGAGCCGGCCGAGTAACCCGCGGCGCGGCCGCTAGTTCAGAAACATCGTGCGGTAGAGCGTGTCGCGCTGGCGGGGCTGGAAGCCGGCATCGCGGATAACCCGGCGGAGCTCCTCTTCCGTGGTGCAGTTCGAAGTGCCTGCGGCCTTCACGACATTTTCCTCGAGCATGACGGATCCAACGTCGTTGCCGCCGAAGCGCAGGCCCATCTGCAGCACTTTCAATCCCTGCGTTACCCAGCTGGACTGCACGTTTTCGATGTTGTCGAGGTAAAGCCGCGAGATCGCGAGCACTTTCAGGTACTCGACGGCGGTAGCCTCGTCCCAACCGCGCCCGCCCAGAGCGGTATGCTTCGGCTGAAAACTCCAGGGAATGAACGCGGTGAAGCCCCCGGTCTCTTCCTGCAACTGGCGGATCACCGCAAAGTGATTCACCCGCTGCTCCAGCGTCTCGCCGACGCCGAACATCATGGTTGCCGTGGTGCGCATGCCCAGTTGATGCGCCGTCCTGTGCACCAGCACCCAGTCTTCCGTGCGGCACTTAAGCCGCGCAATACGGTGGCGCACTTCGTCGTCGAGGATTTCCGCGCCGCCGCCGGGAATCGAGTTCAACCCCGCGTCGCGCAGGCGCTCGATTGTCTCCCGCACGGTCAGGTCGCTGTACTCGGCAATCGCCAGAATCTCCGAGGCCGAGAAGCAATGCAGCCAGATCTGCGGAAAGCGCGATTTGATCCCACGCAGCAGCCGCTCGAACCAGTCGATTTTCAGGTCCGGATGCAGGCCGCCCTGCATCAGCACGCCGGTTCCGCCCATTTCGAGCGTCTCGGCGATCTTGGCGTAGATCGTCTCGAAGTCGAGGATGTATCCTTCGCTGGCCTGCTTGCCCTTGAGCGGCCGATAGAAGGCGCAAAACGTGCAGTACTCGGTGCAGAAATTCGTGTAGTTGATGTTGCGGTCGATGATGTACGTGACCACCCCCTCGGGGTGCAGGCGCCGGCGTACGGCGTCGGCTTCCATGCCAAGGCCAATCAGATCATCGGAGCCAAAATAGTCGAGAGCCTGCTCGCGGGTCAGCGCCATACCTTTATTTTCGGGAAAAACCGGCACCGCGTCCAGCGAGTTATCCTGCTGAAGGCGGTTTCTCCATTTCGGCGGCTGTGGGCAGTGTTGCAACACCAGCCCGCGCCGGTTGCATCGCATCCTGATAACAACAAACAAATACCTGACCGCCAGGTTTGCTGCCGAACAAATTCCGGGAAAAGGATGGACTGCCCATGACTCTGCTCTCGACATATTTTCGCCGTCTGCTCAGCCTGCTGCCGATCCTGCTAATTGCGCTGCTGAGCGTGCCCTGCTTTGCGGCCGACAAGAAGGCCCCGGACGTGCTGGTGCTGAGCGATGGAGACGTTCTGCACGGGACGTTTGTGAATGAGATCGGCGGAACGGTCACCTTTCACACGGACTCTCTCGGAGATGTGAAGATACCGTGGGCGAAGATTAAGGAATTGCACACCGCCGGAGACTTCGCCGTGCTGAGCAGCCAGGAGAAGAAGCACGGCCGGAGGGCCGTGGCGCATCTGCCTGAGGGGCCTGTGGATGTAACCGACGGCGCGGTGACTGTGCGTTCCGCCAATCAGCAGCCGGCTCCGCCCGTCCCGGTCAAGGACGCGCAATACATCGTGGATCACGCTACCCTGGACAAGCAGCTCTACCACGAGCCCAGCTTCTTCGCGGGATGGAATGGTTCCGCAACAGCGGGCGCTACGCTGGTGACCGCGACCCAGAACCAGTACACCGTTTCGGGGAGCCTGGGCCTGGTGCGCGTGGTGCCGACGGTGAGCTGGCTTGATACGCGTAATCGCACTTCGACGGACTTCAGCGGATCCTTCGGAAAGATCACGCAGCCGGGCTATACAAGCCCGACAGGCCCGGTGGCCGCAACCGTAACCAAGACGGCCATCACGCATTTCGACGCCGAACGGGACGAGTACTTCTCCCCGCGGATGTTCGCCTTGGGGCAGACAGCTTTCGACCACAACTTCAGCCAGGATCTGAGCCTGCAGCAAATCTATGGCGGCGGTATCGGCTGGACAGTGCTCAAGAAGCCGAATGAGGAAGCTGATCTGAAGGGGACGATGCAGTACGAGAAGCAGGCCTTCATCGCCGGATCGGGAAGTACGAACCAGAACCTGATCGGGACGACGATTGCCGCCACATACGCAATGAAGACCAAACTCGTGACGTGGACCCAGGCGCTGGCGTACATTCCGGCATGGAATCAGCCGCATGATTACTCGGCGACCGAAACCGATACCTTTGCTTTCCCTGCCTACAAGAACTTCAGCTTCTCCGTGGGAACGCTGGACAGCTACCTGAACGATTCACCCTCGACGCTTCCGCCGACCAAGCACAACTCGTTCCAGTTCACGATGGGACTGACTTACGCTCTCAAGTCAAAATACTGAGGCGGTGGCGCGGTCTGCGGCAGGTTCATCAGGAGCAGCGGGACCGATCGCGCTCTCGATCCGGCGTAACTGCGCCAGATGATGGCGGCAGTGGATCACGTGGAACCTGCGCCATTCCTCGGCACTGAGCGGCCCGAGCAGAAAATGCGAGGCGGCACGGGAGTTCCCGAAGCTCTCCGCGAAGACCGTGAGGACTCTGGCTGTCGACTCCACTTCGCTGTAGAACCGGCTGACCAGCGCTGAGCCATCCATCGGCGGCCAGTCGAGCTGCCCTGGCCGAACAAATGGCGGCGCAGGTATGCCACGCGGCAGCCTTCGAAAGGTAAGAACGGCCGTGCGGCGCAGGCCTTGAATCAGCGTCGCGTTTGCGCGCGATGGACGGCCCTTCTCGATGCGCGCCTCCAGCACCTGCGCCGAGCTGCGCATCGCGAGCACCAGATGCTCGACCAGCTGCTGAGGACTCCACGCATGATCGTCCCCGCGCGGATGCAGCCGGCACCACTCGACCGGTCGGCCGGCCAGTCTGGCACGATACCCATCGCAAACGGCCTGGAGCTCGGGATTCATTCGCCGTGGCGGGATGGCCGCCGTGCGGCTACTATAGCACCGGCGATTGCGTCTGGAATCAGAGTCGGGCCACCTCAGCCTGAGTGATCACGGCTTCGATTCGGCGCCCAACTCTTTCAGGGACTTGCGAGCATCTTTTGCGCGGGGTCCATCGGGCAGAGCCGCCAGATAGAGCTGATAGTACTGGATCGCCATCTCGCGTTTGTTCAGGTGCCGTGCCGCCTCCGCCAGACCATACACGGCATCCGCGCTGCCGGGATTGACCTGGGTGGCCTCGAGGAACCGATCGTAGGCGCCCTTAAAGTCGCCGGTCTGGAGATAGAAATTCCCGACCTTGACATCTTTGCGCGCCAGGTCCGGACTGAATCCGGAGTTGCCGGGTGCGCCTGCGGCCAGGGGCTTCGCCTCGGCCGGCAAATTCAGGCCCTTCACGCCTGAACTGCTGGAACTGTAGTCCTGATCGCCCTTTTGTTGGTCCTGCTGAGCTTTTTCAGCAGCCTTCTCCGACTGCTGCTCCGGAAACGGATTCTGATCGGCCGTGGAGGAGCTCTTTCGGGGCTGCGCAGTCTGCGGTGCGGGCGCCGATGGCGCACTTTCCTGCTGTTGCTGCTGCTGGGCGGCCTTCTCCGACTGAGCCTCAGGAAACGAGTTCTGCTCGCTCTTCGAAGCCGGCTTCGGCGCCGATTTTTGGCCGTTGTCTTTCTTCGGAGTGGCGGCGGACCCTGACTGACTCTTCTGCTGCGAATTGCCGGCCGAAGACTGGCTCTGCTGGCTGGACGACGAACCGGACGCGGAAGAATCCTGCTGCTGGGCGGCAAGGGGCAGCGCGAGCAGGAGCAGGCTTCCGGCGATGGCAAGGATGCGCGGCACTTCTTTCCAGTTTAGACGCACAGGCGCGGGAGAGTGAGGCTTCGAAATTGCTATTCTGCAATCGACATGGGACTCATCATTCGCTCGTCCGCGATTCACGCAGCGGGGTGCTATACGACCGACCCCATTCGCAAAGGCACGCAGGTGGTCGAGTACACCGGGCCCCGGATTTCGAAGGAAGAAGCCGACGAAAAATACGAGAACTCGCCGACGACGTACCTGTTCGGTGTGGGCGACGGCTCGACGGTGATCGACGGGCATGGGACGGCCATGTTCATCAACCACTCCTGCGATCCGAACTGCGAGACCGAGGAGACCGACGGCCGGGTCTGGATCGTCGCCATCCGCAATATCGCAGCCGGCGAGGAGCTGACCTACGATTACTACCTCTACGACGGGGATGAGGATGAGGCGCGCTGCAACTGCGGAGCGGAGAATTGCCGCAAATCCATGTATTCGCCGGAAGAACTGCGGCGGAGGGCGAAGGCCGCGAGGAAAAAGGCCGTGAAGAGAACGGCGAAGAACACGCGGCAGCAGAAGAAGAATCGTCGCTAAGGGATTTCCTTTCACTCAAAGCTGTTTCGACATGCGCACGATGGGCAGCGTCTCCCCGTTGGCGAGGGGCAGCTCGATTCGCTCGTGCTCGAGATAGCCGTGCAGGCGGTAAAGCGGGATGCCGGTGAGAGTGGCGCCCATTTCCAGGCGCGTGAAGCCTTCGGCCTGCGCGGCCTGCTCGCACAGCTCCAGGATGCGGCTGCCGATGCCGCGGCGCGCCCAGGCTGGATGGACGAAGAAGGCACGGATCTTAGCTGCATCCATACGGGGATCGAGCGCCGCATCGTCGCGGCCCGGACGATGGTCGCTGCCATAAGGGGTGCGGCGGCGCGACCATCCCCCGCAGGCGACGAGGGTAGCCGGATCGCCCGGAGCTTCGACGACGAAATACGTCCGGTCGAGAACGAGCTGGGTATCGACGCCCAGCCAGGTGCCGAGGGCCTGATCGATCTGGGAGGCAGAGTAATCACCAGTCTGCAGACCCCGGACGGAAGCCTCAATGAGCGGCCGGAGTCGGGGAAGATCCGACGACGTGGCGAGGCGGTAGAGGAGATCGGCGGACACGCGCAACATTGTAGTTGGGGGACGCAGCGAGGTGGCGTGATCTGCGCGAGCTCAGTGCGAAGTTGGGCCAGTGATCTCGCGGGCGATTGCGGCTCTGGAAAATCGGGGCGGCTCCGCAGCGATACAATCAGCATTCGATGGCTTATCAGGTTCTCGCCCGCAAATACCGCCCCCAGCGCTTCGCCGATGTGGCCGGGCAGGAGCACGTCACGCGCACGCTGCTGAATGCCCTGGCGCAGGGCCGGATCGCCCACGGGTACATTTTTTCGGGGCATCGCGGTATCGGGAAAACCACGATTGCCCGCATCCTGGCGCAGGCGCTGAACTGCCGGACGACGGTGGGAACAGCGGAGCGCCCGACCCCGGAGCCGTGCGGCGTTTGCGACTCCTGCCAGGAAATCCGAGCGGGAAATTCGGTGGATGTGCTGGAGATCGACGCAGCCACAAACCGCGGCATCGACGAGGTTCGCGAGCTGCGCGAGGCCGCCCGCTACAGCCCGGCGCGCGACCGGTACCGCATCTGGATCCTCGACGAAGCTCATCAGATCACCGACGCCGCGTTCAACGCGCTGCTGAAGACCCTGGAGGAACCGCCCGAGCACGTCGTCTTCATGATGGCAACGACGCAGCCGGAAGACATTCCGCAGACGATCCGCTCGCGGTGCCAGCACTTCAGCTTTCACGCGGTAAGGTTCGACGACATTCTGGCGCAGCTGCGGGCGATCGCTGCGCAGGAAGAGATCGACGCCGAGGAGGGCGCGCTGGCCCTGCTGGCCGAAGCCGGCGATGGCTCGATGCGCGATGCGCTCTCGATTATGGATCAGGCGATTGCCTCCGCGGCGCGGGTCGACGGCAGGCCGCATCTGGCTGCCGAGCAGATTCGCGAACTGATGGGGTCGGTGCCGGACACCGTCTTCGAAAGGCTGATGGAGGCCATCAGCGCCGGGCAGACTTCCGCCGTCATCCAAGAGGCCAACACGCTGCTGAATGCCGGGAACAGTCCTGCAGCGCTGGCGCGCCAGTTCGTGCGCTACCTGCGCAATGCGCTGATGGCCAGAATTGGCGGGGAAAATTCAGATCTGCTGCAGATTTCCGAGGATGCGCGGGCGCGCGCGGCGCGTTCGGCGATGCTTTTCTCCGAAGAGGATCTCACGCGGTTTCTGCAGGTGATGCTGCGCACGTTCGACGATCTGAATTACCGCCAGGAGCAGAGATTCCACCTGGAACTGGGGCTGGTAAAGCTCGTCCACCTGCAGCGGCTGTTGCCGGTGGAGGAACTGTTGTCCGCTGTACAAGGTCCAGGACCCAGGGGACAGGGCGGCCAGAGCTCAGAGCTCAGAGCTCAGACTTCAGAACGCAGAACGCAGAGCTCAGAGCTCAGGGCACAGAGCACAGCCACTCCCGCTGCACCGCGGCCGTCGCCGTTTGAGGCGGACCGCAGCCGAAAGATTACCGGCGAGACTGCGCCCGCGCTTAGCCCTCCGCCGCCACCGATACCGCGGGCGCTCTCCCCGATGGAATCGGTCGCACGCGTCGCCCAAGGCAAACAGCCCGTAGCCGTGGGCCTCGCAGAGCCGGCGCCTGACACAACCGACGGTGCACTGGCGCTTGCTTCCAGCGCTTCGCCGGATCTCGATCGCATTCGCGGGGCCGTCTGTACCGCCCTGGCTCAGGAAGGCCACGAGACCGCGTCGGTGGCCATGCACGAAGGCGTGTGGACGCTCGCCGGGAACACCATCCAGGTAGAGCTGGCGATGCGCAAGGCGATGCTGGCGCTCACCGTCAATGCAGAGGCGGAAGCGATCTGCCGCAACGCCCTGCGCGCGATCGGCGCCACGCAGAAGATTGCATTTGTGCCTGGCGAAAACGGATCGGAGTCCGCCGCCAAAGGCGCACCTGCCCGGCAAAGCGCGGCGATCGCCGGCGGCGCACAGGCGGCGGCGCTGGAAAACCCGCTGGTGCGGAAGACCCAGGAGTTGTTCAAGGCCGAAATCCGCAGTGTCCTCGATTTGCGGGGGCAGAAGTGACAGCTCAGAATGAGGGGAGGTCTTGTTCGTTGAACCCGCTCAAGATTCAGGAAATGCTCGGCCAGGCGAAGCAGATGCAGGAGCAGCTGCAGCAGAAGCTGGCCGCCACGATCGTCGAAGCCTCCTCAGGCGGTGGAGCGGTCACCATCAAAATGAACGGCAACAAGGAAGTGCTGAAGGTGACGATCGATCCCGCGGCGGTGGCCAGCCTGACCGGCCCCACCCCGGACGTTGAAATGCTCGAAGACCTGGTGGCCGCTGCATTCAACGAGGCCCGCCGCCGCGCCGAGGACTCCATCAAGTCCGTCGCTCAGGGCATGCTGGGCGGACTCAACCTGCCGCCAGGGCTGTTATGAGGGTCTGAAGAACCTATGAGGTCACGCCGCGATTTTCTCCTCCAGTCGAGCCTGACCATGACAGCCGCCTGGTTGGCCGGTCCGAGGGCGCTGGCGCTCGCGAGGACTCAGCAGGCCACGCCCCCGGCGCAGACGCCGGCCCCAGCGCAGAATGCGCCGCCTGCGAATACGAATCCCGCTGTTCAGCCAAATCCAACTCTGCTGAAACAGCTCGAGACTGCCTCGGCCAGCGAAACAATCCACACGACGAAGCTCACGGATACGATCTTCCTGCTCCAGGGAGTGGGCGGCAACGTGGTGTGCCAGATCGGCCCGGACGGAAAGCTCGTCATCGATTCGGGCATGGCCGCCGGGACACCGCGGCTGCTCGAGGCGATCGGCAAACTGGACATGCACCCCATCCGGCTGCTGGTGAACACCCACTGGCACCCCGACCACACGGATGGCAACGCGGCGCTGCATCTTGCGGGGGCCTTCATCATCGCCCAGGACAACACGCGCATTCGGCTGGCCGCGCCACAGTACATGGCGGTGTACGACCTGCACATTTCCGCCGCGCCCGACGCTGCCCTGCCCCAGGACACGTTTTCAGACAATGAGACGCTGTGGGTAAACAACGACCAGGAGAGCCTGGTGCACACGCCTGACGCTCATACGGATTCGGACATCTTCATCCACTTCGTGAAGGGCAACGTGATCCAAACCGGGGACCTCTGGTTCAACGGGATGTACCCGCTGATCGATTTGTCGAGCGGAGGGACGATTAACGGGATGATCCGCGGAGTGGATCAGGTGCTGGCGCTGGCCGACGAACAGACGAAGATTGTGCCAGGACACGGTCCGCTGGGTGACAAGGACGCTCTGCAGGCGTATCGCACCATGCTGGTGACGGTCGCCGATCGCGTGGAGAAGCTAAAGGCGCAGGGCGAGACGGTGGAGCAGGCAGTCGCGGCGAAGCCGACCGCGGACCTGGACCCAACCTGGGCGAAGGGGTCGATTCTGCCTGGGACGTTTGTAGCGCTGGTTTACGACTCGCTGTGAAGCATCCGGGCATCGGGGCTGATACCCGAATGTCCGGTCTGCGACGAGACGATCCGGAAGACGCGCCGCCGATGTGCGAATTCGTGCCCGGACGCGCCACGCCGGGCACAAAGAAACCTGCAGGCGCTACTCGTCTCCCGGGATGGCTGCGCCGCCAGGCGCTGCGCCCTTGACGCGAACCACGGTGATCTTCGAGAAGCCTTCCTTGAAGTCAGGTGGGCGAAGACGCTCGGCCATCTTCTTCATCACCTCTTCGCTGACAGTCCGTTCGCGGCGCTTGTTGCGCTCGAGACAAACCTCAAGTGGAACATCAAAGAAGACCGCCTGCACGTCATATCCGAAGCTTTTGGCCATCTTGATCCACTGCCGGCGCTCATGCGGCGAGAGGTTCGTGGCATCGACGTAGTTCCATGGCATTTTGGCAATGAGCCGCGCGCGCAGCAGCGAGCGCAGGGTGGAGAAGACCAGGCCCTGCCAGCGCTGCTCGGTGATGTCGTCGAAGAGCAGGGTACGGAGAAGGTCGCTGGAGAGCGGAGTGACACCGCGGCGCTTGAACCAGGTGGTTTTGCCGGAGCCGGGCAGGCCGATGGTGAGCACCACGTATCCGCGGGCAGCTTTGCCGGCTGCCGTGGCGGGCGGCTCGGGAGGGGGCGTGGCCAGGGACTCGGGCTGGGTCTCGACGACTATCTTGCCGGCGGGCTCGACCGGAGGCTCGACAGTTTCAGGGGGAGCAGCCGCGGAGGGTTCGGGTGCAGGCTCGGCGGCCAGCGGTGCAGGCGCGGCATCGCCACCGTGATACGAAGGCTGCAGCGGGGCAGGCTGGTTCTGAGGGATTTCCTGGCCGATTTTTCCCGTGGACTCCGAGTTATTGGGTCCACGCTTCGAACGTCGTCTCATGCGTTCGCGCATCCATTCGCGCATATCCAGGGTGTAACACACTCGCGTGGATGCCGCAAACGCATCGGGCACATTGGAACCACATTGGGAACGGTTTCCCGGATGTGACATTGGTTCGGAAAAATGAACGGATTCACAGTGGAGCAACTTCTTTTGCATTGACAGCGGTGCTAGCATCGGAAATTGGGTGGTTCCGGGCGTTTTGGACAGTACCTGATCAGAGTGATCCGGGCCATGGAGTGCACAGGACGCAGTTTCGGCAAGACTTTACGCAAGGAGACATTTTTATGGCCGTTAAGGTTGGAATCAACGGGTTCGGGCGCATTGGCCGCAACGTACTGCGCGCGTCCCTCGGGAATCCCGACATCGAATTTGTCGCAGTCAACGATCTCACCAGCCCCAAAACCCTCGCTCACCTGCTGAAGTACGATTCCATCCTCGGCAACCTGAAGAACGAGATCACGGCCGGCGAGGATTTCATTTCCATCGACGGCAGGAAGATCAAGGTATTTGCGGAAAAGGATCCCGCGAAGCTGCCATGGGACGAAGTGGGAGCGCAGGTGGTGGTAGAGTCCACCGGGCGCTTTACGGACGGCGCGGCGGCAAAGGCGCATCTGCGCGGACCGGTGAAGAAGGTGATCATTTCAGCGCCGGCGACCAACGAGGACATCACCATCGTGCTCGGCGTCAACGAAGGCAAATACGACCCGGCGAAGCACAACGTGATCTCCAACGCGTCGTGCACCACGAACTGCCTGGCTCCGGTAGTGAAGGTGCTGGTCGAGAAGTTCGGAATCGTGTCGGGCATCATGACGACCATCCACAGCTACACGAACGACCAGGTGATCCTGGACTTCCCGCACAAGGACCTGCGGCGGGCGCGCGCGGCGGCGCTGTCGATGATTCCGACGTCGACAGGTGCGGCGAAGGCGCTGAAGCTGGTGATTCCTGAAGTCGAAGGCAAGCTGGACGGTTTCGCGATTCGCGTGCCCACGCCGAACGTCTCTGTGGTGGATCTGACTTTTGTCGCTGAGAAGCCAGTAACGAAAGATTCCGTCAATGCCGCGCTGAAGGCTGCGTCCGAGGGCGAGTTGAAGGGCATCCTGGGGTACGACACGAACGAGCTGGTGTCGAGCGACTTCAAGGGCGACCCGCGGTCGTCGATTGTAGACGGACCGCTGACGAAGGTCGTGGGCCAGTCGGTGAAGGTGATCAGCTGGTACGACAACGAGTGGGGTTACTCGAACCGCGTGCGCGACCTGATCCTCTTCGTGACGAAGAAGGGTCTTTAAAAGCCAGCGAACAGCGATCCGCGTTCAGCGATCCGGGGCACCGCTCCGATGCTGAACGCTGGGCCTCTGACGGGGTGAGCAGGATGACGCGGCAGAATATTCCGGGCACCTCTCCCTACGAACCGGAGATCGGATTCTCGCGCGCGGTGCGCGTGGGACAGACGGTCCATGTGTCTGGCACGGGGCCGGTGGGTGCCGATCAGGCGGATGCAGCCACGCAGACGCGGCACACGCTGGAGATCATCCGAGAGGCACTCGAAAAAGCCGGGGCGCAGCTCAAAGACGTGGTGCGAACGCGGATGTACCTCACACATGTCGAGGACTGGAAAGCAGTGGGGAGTGTCCACGGCGAATTCTTCGGCACGATTCGGCCGGCGGCGACGATGGTAGTGGTCGCGGCGCTGCTCAATCCCGCATGGCGCGTGGAGATTGAAGCGGAAGCGGTGATTCCTTCGGCGCCACTGGAATAGAGGGCAAGGATTTTATGGCAAAGCTTTCCATTCGCGATCTGGACCTCGCGCACAAGCATGTTTTTATGCGCGTGGACTTCAACGTGCCGCTCACCGACGACGGGTCGGAGATCACCGATGACACGCGCATCAAAGAAACGCTGCCGACGATCGAGTATGCGCTGCGACACAAGGCGAAGCTGATTCTGGCTTCGCACCTGGGCCGGCCCAAAGGCAAGGTAAATCCGAAATACAGCCTGCGGCCGGTCGTGGACCGTCTGCGCACGCTGCTGGATCATCGGCTGGGAACGAAGACGAATGTGGCGTTTTCGCCGGACTGCGTGGGCGACACGGCGAACGAGCTGGCACGGCAGCTGGAGTCGGGGCAGGTGCTGCTGCTGGAGAACCTGCGCTTTCACGCCGAGGAAGAGGCGAACGATGCGGAGTTTGCGAAGAAGCTGGCTTCGCTGTGCGACGTGTACGTGAACGACGCCTTCGGGTCGGCGCATCGCGCACACGCCTCGACGGAGGGGATTACGCACTTCGTGAAGCAGTCGGCCGCAGGCCTGCTGATGGAAAAGGAACTCGAGTATCTGGGGAAGGCGCTGGAGACGCCCGCGCGTCCGTTTGTGGCGATCCTGGGCGGGGCGAAAGTGTCGGACAAGATCGAGGTGATCGACAATCTGCTGAAGAAAGTCGATGCGCTATTGATCGGCGGCGGCATGGCGTACACGTTCCTGAAGGCGAAGGGCCAGGAAGTCGGCAAGTCCCTGGTGGAAGCAGACAAAGTCGAGGTGGCGAAAGAGGCGCTCGCAAACGCACAGGCGAAGGGCGTTCGGTTCCTGCTGCCGGTGGATCACGTGCTGGCGGATAAGTTTGCGGCGGACGCGAAGACGCAGATCTTCGCGGGGGACGGTCCGTTCCCGGCGGAATGGATGGCGCTCGATATCGGACCGAAAACGATCGCGCTGTTCGAGAACGAGGTTGCCGGAGCGGCAACGATTGTGTGGAACGGACCGATGGGGGTCTTCGAGATGCCGGCCTTCGCGACGGGAACGACGAAGATCGCCAGGGCCGTTGCGGCCAATAAGAGCGCTACGTCGATTATCGGCGGGGGAGACTCGGTGGCCGCAGTCAAGCAGGCCGGCGTGGCGGAGTCGATCACGCACATCTCGACGGGCGGCGGCGCGTCGCTCGAATTCCTGGAAGGCAAGAAGCTGCCTGGAGTGGAAGCGCTAACGGAGAAATAAGTTCGCTGGTGGCAAACAATCAGGAGAGAATAGGGGGGCCATGCAGGTTATCTTTGCGGCGCCCTTTATTCTTGCAGCCGGCCTGGCATTCACATCGAGAGGCACAGAACCGCGGGTCAGGCCTGGAATCGCCCACGTCGGGTAACTGGCTGAAGCAGGCCTGGAAAGCACCGAAACGGCATTAAGCAACCGAAACAGTGTGCTACGCCTGCTGTTGCTGCGGTGGAGCGGGGGTATCGCCCTGGGGGCGCGGCGGAGCGGGCTTCTTCGGGACTTCCTTCTTGCCGGGAGCGAGAATCGCGTGGAGGGTGTTGCCTTCCATCCGTGGCATAAACTCGACGACGCCGTTGTCGCCCACATCCCGAATCAGGCGGTTGATGATGGCGTAGCCGAGCTCGCGGTGCGCCATCTGGCGGCCCTTGAAACGGAGCGAGGCCTTCACCTTATCGCCGTCCTGCAGGAAGCGGACAGCCTGATTCTTGCGGGTGACGTAGTCGTGGTCGTCGATGGTGACCGAGAACTTGACTTCCTTGACGGTGATGACTTTCTGCCGCTTGCGGGCGGCGCGCTCGCTCTTTTCCTTCTCGTAGAGGAACTTACCGTAATCCTGGATGCGGCAGACGGGCGGGACGGCCGTGGGAGAAACCTCGACCAGGTCGAGACCGCGCTCGCGGGCTATTTTGAGGGCCTCAAAGGGCGGCAGGATGCCGAGTTGCTCTCCTTTTTCGTCGATCACGCGTACTTCGCGGGCGCGGATGCGATCGTTAATCCGGACAAACTGCTTGGCGGAACGCTTATCGATGGGTTTTTCTCCTTGAGCGTGGCGTGGCCACGCGGCAATTCAGTATAGCAACGCTGCGGAAGTTAGATGCGGGATAGGTTGGCCGGGCTGCGGCACAGAAGTACCCGAAACTGGTGTCCTATGCAGCGTTGAGGCTCCAGCGAGATCTCCGGGCCCCGTTCCGATCCCGGGCCGCACTCGAGCCGTTTTCGGGGCGGAAAATTCAAGAGACCGGTTCAGGAAGGAGCGAGCCGCGAAGGCCGTCGGGGGTAAGGCCGTCGATGACGGCGAGCACCATGCGATTGGCGGGGAGGGTCTCCCGAAGCGTGATCTTCAGGAAGTTATCCGCGACAGCTTCGGTCGTGGCGTCCGGCCCGGCCTCTACGGTGACTGCTGAGAGCACACGGCCGAGGAAGCGCGAACGGAAGGCGCGGGATTTGTCCGCGATTAGGCGCCGGAGGCTTTCCATTCGTTCGCGTACGGCCGACGCGGGAACGGGGTGTTGCTGGTGCAACTCCCAAGCGGGGGTGCCGGGGCGCGCCGAAAACGGAAAGAGGTGCAGATAGGTGAAGGGCTGGGCGGCGATAAAGTCGTAGCTCTGCTGGAAGAGCAGGTCCGTCTCGCCGGGAAAACCGATCATGACATCGGCGCCGATGGCGGCATCGGGCAGCAGCGCGCGGATCTGCGCGAGGCGCTCCGCGTAGTGCCATGGGCGATAGCGGCGGTGCATGCGGCGCAGAATCGTGTCCGATCCGGACTGCAGGGGCAGATGGGTATGCCGCGCGAGGCGCGGAAAGGCCGCGTTCAGCGCACAGCGTTCAGCGTTCAGTAGATCGCCAGGAGTTGTCGGCGCGCCCGCCACAGCGTTGATCCCGGCGGATTCAGAATCCTCCCCTGTTGCGAACTCGCGATAGAGCGAGAGCAGGCCGGGGGACCAGTCCATGGGTTCGATGGAGCTGAGACG
>Ga0335075_10006894_pt1 | contig 17543 bp, 14 predicted proteins | sample Lox_Sample_24_FD_206723 | JGI IMG/M metagenome (GOLD analysis project Ga0335075, IMG submission 206723) | Soil microbial communities from Loxahatchee National Wildlife Refuge, Florida, United States - Lox_Sample_2.4 | ecosystem: Environmental > Terrestrial > Soil > Wetlands | place: USA...
TGCGACCGCATCTGGTCTCGAGCGGGGAGCGACGCATGAGCTTCGACTCTGAGGTCCAGGCGGAGAGCGCAGTCGCCTTCGAGCACGGGGCTGCGGGGCTGCACGCGTTCGAGTCGCATCCGGAGGACTCGCCGGCGCCGGGGCGCGAGCAAATTGCGGTACCGGCCTCCCCCTACATCCCTGCAAAGCGAGTGCTCGACATCGTAGGTGCGATGGTTCTCGCGGCAGTCTTTTCCCCGCTGATACTGGCAATTGTGGTGCTCATGGGTCGAGGCAGAGGCTCGATCATCTACAAGCACCGTCGGGTAGGCAAAGGCGGACGTACGTTCGAATGCCTGAAGTTCCGCACTATGGTCCCGAATGCGGACCAGTTCCTGCGGGACCTGCTGGAGCGGGATCCGGTCATCAAGGCCGAGTGGGTTCGGGATCACAAGCTCCGATGCGATCCGCGGGTGACCCGGCTGGGAAGATTCCTACGAAGGACAAGCCTGGACGAGCTGCCGCAGCTGTGGAACGTCATGCGGGGAGAGATGAGCCTGGTGGGCCCGCGTCCGGTGGTTCGGGAGGAGTTGCTGCGGTATGGACGCAACGTGCGCGCGTACCTCTCCGCAAGGCCCGGGATCACAGGACTGTGGCAAGTCAAGGGGCGAAACGACACTGATTACCGACGGCGGGTCGTACTAGATACCTACTACGTGCGTAACCAGAATCTGCTGTTGGACCTCTATATCCTGCTGAAAACGACTCGGGTGGTCCTCGGGGGAAGCGGAGCATACTGAGCGTCGCGCGCCGGCCCCGTGCAGGCGCGCGCGCAACCCCGGGGCACCGCTTAAGATGAGCACGGCAATGCCTCATCCGGCTAGAATTCCCTAATGGATGTCCAGGCAAAAGCGAAAACTGAGGTGGACGAGATCCGCCTAGGCGATCTGCTACGCATTGCGTGGCAGCGCAAGTGGCTGATCATCTGCGGCACTCTTGCGTTCGGAATCGTGGGTGCGGTGGTGACCAGGCTGGTTCCGAGGGAATATTCGGCCAGCATCCTCATAGACCCCGTCAACGACGAGACAGGCGGGCTCAGTCAACTTGGCGGCGGGGGAGGCGGGCTGGGCGCAATCGCATCCGCATTCGGAGGGCTCGCGTCACTGGCAGGGTTGAAGCTCCCGGGGGAGAGCTCCATGCGCGCCGAGACTCTCGCCGTCCTCGAATCTCGGGCGCTCACGGAAAGATACATCGCCGCCAACGATCTGCTGCCGGTGCTATATGCCAGCAAGTGGAACCGCGTGACACGGCAATGGCGCATATCCAATCCTCGCAACATCCCTACGCTCTGGAAGGCGAATAACTATTTCAAATCGAGAATACGGGAGATCACCACCGACCCGAAGACCGATCTCGTCACGATGACGATAACATGGACGGACCCCCAGATCGCGGCAGATTGGGCCAATGGCCTGGTTCAGATGACGAACGATTACCTTCGTCAAAAAGCGATAGACGAAGCTCAGAGGAATATCGCCTATCTCACTCAGCAGGCAACCAGTACGGATGTCGTTGGTGTCAAACAGGTGATCTATGATCTCATGCAGTCGGAGATCAGCAAGTCGATGCTCGCCCGCGGCAACGAAGAGTATGCGCTCAAGGTAATCGACCCGGCACAGGCGCCGGAGCGGCCGTCTTCACCGAAGACCCTCTTGTGGATAATCGCCAGCCTGTTCGTCGGGGCCTTCCTGTCATTCCTGGTGGCGCTTTTACAGACAGAGGCACCGGCCGCTCGTGCGGCGGCGCTGCGGCAACCGATCGGCGCCGTTTAATCCCTCAGGACTCCTGCCGCTGACATGCGGGCTGATGCGCTTCCATTGATTACTGTTTTCGTGCCATGGATAGGACGTGAGCCATTCATCGGGGACGCGATACGAAGCTTGCTGCTGCAGGATTATCCGAACCTCGAGATCCTGGTTTCGGACAATTCGCTTTCCCCCGCCGCACGCTCGCTGATCGCCGACCTCCACGACCCGAGAATGAGGATAATAGAGCGCTCGCAGCGTCGCCTGGCCCCGGCAGCGCATTTCGACGCTTGCCTGCAGGATGCGCGCGGTGAATACGTGATGATCCTTTCGGACGACGATCTCGTCGAGCCGCGCTATGTCTCGTCCATGTACGAGGCCATCCGATCGCGTCCCGATGTCAAGGTCTGCATAGGCGAGCAAATAGCGATCGGTGAGCGCGACAACCTCACCCCTGCGGCATCGCCGGAGGTTCACTTCAGAACCTATGATGGACCCGGCTTTCTCACGCGGCGCCTCCTGAACCTGCACGGACTCCCCATTTTCACCTACATGTCGCTCTTCGCCCGCCGTGCCGACATGTTGCAACACTTGTATCGGGACTATCCGGACGGAAGCCACGCTGATAACTACATGATGATGGCACTGGCCATCACGGGCCGGGTCGCGGTAAGCTCTGCCAAGTTCTACTACAGAATTTACGAGAAAAGCGCGGGCCTCAGCACTCCGTTTCCGTCGCTGCTCGCGGCCTGCACTCAGTACGAGCGGGATGCCAGACTTCTCCTGCGCCGCTCTCGTCGCCGAATCGGCACCTTGCGTTCATTCATTCTTCGCGCACTTCTGCACATCCGAACCTCCGGCGTGATGTACCGACGGCTGTTTCAGATGTATCGAAAACGTCTTCGGCCGACGGAGTTCTTCGTTTCGCTCGCACAGCTGCTCCTTTACACCTGCGGCATCTTTCGAGCTTGGCCGCTTCCGCGGCGCTGAACGGTACATCTCGCTCTTGCTGTCAGCGGTCTCATGCAGCGGACGAGGAGACCGGCCATGCCGCCTATCGCCAAAGATCCTGCGCAAACTCTGCGTCAGCTGCGCGCTGGCATTGCTAGGCTCCCGACACGTCGACGTCGCCGCAGCCCAAGTGACGATAAACGCCTGCTCCTACCTCGAGTCCGGCATGGATATGAGCGGCGCAATCAACGCCGCGATACGCGCAAACCCTGGGGCTGTCATAGATGCCCGTTGTTTCCGCGTAGGCAAGACGGGCGGCACTTCGCATCCGCAGACGTGGACTCAGAATATGTTCGCCGGCGTATCGACCCCGGGAGAGCTGCTGCTCGGTGCCGTAAACGTGACTGTTTTCGCAGAACAAACCGTGCCTTCCGGCTGGCGGATCCTGGGCGCGGGTCCCGGCGTAACCGTGATATCAGGCAGTCACACCCCGCCCGGAGCGATATTTCAAATCGGCTCGAGCACCCATGGTGGAACGTCAAACGTCCGCATCGAGACTCTGGAGATAAACGGCAACGGCGCCACGGCGCCCGTGATTCCAATCCAGATCCAGGGCGCGACCTCGGTCTGGGTCACACGATCGTACATTCACGATGGACATGGAACGAACATCGGAATCGATACCAACAGCCCGGCATATGGCTCCGCTCAAATTCACATCGTGAAAAACCGGATAGGCCCTACTCATGATTGTGGCCTGTTCGACGTGCAGGCCAGCCCGCTGACGACGGACTTCTTCATCAAGGAGAACTTGATCTTCGGAGGCCAGTGCTACGGAATTGGGTCCGACGGCAGCTCGCGCGGGGTGATCTCCGGGAACGACATCAGCTCCACCGGTAACTCCGCGCACAGTGGTGGCGGAATACAGGTCGAAGCCACCAACGGATCGCCAAGCAATATCGTCATTACCGACAACGTCATTCACGATTTCACCGCGAGATCGGCGGCGTTCGGAATTGCATTTGTCAACGGCACCTCCAATCGGGCTCTAGCGGACGTCGTGATAGCGCGGAATGTCATTGAGAATTTCAGTGGCCGCGGGATCGTCGCGGGAAACGTGAATGGCTTCGCCGGCACAAAGTGCCAGGACGTCGTCATCGACGGCAACGCAATCCACGAGGTGACGCTCGCTGGAATACGTGTTGCCAGGTGCGACGACATTCAAGTTGCAGCAAATGACGTCTACGACGTCGGCATATTGCAGACTCATAATGAGGACCAGGACGGCATTTCCATCGAGAGCTCGACCGGCTTCACGGTAGCCGGGAACAGGATCGCGGACGTTCCGTCGAATGTAACGACGCGCTACGCGATAAGTCTCGAGGGACCCGCAGGCGATGGGGTGATTGTCAGCAACTGTACGGAACACATTCTCGCCGGACCGGTGAATGCTAGGGAAAGACGGCCGCAATAGCCATCAATTGAAGTGCGAATTCTCTGCGGTGTATCAGATGGAGACAAACCTCATGAGAAAGCAACTCTTTGTGGCATTGACCTCGCTAGGCCTCTGGGCGTTGTTCGCACGTCACCCAAATGCACAAGAGAACCGTGCGCTTGAGATTACCTATCCGAGGCCTGTGCTCAAGGCGGTTGAGGACTTGAGCGAAAAATATGGATACGTGATTACGTACGAGGAACCGAAGGTTGTGTATTCGGGTGACGTTCAGGACATCACCCAACAGCGTATGGCTGAGGCTAAGGCTCAGGGCAAGGTTGTGATGGTGCGCCGCGTCCTTGCGCTCAATGGCGGGAGCGTCGAAGTACCTCTACCAACTACCGCCCAAGTAAGCGTGAGTACGATGTATAGTTTGCTTCAGCAACTTGTTCGATCCTGGACGGATAGTAACCAAGGCGGCGCTCATTTTGCGGTCGAGGAAGACGGCGCAATCTTCCACATCGTGCCCACTGAGGTCCGCGATCAGAATGGTAATTGGCAAACCGTTCAATCTATCCTCAATGTTCCGATCTCGCTTGCAACTGAGGCGCGCACAGATTTAGACACGTTCAAGGCTATCGCCAACGCTGTTGCTGCGCAGGCTGGAGTGAGGTTGCGTTGGGTCGTCAACGGTGGCCTCATGATTGGAGGACAGCTCAACACGAAGCGGTATGTAATTGGAGCACAAGGTGAGCCCGCGGCCACGGTGTTGATGCGCGCATTCAAATCTATGGGGACCAAGCGTACTTGGTATTTGAATTATGATCCGACATCGCACACCTATGTATTGAATATTGATGACGTGCAGCCGACTACTCCGGCGAACAGTGTGTCGCCACCCGCCCCTCCTCCAGTACCAATGCCGAGTGGTCCGAGGGTTCCTTGCACCAGTTGCGCGAGTGCTGTTACCCCACCGCCGAGAAGTTGAATAGGAAAGCAAGTGCTGTGAAGAGATGCGCTTTCGTTTACGTTCAAAGTGACCCGAACTGAGTGACCAGGCCCGACGGCGGCCCGCTGCTTTGGCTGGGCGCCGAAGTGCAGTACGCGAACGCGCCGCCGGGAGAAATGGCGCAGGCGCCGTACAGGTGCCTGTTGAAGGTGGCCGCCGATCCAATGGTCCCCGGACATCCTCTCAGCCCTGCCGCCTCGTTACTCAGTGGTGATCGGAGCCGGAGCCCTCCTTGACGATGGCAACAGCGTCGGAGCGCGCCGGCGCAAGCTGCAGTAGCTCACCTACGGCAGTCAGAACTCGCGAGACCGTCAGGCTCGGCATGATCTCCGCGCCGCGCGGGCTCGTCTCAAAACCAAGATGAATGAAGCCCGCGTCCTCATGCGGCGCATCCACATTCGCCACCCGCGACGATATGCCGCCCCAGCGCCCGGAATGGCTCGGCCCAAACAGCGCCACCGTCGGGACGTTGAGCGCCGAGGCAAGATGCAGCACTCCGGTATCCACCGTAATGCACAACCGGCACGCTTGCAGTGCCGAGGCAAGCTGCGACAGCGTCAGGTCCCCGCACAGAGAAACGACCTCCGTGCTCTGGCCGCCGAGTAACTTCAGCACTTCTCCGACCATGGGACCATCCTTCGCCGCTCCGGTGAGCCCGACGCTGAATCCTGCCGAGACCAGATGCCTGATGACCGCAGCCCAGCTCGAATTCGGCCACGATTTCAGCTCGGCGCGTGATCCACCCGGCGCGACGTGACACAGGACCAGGCGCTCATACGCAACGCCCAATCGCGGTCTCTGCTCACTGCTTCGAACGGCCACCTCGTACTCGCCACACGGCCCGAACACCTCCGCGAGTGCACGCAGGTTCTCGACCTCGTGACGCGAGCGCAGATGGGGAACGGCCACATCGAAGGCGTAGTGGCGAAACTGCCCTTGCGAACGGAAGCCGACGGTTGCCGATCCGCAGAGAGCGGCATACAGGGCCGTGAGTCGTGGCCAGGGCGACATATCAACGAGGAGGTCGAGCCCGCTATCCCGCAGTTCCACCAGCGTGGTCCGCAAGTCGCGAAAGTCACAAAGATGAGCAGTGACTTCCAGTGGCAAGAGAGGGATGACACCGGCATTGGCCGCGGAGTGATACAGATGGATGGCGGCTCCGGGGAAGCGATTCCTGAGGTGGAGCAACAACCCGGTATCCAGGATCAGATCGCCGATCGCGCCCGCCGACAGCAGACCGATCACCCGCGGGTTTGTCGGCAGCTCGCGGCGTCGACGATACATGCTGACGGCCTGTACCAAAGGGATCCCAATCCAAAAATCGGCCTTCCTTTGCCATTCAGTCGACCGGCTCACCGAGCGCCTCGCAGCGACCAAGCTACTCGCGCGCCCCCACCGTTGCCGGCGAGGCGGGCGCGCCGGACTCGACCACGCCGGCTCTGCCCGCAAGAGCGATCGCCAGTAGAATGGTGAATGGAAGCATCTCCGAGGGTGTGAAGAGCCGGTGCTCCGTCAATGAACTGAATATCGCGTTCCAGAAGGCCAGCTTCATTCCGAGACGAACCGACGCCTGCTCGAGGGTGCCGATATACTTCCACAACTGGTATAAGAAGGCGATCAACAGCCCCAGGCCTACCAGCCCGGTCTCAGCCAATACGTGCAGGAACGTGTTATGCGCATGCGCCGCGTTGAATATCAGCTCGTACGGCTGGTTGTACATGAAGACATGTGGTATCCCCTCCAGCCGATAGGGTATGTCATTGAAGCTTCCGAACCCCGTGCCGAATATCGGAGAATGCAGGAATAGATACACGGCGCGCGGCCACAAAAAAAACAATCTGTCGAGGAACGTCGAATTGATCACGTCGCCCTGGGCTTCGGCAAATAGCGTACCTCCCCGGTACATGATGCCCGGTGGCTGGCCCATCGAGAGCCACACCCGATACGTGAACGAAAGCACGAGCGCGGTCGACCCGGCCGTTAGCGCGATCAACGTCTTCAAGTACCGCTCGCGCAGCACGAGCACGATGAATAGCGCGACCGCCAGCCCAAACACGCTTCCCCGGGAATAGGTGACCCAAAGGGCGAGCAAGCCCAGCAGCACGCTTGCCCACATCGCGACAGATCGCCTTCTCTCGATCAAGAGACCGAGCGCGAACGCGACGACCATGGAGAGAAACCCGCCGGCCGCGTTATGCGAGATGAAGAGAAAGTGATAGATATCCTCGCTCACTACCAGATTCGAGTGCGTCGCGAGAAAGAAACACATGAACGGTAAATTGCACAAGGTGGTCCATTTGACGAATGCCGACATGACCTTCTCCACGTCCGTGTGAATCGTAAAGATTCCCCCCACCAGAATGGGCAGCATCGTCACGAAGAAGTTGCCATCCCGCCGGTAAAAGTCCGGCTCCACCAGCGAAGTTGCTCCGTACAGAAGCGTGCTGATGAGAAAGTAGCCGTACAGTCCCGCGAGCGTCGTGACGCATGGCGGAACCGACGGATTCTGCGCCAACGCATAGGGAACCAGCGGTACCAGCAGAACGAAGCTCACACTGACGGGCACGAGATTCGTGACCGTCGACCAAAGGCTTATGATGAGGATCCCGTACACGAAATACTGCTGCACGGGCCGCGGCTCGAGTCTCATCGTCGTATCTTATGCATCGGCAACCTGAAGATATGCCTCTACCGTCCTGATGGCGACTGCTTGATCCGCATACCGGTCCAGGGCCGCCGCTCGGCCGGCCTTGCCCATTGCCTGGGCCGCCTCTCCATCGAGAAGCACTTCTTCGAGCAGATTGGCCAAGGCACCCACGTCACCGACGGTCCACAGTCGACCCGTGACCCCATCCTCTATCATGGAAGGAATTCCACCGACTCTCGATGCTATTACCGGTCTGCCGGCAGCCATTGCCTGAGAGATCACGAGCGGAGCGCTCTCCGACCTTGACGGCACGCAAAGCAAGGTAGCGTCGGCCATTTCGCGCAGGAGGCTCTCCTGACTGATACCCCCCAGAAACGAGACCGCGCCCCGCGCCACATGAGCTGCATATTTGGTTTGCAGGCCGCTCACATAATTCCGGTCCCAATGCCAGATACCGGCGATGCGCAACCGTGCCGAAGGTATGCGCGGCAGGACATCCACGAACGCCTCGAGCAGATAGTCGAGTCCCTTTCTGTAGGTAATCGCGGCCACGAACAGGATCGTCGGCGATCCGCTCATCGCGAGCGGCTGAATCCCGAAGAAGTCCGCATCTATGGGATTGTCGATTTGAAACACCCTTACGCCCGGGGAGCGCCGTTTCACGAACTGGGCGACTTCGCCCGTTATGGCTATGAGACTCTGTATTCTCGCCGCATACAGCTCCTCGACGAAGGTCTTGGCGTGCCGCGCCACCCATCCGGAGATGCCCGGTTTGGACCTCGCCACTTTCATCTCATTCCTGTAGATGCCGTGAATGGTGATCACGTGAGGCAGCCTGCATTGCGTTGCCGCAAAGATGTAGTTCGCGGTCCCCTGAGCGTGAACTATATCCGGCTTCACCTCATCGATGGTCAGGCCCAGGAGCTTTTTGGCGTGCGGATATCCGAACAGCAGCCGATCGAAGATACGCTCGGAGCGCGGGAAGAAAGTCACCGAGGCGTTTCGGCTCAAGCTGCGTCTTTTGGGGGCGCCGACGCCGGCGGTCTCCGTCGCGACGTGTAGTTCGATGCGGCCGTCCTCCAGCGTGGCCAGCGCATTCACGAGCCGAAAGCTGGCCTGCATGATCCCCCCCAGCCGCTCATCTTCGGCCGTGAACGGGTACTGCGTCAGCATGAGAACCTTCACTGGATTGCTCACGCCATGCCGGCCTCCGGCTGCCGCTTCCGCCGCCACTTGCTCAACCCGCCTCTTTGCGAGCCACGATGAACACGTTTCCGCCCCGCTCCTCCGTACTCGCGGTCGACTGCCGCACCATTTCCACGAGTCGCCCCTGGTAACGCCCCCAGAACCAGTCCCTGATGCCAGGGAACACCCTTCCCAGCCCCTGGTTTCCGAGATACCTGAGCTGCATGTAGTAGAACGAGAACCACGCCGGCTGGTATTCCTGCACCGTTATCGGCAACAGGCCGTTCGCGCATAGCAGCCGCTTCCATTCCTCGGTCTCCATCAGATTTCTATGGAAGTAATCCGAGTTGACCCGATCGCTCTCACCCTTGCCGAAGTACCGCGCCAGGTCACGCGCAAATCGCACAACCGGCACCGAGAGGATGAATGTCCCTCCGGGCCGCAGCACGCGGCTGATTTCAGCCAATGCGTCGTTGAGATTCGAGACGTGCTCCAGCACGGAATTCGAGAACACCGAGCCTACGGCCCCATCCGGAAGCTCGATGCGACGCCCATCCGACTTCAGCAGTTCGCCGTAGATTCCGAACTCCTTGGCGACTGCGAGCGCGTCCTCATCGATGTCGACACCGAAGTCGACCTTCTCGAACAGCACGGCAGCGAACGAGCCGTCGCCGCATCCGAAATCGAGCACCGGCCGCTCGAGGAGCGGCAGGTGACGCCTCAGCAGCGAGAATTCCTGAGCGCGCCAGAACGAATGCGCGAGCGAGTCCTCGTAAAGCGGGAAGATCACCTCCTGATCACGCCATTTCACCGGAATGCGCACGGCCCGACGCACCAACAGGCCGGTGCGATCCAGCTCCGCCGTCGTGGCAGGGGCACCCGATCGTCTCCCAATGCGGCGCGCGAGCACGCCACGCGCCAATTGCATCCCCACGGTACTGCACCGCCCGATTACCCAGCGGGCAGCCTCACTCCCTCCGCCGCTCATCGGGCCTGGCCCAGAAGGTGCTCGAAAATCCTCCGGGCCGTCTCCCGATCAAACGGCTTGGCCGCCTCCCCGTTGAGCGTGCGCAATCTCGACACATCAGGACAGAGGTATGGCCGGTCATTGGGCCTTTGCCGTTCAGGCACCGACACTATTTCGACTTGATGCGGAGCGGCGTCTCGCAGGATCGACAGGACTTCTCCGATCTCCTGGACGACACCGGAACCGATGTTCACCAGCTCCACACCCGCTATTCCCGATGTGAGACCCACAATGACCTTGGCCATCGAGCCCACATCCACAAAGTCCCGCTTGGGCCATAGATTGCCGACCTCGATGACCCGCTTGCCTTCCGCAATCTGCCGCACGACTTCTGGAATGAGGTGCGGGTTGGTTTCACGGGGTCCGGCAGCGTTGAAGATCCGCCCAACGACGCCGTTGCACCCGCCCTGTTCGGCTTCCAGGTATTTCAGGCATATCTGCTCACCCAGGTACTTGGTATGTCCATATATGTAGATGGGCGCCACCATGTCCACCTCCCGATGCGGGCTGAACGCCGGTGGATAGACATCGCCCGTCGATGCAAAGAACAGGTTTCTGACGGAATTCCGCCTGCATAACTCCACCACGTTGAGCGTTCCGCCTACATTCAGACGGTATGCCTCGTAGGGATTCCGCTGGCACAGTGGAATATAATGATGCGCGGCAAGGTGGAAAACGACCTCCGGTCGGCTCTGCTCGAAGACCGCAGCCAACGATTCGAAGTCGAGGATATCCCGCACGTGAACGGTCGGCGCATTGGCGCGTGCGGCCCAATGATTCTTTCCCAGGCTCAGATTGTCGACTACGTGGACTTCATGACCCTGCGCCAGAAGCTCGTCCACGACCGCAGAGCCGATGAATCCGCATCCCCCCGTAACAAGTGCTTTGCTCATTCGACTACGCGGGCCTCCCCCACGAAAAATTGAATCTGCGCCATTACGCCGCGCTCTCGCCGCGCGCGAGAACGGCTTTGCGCACGTCCTGCAGTATCAAGGACCCGCAGGACAGCGCCGCCAGCACAACGAGAGCCACGCGGATCGGCGTGCCATGTGTCACGACATTCAGGAGAATCGCACCCGCGCATGCCACTGACATCCAAGCGGTATTGCGAATCGCCACCGGAACAAGTCCGCGCTCGAGCCTCCCCGCCATGACATACAAGATCAATGTATCGACGAGTACTCGGGCGGTCCACGCGTAGGCCGCCCCATCGATTCCGTTCCACTTCAATAGTGCCCAGAGGCAGGCGCCGTACACGGGCAGTTCCGACAGATGCAGGAGGCCGGTCCACCTTGCATATCCGTAGCCCTGCACGAGGACCAAGGGGGCGCGCGCCAGCGAGTTGACAAAGACACCGACCATCAAGGCTTGCGCGACAATCGAGCTTTGGTTCGCGAAAACGGGACCGACCCAGAGATTCAGCGCCGGCTTCGCCAGCAGCATTATCCCGAGGAGCGCCGGAAACATGACCAGCAGCGTCTTCTCAGACGACTTTTCGAAGACCGCAACCACTCGCGCGGGCGAATGCGTTCGCAGCGTCGCGAATGCGGGAAACAACACCGCTTGCACCGCGGTCGGAAGAATGAGCAGCCGGTTGACGGTGTCAAATGGGACCGTGTAGTACGCGATCGCGGTGGCGCCGAGTACCGCGGCGATGACGAATCGGTCGAAATACACCAGCAGCGGCCCGACGAAATTGCTCACCGTGAGCCAGCCACCGTAGGTGATGAGCGGCCTCACCTGATCCCGTCTGAACCAGGTCCTCGCCATGCGAATGCCCGGGATGATACGCAGCGTGATCCAGCCCAATACGACAGCCACGGCCACCCGGAGCGCCGTGAGCGCCGCGGTAATTGGACCCAGGTGCACGGTGAACGGCAGCACGCCGAAGGGCAACAGAAACATCAGGACGCCCAGAGGAAGGCGCACCAGGCTGGTTGTCGCGAATCGATGCAGCCCCTCGAGGACGCCAAACAGAACCGTTGCCACCAGGACGAATGGTAGGCCGATCGCGAGCCACGTAATCGCATGCGATACGTCTCCGAGCATGCTCATCGGCACGCTCAGTATGCGTTCGGCAATGATTCGTGATGCTGCGGCGATGAGGATCGCCAAAATGGCGCCGGAGGTTGCAACGAGCACGAGCGTCGTGGTCACGAGCGACGGAATCTCATGCTCAGCTGAAGTGCCAACTCGGTCGGCGGTGACTTTAGTCAGGGTTCGACTCAGGCCCAGGTCAAAGACGCTGAAATAGCCCATCATCATCCACACGACGGAGAGCACGCCGAAACGTACGACCCCGAGGTGCCTGATGATTGCCGGAATTACGGCAATACCGACGAGCAGCGGAAACGTCGTGCCGCATACGTTCCAGATGATGCTCCTCGAGACCTTCATCAGGCGCTGCGAGTCAGCATGACAGGACTGCGCAAATCTCCTCGCCACTGCTCCTCTCTCGGAGCCAGGCAAGCTTGGCTCTGAGCGCCAAAGCAGGGCGTACCAGCCAATTCGAGAGCTTCTCGGACGGTGCCAGCTCGGATTCCCGGAAGCTTCCCCGGCGCGCAATGCAGCGACTCGCCGACAGTATCGTGTCGGCGCTCGCAGCCGATGTGAAGCATCGTGACAACACGAATCCCGCTCGGGCGGCGCACTCCGCAAGAGCGGATGCGGTGAAGATATGGAGATGCCGCGGCGGATCGAGATCGCGCCACGCAGAGCCGTATCTGCGCAAGCCAAAGCTTTGAGCGTTGGGAGTCCTCAACACCAGGAGTCCGCCCGCCCGCAGAAGCTGACGGCAATGAGTCAGAAACTCTACCGGGTCCGGGACGTGCTCTATCACGTGACTCGCGGTGATGGCGTCGAAAGTCAGCCCTTTTGACAGCAAGCTTCCAACTGTTCCCAGGTGCACTTCGAGGCCATGCGCGCTCCTGGCTGTCGCGACAGCCGCCGGATCGACATCGAGGCCTGTCACCCTCCATCCCCGCTTTCTCATTGCCACCAGAAATTCGCCGTTGCCGCAGCCGACGTCGAGCACCTTACCGGGACGGGCGTCGCCCAAGAACATCAACTTTGCACGTCTGCGCTCCATCGGGATTCCGACGGTGGCCAATATCGCGTCGGAGGCCAGTCGATAGAGCAATCTTCCGGCGCGATATCTGGCTGACTTCTCCGCCTCTCCGTGGGTGTAATACTCCTGATATGCCAGGTGCAGATCGTCCTCGATGGGCATGGGATCGAGCCAGATGAGACCGCAACGCTCCGAGCTGCACCTCCTCATCGACCAGGCTCCTGGCGCCCCGAAGAGACTGTCAGTCAGGTTTCGATAGAGGAGCGTGCCGAGAGCGCCGCACACGTAGCAGGCGGCCTGTGGTCTGGCTCGCATGATCCTGCCGCCGTCCTGAGCCGCGCCCGCCTGCGCCACCTTGTCCGTCATGGGGCCGCTAGAGGCCATGTATGGCCGCCACCGCAATCGCCACGTTATATACGATTCCGGTCACGGCCTCCCAGAAGGGCAGTGGCAGCATCTGCACGGCGTTGATCGGTACCACGATGGTGTCTCCGGGTTGCATCTCGATGTTCCCGCCCTGACTGAACCACCGGCTACCCCCGCTCGCGACTACACTGCCGTCCGCCCTTACGACGTAAGTCCGTTTCGGATCAGCCTGTGCAGTGAACCCGCCGCTCAGGCGGATGTAGTCGTCCCGCGACAGGTTGGCAATGTAAAGGTGCGAGGTCGCATCCTGAACCTCTCCGATGACGGTCACCTCCTGCTCGAACTTCGGCACGAACAGCTCATCGCCGTCTCGTAGAATTACGTCGTATTGCGATTGAGGCGGCTCACGCAGGATCCCGCGCAGATTGATGACCAGCCGCCCGACCGCCTTCTCCGCCTCCAGCTGCGAGAGCAGCGAGCGGCCGACGATCATCGCACTCTCGGCGCCGCCTACGCCGTTGCCGCCCGAGGTGGTGGCTACGGCCCGCAGCGCAAGCACGCCGAGCTCGATCTTCATGCGCTGGGCGAGCTGATCCATTTGATCTTGCTCCCGTTGCTTGAGCTCCACTCGGGTAAACACGGCTCCTTGGGGGAAGGCATATTGTGTCAGCCCCCCGGCCCGCTCGACCACGGACTTCAGTGTCTCGCCCGGTTTGATGGTGTAAGTCCCCGGGAACCGCACCTCGCCTCTGAGGGTGATGCTTTCCTGGTTCGCCCACTGCGAGACCTCCTTGATGCTCAAGACGTCGTACGGCTCGAGCCTCACGTTGGCCGCTGGATCCCCACGCAGCGCGCTGCCCACGTCGATGTCCATGATTTCAGTGTGGCGGGTGCTCTTGTCCACTACCACATAGCGGGTCAGTTCCGCCTCGCTCGTATAGGCCGCGTCGGCCAAGCCTCCACCGGCCCGGACGAGGTCAGCCACTCTCATGCCCGGCTCGAGCGGGTACTGCCCGGGAACATTGACACGGCCTTCGACCGTCACCATCTGCTCCGGCTGCGCAGCCGTCGATTCCTCCTGCAGGTCTTCCAGTATGGGCTGGACGATCCGATCGCGGCTGGAGGATAGATCGAACACGGTGATCCGGTCTCGCGGCATCAATGTGACGTCGGCATTCGACCCGGGCGCTGCGAGCGCGGCCGCTAGGTCGGCGGACAGCGCGACCACGTGGCGGTCAGGAGGCAGCTCTCGTCGGATCAAAACGTAATGAAGGTCCGAGTTGGGCTCGAGATCATCAACGGAGCGGATGACGTCCGTGAGCCGCATCCCTGGCCGGTAGAAGTAGGACCCCGCCGTAAAGACATGCCCTTGCAGGGTAACCGCGGAATCCAGGGTGGGCGGCAGTCGCGGAATATGGATGAGATCGCCGTTGCGCAGCCCTTCCGCAGCGCCCCCCGCGCCGAGGTCGAGCGGCAGCACCACCCGTTCCCCATTCGGCAGGATCCGGGTCAACGTAGCCTTCGATGTATCCGCGTTGGGCATCAGGCCGCCTGCCAGGGCGAGCACTTCCGCCGGCGTTCTCTCGTCTTTGATCTCATAGATGGCGGGCCTTTCCACCTGACCATCGATCGAGACAATCGGGCCGATGGAAGGCACCAGCACCACATCGCCCTGCAGCAGCTGTACGTCATCGGCGGTGCTGCCGTGGAGCAGAAGATCGTAGAGGTCCAGTGTCCGCACGGTAACGCCATTGCGTTTCAGCTCGATATTTCGCAGAGAGCCCGTCTTCCGGACGCCTCCTGCCGCGTACAGCGCGGAGGTGATGGTCCCCAGTCCGCTGATGACGTACGACCCCGGCTCGAAGGCATTACCCATCGCGAAGACCTGGATCGAGCGGGTCATCGCCATGCTGATGCTGGCGCGCACGCCGATCATCTGATGCGCCACGCGCGACTCGATCTCGGATTGCACCGTACTGAAGAGCTGTCCGCCCACGCTGATCGGTCCGAGCTCCGGGAAGTTGATGAGCCCATCCCGGCCGACGACCATCTGATAGGCGTGGTTCTCGTTACCGTAGAGAAGTACATCGAGCGCATCGCCAGGGCCGACCGTGTAGTTGGATGGCACCGGGACATCGGTCAAAGGCTCGAAACTCGACGGATACGCGGCAAAAAGGTCGTAGCCGAAGGGCTTGAGCGCCTGCGCTCCGGTCGGCTTGAGGGGCAGCAGAGTCAGCCTGATCTGAATGTTTTCAAAGTCCGGCACCACCTGCAGACGCAGCGTTGCCTGTTGCTCCGTCAACCCGAGGAGCGGGATCGGTGCAAAACCCGGGAGCGTCAGAACCCCATCGGGAGAAAGCTGGTAGGGATTTCCGGATCGAATCAGGTGCATGAGCGACTTGAGGTGCTCCTGCTCCACTGGGGTCAACTGCGATGCCGGTGTCGCGCCGGAAGCGGCTTGGGTCAGCGCAGAAGCAGCGTTACCGGACGAGCTTCCCTGAAGTGCCTGCAGCGCCTGCAGGCTCTGGGCCGACGGCGCGCCGCCCCCTTGCGCTGCGGAGAGCTTCAGCAAAGCCTGTGCCGACTCGTTGACGAGTGCCGGCGACAGCTGGAATCCAATCTGGATGATGACCCAGTCACCGCCCTTCAGTACCGGGATGAGCGGCTGCTGCTCCTCCTGCGCCCGCTCGCGGCGCACGGCCATCTCCTGCTGGTACTCCTGCTGCTGCGACTGGCTGAGCTGCCCCGACGCGCCGAGCTGCCCGGGGAGCTCATTCAGGGTGCTGGTGCCGCCGCCCAGGTTGCCCGCCCCGAGGCGGCTCAGGACGGCCTGCTGCTCTTCCGGCGTGAGGCCCTGGAAGAGATCGCTTTCAGCGCCGGACGAGACCTGGGCGTACACCGGGCCAGCCAGCAGCCAGAGACCCCAAAAGGCAAGTAGGAACCCGGCCAGCGGCACTAACGTACGTCGCATCAAGTGCATTAAGAACCCTTATCGTCAGTATGTGTAGCGGTGCACGGTCGAGCCTCCCTCCGGCCGTTCACCGGATTCTGCAGGCTCTCATGGCCCGGGCACGCCTCACGCGAAACAGCAATTGTAGCGGGAGCGCTGCCGCTTGGGAGCGGAATCCTGAATCGCCTCGCGCCTCTCGGTCCGATCGCTCCGAGGCTTTGCGGCCACCGTCCAGCACCCGCCGAGGGTACGTCTCGCGACCACGCCAAAGCGGCGGAGGCGGAGTCCTTCCGGAACGTTGCCGCGGTCACTGACGCCCACCGCGATCAACACCGCCTTCACGCAGGAGACCCTCGCGACGGCGAGCAAGCAGTGGCGAGCCATCGCCGACCAGCTGCGCGGCAAGTTTTCCAGGCCCGCGGAGCTGCCGGACCGAGCGGCGGTACATGGCCCTTGAACCGCTGCGGCCGGCAGCCCAATTGAGCCAGAACTGGCCACTCGTACGACAGCGATGACGCAAGAACTTGTCGTGAGCGGTGCTGTGGCCTTAAGCTCAAAACGATGAACATACCGGGTGCCGTGGCTTGCTACAAAGTGTAATCGGCGCTGGGGCTCAGCGCGCCTCGGACCGAGGAGCACGGCCGGGACCGTCGTTTCTATTCATTGGCGCCGGGAAGGCGGGCAGCAGCTGGTTCATGGAGATTCTCTGGGAGCATCGCGGCGTATTCGTACCGCCCAACAAGGGCACGTATTTTTTCACCAAGCATTACGGCATGGGTCTGCCGTGGTACGAAGGCTTCTTCTCGGGATCTGCGTCGCGCATCACGGGCGAGGTTTGCGAGGGCTACTTGGCAAGCCCCGAGGCGCTCGCTCGAATCAGGGAATACCGGCCCGACATGCGCATCATCTGCTGCCTGCGCAACCCATACGAGCGCGCGATCTCGTCATGGCGGTTTTTTGCTCGCAACGGTGAGGACCAGCCCACGCTGGTCGCGCAAGCCGAGCGCAACCCCGACGTTTTCGAGTTTGGCTACTACGCGACGCAGCTCCAGGTGGTGCTCTCCTTGTTCCCTCGGGATCAGATCCTCGTCATTCTCTTCGAGGAGCTCACGACGGCTCCAG
>Ga0335075_10006896_pt1 | contig 17529 bp, 18 predicted proteins | sample Lox_Sample_24_FD_206723 | JGI IMG/M metagenome (GOLD analysis project Ga0335075, IMG submission 206723) | Soil microbial communities from Loxahatchee National Wildlife Refuge, Florida, United States - Lox_Sample_2.4 | ecosystem: Environmental > Terrestrial > Soil > Wetlands | place: USA...
GAGAAGCGCCACCGACTGCCCGTCGGCCCAGTGCAGGTCGTCCAACACCAGACACACCGGCACGCTCTGAGCTACCTCCACAAGCAGTCCCACGACGGCCGAAAACAGCAGGTAACGCTCGGTCTCGGGGTCAGAGCTCTGGGGCGCGGGCAAGTCCGCCACGCGCCGCTCCAGGTTTCGAGCCAGTCGGCCGAGCTCGCCCTTGTGCCGCTCCACGAGGCGGTTCACCACGTCTTCCGGCGCGTGCTCGACGAGCTGCGAGCAGACCTCGATCCACGGCTCATACGGCACCGCCAGCTCTTCAGAGCAAGCGCCCCAGCAGACGGCGAAGCCCTCGGCGTGGGCGCGATGTGCTGCAAAGCTCGAAAGCCTCGTCTTGCCGATCCCCGGCTCGCCGGAGAGCAGCACCACCTGGCGCGCCCCGTCGCGGGCGAGGACCATCGCCTCCTCGATCGCGGCGCGCTCCCCGACGCGTCCCACGTAGGAGACGGGGGGAACCGAGCGCAGCACCGCTGGCAGCGGCCAGCCGCCAGCCACGGAAGCCTCCTCGCCGAGCGGAGCCCAGGAGACCGAGAACGCCTCCACCGGCTCGGGGAGGCCCTTCAGCTCCAGCAGTCCGGCCGACACGAACTCGACACCCTTGCAGCGCCCCGCGAGCGTCTTGACGAGTGCCGAGATCAGAATCCCATCCGCAGGGGCCTGCGCGCACAGTCGCGCCGCCTCGACGGTGGGCATGCCGAAGTAGTCCCCGTCCTTGACGGTCGACTCGCCCGCGCCCAAGCCGATCCGCACGTGCAGTCCCTGCTCGGCCTGACCGTAGCGGCGCTCGAACAGTTGCTGCATCGCCACCGCACAGCTGACCGCGGCAGAGGCCGAGCCGAACGCGACCATCAAGCCGTCGCCCAGGTTCTTGACCTCCTGCCCGCCGGTTGAGGCTATCGCTTGGCGCAGCAACACAAAATGCTCCTCGCGCAGCTCATCCGCGCGCACGGGGCCCACTGAAGTAGCAAGCCGAGTCGAGCCAACCAGATCGGTCAGCAGGATCGTCGCAAGTTCAACCGTCTCCGACACCACAGCCCCCGAACGAAAGACACCCGAGTGAGAGAGAGTAATGCAGTTCTCAAGGCGTCGGACGTGAATCGCTCACTAGTTGTCCGTGGCGCCTCGCGACTCGGCTCATTGAACCGCGTAGGTTAGCCACTTGCCCGGTACGCCTTTCAGAGCCTGGGTCCCGCGGTCGGTGAACTCGATTCCCGAGCCGACAACGAGATCCTTGACGGTTCTAGACACGAGGACCTCGTGTGCCTCGGCGAGCGCGGCGATCCTGGCGGCAATGTGGACAGCAAGCCCGCGCAGATCGTCTGCCACGAGCTCGCACTCCCCCGTATGCACTCCGCAGCGCAGCTCCAGGTCCAGTCCGCCCACGGCTTCGAGGGCCGCCACGGCACAGTGAATCGCTCGCCCCGGTCCGTCGAACCGAGCCAGAAAGCCATCGCCCGTGTGCTTGACCTCACGGCCACCGAACCGGTCGAACTGACGGCGCACCACGGCATCATGGCGAACCATGAGCTCACGCCACCGTGCGTCGCCCAAGGCGCTCACTCGCTCGGTCGAGCGCACAATGGCGGTGACGAGCAGCGATGCAAGAATGCGATCGCTCGGCTGCTCGCTGTGCGTACCAGTCAGAAACTCTTCCACTTGATCCGCCAGTGCGTCGACGTCCCCGAGCAGGTAGATCGCGTCATCGCCCGCCAACTCGACGAAGCGAGCGTGCGGAATCGCCTCCGCGAGCTCCTGCCCAAGCGTCGGCGAAACCATACGGTCGCCGCGTCTGTGGAGGACCAGCGTCGGCGTCTGCACGGTGGCGAGCACATCGCGCACGTCGGCACGGCTGATCGTCTCGATGAGGTTCAGCATGGCCTGTGGGCTAGCGCTCAACCGTTCTGCGCGCATGCACCACTCCCTGAATGCCAGATCATCCTTACGACTCGGCGCGAGGACCCCAATGAGTTGCGCCTGCCCCCACGCGTGTTCGACGGCGTCGCGCAAGCTCCCGGCATACTCAGGCGTCATCGCCGCCGCCCCGTACGGCGCGGTACCGGCAGTCACGAGCGCCCGAGTGCGACCGGGATGCGTGGCCGCGAACAGAATGCACGTCCGTCCCTGATCGCTCAAACCGAGCAGCGCTGGGCACTGGAAGCCAGCGGCGTTGATGACGGCCTCTAGGTCTTCAACCTGCTCTTCCAAGGTAACCGGCCTGGAAAGCGGATCTGAGAGCCCCATTCCGCGGCGGTCAAAAACAGCCACCCGTGCGAACCTCCCCAGGCGCTCCAGAAACCGCTCTGCATCCGGCTGCTCACGCAGGACCTCTAGATGCGAGACGGGGCCCACCGCTACGACGAGCTCGAGATCCCCCCCGCCGAAAGTCTCGTAAGCGATATGGCCATCCCGATTCTTCGTGTAGCGGACCTGAGGAACCATTTGCCAAACCTATCGCGCACAACGGCCATCCCGACATCATCCCCAGTCACGCATCACCGCCACCAAGCGAAGAAGCGCAAGCAGCTGGCGTCAACGACCTGGCGGTCGTCCATGAAGATTGGGGATTGACCGAGGCGTCAATCGCATCGTCAGGTTCGGGCGGAGCGCCCATGCCCGACGCAAGCGCTCCTTGACGCCCGCGCCGCGCGCAAGCGAGTGCGCAGCCTGCGTGGCGATCTGCGCGAGCACCGGACGCAACGGCCCACGACCACGCAGCTCGACATACCCGGTCCCCCACCCCGCGTCCTCGGCCTCGCTCGCGAAGCGGTTCAGCAAGACCGTCTTGCCGACGCCGCGGAGTCCCCACAACGCCAGATTCTGCTCGGGACGCCCAGCAGTCAGGCGCTTGAGCAGCACGCCGAAGCTGGTCTGCTCCATCGCTGTATTTGGTCACCGCATAAAATCAAATACTTCCCGACCATGTACAGCGCGGCCGCGCGGATCACGCGCGGCGAGCTTGACGTTCACCCACCAGAACGAGAGGAGCACGCGATGAGCACCGAGACAACCCAACGCGTGAGGCTCGGCATGACCGGGCTGGACGTTTCGCCGATCGCCTTCGGCACTTGGCAGCTGGGAGGCGAGTGGGGAGCGTTCGACGAACAGGAGAGCATCGCCGCGATCCGCTCCGCTCGCACACTTGGGATCAACATCTTCGACACCGCCCAGGGCTACGGCTTCGGCGCGTCCGAGCGCCTGCTCGGGAAGGCGCTGCGCGACGATCTCGACCACCGCCGCGACGCGGTCGTGATCGCAACCAAGGGGGGCTTGCGCATGACCGACGACGGGCTCGTGCGTGATTCGAGCCCGGAGTGGCTGCGAGGCGGCGTCGACGCGAGTCTCGCCGCCCTCGCTGTGGAGCACATCGACCTCTACCAGGTGCATTGGCCGGACCCGAAGGTGCCCTTCGCGGAGACGGCGGGCACCCTGCAGGAGCTCGTGGAGGCCGGCAAGATACGCCACGTCGGCGTGTCCAACTTCAGCGCCGCCCAGATGGCGGAGTTTGCCGCGACGCGGCCCGTCGAGACCCTCCAGCCGGCCTACCACCTGTTCCGCCGCGACGTCGAGCAGGACCTCCCGTACTGCGCCAGCCACGACATCGGCGTGCTCGCCTACGGGCCGCTCGCGCACGGGCTGCTCACGGGAGCCCTGGACGAGCACAGCAGCTTCCCGGCGGGCGACTGGCGCGCGACGGCACCCTTCTTCAAAGGCGACGGCTACCGGCAGGACATCCGCGTGGTACGCGCGCTCGAGCGCTTCGCCCGCGACGAGCTGGGAGCGTCGGTCAGTCAGCTGGCGATCGCCTGGGTGCTCGCCAACCCGGCGGTGCAGTGCGCGATCGTCGGCGCTCGCAGCAGGCGGCACATCGAGGACAGCGTCGCCGCCGCCGCGCTCAGCTTGTCTGACGGGGACCTGGAGCGGATCGCCCAGATCACGGCCGCCGCCGTCCCGCTATCGGGACCATCTCCGGAGATGATGCCCGAGTGAAGTCGCGGGTGCCGATGATCGATCCGGTTGGACGTCTCGCAGCGGTGGCCGTCTCGGCGCTGGCCGCGCTCGCGCTCGGCGGTGAGCGCGACGATCGCCTCCACGCCGGCCGCCGACGGCGCCGCCATCCGGTCAGCCGGCGACCAGCGCGTCGGTGAGAGGATCGATGCCGGCGAGTCGCCCTGCGAGCTCCTCGCTCAGCCCGTAGCGCGCAGCGAGCTCTGCGGGCGCCGTGTAGCAAACCTTCGTCTGCTCGCCGTCCGCCCAGACCAGGACCTTGAGCGGCATATCGAGCGCTGCCAGCGGCGCCGCCGCCATCACCGGCGTCCCCGCCTGCGGGCTGCCGAAGATCACGACTTTGGTCTCGCGCAAAGGCAGTCCGACGGCCTCCGCCTCGCCGCTGTGGTCGATCAGCGCGAACAGCTTCATCCCCTTCTCGGCCACCAAGGCCGACAGGCGGGCGACCGTGTCGGCGACCGATTTGGGGCTCAGCTTGGTGACGATCGCGCCGTCGCGCTGAGCCGACGACGGGGGCTGCGGCTGGACGCTGGACATGCGTGCTCCTCTCTGGTGGCTGGCAGGACCCGGACGACACGAGTCAACCACACCGGTGGCGCGGAGCATCCAAAGCTGCGCTGCGCGCGGCCCAGAGAGGGTTAGGGCCGCGCGCAGCAGGGGACAGTTGTCGACTAGCTCACGGGATCGTGACCGGCGGCTGCTGGTAGGGGCCAATGCCGGCTTCGGCGTTGGCAATCGCCGTCGCCGCGTCTTCGGCGGTCATGAAGCCAGCGGCCTCCTCGGCTTTCACCGCGCTGACGAACTTCGAGGTGTAGCTGGCCGTCGTGGGGTACAGCGATTTCAGCGTGGAGGAGCTCAAATCGGTGAAGTACCCGGACAGCAGGCACAACCCCGAGTCGCGCAGCGCTTCGTTGCTGATGCCGCCGGTCTCCAACGTGGTGAAAGCGTCTTCCAACTCGGCCTGCACCTGCAGCGGGTTGAAGTCCTCTTCATTCACCTTCGCGAAGTTGATCGCCGAGTAGTCCTCCACCGGCACCTGCGCGTCGGGCATCTGGATTCCGCCCTCCGCGATGCCGTACTGGTTTTTCACCACGACGTCGTACGCGCCGAACAGCACGGGGATCGTCTCGATCTGCGGGCTTTTCGGCGGCAGCACGCCTTTGGTGAGCCAGTTCTGCAGCGCCGCCAGCGCGGCGTCCTCGACCTCGAACAGCGGCATGTTGTCCGTCTGGTTGATGCCGTCCAGCGCCGTCCCCGTGCCCTCGATCGGCGTGCCGAAGATGCACGAGGGGACGCCTATCGTCGGCTCCTCGCGCGCGATCGTCTCCGTCTCGTACGCCGCCTCGTGGGCGTCGATGTGCGAGGCGCCAGCCAGTTCCCACGTGCGCAGGTAGTTGTTGTCCGGCTGGCGGGCAGCCGCCGCGTCGAGCTCTTCGATGTCGCCCTGCGTGTTGAGCTGGATGAACGGCGCCGTGCTGTTGGTGCGAATCAGCGACGGGAACGGGCTCGCCGCGACCAGCCCTTCGCCGATCGGCGCCGCCGTGGCGGTGCGGCCGATCGCCAGGAAGCCGTTGAAGGCGTGCGTCAGCGGCTGGATCGCGTTCACGTACGTGTCCACGCGGAAGGCCGACTGCGAGTCGCCCGCCCCGATCAGCTCTTTCGGCGTCAAGCCGCCCAGCAGCGTCGCGCTGTCGGCCTTCACCGCTTCCGCCGTCTGCGTGAAGATTTCATAGGACTGCCCGTCGTTGCTGTCCCCGAGCGTGCCGTAACGCTCCGGGTCCCAGGTCGCGAGGTCTTTCATGCCCGGCCGCTGCGCCGTCACGCCGACGTACGCGTAGCCCTGTTTGACGAGCTGGTCGTAGAGCTCTGAGAACACCGGGTCCTGGTCGCCGCCGGTGGTGTCGTTGAGCCACTCGATCACCACCGTGCCGTTGAACTTGGCCGGGTTCGTCGGGTAGCGCACGAGCAGGCGCGTGGTGTACGGCACGTCGGACTGTGACACCGCCACGTTCCAATCGCCGTTCGATGACCAGAGGCCGCTCTCCTTGTAGATGTTGGCGCCACCGGACATCTTGAACTCGCGTTCCGCGTAGCCCGCTTCGCTCAGGTTAATGTAGGGCGCTCCCGGAACGGTCGGCGTCTGCGGGGCGGCGTCGTACGGGTAGCCGTGTTCGCCGCTGGTGTACGGGATTTCCGTCACCGTCGGCAGTGCCGCTGCATTTGCCGCGGCCAACATGCACGCGGCGACAAGCGCCGCCAGGCATGCAAGTGAAAACGTCACGCCCCTGCTGATCCGGTGGCCAGCCTCGTTGCGCATAGCTCCTCCTCCTTGTGGCAGTCGAGTGGTATCCGTCCGCGAGAACCTCCCCGATGACGCCTCGCATGAAGTCGGCTTGCTGCATCAGTAGCACTTGCGCACCACTTTGCGGCGAAACTGTAGTAACGGCGTACCGCTTTGTCAAGTGCCGGCGCCGGGCGCCACTGCGGCGGCGGCGGCCGCCGTGAACAGCCGCGTGAAGTGTTCGACGATCTCCTCCACGGACACCTCCACGTCGCCGTTGATCCAGTCGATCAGTACCTCGACGACGCCGCCGATCAGCGTGCGCGCGGTCAGCACCGGGTCGAGGCGATACTTCACCCCCTCGCCGGCCACCGACAGCGCGTTGTTGGCCGTGAGGTCCGCCAGCGCATGCCTGATGTCGCGCCGCAGGCGATCCAGGCGGTCGCTCACCCCCACGACCTCCAGCGCCACGATCCGCGCCTTGCGCCGGTCGTCGGTGACGATCAGCCAGCCGGCCCGCAGGCCCGCTCGCGCCTTGCCTTCAACCGTGTCCAGCTTGCCGGTCTCCTCCGCCGCGGTCACGACGATCTCGTGCACGATGCGCTCGTAAACGTGGTACAGGAGATCCTCCCTGGAGGCAAAGGACTCATAGAAATGGCGCGAGTTCATCGCCGCTGCCGCACACACGTCGCGGATCGTGGTGTTCGCGTAGCCGCGCGTGCCGAACAGCTCGAGACCCGCGTCCAGCAGCTGCTCGCGCCTGCGCTCACGGCGCTCTGGCGCGGTCAGCCCGCGGTAACGCCGAGGTTCTCGCGCGGGCGCAGCCACCCGCGGGATTCTCGCACGAGGTTCGCTAGCGGCGACGGTCCCGCAACGCGGGACCGCTTCCGAGCGCCTGGTAATGCGCGTCGGCGTCCGCCCAGCGATCGGGGTCGACGCCGAGCCGGCGCGCCCGGAACTCGCCTCCCGCCGGCGCGTACGCCTCGCCCGCGAGCCGTGCACGCGCGCCCGCCACCAGCTGGCCCGCCACGGGCTCCGTCACACCGAGCTGCGCAGCCAACCCGCGCTCCCCGAGGTCTCTGGCGAGCGCGACCACGATCGCGTCGCGCTCGCGCCGCAGCTCCCGCTTCTGGCGCTCGCGCGCGAAGTAGCGTGCGGCGCTCGTCGCGCCGTCGGCGTCGACGACCACGTCGCGCTCGTCACCCCCGTGCGATCGCTCGTCATCCATATATATGCAGTATCGACGACCGACCGGACGCGCGCGCACACGATCCCGCTATTTGGCGAGGATTGCATCCAGCAGATGCGCGCCCGCGCTCGGTTGCACCGCGCGCGCCTGCGCCGGCGGGCGCACGCCGGGCGCGAACAGGCCCAGCACGATGCCGCCGAAGCCGCCGCCCACGATCCGTGCGCCGCTCGCGCCGGCCTCCCGCAGCCGCTGCACCGCCTGCTCGACCGCCGGCGTGGAGACCTCGTAGTCATCGCGCAGGCTCGCGTGCGAGGCGTTCAACAGCTCCCCCAGCGCCGGCAGGTCGCCCGCGTGCAGCGCACGCACGGCCGCGCGCACGCGCGCGTTCTCGCTGAGCACGTGCGTGGCCCGCCGGCGCAAGGGTTCGGGCAGCTGCGCGAGGAGCTCGGGGTCGGCGTCGCGCAGCGAGCGCACCCCCAACAGCTCGCACGCCTGCGCGCATTCCTCGCGGCGCCGGTTGTAGCCGGAGCTCGCGTGCGCGTGACGCTCGCCGGAGTCGAGCACCGCCAGGCGCCAGTCGCCGAGCACGAGCGGCACCGGCTGCACGCTCAGCGCACGAAAGTCGATGTACAGCGCGTGCTCGCGCTCGCCGCACAGCGAAGCGAGCTGGTCGAGCAGGCCCGTGTGGGCGCCCACCCACTCGTTCTCCACGCGCGCGCACACGCGCGCGAGCTCCACGCGGTCGAGCGCCGGGCGCGCGCCGGGCGGCGAGACGCCGCCGCCGGCGCCCGGCCGCGAGACGCCGGCGTCGGGCGCGGTGGCGCTCGCGCCGAGCTCGATCAGCGCCAGGCACAGGGCGACCTCGAGCGCGGCCGAGGAGGACAGGCCGGAGCCGGGCGGCACGTCGCCGCCGATCAGCACCTCGGCGGCGCGCAGCGGATGGCCGGCGCGCGCGAGCTCGGCGACGGTGCCGCGCACGAACGCGCGCCAGCCGAGCGCCGGCGCCGGCGCGGCGAGGTCGAATTCGTCGTCCTCTGAGAGGTCGAGCGCGTGCGCGCTCACGCGCTCGCCGGCGATCGCCTGCGCGCGCACGGTCACGCCCTCGGCGATGGCGAACGGCAGCGCGAGGCCTTCGTTGTAGTCGGTGTGCTCGCCGATCAGGTTCACGCGCCCAGGCGCAAACGCCGCGCTGCGCTCACCCGGCACGGGCGATCGCCTCGCGCAGGTGGGCGGCGGACTCCTCGGGCATGGTGTCGGAGATGAACGTCCCCGCGCCCTGCTCGGAGCCGGCGAGGTACTTGAGCTTCTCGGCGGTGCGCAGCGGCGGGTAGAACTCCACGTGCAGGTGCCCGCGGCGCCCGCCGGGCGACCGGGCGCCCTGCGCGCCGGCGCCGGCGCCGGCGGCGACGGCGGCACCGGCGGTGGGCGCTTGGTGCACGGCCATCACGTACGGGAACGGCCTGTCGAACAGCGCGTCGTAGCCGCGCGTGAGCGACTGCAGCGCGGCGGCCAGCCGCCGCAGCTCAAGCGGCGTGCAGTCGAGCAGGCTGGGCCGGTGCGCGCGCAGCACCACGTGCGCTTCGTAGGCCCAGCGCGCGGCGTACGGGACGTACACGACGAGCGCGTCGTCCGCGAACAGCACGCGCCGGCGCTCGGCGAGCTCGCGCGCGAGCAGCGTGCACGGCGCGCAGCCGCCGAGACGCTCGTCGGCGGCGAGCTCGAGCGCGGGCACGGGCGGCAGGAACGGGTAGCCGTAGATCTGCCCGTGGGGGTGGTGGAGCGTGACGCCCACCTCCACGCCGCGGTTTTCGAAGATGAACACGTAGTCGACGTCCGCGCGCGCGCCCAGCTCCGCATAGCGCTGGCGCCACACCCACATCAGGTCCTCGACGCGCTGCGCGGGCAGCGTGCTCAGCGAGGCGTTGTGATCGTCGCTGTACACGACCACCTCGGCCGCGCCGAGCGGCGCTTGGAACGCGGGGAACAGGTTGTCGAACACCGCGATCTGGAAGGCCGGCACGGGGATCTCCGTTGGCGGCCTGCCGGGCAGCGTCGCGTCGAGCGGGCAGTGGTCGCGCGGCGGCAGGAACGTGCGCTCCTGGCGATCGATCGCGTAGTCGACCTGCTCGCCGCGCAGCTCGTTGAAGCGCAGCTCGCCCACCTGGGGTGCTCAACCCTCCTCGCGGGGCTGCTGGCCGCGCGCGCGTGGAGCCTGCGCGCGGTGCGCTTGGGCGGCCTGCTGCGCGCCGCGCGCGTGGCTGAAGAGCAGCAGCTGGCGACCGTCGTCTTTGCGCAGCCGCGCGAGCGCGAGTGGCCCGTAGCGCTCGCGCGGCGCCCCCTCGCCGTCCGGCTCCTCGGAGGGTGCTGACCCGGTGGGGTTCGACGCCATGGCACGAGGGTATACCTGCGATATCTCAGCGGAGCTCCTGAGGGCTCGTGGGACGGCGGCTGGGAGCCGCGAGCGCTACCGTGGTTAGCACGTACACGCTTGCGGGTTTCCCGCAAATCTGGGGCTTGACGGGGCCCCCGCCAAGCGAGAGGCTAGAGACATTCGATACGTGCCCCGCACGGGCACTTCGTCAAGCGGCATGAGGAGGAGAACATGGCAGACACCGACCAGGTCCAGGACGCGGTGGAGCGTCTGGACTTCATGGACCGCACACAGCCTCGAACGCCCGGCTTCGATCGCCGCGCCTTCCTGCGCCGCACCGCGCTGACGGGCGTGGCCGCGGGCTCGGTGGGCAGCCTGCTGAGCGCGTGCGGCTCGAGCGCGTCGAGCAGCAGCGGCTCCGCGAGCGTGTTCGGCTCGCACCCGAAGTACAAATTCACGGTAGTCAACCACGTGACCACGAACACGTTCTTCGTGCCCACTCAGTACGGGATCGCGGACGCGTGCAACCTGCTGGGCTGCGCGTACGTGTGGACGGGCTCGGAAACCAGCAACGTCGGCCAGATGGTAGATGCGATCAACACGGCGGTGGCGAGCGGCGTGGACGGCATCGCGACGTCGCTGATCGACCTGCACGCGTTCAACGCGCCGGTGGAAGCGGCGCTGAAGGCGGGCATCCCGGTGGTCTCCTACAACGCGGACGCCCCCACCAACAAGCGCCTGGCCTACATCGGGCAGAACCTGCAGCTGGCGGGCGAAAAGATGGGCGAACGGATCGTGGAAGCGGTGCCGGAAGGCGACGTCGCGCTGTTCATCGACACGCCGGGCTCCGCCAACCTGCAGCCGCGCATCGAAGGGGCGGAAAAGGCGATCAAGGCCTCCGGCAAGCCGATCACGATCCACTCGATCGCCACCGGCACCTCCGAACCGGGCCAGCTGTCGATCATCGAAGCGTATTGGATCGGGCACAAGGAAACCAAGGGCATGTACGCGGTCGCCGGGGACTCGACGGCGCAGCTCGGGAAAGTGATGCAGAAGTTCGGCCTCGTGGGGAAGGTGAAGGCGGGCGGCTTCGACTTGGCGGAAGCGACGCAGAAACTGCTGCACGAAGGCTACCTCGAATTCACGATCGACCAGCAGCCCTACCTGCAGGGATTCCTGCCGATCTTGGAGCTGTTCTTGTGGCACGTGTCCGGGTCGCTGTCGGGTCCGGCGGAAGTGGACACGGGCCTGAAATTCCTCAACAAGGAAACGATCGCCCCGTACGTCGAATCGAAATCTCGCTTCGAGGGAACTTCCTCGACGGCGAAGGTGGTGCCGATCAAGGCTGGGGCCGCCGCCTAGCAGTGTCGAGCGTGGCGGGAGGAACCACGCCCGGAGGGTCCGCGTCGGTCGCGGGCCCTCCGCCGTCACACCCCGGCAACCGGGGATCGGCAATGAGCGCCGTGCGCGAGCGCGTCCTGGGACTGCGCGAGGGCAGCATCATCGTCGTCACGATCGTGACGGCGATCTACTTCTCGATCGAGACGAGCAGCTTCTCGACGGGCGCGAACTTCAAGACGCTGCTGCCGTACTTCGCGCCGTACGCGATCATGGCGGCCGGCGAGGTGTTCGTGATGATCCTCGGCGAGATCGACCTGTCGATCGGCGCCATGTACCTGTTTGCGCCGTTCCTGTTCTACAAGCTGAACGCGTCCGCGGGCATACCGCTGCTCCCGAGCGTCGTGATCGCGCTGCTGGTGTGCATGGTGGTGGGCTTCGCCAACGGCTTCGCCGTGGCGGTGATCGGCATCAACTCGTTCGTGGCGACGCTCGGCACGCTGTTCGCGTTCGAGGGGCTCGCGCTGGTCGTCTCGCACGGCGAAACGAAGAGCACGCCGGGCGCCGAAGTGACGCATTCGGAAGTCAACGTCTCGCACATCGTCAACGGTCACCACATCGTGCTGAGAGAAAGCGTCAACCATGTGGGCACGTTCGCGAAAATATTCGGCGCGGGCACCTATTCGGAGCTGATCTGGGCGCTGGTGATCGTGGTCATCCTGCAGGTGGCGCTGACGTTCAGCCGCTGGGGGCTGTACACGGTGGCGATCGGCTCGAACAAGCTCGGCGCAGCGGAGGCGGGTGTGAAGGTCAAGTCGGTGATGATCCGCAACTACGTGCTGTGCGCGCTGACCGCCGGCCTCGTCGGCATCCTCGAGGCGGTGCGCGCCGGGACGACCGTGCCGGACCCCGCGAGCGCCAACGAAATCCTGTTCCTGGCGATCGCCGCGGGGGTGATCGGGGGGACGCTGCTGACGGGCGGCTCGGGCACGATCGTCGGCGCGCTGATCGGGGCGCTGTTCCTGGGCATCCTCAAGGACGGCCTGGTGCTGAAGGGCGTGAACGCGGATTACCTGTTGTTCTACACGGGCCTCGCGATCCTGATCGCGATGACCGTCAACATCTACGTCCAGCGCGCTCGTCGAGGGCACCACAGTGGCTGACGCGACCACGCCCGCGGAGGCGGTGCTGGCGCCGAGCTCGGCGCCGGACGACGTGCTGCGCGTGGAGCACATCGCCAAGCGCTTCGGTCCGGTGACTGCCCTGCGTGACGTCAGCCTGCACCTGCGCAAGGGCGAGGTGCTGGGCCTGCTCGGCGACAACGGCGCGGGCAAGTCGACGCTGATCAAGATCATCTGCGGCTTCCAAAAGCAGGACTCCGGGCGGATGTTCTTGCACGGTGAGCCCTACCAGCCGAAAAGCGTGGACGACGCGCGCGCGAAGGGCATTGAGACCGTCTACCAGGACCTGGCGCTGATCGACGAACTGTCCGTGTACCACAACTTGTTCCTGCGCCGCGAGCGCCTGCTGAAAGGGCTGCCGCTGCTCGACAACCGGCGGATGAAGCGCGAAGCGCGTACGGCGCTGGATGAGATCGGCATCAACATCCCGCGCATCGACGTGTCGGTGGCGCGCCTGTCGGGCGGCCAGCGTCAGGCGATCGCCGTCGCGCGCACGGTGTACTCGGACGCCGACATCATCCTGCTCGACGAGCCGCTGGCGGCGATGGGCGCCAAGGAGGGGGCGCAGATCCTCGACCTGGTGGCGCGGCTGAAGCAGGAGGGCCGCGTGTCGATCGTCATGATCCTGCACAACTACGTGCACGTGCTGCAGGCGTGCGACCGCGTGAGCATGATCGTGGACGGCGCGATCGCGCTGGACAAGCCGACGTCGGAGACCTCGGTGGAGGAGCTGACGGACATCGTCGTCAACGAGTACCGCCGCGCGCGCGAAGAGACTCACGCGGAAGCGGCCGCCGCGGAAGCGCTGCCGACAAACGGCAAAAACAATATTTAGGAGGAGGTGTCGCGCGGTTCGGCCCGGCGCTCGGCGCGGACGCGCCGGCGCCGTCTTGAAGCGCTGCGCACGAGCTACACGACGGTTGTTGTCAACGGGCTGGCGCCTCGGCGCTCAACCCCCGATCGGCGCGCGCGCGTTCCCACCCCAGAAGATCTGCGTGCCGAGCGCGTCGATCACGTTCACGAGCACGAGGTTGAGCGCCATCGACTTCGCCGTCGCCTTGCCCACGCCCACGGGCCCGCCGCTGGCGTTGTAGCCGTAGTAGCAGCCGACGAGCACGATCGCCGTGGCCATGACCATGCCCTTGATCACGCTGAACAGGTAATCGCCGGGGTTTTGGAACTGCCAGAAGATCAGCAGATACCCGCCGGAGGAGATGTATCCCACCTGGTGGACGATTGCGATGTACGACGCCAGGTAGGCTACGCCGATCGCCCCCATGTACATAAAAGGGAGCACGAGCCACGAGGCGAGCAGTCGCGTGGCGCACAGGAACGTCATTGAGTTGACACCCATCACCTCCAGCGCGTCGATCTCCTCGGAGATGCGCATCGCGCCGAGCTCCGCGACGATGCCCGTGCCGACCTTCGCGGAGAGCATGTAGCCGAAAACCAAAGGCACGGCCTCGCGCAGGTTGCACCAGGCGGCGAACACGCCGGAGTACGCGGGGGTGCCGGCGGCCTCGGTGAAGTACGCGGCCTGGACGCCGCAGGGGCCGAGGCCGGTGAAGAACACCAGCGCCCAGATCACCCCCGTCGAGCCGATGATCAGGATGCCGGCCTGGCGCAGCGTCTCACCGAAGAAGCGCAGCACGCGCCCGCTGAGCACGTCGCGCAGCGTGTTGCCCATGAACTCGCCGAGCTCGCCGGTGACGCCGAGCCATTCGCGTGGCAGCGCCAGCAGTTCGCCGGCCGTGCTCGCGCGCTTGGCGGTGGCGGGCGCGGGCTTCATTTGAGGATCACGATCTGCGGGTGGGTCGCCAGCAGCGTTTGTGTGAACACGTAGTTGAACGCGCCGAACGCCAGGAAGGAGACGACCACCGCCTCGTTGACCGCGCGGCCCACGCCCTCCGCCCCACCGGAGGCGGTCATGCCTTTGTAACAGCAGACGATCGCGATGATCGCCCCGAAGATCGACGTCTTGAGCACCGAGCCCCACAGGTCGGTGACGGTGGCGTTGTCGAACAGCCGGCTCCAGAAGGGGCCGAGCGAGCCGCCGAACTCGACCTCGGCGATCATGCCGCCGAAGAAGCCGAACAGGATCGAGTAGATGTTGAATAGGCCGGTCACCAGCACCAGCGACAGAAAGCGCGGCACCACCAGGTTCTTGACGGGGTCCACGCCCAGCACTTGCAGCGCGTCGAGCTCCTCGCGCACCTTGCGCGCGCCCAGGTCGGCGGTGATCGCGGTCCCCCCCACCCCGGCGACGACGATGGCGGTGATCAGCGGCGCGATTTCGCGCACCACCTCGATCACGAAGAAGCCGCCGAGGAAGTCGATGGCGCCGAACAGCCGGAGGAAGTTGGCCGCCTGCAGCCCGGGCGCGCCGTAGTCGATCGCCACCGTGGAGATGAGCAACGGGAGCCACACGAGGCGCAGCACGAACAGGAACTGGGAGACGAGCTCGCCCCCGTAGGGGTAGGGCGGGCGTAGCGCGGAGATGATCGTGCGTCCGGCCAAGATCATCATGTCGCCGAACTCTTCGAGCACCCGCTGCACGGGATTGCCCAGCCGCTGGGCCACGCTGCGAACCATCTGCCGCTCCTCCTCTGCCGGGTCACCGTTGCGCGGCGGGCACGGCGGCTCCTCGCCGGGCCCGCCGCCATCTATTGTACTAGACTACTAATACATCAGCGAAGCGTGCTGGAGGGGCTACAGTTGCGGTGTGAGACCACAGCAGCTCGGGGGTGTGGAGGTGCCCGCGCCCGCGCCGGCGCGGCAGCCCGGCCTGGACATCGCGGTCGATCGCGCCGCGGAGATCCCCATCGGCGTGCAGTTGGCGTGGGCCTTGCGCACGCGGATTCGCGACGGACAGTTCAAGCCACGCCAGCGGCTGCCGGGGCTGCGCGAGGTGGCGGAGGCGACGGGCGTGAACGTGAACACCGTGCGCGCGGTCTACCAGCGCCTGGAGCAGGAGGGGCTGATCGACAGCCAGCAGGGCAGCGGGACGTTCGTCGCAGCAGCCCCGCCGCACGCGTCGGCGGTGGCGAGCATCGCGGCGGACGCGGCGCGCGAGGCGCACGAGACGGGGGTGGACCCCAGGGACGTGGCCGCAGCGCTGTACGTGTCGCCCGAGCGCGGCAGGCGGACGAGGCGTGGTGCGCAGGACGCGGCGGCCGAGCGACGGCGCCTGCTACGCGAGCAGATCGCCGTGCTCGAGCGCACGCTCGGCGAGCTGGAAGCCAAACACCCCGGCGTCGCACCCGCCGCGGCGCCCGCGCGTCAAGGCATCGGTCCCACGCTGCTGAGCGTGGAGGAGCTAGAGCAGGTGCGCACGCTGCTGGTGCGGCGGCTGAGCGTGGTGCAGACGGCAATCGATGCGCTGGGCAGCGAGCAGCGCGCAGGGCAGAGCAAGCGGACGGCCAAAGGCAAGCGCCAGGCGACGCCGGCCAGGAAGCCCACGGCGCAGGGCGATCTCTCAGCTGCCGAGAAGCCCGCCGCGCGGCCACGGCCGCGCACCAGACCTGCGCCCGCGGGAGCGTGAGCGGCGTGGCGGAGCTGTACTTCCTCGCCATGGTGCTCGGCTTGCCGCTGTTGCTGACGGTGATCTCGCTGCTCGCCGGGCTCGCGTACCGCGAGGGCCCCGAGGAGCTGCTCGACTGGCGACCGACCCGCTCGCTGGAGAAGGAAGCCGAGCTCGAACACGGCGACGTGCAGCAGATGCTCGCCGCGCTCAACCGCTACCGGCGCGAGCGCGGAGCGCCCGAGCGCTCGCTCGCGGACGTCACCGAGCGGGCGTGGGGCAGGTACGACGGCTAGGGTGCGGCCGGCGGCCGGCCGGCGGGTACGACGCGCCCGGCCGGCGGGTACGACGGTTAGCGCCCGGCCGGCAGATACGACGGCTGGCGCCGGACGACCCCGACAGCTACCTGCGCGGGCAGGGCGCGGTGTAGAGCGCGGTCACCGGCTCGGGCTTGGATTCTTCGCCGTTTTCCGCGAATATCACTTCCGTCTTCACCTTGAAGCCCGCCTTGGGGCAGGTTTTGGGGACGCGTCCGTAGTAGATCGTCTTGCCGTGCGACTTGATCGCCGCGCCAAACTTGCCGGTGATGGTTTTGACCGACGCGTACGGCGCGCCGGGCACGCTCGCGATCAGCGGCACGCTGATCACGGCCTCGGGGCCGTAGCCGGCGGCGCCGCCGAGGTGGACGTAGGTCCCTTTGGACAGGATTTCGATGACCGTGGGGGTGTGCCCGAAGGCGAAGAACTCGATGCCGTTACCAGGTTTGAAGAAGGAGAACAGTTCGGCGGTCTCTTCCACGCGTTCGCCGCCGAAGGTCACGTAGCCGAGCACCGAGCCAACCGGCCCGGCGGCAGAGCCCTTCGGGCACGCACCCGGCCCGACCTGCAAGATCGTTTCTTCGGGGCAGGTGGGGAAGCCGCTCGGATGCAGCGTGGCGCCTGCGGGCAGGTAGAAGTTGACGCCGATGATCGGAGGGGGCGAGCCAAAGTATTCAGTTCCGCCGATCGCGTATTCGGTCTTCAGGTCGGTGCCGGCGCCGAGGATGTTGCCGGTGTGCGGAAAGCCTGGAATCGGCACGGCTTCAGCTTTGAAGCTGACAGTCGGCGTCGCCCCGGCGACGCCGGGCATCGCCAGCAGCGCCAGTCCAAGGACGGCCACACAGGTGGATACTTTGCGCATCGGATCTCCTCCGGCTTGGGTCGTGCCCACTGTAGTGCCGCAACGTGCAAAATGCTGTGTTTGTTGCGCTGCCGGGTGTCGCTTGTTGTCAAGCGTGGAGCGGCCGGCGCGCAGCTACACCCGAGATGAACACGCTCAAAGCCGCCATCGCCATCGCGTGCCGATGACCGAGAGGGCCGAGCCGGAGCTCGTCACCTCCGGCCCCTACCGGTTGGTCCGCCACCCGATCTACACAGGACTCCTGCTCGGGGTGCTCGGGACCGTGCTGGCGAGCAACCTGCTGGGCCTGATGATCGTGGTGATCCTCGGTGGGTACTTCTACTACAGCGCGACGGTGGAGGAGAAGAACCTCACGGCGACGTTCCCCACCTCCTACCCGGCCTACCGAGCGAGCACGAAGATGCCCATACTGTTCGTCCTGTA
>Ga0335075_10006897_pt1 | contig 17527 bp, 15 predicted proteins | sample Lox_Sample_24_FD_206723 | JGI IMG/M metagenome (GOLD analysis project Ga0335075, IMG submission 206723) | Soil microbial communities from Loxahatchee National Wildlife Refuge, Florida, United States - Lox_Sample_2.4 | ecosystem: Environmental > Terrestrial > Soil > Wetlands | place: USA...
CGCACGGGAAAATCGCTGCCCTTGACAGCGACCGAAGTGGTGGCGAGATTCCACACAACGCCCCCGGTGTTTTCCGAAGAGGTGCCGCCGCAGAACTATATGCGCTTCAGGGTCAGCCCAGATTCACATATAGCGCTCGGAGTTTCGGTGAAAGACGCCGGGGAGCGGCTGCGCGGATGCGAAACCGAGATGGAAGTCGTGGAAGACTGTGGGGCGGCGATTACGTTGCTTCCCTACGAAGAGCTGCTCCAGGATGCCATGGAAGGCAATCAGACGTGGTTTGCCCGCGAAGACTATGTCGAAGAGTCCTGGCGGATTCTCGACCAGGTGCTGGCGGATCGTTCCGCGCCGAATGTCTACGAGCCTTATGTCTATGAGCCGGGAAGCTGGGGGCCGCCGGAAGCGGAGAAACTGGTTGAGACACCGGGCGGCTGGTGGAAGCCGCAGCCTGACCCTCACGTCTGATGCAATAAAAGCGGCCCGCGCGAAGCGGGCCGCAGCTTATTGGGGAAAATCGAACTAATCCTGCGATTCGCGGAAGTATTTTGCGACGGTCCGGACGAAGGGCTTGGAAGAGTCGGGCGGAAGGACGTTGCCCTTGAGTATCTGCTCGAAGGTGTGGGGCGTGCCGTAGTAGGTGTCGGTGTCTTCCGTGTTCTGGCTGACGACGGTGCCGTCAAGATCGATTCCAGCGAACAATCCGCGGCTGCGGGAGTAGGTGAGCAGTTCGGACTTCAGGGTCAAGTTGGTGGAGGCCTGGGTATTGCGGCCTACCGGGCCAGCAGCAGCAGCAGCGTCGGCGCCGATCTTGAATTTGCTGGAAAGAAGATCCTGCATGCCGCGGTCGTTGACGGCGATGAGGACGAGGTCCGTGTCCTGGCCGCCGATCTGGAGGCCGAAGGATCCTCCCGCCATGCGAATGAAGGCCGGCGCGCTCCAGCCGTGGCCGGTACGGCAGGTGACGACACCCTGCCCATATTGACCGCCAAAGACGAACGCCGCCTTCTTGAGGCCGGGCACTACCGCGACGCAGGTAGCCTGCTTCATGATGGCGCTGGGAATCCCCTGGTCGGGGGTCTTCATGATTTCGTTGATGATGACTCTGGAGCTTTCCAGACGGTCATCGAGGGTACCTTTGCCCGATGCGGCAACCGCAGACACACTGATACCCGCAACGCAGAGCAGGGTGAGGATTTTCTTCATGATTGGTCTTTCTCCTGTGGACACTTAGAGTCTGTTTACCCGGCCGTTTCTGACCTGTCAAGAAGCCGGGAGGTGTGCAAGATTGTTCACCCTACACAGCAATAGACTGGCGCACGACACCGAATGCTTTCCGGGATAGTTACTAGGGATGCACCCGACAGTGCAAAGGTTGGGGAGGGGGAACGGCGGACAGATCGGGATAAAAAATTGGGGCTGTGGCTCAGTCTCCTGTCCCAGCAGCCCCGTTCCCCAGATCTGCGTTGTTGCTAGTAACGTTGTACTACTGTCCAAAGTAACACGCAAGGTAACCTTAGTGCATTGACCTAAAGTAAGTAGGTAACCTAGTGGAAAAGGGATGAATTTTCAGTCACTTGTCATCTTCTTCGGGCGAGAGAGAGCGGCTGGCGGCATGAATTGAGAGGGCAATGCGGTTTTCCACACCCACTTTTCGCATGAGACGGGCCACGTAAGCTTTGACCGTCCGCTCCTCGATGCCGAGGGTTTCGGCGATCTCCCGGTTGGAGCGCGCGCCGACCAGGAGCTTGAGCACGGCACGTTCGCGCTCGGTGAAGTTGAAGCTGTGGCGGAGAACCGGCTTTTCAGAGGCGTGCAGCATGCGATCGACGAACGCAGAGAGGACCCGGCGGGGCGCCCAGATGGAGCCGCTTTCGACCACTTCAATGCACTGTATGACCTGCTCAGGCGACGCAGTTTCTTCAAGATAGCCCTTGGCTCCGGCGGCGATGGCGCTGATGATGGTCTCCTCATCGCTTTCCGCGCCCATGACCACGAGCTTTAGTTTTGGCTGGGCCGCCTTGAGGCGGGCCAGCAGTTCGAAGGACTCGACCGGGTTCTGGAGGCCGAGGATCACCATGCCGAAGTGGTTGCCTGCCAGCGCGCCGGGCAGATCGGTTGCCGCGACCTCGACATCGGCGGCGTCATCGAAGACGGTCTCGAATCCGGCTACGCGCAGGGGTTCGAAATCGATGAGTCCGATGCGCAGCCGTCGCTGGCGATGGGAGTGAGCGAGCATGGGGTATCGAAAAGATAAGCTTACAGCCTGAAATCGTAAACCCGGCGCTAAAGGTTTTAGCACGGTTTCAAATTGCAGGCTACAGCTTTGGCAATACGATTCCCTGCTGCTTCTGATATTTTCCGCGACGGTCGGCGTAGCTGATCTCGCAGGTCTCGTCGGACTGGAAGAAAAGAATCTGGCAGAGTCCCTCGTTGGCGTAGATACGCGCGGGGAGGGGTGTGGTGTTCGAGATCTCGAGGGTCACGAAGCCTTCCCACTCGGGCTCGAAGGGGGTGACGTTGACGATGATACCGCAACGGGCATAGGTGGACTTGCCGACGCAGATGGTGAGGACGTCGCGGGGAATCTTGAAGTACTCGATCGATCGGGCGAGGGCGAAGGAGTTGGGCGGGACGATGACCGAATCCGCCTCGACGGAGACGAAGGAGCGCTCATCGAACTGTTTGGGATCGATGATGGCGCTGTTTACGTTGGTAAAGATCTTAAATTCGTTGGATACGCGCAGGTCGTAGCCGTAGGAGGACAATCCATACGAAATCACGCCCTCGCGTACTTGTTTTTCGTTGAAAGGTTCGATCATGCCGCGGGTTAAAGCCTGTTCGCGAATCCAGCGGTCGCTCTTAATCGACAAGAAAACTCCCCTGCCGCGGCCGTTGGACGCTTCTCCGCGAAAGGGAGCGGAAAAGTGCCGTCCGGACCGGCCGGCATTTTGTAGTTGGTTCAAAACTTGCATCTTACGAGACGCTTCGCGCGTTGACAATGCGCAAAAACCTTTCTAGCATCACACCAGCGTTGAAGTAGCCGTGAAATCATAAGCGTCTCGGGGTGAAGGCATTGATTAAACAAGACATCATCCATCACGTAATCGAACGCACGGGCTTGCCGCGTGTGAAAGCCGAGGCCGCAGTCGACACCGTTTTTGAGAGCCTCAAGAAAGCCCTCGCCAACGGCGACCGCATTGAGCTTCGCGGCTTTGGCGTATTCAATGTGCGGCCACGAAAGACTGGTATTGGCCGTAATCCCCGAACCGGGGCCGAAGTGAACATTGCGCCGGGAAAGGCTGTGCGCTTCAAACCGGGCAAGGAACTGCATATCCTGGACAGCGACAAGCCTGCCACGCCAGAAAGGCCTGTCGAGCAAACATAGAGTTTCGCTGGTTTTATAAAACGGCCGTGCCTGCAGAGGCACGGCTATTTTTTTTGGCAGATGCAAAGAAGAAGTTAATCCGAGATAACGAACGGAAGCGACTGTGCGGCGCTAGGTCAGCACGACGATCTTTCCTCCTGCTTTGTTCTCTTCCATCACGCGATGCGCCTCAACGATCTGGTCGAGGTGAAAGACTTTGCCGATCTGGACGTGCAGTTTCCCGGCCGCGATCTGCTCGGCTAGGCCCTCGAGCGGCGTGCGCATGAAATCCTCCGATCTGCCGTTATAGCTTGTCAGGCAGACCGCGGTCGGAATGGCTTCCATGGGCGCGAAGTCATCGAAGGACCATTTGTTGCCGACGATGCCGGTCATGCAGACGATGCCGCCTTGCCTGGCGCAACGGAGCGAATCCTTGAGGGTGGTGGTGCCGATCAGTTCGAGCACTTTGTCGACGCCGCCGGCGCAAACCTCCCTGACCTGTTCGGCGATGGAACCGGTGTCGATGAAGACCTGATCCGCGCCGCTCGAGAGCAGCAACTGATTGCGATCCGGGTTGCGAGTGGTGGATGCGACGTGGGCTCCGTGGTTTTTCGCGATGGCCGCGGCCGCCAATCCAACGGAAGTAGTGCCCCCTCGGATGAGCAGGCGCTCGCCTTTCTCGAGACGGAGCGACTTGAACAGCGAGCCGAATGAGGTTTGCAGCATCTCGGGGATAGCGCCGAGCGTTTCCCACGGGAGCTGCGTTTTGATGGCCTGCACCTGCTTTGCCGGCGGACAGGTGAATTCGGCGTAGCCACCGTCGAATTCCCTTCCCATGCCGCCCATTGCGGTCGCCACGACCGTGCCTTTGGGAAATTCGTTTCCCGGCGCGTGTTCGACGATGCCGGCCGCTTCAATGCCGAGGACGCGCGGAAATTTGACTCCCGGAGAATGGCCCTGGCGGGTGAAGAGCTCGGAGCGGTTGAGTCCGAAGGCTTTCACACGGATGAGAACTTCACCGGGCTTTGGTGTGGGAATGGGGAGGCGCTCGATCTTGAGAACCTCCGGACCGCCTGCTTCATGGATGACTGCGGCTTTCATGTCGGGCATTTTTCGGCTCCAATCCTTCGGTGATAAGAGGAGTAGTGACTGTTGCCTACGGGTGGACCTAACGTTTTGGCGGATTGGTTGTGGAGAAGCAGTAGCGCGCGATTTTCCAGGCGCCGGCGATTTTCTGAAAGACGAAGAGCTCCTGATTGGCTTCGGCGCTGAACTCGCCGGTCGCGTTGACTTTGACGGATCCGGCGGAGTTGGTGCGGGCGAACGCCCAGTCAGGAGCGACCTGCTTCACTTCCGCGACGTTGAATTTCACGGTGAGGGTGATGGCTGCGAACACACCGTCATAGGCCTTGCGGACGGCGTCGGTTCCGATGCTGGAGGAAAAGTGTTGCGGCATGAAGACGCCGTCGGCGGCGTAGAGTTTCATCACGGCGGCGGTATCGGATGCGTTGAGGGCCCTCTCGTAATCGGCAAGGGCAGCGGCGACTGCCTGTTCATCTGCATTCATTTGGGAGACCTCTGGGATGAAGTGGACGTACAAAATGAACTATAGGCTTGTCCTGTATTCGCGATAAGCTGGCTAATACGGGAAGCAGATTTCCACAATCGAGAAAGTACGATGGACCTCAATTCCCTCAGGGTTTTCGCGAAGGTCGTCGAGGTAAACAGCTTTTCAGAAGCTGCGCGACGATTGAAGATGCCCGTTTCGACGGTCAGCCGGCGTATTGCAGAGCTGGAGGATCAGCTCGGAGTTCGCTTGCTGGAACGCTCAACGCGCAGCCTGCGGCTTACCGATGTGGGCTCCGAGGTCCTGCAGCATGCACAGCACAGCGCCGAACTCAGCGAGGCCGTGGACGGGATTGTCTCGAATCATCTGGCAAATGTATCGGGATTATTGCGCATTTCGGCGCCCCCGAGCATCTCCGACTCACTGCTTGCGCCCCTGATTGGCGCATTCCAGGCCTCCTATCCCAACGTCCGGGTGCAGGTGCTGATCACCGAGCGGATTGTCGATCAGATAGCGGAGGGCGTGGACCTTTCGTTCAGGGTTCGGGAACTGGAGGATTCATCACTCGTGGCGCGCAGAATTCTGACCTACCGGCATCAGCTCGTCGCAAGCCCCGCGTACCTCGAGAAGTGCAAGCCTCCGAAATCGCCGCGGGATCTGCTGAGGCATCGGCTTTTGGCGTTCTCATTCTGGAAGCCGGAGAATACCTGGCGCTTCACGCATGTAAACGGAAAAGACAAGGACACTCTGACATTCCAACCTTACCTCTCCATCAATGAATACTCCGGGCTCGCAACCGCGCTGCTTGCGGGAGCGGGGATCGGCGACCTTCCGCCGATCGTGCAGCCGCAGTTGATGCGCGAGGGACGCCTGGTTGAGGTGATGCCAAAGTGGCATTTCCAAATCTTCAACCTTTGGCTGGTTCATCTGGGCAACCGGTATCTGCCTCGTCCGGTCCGCATGTTCAAGGAATTCGCGTTTCAGATGGTGCCGGCACTGTTTCCATCGCTGCCCGCGTGAGCGGGCTCAGCGCTGGCGGGCGAGGACGAGGGTGATGTCGTCGGGCTGTTCCTGCCCGCCGATCCAGGTGCGGAGCGATTGCATGACCTGTTCGGAAATGGCGTCGAGGGGGAGATGGCGGTGGCGGCGCACGACTTCGACCATACGCTCTTCGCCGAATTCGCCGAATTCGTTTTCGGGTTCGGTAACGCCGTCGCTGTAGGCGATGAGGATGTCGCCCGGGTGCAGCTGTTCGGTTCCCTGCTCATAGCTCATGTTGTCGATGAGGCCAACGACGGTGCCTCCGCATTCGAGGCGGGTGATGGTATCGTCGGCGCGCAGCAGCAGGGGCGGCAGGTGGCCGCCCACGGAGTAGACGAGGCGCTGCCGGGCGCCTTCGTAATGAGCCAGGAAGAGCGTTGCATATTTCTCGGGCTGGGTGCTGCGGTAGAGATGGCGATTAAGAAGAGCAAGGATTTTGCCGGGCTCCTCAAAGAGCTCTCCGCATTCCAGTTCCGCCTCGCCAATGCGCGGGTCGAGTGAGCCGGCAAGGGCCAGGTTGCCGGCGCTTATGAGCTCCAATCCGGCGAAGCGATAGGCGCGGACGGCGGAGTGCAGGGTGGCCATGAGGAGGGCGGCGGAGATGCCCTTGCCGCTAATGTCTCCGAGGGCAAGGCCGAGGCCGCTGTTTCCGAAGACGAGGAAGTCGTAATAGTCGCCGCTGACGGTGCGGGCCGGGTAGCAGGCTCCGTGGAGTTCGAGCATGGGCAGCGAGACGTTGGACATGGGAAAGAGATTGGCCTGGACTTCCTGCGCGATTTCGAGCTCGTTCTGGAGGCGTTCTTTTTCGCGCTGTTCTTCTAGGAGGCGCTCGAGAGAGGCGGCCATGCTGTTGAAAGATCGGCTGAGCGCGGCGAGCTGATCGTGGCGCGTGACCTGTATGCGGTGGGTCAGATCGCCTTTATCGATGGCAGTGGTGGCTTCGTAGAGGTCGCGTATAGATTGCGTGATGGTGCGGTTGAGACGGACGGCCATGATGAAGGCCGCTAATTCAAGAATTCCGAACAGAATGGCGATGGCGATGAGCGTGTCCTGCACGACGGCGGCGATTTTGAGCGAGGTGATGAAGAGCCGCTGGTAGAGCAGAGAGGGCCGCGAGGTTACGTGGGTGAAGGTGGTGTGCGGCTTGCCGGTGACCCAGTCGACGGTCTCAAGAGGCGCATAGAAGGTAATGGCCACATCGTAGAAATGCTGCGCGACGGGGAGCGTACCTCCGTGGACCGATCTCTTTCTGGCCTCCTCGGCGGTCAGATCATGTCCGTTGATCTGTATTGGGGCGCCGGGACGCTTCTCGTAGGAAAACTTGGTGCGCCCGCCGCCGACCACCGTCTCGTTGTCTTCGATGTCGACATCGGGAACGATGGTGACGGTGCCCAGGCCACGCGCGATCTGGCCTACGTTTTCCCTGCTTAGGGGCAGGCTGGTGATGGTGGTGACGGTGTGCCCGTTGCGGCTGTGGGTATCGATGGCGCGCAGGTAGAGCTCGCCGTTGTCGATGACGATGCCGCTCCAGTGGGCTTTAGCCCAGGACGGCGGTTGGGTGATGGTGGTGGAGTTAAGCGTCGGAGGCGCGAGGGGGACGGGCTTTCCGTCGGCAAACGCGGCAACCTCCATGGCGACGTGCTGGTGGTCGGCAGAGTTTTCATCGGCTGCTTCAGGCAGCGGAACGGTGCGTGTCTTCGGATCGAGTTCGAGGGCGTGGGCGACGTGCAGATCAAAGGCGCGGTTGGTGGAGGCGATGTGGGCCAGCTCGGCGTCGATCTCGGCGGTCGCGGCGAAGATGGCGAACTGTCCGGAGAAGACGTAGAGGAGGATCAGGGCCAGCGAGACGAACAGGACGACCGGCGTGAGGGCCATCAGGACGTAGGTAACAACGAGCCGGTTGCGGACCTTCCAGAGGAGGCGGCCGAATACGTAGCGCCAGAGCAGGGGGATGCACAACAGAACGAGAACGAAGAGGGTGAGACTGCTGAGCCCCTGAAAGAACAGGCCTGCGTTGCCGGGAATGATTCTGCCCACGGCCAGAACCAGGTAGAAGATGAGGAGCCAGAATGCGAGGCGGTGGATTTTGCTTCGGGGTGGATCACGGCGCAGGCGCCGAAATACCTTGGTCTCGAAATTACGCAAATGTCCCATCTATGGTTGAGTTTAGCGGAGATGAGGATCAGGGAACAGGGCTCACGGAAACGGCCAATAGGCAATGGTGAATGTGCAATCGTGGGACGCAGTTGGCAAAACGAAGATTCAACGAGACTCTTCGTTGCTGACGATATCCGAATATCCCTGAAGCCCGTGGTTCTCAATGGTTAATGGGTGTTGGCTATTGGCCGTTTCCCTGTTCCCTGTTCTTTCTCTGCTCTTCGAGATCGGCCTCGTGGGCCAGGCGGAGGGTATAGCGGGTGGCGGACATCTGGGCTCCCGCAAGCAGGACCAGGCCGGTAAGGAAGGCCCAGATCATCAGGCTTACGGAGACGGAGAAAGGTCCGTAGGCTGATTCGAGCTCGAGCCAAGGGAGGACGAAGATATAGATGCGCTTGGCGAGTTCCCAGAGCAGGCCGGTGACAACGGCCGTGGGCAGCACGGCGGCAACAGGCAGCTTCCGGTTTGGGAGGATCCAGTAGATGAGGAAGAAGATTCCGATGCTGAAGATGGCCGCCGATAGTTGCAGGACGGCGTGGGCAAGGAAGCCGAAGACGAAATTCTGTGTCCTGCCGAGGAAGAGCCAGGTGAGCAGGCGGTTTTGCGCGGCGGTGAAGGCTATGGAAAAGAGCGCGAGAAGGCCAACGGAGAAGGCAAGGCCGAGGGAGATGACGGCGTTCATCAGGTAGGAACGGTTCTTCTCGACTCCCCAGACACGGTTGAGGGCGACTTCGAGAGGCAGGAAAACTCCGCTGGTGGAGATGAGCAGGGTGATGACGGAGATGACCTGCACTTTGCCGCGGGCGTGGGCGAGGAGGCCCATATTCTTGACGACGAAGTCCTGGTGGGCGGGCAGGAAGTAGCGGAGCATGTCGCCGAGGACGCTTTCCATGGCGGGCGAATGGAAGACGTGGCGCTCGATCGTCCAGGTCATCACGATGAAGGGGAAGAGCGACAGGATGGCGTTGGCGGCGACGCTGAAGGCGTAGGTATGCACCTCGCTCTGGGCGAGGTAGCGCGCGAGGGAGACGAGCTGCGGCCACCATCCGGCGTCAGGCGGCAGACGCGCCGGGGGCTCGGCGATGGTGTCGGGCGTCGCGGCTGGCTTGATGGTGAGCATGGGCCTGATTTGATGTTAGGGCATATGAAAGCGAGGTGTTTGATTCGCACCGATCATGAACGAGGGCGAGCAGGTAACATTGTCGTCGTCCTGGACTTGAGAATTTGCCGCAACTGGTTGGAGAGAAGAGATGAGAGAGCGTCTCAGAGTAATTTTGCGCTCCGGCTGCGTGATTGCCGGGCTGATTGCAATGACCGGCCTGATAGCGATCGGACAGGAACAGCCGGGGTCGCACACGTTTGGAGTGCAGGGCGATCACTTCGCGCTGGATGGCAAGCCCTTCCAGATCATCTCTGGAGAAATGCACTATGCGCGCGTTCCGCGCGATTACTGGCGGCAGCGGCTAAGAATGGCAAAGGCGATGGGGTTGAACACGATCACAACCTACGTCTTCTGGAACGTACATGAGCGACAGCCTGGTGTGTACGACTTTACGGGCCAATACGATGTGGCGGAGTTTATACGCGAAGCGCAGCAGGAAGGGCTTTACGTGATCCTGCGGCCGGGCCCATATGCGTGCGCGGAGTGGGAGTGGGGCGGCTATCCGGCGTGGCTGCTGAAGCAGAAAGGGATTGTCGTGCGCAGCAGCGATCCGAAATTCATGGGTCCGGCAAAGACGTGGCTCAAGCGGCTTGGTCAGCAGCTTGCGCCGCTGCAGATCGAGAACGGCGGACCGATTATCGCGGTGCAAGTCGAGAACGAATACGGATCGTTCGGCAGTGATCACGCATATATGGAGCAAATCAAGCTGGCGATCGAAGAGGCCGGCTTCACCAAGGCGATGCTTTATACGGCTGACGGTCCCGAGCAGGTGCCAAGCGGCTCGCTGCCTGAACTGCCTGCGGCTATCAACTTTGGCCCTGGGGATGCGAAGAGCGGGTTCGCGAAGCTGCATTCACTGAGGCCACAAGAACCATTCATGGCCGCTGAATACTGGGCCGGATGGTTTGATCACTGGGGCGATAAGCATCACGTGACGGATCCAGACAAAGAAGCGGCGGAGATTGAATGGATTCTGCGGCAGGGCTATTCAATCAGCGTGTACATGTTTCACGGAGGCACGAGTTTCGGATGGATGAACGGGGCCAACTCAGACGGCCACAACTATGAACCGGACGTGACCAGTTATGACTACAACGCTCCGCTGAGCGAGAGCGGACAACCTACGGAGAAATATCTGAAGTTTCGCGAGGCGATTGCGATGGCCACGGGCAAGACCCCGCCACCGATACCTCAAGCTCCAGCAACGCAGGCAGTACCAACTTTCCAACTGACGTCGAGCGCATCGCTATGGGACAACCTGCCGAAGCCGGTGAATTCGGAGGAATTGCTCTCGATGGAAGACCTCGATCAGGCTTATGGCTACATTTTGTATCGCACGACGGCGCCAGCAGATGCGAGCGGCGAGTTGGTGCTGGGCGGTCTGCATGATTATGCAGTGGTTTTCATCTATGGCAAGCCTGTCGGGACGATCGACAGGCGGCTCCAGCAGGATCGAGTTGCGGTGACGGTGAAGAAAGGCGACCGGGTCGATCTACTGGTGGAGAATACGGGACGGGTTAATTTCTCAAAGGCGCTACTCGGGGAACGGAAGGGCATCCTGGGCAGCGTGAAGCTGGCGGGCACCGATCTGAAGGGGTGGGACATTTACCCGCTGCCGATGAGCGATACGGCCAATTTGCGCTGGACGAAAGAGCTATGCAGCGGACCGTGCTTCTATCGCGGCTCATTCGATGCGGACCCGTCTGACGATACCTTTCTCGATACTCGCGCATTCACAAAGGGCTTTGTGTGGGTGAATCAGATGCCTCTGGGCAGAGTGTGGTCTATCGGTCCGCAGCGCACGCTGTTTTTACCGGGTCCATGGCTGAAGACAAAAGACAACGAGGCAATTGTCTTCGATCTGAATGGAACATTAGAGCCAAGCCTCACCGGTGACAACGTTCCGATCCTGGGCGGATCTTCAAACTGACTTGCTTAGAAGGAGAAGCGTGCTCCGAGTTCGATGCGGCGGGCGGCTTCCGCGGAGATGTTGTGACCTGAGCCCCGGGGATGAGCGCGCCGGTCTGATCTGTGATGATGCCGTCGATGCGAAAGCCGCCAGTGAAGGGCTGCTGGGCGAGGCTCGATGCAACTCTCAGGAGTGTGGCAAGGACCGCGGCGCCGAGCTTCCATTGCAAATTTGGAAAAGCTGCGACGCAGACCAGCGAGACGGCGGGCGAGTCATGAAGGATCACACTCCATTGCAGCTCAAATGTCGCTGAGGCGGAGAGCGTGATCCAGTGAGTTGCAGGGGAAGAATGGAAGTGTGCAGGGAGAGAGGCGCTTCGCGCAGAGAATCTGTTCCAGGGCGTTATGAGCGGCTTACGGCGAGGATGTTCTGCCAGCCGGCTCTACTCATCTTCAGCCTCTGGCCATTCGAGAGCAAGACCCAGCCTTCGTTGCGGCCTTCGCGGAGGATCTCGCGCACGTGGTCAATGTTGACGATGGCGGAGCGATGCACGCGGACGAACTTTTTGGGGTCGAGGGTTTCGGCTAGCTGCTTGATGGTTTCGCGGAGCATGAGGCACTTTGGTCCGACGTGCAGGCAGGAATAGTAGTCTGCGGCCTCGATCCACTCGATGTCTTCGACATTGACAAAGGAATCCCTTGAGCCGTTGGCGGTTCCGTTGGGCACGAGCAGGCGCTTTGGGTAATCGATGTGTTCGGGCGCACGGTCATTCAGCGCAGCGAGCATCGACTTGAGCTGTTCCTGGGTAATGAGTGCGGCCTGGGAGGCGACTCGCTCTTTCACATGGCGGAGTGTTGCCCGCAGACGCTCGGGCTCAACGGGCTTGGTCAAGTAGTCGAGAGCCTGGACCTCAAAGGCCTGGATGGCATAGTGGTTGTGCGCGGTTACAAATACAATGACCGGCATCTGGGCCGTGCCGATTTGTCCGATGATGTCAAAGCCGCTCCCGCCGGGCATCTGGATATCGAGAAAGAGAACGTCGTAGCGATTTTCTTTTAACGCCTCTATCACTTCTCTTCCGTTGCGGCATTCTCCAGCAACGTCGATCTCGTCATCGCTGGACAGAAGAAACCTGAGCCGCTCGCGGGCCAGCGGCTCGTCGTCGGCAATGAGGGCTTTCAGCTTCATTCAGGCCCGTTCGTAGGGGATGGTGATGGCGACTTTGAATCCGCCGGTGTCCAACGGGTGCGCTTTCATATCGTAGGAGTTCTGGTAGAAGTGCGTAAGTCGCTCGCGCGTGTTGTTGAGGCCGATGCCGTTGCCGGGTTTCGAGGGGCCATGGGGGCCGGAGCCGGTATCGCGAACCTCGAGGTGCAGCCGGGTTCCCTCGCGACGGGCCGATGCCTCGACGACGCCGCTGTTCTCGCAGTGAGCGATGCCGTGGCGGATGGCGTTCTCGACGATGGGCTGCAGCAGGAAGCATGGGACGAGGCTGTCGAGAGCGGAGGGGTCGACTTTGATCTCGATGCGCAGGCGGTCGGCGAAGCGAACCTGCTCGATGGCGAGGTAGTTCTCGACGATCTCCAGTTCCTGAGAGAGGGGCACTTTTTCAGGCGTAGTGCGCTTGAGGGTGCTCTTGAGGATCGCATTCAGGTGGGAGAGCATCTCTACGGCTTCGTCGCGGCGGCCGAGTTCGACCAGCGTGGTGATGGCGTTAAGGGTGTTGAAGAGAAAGTGCGGCTCGAGCTGCATCTGGAGGGCGCGCAGCTGCGCCGCTGAGAGCTGGCGCTGGAGTTCGAGGGACTTCATGGCATCCTGCTGGGCGCGTATCTGAAACTGAATGACACCGATGATTCCGAAGATGAAGCCGTAGAGGAGTATCTCCATGCCGAAGCGGTTGGGGTTTACCAGGGCCAGCCACGCGGAATGAGGGGTCTCGCCAGAGTTCCATCCCAGGCGGGTGAAGCCCAGGCTCCACAGCAGCAGAAGATGGGCGATTCCCAGAATCGAGGCTGTCAGCACGTGTATGGCGATGGCTCGCGCAGGGTTGCGCGGTGCCAGCTTCCAGAGCAGGCCGGCGATGCAGCCCCACCATCCCCAAAGCACGACTCCGTAAATGAGAGAGCCCAGGTGGGTGACGGAACTGCATTCGCTCGCGGTGGCGAGAGCGAGTATTGCGGAGATGCAGGCGATGACGATGGGGGCGCCGAGACGCAGCTTCCGAGCGATGGCTTGGCGATCGCTCGGGTCCTTGAGTGGTGAGTCGCGGACCGGTTGGTGGTGGGCTGTGGCGTTGAGAGAGCTCATGCAGTCCCTCCTCTTACTACATTCAGCAGCGATTTGCCCTTCATCGCGACGCCTGTCGGGCTCCTGGTGGTGATGGTACACGGCGAAGGGCGTAAAGATCATGTTTGCAGCATTTCGGCTCGGGTCAAGGAGGGGAAGAGATTTGCAGGGAATGTCGCTGATTCTGCAGGAAGCGAACGGGCGAGTTCTGCTTCGCAATTCCTTTTCGGCCAGGGACTGGTTGAAATATCAGTTCTGATCAAACTGGCGCGCTCCCGGACCAGGAGTTCGAGTTTGACGAAGAGCAGTGAGGATGGCTGGTCGGGGAAATCAGCTTCCATGGTCTGATCGCCCGGAACGACTTCAGGCTTCGGCTCTTAAGCAAACGACCGGGTCCAATTGAGCAGCGCGGGTTGCAGGAGCCGTTCCGAATCCAACGCCAATGATGCCCGAGACCGACAGGGCAACCAACGCCGAAAGCCAGGAGAATTGGAGATCGACACCACTGAAGACGTGAATCGTGAATGGCACAAGGAAGCCGACGAACGTGCCGATGATTCCACCTGCCAGCGATATGAAGGCAGACTCCATGAGGAACTGAAGCCGAATCTCGCTTCGCGTCGCCCCCAGGGCTTTGCGGATCCCGATTTCCTGTATCCGGGAAGCCACCGTGGCCAGCATGATGTTCATGATTCCAGTGCCGCCGACGAGGAGGGTTACCGTGGAAAACAAGAGCAGAATAATATTCAAGGCAATTACGGTTTTTTGCGCTACTCCCAGGACCTGGGTGAGATTGCCAACGTCGTAGACTGCCTCCGGTCGATGCCGGGACTTGATAACACGCAAAATCTCCGCCGTGGCCTGCGGGACGCCGCCCATGTCTGAAGTAGAAAAGTAGATCTGATTGACGGCGTCGCTGCCCTTGAAGTAACGAGCTACCTGATAAGGGATGAGGATGGTGTAGTCGGTGATTTCAGACTGGCCGTAGGTGTTGGTTCGCTCCGTAAATGTTCCGATGATCTTGAACGGAATGCCCAAAATAGTCAGGTTTCGTCCCAGAGCATCATTGACACTCCCGTACTCGGTCAGCGCGAACTGCTCGGTTACGACAGCGCCTTTGCTGGCAAGCGCGGCGTCCTGCTCATCGAAAAATCTGCCGGAAAGTAACTGTAAGCGGCGAATCTGCTCGTATTGAGGGTAGACACCAAGGACCAGCAGGGAGATTTCGCCCGCGGAACCGGTTGAGAACGGTATCTGCAGATTGACAACGGGGGTGGCCGACACGATTCCGGGCACCGCGCGTTGCACTGCCTCCATATCTCTCACTGTGAGGAAGTCGCTTTCCGCCCCGACGGCAGGGTCGGCGAGACCGGAATACTCCGCCCAGATCAGATTCGTGCCAACGTTCTGGATCAGGTTCAGGACGTACCTTTGTCCGGTGAGACCGATGGTCACGACCCAGATCAGGGATGCAGTGCCGAGCACCATGCCGACGGAAGTAAGGAGGAAACGGGCGCGATTTGCGGCAAAGGTATCAATGACGAGATGCAGGATGTCGCCGAAGATCCTGCGTTCTCTGGTGAGCTCGTCAAGGTCAATCATTGCGACCCCGGTGAAAACGTTAACGGTTGCCCAAGCATACCAGTGTGACGCCGATGGCCACTAACAGGACGCCAAGCCAGCGCTGACGATTTACCCGCTCGCCAAGGAAGGTCACCCCACCAAAGGCGCCGGCGACGTAGCTTAATGCCGTTACGGGAACGACGAAGCTGACATTGAAGAGGGAAAGCGCAGCCAGCAAAGCAAAGAAGGCCGTAGCCATCATCCCGACCCCAACCCACATCCACGGCACCCGCAAGGCTCTCAGGATCAGGCTGACAACGTCACCCGGACGGAGACTCCTGGCCTCGCCAACTACTTTCATGGCGCGGGAGACACAGAGTTCGCCTCCAGTGCCCGCGACAACAATCAAGGCAAAAATAACAACCTCTCGCAAACTAGGCCCGCTCCGTCGTTCGAGGATTGGTGCGGCCGACGACAAAAACGCCCAGGCAAATCACGGCGATTCCGACCCAACGCAATGGTGACACTTTTTCTCCCAGCAGCCAGTAACCAAGGACCGCCACCACGCCGTACGCAAGCGAAGAGGCAGGCTGAACGAAGCTGTAGTCGGCCCAGGAGAGCGCCAGCATGTATGCCACAAAAAATCCGATCAGCGAGGCAATTCCCAGCCAGATCGACCCGGTTGTGAAGATTCGCAGGCCCGAGTGCAGGAGCTGCGAGGGAGGCCAGAGTGCAAATTGTCCGATTTGCTTCATCCCTTTGCCCAACAGGACATTGCCCAGTGGGCCCGCGATGATCATCACGCCAATCAACAAATAAGTCTTCAGATGAAAAGATTTGTGCGGCGTCATCGGCTGGTTGCGATACCGATTCCGGCAGCAGATACAAATTGCCTATATGGACCGCGTCCTGAAAGATTCCCCACCATCTCTCAAAAAATAACATTCTCGACGATCGCCGGTCTCTCGTCGCGACCCAGTGAACGCAAAATTTTATCAATTGACCCATTTCATTACTTTTCCGACGGTGAACATGACTCTTCCTTGGTTATCTTCGTCAAATTGGCGTATCTTAAGCGCAGGTCATCGATGCGGCTTTCCCTTGCTGATTCTGAGGTTTCGCCGCAACTCAGCGAGTACCGTGCTGTATCGAAAGAGGGGTTTAGAACGGCTTGTGCGGCATCGTTGGATTCACAACAAAGACCTGGGCTCCTGATCATCTACGAATCCAGAATGCTACGGATACGCTTTACCATCGTGGTCCGGATCAACAAGGGGTCTATCGATCGAGGACCTGCTCGCTGGGAGCGACGCGACTGAAGATTGTCGACCTGGCCTCCGGCGATCAGCCGATAATCTCCGAAGATCAAGAAACCGTGATTGTATTCAACGGCGAAATTTACAACCACCTTGAGATTCGCCGCGAGCTGGAATCGCTGGGCCACCGCTTTCGGACCCATTGCGATACAGAAACCGTTCTGCAGGCATTTCTTGAATGGGATACTGACTGCTTTGCGCGATTGCGGGGCATGTTCGCTGTGGCGATCTGGAGCAACGCGAGACAGCGCCTGATACTGGCTCGGGACCGGCTGGGCATCAAGCCTCTCTACATCGCGGAGCGAGGGGATGAACTCTACTTTGCGTCGGAACTGAAGGGGATACTCATCCATCCCGAAATCGAACGCCAATTGAGTCTCGAGGGGCTGGACTGTTATCTGTCAATGAACTACGTTCCGTGCCCTTGGACATTGGTTGAGGGAGTTGAAAAACTGCCGCCGGGACGATGGCTGGAGTGGCAGGACGGCCGCACTACGCAACAGGCCTACTGGCGGATTCCGACCATCACACCCCGGCCAGTGTCGGTCGAAGATGCAAAGACCGAACTTGATTTCCTGCTCGACCAGGCGGTTCGTGAGCATCTTATGTCAGATGTACCTCTGGGCGTCTGGCTTAGCGGAGGAGTGGATTCGTCGACAATCCTGCACTATGCGGCCCAGGCATCAAGTACCCGTCTTCGGACATTTTCGATCTCTTTCAACGGCCGCAGCTTTGACGAGACCTCCTATGTCAAGCAGGTGGTAAAGCATTACGGAACGGATCATGAGCAATTAGATCTTAGTCCCGAGATAGATCTTGAGGGCGCCATCGAGAACTTCGCGTCTTACTCAGATGAGCCAAGCGCAGACTCGGGGGCTTTGCCAGTGTGGTTCCTCTCCAAATTGTGCAAAACGCGCACGACCGTTGCGTTCAGCGGAGAAGGAGCCGATGAGATCTTCGGCGGATATCTCACGTATCGCGCCAACCGCATTGCCGCTCAGGTCAAGCGTGTGCCAAAGGGAGTGCTCCGCGTCGCGCTGCGCGGCGTGAACCTGTGGCCTCCTTCCAACGAGAAGATCAGCCTGGAATACAAATTGAAGCGTCTGCTCAAGGGCAGCCTGATGCCGCCGGAGCTGGCTCACGTGTACTGGAACGGGACCTT
>Ga0335075_10006898_pt1 | contig 17521 bp, 18 predicted proteins | sample Lox_Sample_24_FD_206723 | JGI IMG/M metagenome (GOLD analysis project Ga0335075, IMG submission 206723) | Soil microbial communities from Loxahatchee National Wildlife Refuge, Florida, United States - Lox_Sample_2.4 | ecosystem: Environmental > Terrestrial > Soil > Wetlands | place: USA...
GTGAGCTGGGTTCAGAACGTCGCGAGACAGTTCGGTCCCTATCTGGTGTGGGCGCAGGAAACTTGAGAGGAGCTGTCCCTAGTACGAGAGGACCGGGATGGACCGACCTCTTGTGATCGAGTTGTCGCGCCTGCGGCATAGCTCGGTAGCGAAGTCGGGAAGAGATAATCGCTGAAAGCATCTAAGCGAGAAGCTCGCCTCGAGATAAGGTTTCCCAATCCGCCTTCGGGCGGATAAGAAGGCCAGTCGAAGACTACGACTTTGATAGGCGGGAGGTGGAAGCGTAGCAATACGCGTAGCTTACCCGTACTAATCGGCCGTTCGGCTTGACCATAAAACTTTCTTAGCGTGCCTATCCAGCCAGGATAGGCATCCTGAGGAACGCAGTGCCGAAGGACCTGCAATTCCTTTGAACCGCGACCTCACATAGAAAGTTCCTTTCGCATAGCGCTGCTTGCATTACAAGCTTTGCGGTTTAACCCGCCGCTTCCTTCAGTTGATCATCGAAACTGGATTTCGAAATGCGCGTAGCGTATGCATTCCGATTTCTAGTTTCGCATTCAGTTTCTTGGTGGTCTTACCGCGAGGGTCACACCCGTTCCCATCCCGAACACGGAAGTTAAGCCTCGCAGGGCCGATGATACTGCGCTGGTAACGGCGCGGGAACGTAGGTCGCCGCCAGGATTAAAATCGAAGAAAAGGCTCCGAGCAATCGGAGCCTTTTCTGTTTTTTTGGGCGCTTTTCATGGAGTCGAGTGCAATTTCGCATTCGCGATCCGATGCACGCGGGAGAATCCAAATGGGCATCCTGGAATCGGCAACGCCCGCTGTCGTCATTTGTACGCGCGACCGCGCCAGATCGATTGCGTTCTATCGCGACACGCTCGGCTTGTGTTTAGCCTACGAGGACGATCTGGCCGCCGTTTTCAGCGTTGGCGGGATTACTCTGCGTGTCTCTCTCGTTGCTGATTTCAAGCCGCACGAACACACGATTCTCGGCTTCAACGTGCCCGATGTCTCAGTAACCGTGAAAGCCCTGCGCGCAAAAGGCGTCAAGTTCAACACCTATGCCGCGCTCCATCAGGACGAACTCGGCATCCTAACGCTGCCTGGAAGGACTTCGCGCGTCGCCTGGTTCAACGATCCCGACGGCAATGTGCTCAGCGTCACAAACGTGTAAGGCACGCTCAACATCAATAAAGACAGGACGGTCAGCCCGGCGAAAATCGGAACGGCCTTTTTCCTCTTAGGCCGATAATTGCTTTTGCGAATGGCGCGCGAACACAGCACGGGTAGTTGCGAGCACTGCGGTCTCACGTTCCGATACTGCCTCATCCACAACGGCTTCAATGACTCGGCATATTCGTACTGCGACACGTGCGGATGTACCGTTGTGCTGAATCGGTTTTCTTGCGTTCCCGCGCCAGCGGAGTTGAAGATTCACCAGCGGCTGTGGGATGGGAAAATCGAGAGGCTATTGAAGTCATGTCGGTGTGGCGGGCGGTTTCGAGCAGACGCGAGCCCCCGATGCCCGCATTGCCACCAGCCCCTGTCTCCGTTTGCGGCGAAGCAATACATCGAAGCAAATGCGGCCGCGACCAAAAAGGGATGGAAATGGCAGGACAATTGGAGCGGAATCTACGCGATCGTCATCGAAGGAGAGGTCCTCGAGGATTGGTGGGAACCAGCTGAGCCATGAATCGACGGACCGCAGTTTGCCTCTTCCATGTCTTTCCATGCTCTGCACGCTTGGTGGCTCATTCAAAAGCTGCGGAGTATAATCTTCGGATGGTGATGGAGAGAAAATCTCAGCAGATGCATGGCACGACGGTCCTGTGCGTGCGCAAAGACAATAAGGTAGTGCTCGCAGCCGACGGCCAGGTGACGCTGGGCGAAGGCGTCATCAAGCACAACGCGAAGAAAGTTCGCCGTCTATATAACGACAAGATTTTGGCGGGCTTCGCCGGCAGCACGGCAGATGCCCTGTCGCTTTTCGTGCGATTCGAAGGCAAGCTGCAGGAATTCCACGGCAATTTGTCGCGTGGCGCCGTCGAACTGGCAAAAGAATGGCGCACGGACCGTTCGCTTCGCCACCTCGAGGCACTGCTCATCGTCGCGGATGCAAAATCGACATTCCTGCTTTCGGGCACGGGCGATGTGATCGAGCCCGACGACGGCATCATCGCGATCGGGTCAGGCGGGTCGTACGCGCTTTCCGCTGCGCGCGCGTTGGCAAAGCATACGAAGCTGAGCGCAAAAGAGATCGCTTCGGAAGCCATGCGCATCGCGAGCGAGATCTGCATCTACACGAACGCGAACTTCAGCATCGAAGAATTGTGAGTATTGAGAAATCGTGAGTGAGAATCGGAGAAAGGGGATGGTGATCTACTTGCCCGGGGATTCGCAGACGCAGGAGCAGGAAGCCCTCCCATCGTTCGACGAGCTGACGCCGCGCGAAATCGTGGTCGAGCTCGACAAATACATTGTCGGCCAGCAAGCGGCGAAGAAAGCCGTGGCGATCGCGTTGCGCAATCGCGTGCGCCGCCAGAAGCTTCAGCCCGAAATGGCCGAGGATATCCTTCCCAAAAATATTCTAATGATCGGGCCGACTGGTGTTGGCAAAACGGAAATCGCGCGGCGCCTCGCCCGCCTGGCAGGCTGCCCGTTCGTGAAAGTCGAAGCGTCGAAATATACCGAAGTGGGCTACGTCGGACGCGACGTGGAATCGATGGTCCGCGACCTGGTCGAGACCGCGATTGACATGGTGCGCGAGGAAAAACTCGACGAAGTCGCCGAGCGCGCCGAGCAGTCCGCCGAAGAGCGCTTGCTTGATTTGTTGCTGCCGCCGACTTCGCCGCCGGCGCCCGACGCCAATCCCACAACCGAAGCGCAGCGCCGCGAACAAGTGCAGCGCACGCGCGAAAAGTTGCGCGGGCAGCTTCGTGAAGGGAAACTGGATCAGCGCTTTGTCGAAGTGGAAGTTCGCGAACGCTCCATGCCTGCTTTCGAAATCATCTCGAATCAGGGCGTCGAGGAGATGGATATCAACGTCCGCGACATGCTCTCCGGTATGTTCGGACAGCAGAAAAAGAAGCGCAAGATGACCGTTTCGGAAGCGTTTGATTACCTGATCCAGGAAGAAGAAGGCCGGCTCATTGATATGGATCAGGTAACGCGCATCGCCGTCGAGCGCGTCGAACAAATGGGCATCCTCTTCATCGATGAGATCGACAAGATCGCCGGACGTGAAGGAGGCCATGGTCCCGACGTTTCCCGCGAAGGCGTGCAGCGCGATATTCTGCCTATCGTAGAGGGAACCACCGTTAACACGCGCTACGGCATGGTTCGCACCGAACATATTCTATTCATCGCTGCGGGCGCGTTTCACACCACCAAGCCTTCAGACCTGATTCCCGAGTTGCAAGGCCGCTTCCCTATTCGTGTGGAGCTGGGCTCGCTTTCCGAAGGGGACTTCACGCGCATTCTCACAGAGCCGAAAAACGCTCTCATCAAGCAGTACGTCGCGCTGCTCGATACGGAAGGTCTGAAACTCGTTTTCAGCGATGACGCTATAGCAACCATCGCGCGCTTTGCCGCCACGGTCAACGAGCACACGGAAAACATCGGTGCGCGCCGCTTGCACACGATTCTCGAGAAAGTGCTCGAGGAAATTTCATTCGAGGCACCCGAAATGAAGAAGAAAACGGTGAAGGTCGACGCCGCGTACGTGCAGAAACAGCTTGCCAATATTGTGAAGGACCAGGATCTGAGCCGCTACATTCTTTAGAAAATCGAAAATAGAAAGGTGAAAATGGGAAGAAGCCCATGCCCAGCTCGACGGTCCGGACGCCCTTTTTCTCTTTTCCATTTTCCTGATTCGCTCTGAAGATGGGAATCAGAGCGCTGCTCTCATGCCCCGCAGGCGTCGAAATTCGAATTCCCCTTTTCCCTTTTCTCTTTTCCATTTTCCTGTTTCTCGGCGCGTGCGCGTCTCCGGGCGAGCCCACTGTTCGCAGGGCTCCCGTCCCGGCACCGATCACCGACCTTTCAGCGAAGCAGTCCGGCAACGGCGCTGTGCTCGCCTTCTCTCTGCCACGCGACACTATCGAGCTCCGACTGCTGAAGCGAACCCCGGCAATCGAAATCTACCGCGGCTTTTCCTCCCCCGCAGCCCAGATGCCTCCAACCGCAACCGTGCCCCTTCGCAACACAGCAGTGGCAGAAACATCGCGGGCTGCAACACCTTCTGTGTCCGCGCACAATCTATCTCTTGTCGTGACGATTCCCTCTGCCCTCGTTAGCCATTACCAGCAAGACGGAGCCATTCGCTACACCGATGCCTGGACGCCCGAGGTTATTCAGCAGCACGCCGGCGAGTTCGTCACGTACATGGTGCGCACGGCCGAATCACAGAAAGAATCTTCGCCAGATTCCAATCTGGCCACTTTGCCCGTTTATCAGGCACCGAATCCCATTTCCGATTTGAAAGCACAACTGGCTCTCGCGGCCATCGACCTGTCTTGGACTGCGCCGCAACAAGTCCTCCTCAGGCACTCGCCGGCGATCGACAACTATGAAATCTATCGCTCTGAACTCTCTTCCGCTGTTACGAGCCAAAAACCGGCTACGATGCCGCAGGTTTTCCCGATTCCGAGCGCGAAAGAGGCTTCCACTGAGCCCGTGAAGATCGCCACAACGCCGTCGACCGGATACGAAGACACACAGGTAACGTTGGGCGCGACGTATCGGTACTTCGTACGCAGCGTGGTGGAATATTCGGGCAAGCCCATCGAATCGGCCGATTCGAACGTCGTTACGATCACCATGCACGACGTTTTCCCGCCTTCCATTCCCACGGGCTTGGTTCTGGTTCCTCTTTCCGCGGAAAACGGCACGCCGGCACACATTGACCTTTCCTGGAATGTGAATCCTGAAACCGATGTGGCAGGTTACAACGTCTACAGAAGTGAACAGGAAGGCACACAGGGCCTCCGTTTGAATTCACAATTGTTGCCAACTCCTGTATTCAGTGATATGTCCGCAGTCGCCGGGCGGCATTATTTTTATCGAGTCACTGCGGTGGACCGTTCTGGCAACGAGAGTAAACCCAGCGCGGCGATCTCGGGAGAGATTCCGGCGGAAAGCCAGCCCAAACAATGACAGATAATTCAGCTTCCTTCAGCGGAATTCCCGCAGGCGCCGAGCAGCCGAAGGCGTCTACCGGCCATGCCGTTCTGCTCACAGGACTTTACACCGGCTGCCTGCTCGTGATCGTCATGCTCGGATCGCTGGTCGCCGCGAACAGGGTTCCGACTCTCGAACAATACGCGCTCGAACGCAACGCAGCCTCATACAGCATGTTCGTCCTGTTCATGCTCATTCCGATTTTTCGATTTCTCGACCGACCCGTGAGATTGTTTGCGTCAGGCATGACGGCGTGGATAATTTTCGTAGTCGCTTACGAAGTTGCCGGCATGGTTTTCGTCGATTTGTTTGTCGTCCTCCGCACGCCCTTGCAGGCGTTAATGGAGGGGGCTGCCATTTACGGTCTCGTTGCAGCCGGCTCGTGGCTGGCTCGCATGATTTTTGAAGCCAGGCGCAGCCCGATCGAGAGGCGTCGCCGTGCGCCCGAGGTTGACACTCACCAGCAATGAAGTTTTGCCGCTTCCAACCGCTCGAATTTCCCGCACACAGGGTAGGCGCACACGGCGACCGCGAAATTCACCCTGATCCTCGCACGGGCATCGTTGAAAATAACGAGGTTGTCGAGTTGACGTCCGATCTGTCGGAAATTCTTGGCGCACTCCCGGAGACCGGCGCCGGAAAACCGAAGACGTTCCCGTCCACAGGAAAGAAATGGCCGGTTGCTGAAGTTCAATTCTTGCCCCCCGTCAAGCCAAGCAAAATTGTTTGCGTCGGCCGCAATTATCGCGACCACGCGAAGGAACTGGGAAACGAAACGCCGAAAGAGCCGCTTATCTTCCTGAAACCTCCATCGGCGATTGTCGCGTCGGAGGAACCGATTGTTCTGCCGCCGATCTCCGACCACGTCGATTATGAAGGAGAACTCGCCGTCATCATCGGGCGCCGCTGCCGAAATTTGGGGCTAAACGATGACGCCTTTTCTTACGTCGCCGGATACACTTGTCTGAACGACGTTACCGCGCGCGATTTGCAAAAGCGCGACAGCCAATGGACGCGGGGAAAGGGTTTCGACACATTTTGCCCCTTGGGGCCTGTCCTCGAGACCACCATCGACCCGGCGAACACAAAACTGAAGACTTTTTTGAATGGAATCAGTAAACAGTCGGGTTGCACGTCGGAAATGATTTTTCCCGTCGATGCTATAATTCGTTATGTGGTGCAAGTCATGACGCTTGAGCCTGGCGACGTGATCGCGACGGGCACTCCATCCGGCGTTGGGCAGCTCGCACGCGGCGACGTTGTGGAAGTCAGTGTCGGCGGCATCGGCACCTTGCGCAACACCGTCGTTGGTCCCGAAGATTGATTCGGCCGCTCTGCGCGAGCGGCAGCGTAAGAGGTCGCAGTCATGAAATTCTTCCTCGACACGGCCAACCTGGACGAAATCCGCCAGGCAGCTTCCCTTGGAATCCTTGACGGCATTACTACCAACCCTAGTCTCGCCGCAAGGGAAAAGAAGCCCTTCCGTGAGCTGATCCTTGAGATTTGCGACATTGTGAAGGACGGCATCGTCAACGCCGAAGTTGTTTCTACCGATTACGAAGGCATGCTCCGCGAAGCTCACGACGTTGTGAGCTGGCATCCGAACGTTGTCGCCAAAATTCCGATGATCCCCGAAGGCGTGCGCGCGCTGAGCAAGCTCTCGCGCGAAGGTGTGCGCGTCAACGTGACGCTTTTTTTTTCGCCTTCACAGGCATTGATCGCCGCAAAAGCCGGCGCGTATATCGTGAGCCCGTTCCTCGGGCGCCTTGACGATATTTCCGCCGACGGGCTCGGTTTGCTGCGCGAAATCATGGAGATTTACCGCGCCTACGATTACAAGACGCAAGTGCTCGCAGCCAGCCTCCGCCATCCGCTTCACGTCGTGGAAGCGGCAAAGATGGGCGCGCACATTGGCACGATGCCGTTCAAGGTTTTCGAAATGTTGTTCAAGCACCCTCTCACCGACCGCGGCCTCGAAACCTTCCTCAGCGACTGGAACGAGGCTCGTGAGGTGCTCGGCACTATCACGGAAGGTGAAGCGATGCGCAAAGGCGCGCGGTGAAGACTCTGATCGCGAATTGGCGTAGCCTTTTGCCGATGGCTGTTTTGGTGATAGCCGCTGGCGGCGCTTTTTTTCTGTTTCGCAAGAAACCCGAGGATTCCGACGCGCTCGAACGTGACCGCCGCGTTTATTTGAATCGCGTCGGCCGGATCGTTGAAGGGCATATCCTCGAAGTCGTTGACCGCGAAGCCGACCACCCCGCGAAAGCTGAAGCCAAACCGGCCATATCTGGACGCACCGGTCTCCTGGGTAAGCGGAACGTCGCGCCAGCAAACGGCGCACAAAAGCTTCTTTATTATTCCTATTCGATTTCAGGTGTTACTTACGAGACGGCCCAGGATGTCACGGGTCTCGAAGAACAGGCGCACCTTAAGCGGATTGCTGTAGGGCAGACCGCTAGCGTCAAATACGATCCCTCGAATCCAAGTAATTCCATCCTTCTTGCCGACGACTGGTCCGGGCTTCACTAGAGACTTTTTCCGCGTGTAGGGACGGAGCAAATGACTGATTCGGGCTTCAAACGATCGAAAACACTTGATTTCAGCCCAATGGGAGGATGTAGTCGCCGAAGTCTCGCCCAAGCTTCGGCATCAAATCGTTGCGATCTACAATTGAATACACAATCCGACTGGATACACAATCCGACGCACGTTGACCCGGCTCGCCACATCTAACGTAAGAGTGCGAGAATGAGAGATCATGTCCAATACCCCGTTGCCCGCTCCAAGTCTTACTGCACGCGAAATACTAACTGCCTGGGGAAGAATACTCACAGGTCGAATTCCGCTTCTTTCCATCGAAATCACCCGTGAATGCCCGCTGAGTTGCCCGGGCTGCTATGCCTTCGGCGACATGCATCTGGGAGGCCGCATTACCCTTGCGGAGCTTAGCGACTTTCGCGGCGATGCTCTCGTAAACGGCGTGCTGGAGGTTGTTCGAAAGCACAGGCCTATGCACGTCTCGCTTGTCGGAGGCGAACCCCTCGTCCGTCATCGTGAACTCACCCGTATTCTTCCTGAATTGAGTAGCATGGGTGTCTTCACTCTGGTGGTAACCAGCGCCGTAATTCCGATTCCGCACGAGTGGATGCAATTGCCGCGCGTCCGCGTGGCTGTTTCCGTCGATGGACTTCCCGAAGATCACAATAAGCGGAGGAAACCCGCCACCTACGAGCGCATCCTCCAAAACATTGAAGGGCGCGAGGTCAACGTTCATTGGGTGATTACGCGCCCGATGCTTTCGCGGCCGGGCTACCTTGAAGAATACGTCGCGTTCTGGAGTGCGCGGCCGCAGGTGAACCGCATCTGGGTCAGCGTGTACACACCCCAGGTCGGTGAGCAAAGTATCGAGACCCTCACTCCCGCCGATCGCGTGACGATTGCTCGCGAGCTGCCGCACCTCGCAAAGAAATATCGGAAACTGTTGTTCACAGAAAGCCTTGGCCACGCGCTGGTGCAGCCTCCGCGCAATCCGGCGGATTGTGTGTTTGCGAAAATGTCCGCGAATTACTCGGCGGACCTGCGCAGCCGCGTCGAGCCCTGTATTTTCGGCGGATCGCCCGACTGCTCGCAATGCGGGTGCGCGGTCAGCACGGGCCTCCACTGGGTACGAAAAGTGAACGTTGCGGGTCCTGTGAAGGTCAATCATTTCATCGCGGCGTCGCTCGGCATTGGGCGCATCGTGAATTGGTTTCGCGCCGAAGAACCGCCTCCGCCTCGCTGGACTTCGGGCGCATCGGGCACCTCCCCGCGTCCGTCGAAACGCGATCTCGTACAGATCGGATCTGACTAGGTTTTTGCCGCTCGGTCGCGGCAAACCGAGCGCCGGCTGCGCTTTCGCAATTCCGCGGAGAACATCGGAGGAGCCCTCTCGAAGGCTCCTGACGAGGCACTTTCCCCTGCTTCCTCTGCTTCCAACTTCTCCGCTTCAAGGCCGTACTGCGCGGACGAAATCAGCGAGCAGGCCATAAGCTGTCGCAATCACGCCGGGCTTGTGTTCGGTGATCGACAGCCCGAACACGTCCGTCTCGAATCGCAACGCGGATGTCGTGCCTTCCAGCAGCGCTAGAGGATCGCTCATGGGCAGCTGCTCCGGCCGGACACTCGCGCGCACGCCGTTTCCGACTCGCTCAGCGCGGCAAATCAACTTGTAGCGCATACCTCCAGCCTTGGCTGTCGAGACCTGCTCAGACGATACGGTGCGAACCCCCACACGCTCGATTTCCTCCAGCCGAATCGGAACGTCCATCAACACGATCGTTAGCGCTGCCACTTTGACGGCTGCGTCCCATCCGTCCAGATCATCGGACGGGTCTGTTTCCGCGACGCCGATTTCCTGCGCGCGTTTCACCGCCTGTTCCAGCGTCAAGCCTTTTTCCATTTCGGTGAGGACCACATTGGTCGTCGAATTCAGAATTCCCCGGAAACCTCTCAATTCGATCGCCGGCAACGAGTACGGAAACATCGAGAAAATCGGCGTACCGTCCATCACTGTCGATTCGAAAAGAAACTTGCGTCCTTTCGACTTCGCCAGTTCGCGCAGCTCGCGATATGCGTAGACAATCGGTCCCTTGTTCGCGCTGATAGCGTGCGCACCGCGCTCGAGCGCCGCTTTCAGATGATCGATCGCCGGTTGCCCAGTGCGCCGGTCGAGCGAGCTCGCCTCGAACACCACATCTGCATCCGCTGCTTCCAGCCACTCGCGCACGTTTCGCGGCGCCGCCCACGCGCGAGTCTCGGGGAATTGCCCTGCCAGCAGGGCCGCGCTGTCCAGCCCATTTCCGTTTGCCACCCACCCAATGCGGCGCGATGCGACTCCAGTCAGCAGAAACTCGATGCCATAATCCTCGCGCAGCCGCGCTTCCTTTGAGCGCAGCAGCCGCACAAATTCTTTTCCGACATTGCCGAAGCCGATCAGCGCGAGCTTATACATCCGTCATGCTCTCTTGCGCAGCAGGCTGCACGCGAACAGGAATGCCGAAACGATCACGATCGTCGGCCCGACCGTGGATGCGCCCGCAGTCGACCTGCGAAACAGCACGCTGCTTACGAGGAATCCGATCCCGACCGAAACCGCGCTGACGATCATCGATATCGCGATGAATTGCGAAAGCCTGTCCGTTACGCGCCGCGCGGTCGCCGCAGGCAAAATAATCAACGCACTCGAGAGCAGCGCTCCCATAAACCGCAGCCCGATCAGCACCGTCAAGCTGAAGATCAGCAGGAACCCAAGATCGAGCCGGTCCACGTTGATCCCAGTCACAGCGCCAAGTTCCGGCGCGAATAGCGACAGCGTGAGCCGGTCCTTGTAATGCAGCACGCTCGCGATAACGAGGAGAACGCCCGCGAGCCCCAGCACAAATCCCATCGCCGAGAGCGGCCGAAAATTTCCGAACAGCGCCTCGACCAAATCCTCGCTCGGCGTGATTACTGCGCCAATCGCCAGCGCCGCCGCGAACACCACTCCAATCGCCGCGTCCGTCGCCAGGCCCGTCCCCTTTTGCAGCCGCCAGACAAGCAGCGTTCCGAGCAGCAGCGTTGCCGCGCCGCCAACAATTGGCTCGAACTTCAGCAGGAACGCAATGCCCAGCCCCGGAAGAGCCAGGTGCGAAATCACGTCGCTGGCCAGCAGCATGCGTTTCATCAGCGCGAACGAGCCGACCAGCCCCGCCGCCAGCGCAAACAGCAGCGCAAGACCAATCGTGAGCGCTTCGCCGCCGCTCATTTCGACGGCCCAAATTCGCCGTGCGTGTGGCCTTCCGCATGGCGATAGTATTTCGGCGGCGCGCCGTACAGCTCTTCCAGCCGCTCGGGCGTCAGCACCTCCTGCGGCGTGCCCATGCACGTCACGCCTTTGCTCAGGCACAGCACTTTCGTCGCGTAGTGATACACCACACTCAAATCGTGCGACACGAGCAGCACCGTGATGCCTTTCTCGCGCTGCAGCGAATGCAGCAAATCGTAAATGCGATTCTCGGTCAGCTCGTCCAGGCTCGCCGTCGGCTCGTCGAACAACAGCACGTTCGGATCGCCCAGCAGCGCGAACGCGATCAGCGCCTTCTGGAACTGGCCTCCTGAAAGGCTTCCGATCGTCCCGTTCAGCACATCCGGCGCGAGTCCGACCAGTTCGCACACCGCTTGCAGGTCTTGCGCGGGCAGCTTCAGCGTGCGCTGCTTTGCTTCGAGAATGTCGCGCACACGCAGCGGCAACTGCCAGTCCGCTGCCACTTTCTGCGGAACGTAACCAAGCCGCGCGGCCGGGCTCCAGTGAATTTCGCCGCCGTGCGGCTGCAATCCCATCAGCGACTTCAGCAGCACCGTTTTGCCCGCGCCGTTCGGCCCGATGACCGCCAGGCAATCGCCCGCGTACACGTCGAAGCTCACGTCCTGGATGATGGCGCGTGTGCCGAACGCTACGCTCAGACCCTTCACCGAAAGCAATTTGGTCGTCATCATTTTCGAGTCGCCTGCTTACCGCAGCGCGCACTCTCTCGACCCCACGTCGCCGTTGTCATCCTGAGACCGCTGTCCGTCGCGAAGCCTGCCCGTCGCACGAATCGCACTCTCCGACGCGCGTCAATAGAGAATAGGCGTTCGGCGGGGCCGTTTCTGCCCGAAGCCTGCTGGCCGCGGCGGGCGAAGCGAACCCTGCCTGCCGCAGGCAGGAATCTCTCTTTGCACATGCTTCCATAATCGGGCAACGAAAGTAGCAAGCGCCCGCTCACGCGGTCAAGGACTCGGCCTCTCCGCTCCGCGTCGGTGGCGTTGTCATCCTGAGCCCGCCCGCGGTGGCGGGCGAAGCGAAGCCTGCCGCAGGCGGGGATCTCTCTTCGGTTCCTGCGCCGTGGCCGGTCGGGGCCTGTCTGCCACAGGCATCTCAGCCGACTTCTGCAGCCGCGCCGCTTTTTAGGGGGGCGGAGCTTTAGCTCCGACATTACGCGCCCCTTGTTCAGGGGTTTTAACCCTGCCTGCCGAAAGGCAGGCCCTGAAGCATAGTGCTTGAGATATCATCGCACGCGTGCGCGCCGCAAAATCATGACGCCCCAGAACTGGGTCACCATCGCCGCGAATTCTCTGCGGGACACAACTGCTTTCCCGCCGCTCGCGCCCGGCGAAGTCCACATCTGGCGCGCGTCGCAAGCCGTTGAGCCGGATGTCCTGTCGCGTCTCGACGCAACGCTGAATTCCGCGGAGAAGGCCCGCGCGGCACGGTTCGTCTATGCGCGAGACCGCGACCGCTTCATCGCCGCCAGCGGAATCCTGCGCGAGCTGCTTGCGGCCTACATCGGATGCGCGCCAGCCCAGATCGAATTCGACCGCGGCCCCAGAGGCAAACCGTCATTGCGCGCGGCCGGCTCGCCGTCGCGAGTCGATCCAGCGCATGCGTCACGATTCAATCGTGAAGAGGTGACATTAGATCCCGCTGGCGCGTCACGATTCCATCGGGCAGAAGAATCGCCACCCGATCGTGCGGAACAGTCGCGATCCAATCGCGCGGAAATGTCACGATTCGATCGCGCCGAAAAGGCCTCCCGCATTCGCTTCAACGTTTCGCATTCGCAGGGCCTGGCCGCGTTCGCGTTTGCGCTCGACCGCGAGCTCGGCGTCGACGTCGAGCAAATCCGCGAGAATTTCGGCGGCGAGCAAATCGCCAGGCACTACTTCTCTCCGGACGAGGTTGCGGAGCTGATGTCGCTGCCGCCCGAAACGCGCGCCGAAGCATTCTTTCTCTGTTGGACACGCAAAGAGGCTTACATCAAGGCGCGTGGCGAGGGTTTGTACATTTCCTTAGCCAGCTTCTCCGTCTCGCTGACGCCCGGCGCCCCCGAGCGACTCCGGGCCGACGACGCCTCGCGCTGGGAGCTGCGCTCCTTCCAGCCAAAGGAAGGCTACGCCGGCGCCGTGATGGTCGAAGCTGCTGCCTCGTCGTCATCTTCGCCCGCCTCATTGACAGGCTCGTCTGCAGGATCGCCGATAAGTTCGTCCGCGGCCGAAAGCAGCCTTTCGCTGCGTTTCTTCGACCTGCGTCCGTGAACGTTGGTCCGGGAGCGCCAATCTCCTGATTGGCGCCGTAACACCTTGCTGCTTGCCGCTCCCGACTTTTGATGTTTTTTAGACTGAAAACCTCCTTTCCGAACATGTCAAAAGTGTATCGAGATAGTTTTGGTGACGTTGTTGATTGCGCGAGAGTTGACTCGAATTCTTACTCGACAGGTGTATCGAGTAAAGTTCCAATCGTGCTGTTCTGATTGACCTCCCAAAACGCGCGAAAGTGTGTCGACCAATTTTTGCGGTTTTGTTGATGATGCTGCAGTTACGGCGATTTTTGCTCAGCAAGCGTGTCGAGAAAAGACCGGAGGCAAAGCAGGCAAAGGAATCAGAAGAGGCAAAGAAAGTACGATTGGAACGTGACGAAGTGGAGCGGTGGATGCGTAACCATTTGGTGCACTCGAAGCGCAACCAATTGTGCTCACCGTTCGAAATTGGGCAATTTGGGGACGCAAAACGGCCGGGAAGGTGTCGCCTGAGGCCCAAGCGGGGTGCGTTGCGCCGGTCGTCGGGTTGAGCGCGCATAAAAATAGCCGACCATAGCACGAAAGTAGTCGGATGTAAAGTACCAATTGGTGAATGGTACTACTAATATCGTCCGCGAGTCATGCGGATTGCGGGTCGTGTGGTTGCAAGCATCCGAAGCGTCAAAACTGTCCGAGTATCGGCTGGCGCGTCTGCCGGAGCGCCCTGGGGCAGGGGCTGATGTGGTCGGAGCAGCAGCCAAAGACCACCAGACGGTGGCAAGGTAACGCCTGCCCGGTACGCGTAGATCTATAGGATCCGCAAGGCGGCTCATCGCTCCCACAGCCAGTTCGCTGTGCCCATTCAATGAACCCAGCCACTACACTTATGGTAATTAACTGTCTCTTCTCATATACCGTTTGTGGTCTAATGTGCATCTTCACTCAAAAGAATGAAATACGCGTATGAAGATATGGGCGACGAACAGTTTGAAACACTCGTCGTCTTCCTTTGCCAGAAGCTTCTTGGAATGTCTGTACAAGGATTCTCCAAGGGGCCAGACGGAGGGCGTGACGCGAAGTTCGTCGGCACGGCCGAGCTTCATCCCAGCAAGGCATCGCCGTGGATTGGAATCACGATCATCCAGGCTAAACACACGAACGGATATAATCGTAACTTCTCGGAAACTGATTTCTACAACCCGAAGCCGGGCACACGAAGTATCATCGGTGACGAGCTGCCCCGCGTTACGAAACTCCGCAAGGAAAAGCAACTGGACCATTACATGTTGTTTTCAAACCGTCGTTTAGCCGCGAACGCACAGAGCGAGATCATTGCGTTCACCTCGGGGCGGTGTCGGGTCCCGGCCGATTCTATATACCTCTGCGGCGTGGAGCAGTTGGAGATTTGGTTCAAGAATTTTCCTGACGTTCCAAAGTTAGCGCAGCTCGATCCGGTAGATTGGCCACTTATAATCAGGCCTGACGACCTCGCGGAAGTTGTCCAAGCATTCGCGAAGCACCGGAGTACCATCGTCCAAGTCCTTGACGACCCACCGACTCCGCGCATCGAGTACGATAGAAAGAACAAAGCAAACAATATGACCGAGATGTATGCGGCCGCCCTGAGGAAAAAATACTTGAAGGACACCCGACAAATTCAATCCTTTCTGGCGGCACCGGAAAACGCCGATCTGTTGAGGTTGTACGAGTCAGCTGCTGATGAGTTTCAGTTGAATATAATTGCCAAGCGAAAGGATTACCAAAACTTCGACGCCGTCATGAACTATTTGCTAGATTTGTTGTTCAAACGTGATCCCGTCCTGCGGCAAAACAAAAAACTGACCCGTACACTGTTGTTCTACATGTATTGGAACTGCGATATCGGAGAAACGGTCGATGCTCAGACCCACTAAGCATTCACATCCCGACCGCACCATTATCAATGTGTCTGTACTTCTGCTGGGCCGCTTGAGGACGCGTACGCTGGATGAGTATGACAATCTCCGTAAATTCGCGAAGAGGGCGGTCAGGGGTGGCGATGTCCTCTTTCTGCCGGCGCTCAATTTCCTTTTTTTGATGGGCCTAATCGAGTACCACCCGAAGACCGATTCTGTGGAATACCTAGGTCGAAATGAAGCTGTCTAGGATGTACTGCAACAGGCCGGACCTATTCGGGCCAGTTGACTTCACGCTTGGCCTGAATGTTGTTATGGCGGAAATCCGTCTCCCCGAAAATCGCAAGAAGGATACCCACAATCTCGGCAAAACAACGTTCGGCAAACTGCTGGATTTCGGTCTACTCGCGGGCCGCGATAATCAGTTTTTCCTATTCAAACACTTCGATCTGTTCAAGCATTTCGTCTTCTTTCTCGAAATCGAGCTGCTGGATGCGTCTTACATCACCGTACGTCGGGGCGTAGAGGATGCATCCAAGATCAGCTTCAAAAAGCATCAAGCGCGCCGTCAAGACTTCACGCTGCTCCCAGAAAGCAGCTGGGACCACTTCGAAGTGCCCCTTGATAGGGCGCGCGACATGTTAGATGGCTTTCTTGATCTGCGTGCGCTCAGCCCGTGGTCCTACCGCAAGGAGCTCGGCTATTTACTTCGCTCGCAGGACGATTACCGCGACGTGTTCCAGTTGCAGCGATTCGTAGCTGCACACTCTGACTGGAAACCATTCCTGGCGCATGTACTGGGATTCAATGCGACTATAATTGCCGAACATTATAAGAAATGAGGAAGAGCTCGAAGAAAAGAAGCAAAAGGTTCAGACCATCATGAGTGAACTCGGCGGGTCAGTTCAGGACCTCAGCAAGATAGAAGGCCTACTGCTTTTGAAGCAAAAGGAGGCCGAGAAGAAACAGGAGCTCCTGGATGCCTTCGATTTTCGCGCACAGGACAAGCGACGCACGAAAGAACTTGTCGATGAAGTCGACGAAGGCATTGCCAACCTCAATTCGGAGCGCTACTCCCTGAGCCAAAATCGACGAAAGGTGGCCGCTTCACTTGAGGAAGACCAGATTCTCTTTGACCCCGACGAAGCACAAAAATTGTTTGCAGAGGTAGGAGTCCTGTTCAAGGACCAGATCAAGAAGGACTTCCAGCAACTGATCTCCTTCAACAAGGCGGTGACGGAAGAGCGCCGGACGTATCTCCAGGAGGAGTTAACCGAGATCGAAGCCGATCTTAAACGCATCAACACTGAACTGAACACCCTTGGCAAGCGTCGGTCCGAAATGCTCGCGTTCCTGAGTGCCACCGACGTTTTTAGCAAATATAAGAAGGTCTCAGATGAACTGGTCTCGTTGCGCGCAGACATCACCTCGCTCGAGCGCCAACGAGGTTTTCTCGCGAGGCTGCAGGAATTGCGGGCCGAAATTCGAACAGTGAACGAGGAGCGGGAGCAGCTTCAGGTTAGGATTGAAGAAGATGTCGAACGGCAGAATGCCGACGATAAGAGCCTGTTCTCGACGATCCGTCTCTTTTTTAGCGAAATCATTGAGGAGGTCATTGATCGCAAGGCGCTGCTCAGTGTGTCGCCGAATAATGAGGGGCATCTGGATTTCAAGGCAGAAATCTTGGATGAATCAGGAAACACCACGAGCGCAGATCTCGGTCACACGTATCGGAAGCTCTTATGCATCGCGTTCGACATGGCGTTACTACGCGCCCACCTGGATCAGAAATTCCCCAGGTTCGTTTACCATGACGGGGCGCTGGAGTCGCTTGATGACCGCAAGAAAGAGAATCTGCTGGCCGTGATACGTGAATACGCCGACTTCGGCATACAAACGGTCATTACCTTAATCGATTCGGACTTGCCAAAGCGAGCCGCAGGCGACGAGAGCGTGTTCAGCCCACCCGAACTAATCCTGCTACTTCACGACGAAAACGAACAGGGCCGACTATTCAGGATGAAGACATGGTGACGGACCACCTGCCGCGCTTTGCGAATTTCCACAGGGGCGGACGGAATTTAATTCTTGCGTGAGCCCGAATGCGCTTGACAGGCGGCGACGGCGTCCCTAGAATAAGCGTTTGTCTGTAGTCCTTCCAGCTGGCCTGGGATGACCTGCTCTTTGACAATCGGATGATACATGCCAGAACCCGTTTTCTGTTGTCACCTACCCGGTGACGGCAGAGCTGCTATCACGACTCTCCTAGAGGAAGTGATGGCAGTGGTTTTGAGATGTTCCTTTGGCTTTGGCTTTGTCGAAGCCTGAGGGGCAGCCCTTCGAAACGTCCAGTGGACGTTTCTCAGG
>Ga0335075_10006899_pt1 | contig 17518 bp, 14 predicted proteins | sample Lox_Sample_24_FD_206723 | JGI IMG/M metagenome (GOLD analysis project Ga0335075, IMG submission 206723) | Soil microbial communities from Loxahatchee National Wildlife Refuge, Florida, United States - Lox_Sample_2.4 | ecosystem: Environmental > Terrestrial > Soil > Wetlands | place: USA...
GGACCCCGGCAACGCACTCGCGCATGTCAACCTCGGCTACGCCCTGGCTGAACTGGAACGGTACCCGGAATCCGAGATCGCGGTCAGGGAAGCGATCCGCCTCGACCCCGGCAACGTCACGGCGCACATCAACCTCAGCGACATCTTGATCAGGACCGACCGGCACCAGGAGGCGGAGGATCTCCTGCGGGAGGCCATCCGCCTCGACCCCAACGACGCCATGGCGCACAACAACCTGGGCGTTGTCCAGCGCGACACCAAACGGTACGCGGAAGCGGAAGCGGCATTCGAGGCTGCCCTCCGCATCGACCCGGACCACGAGCTCGCGAAAAACAACCTGGCGAGCCTTAGGCGGAAGAAGCGGTAGCCGCGGTCACGGTGATCCGGCGCCGTGGGTGAACGCCGAGGCGGAAGCCGCCCACGGCGCGGGGGTCAGCTCGGTGCCGCCGGGGACGCGGCGGGTGAAGGCGTGGCGGGCGACGGCCATCAGGGACAGCAGCGAGTGCTCCCGCTCGGCGAACGCGTTGAAGTCCATGACGCCGCTGTCCGCCTTGGCGCGGGCCAGGGCGAGTTCGGTCGCGGCCAACTGGAAGTCGGACATCGCCGCGGACGCCGGGAGCCCGCCGACCGCGCGGGCCCAACGGCGCGCGCTTGCGCGGGCGGGCAGCGAGCCGAGCATGGTGATGTCCTCGTCGGTGACGAGCCCGGTCCGCTCGTAGCCGGGAAGGTAGCGGTGGATCAGGCCGACCATGCGGCGGCGGTCGGCGACCAGGATGAGGATCAGCCCGGTGAGCACGGCCGCCATGATCAGGTACCCGGCGACGAGGCCCGCCGTGCCGTACAGGGAAAGGCCGTTCCACGTGCCGTGCAGGACCATCGCCGCGAGCAGGCCGAGGACGACCGCCCACGCCCCGCCGCGCCTGCGGCTCGCCGCGTAGGCGACGCCGAGGCCGGTCATCGACGTGAAGATGGGGTGCAGCAGCGGCGACACCAGGCCCCGCAGCACGAACGTGTAGCCGAGCAGCGCGATGCCGCCACGTTCCGGGCTGACCAGCGCGTTGATGTAGTACCCGACGTTCTCGATCATCGCGAACCCCAGCCCGACCATCGCCGCGTAGATGATGCCGTCGGTCGGGCCGTCGAACTCGGTCCGGCGGCGCCAGAGCAGCCCGATGAGCACCAGGCCCTTCAGCGTCTCCTCCACGACCGGGGCGCCGAAGGTGGCGGCCACGTACTCACCGGTCGACGCGCCGAGCGCGGGCATGGTGACGTACTCCAGGTCGGCGGTGTTGATGATCAGCGCGCTGAGCGCGGCGATCCCCGCCCCCCAGCCGAACGCGAAGGCGAGGGTGGCGCGGGGCTCGGGCTCAAGCCGGTCCATCCAGAGCACGAGCGCGATGAGCAGCGGGACCGGGAGCAGCGCCAGCGGGAGCGCGATCGCGAACGGCGCGGGGCCCGCACCGACCGCGAAAGACTGCACCGCGTCGATGCCGAGGGCTACGATCGCGCACGCGGCGGTGATCGCGGTGCCGACGATGAACGCCACCGGCGTCCGGCCGGGCGCGCGGCCGGAGAGGACCGCCCGCGGGTCGAACGGCGCCCGCTCGGCGGGCGGCCGGCTGGGCTCGGTCATGGGGGAAGCTTACTGGGCCGTGCCGCGCCCCGAGGAGTTCCCGAGGTGCGGGAATTGATGGGCAATTGGTCTAGACCTGTAGTGCTACATGGTCTAGACCAACGAAACGGTGAACCTTGTGAAAACGGTGCTGCCCCGGCGCGTTCCCCGCTTGCGCTTCGGGATAGGCTCTGAACCGTGGCATGGTGGCCCGGGGCTCCCCCTGTCCGCGTTGCGCCGCGCACTCCAGATTTCCCGTCGGCAGCGGCGGAAGCCAGAAGTCAGCAGAAGGGAACCGTGACATAAAGGTGAGCAACCGCGCCCTTGACTTGACAGCCACCGACAAGCGGGCCATTGACCTGGTACGCGTCCTTGCCATGGACGCCGTGCAGAAGGCTGGGAACGGGCACCCGGGGACCGCGATGTCCCTCGCCCCCGCCGCCTACCTGCTGTTCCAGCGCCTGCTCAGGCACGACCCGGCCGACCCGGGCTGGCCAGGCAGGGACCGGTTCGTGCTCTCGTGTGGCCACTCCTCGCTGACGCTCTATATCCAGCTGTACCTGTCCGGCTACGCGCTCGGGCTCGACGACCTCAAGGAATTCCGCACCTGGGGGTCGATCACCCCCGGCCACCCCGAGCACGGGCTGACCCCCGGCGTGGAGACCACCACCGGCCCGCTCGGGCAGGGCCTCGGCAACGCCGTCGGCATGGCGATGGCCGCGCGCCGCGAGCGCGGCCTGCTCGACCCCGGCGCCGCCCCCGGCGAGTCGCCGTTCGACCACTTCGTCTACTCGTTCGTCTCCGACGGCGACATCGAAGAGGGGATGACCCACGAGGCCTCCGCGGTCGCCGCGGTGCAGGAACTCGGCAACCTGGTCGTCATCTACGACGACAACCACATCTCGATCGAGGACAACACGGTCATCGCCAAGTCCGAGGACGTCGGCGCCAGGTACGAGGCCTACGGCTGGCACGTGCAGCACGTGTCCTTCGTGACCGAGGACGGGTACCACGAGAACGTCCAGGCGCTTTACGACGCGATCGAGGCCGCGAAGGCCGTCACCGACAAGCCGTCGTTCATCGTGCTGCGCACGATCATCGGCTGGCCCGCGCCGAACAAGCAGAACACGGGCGCGGCCCACGGCTCCGCCCTCGGCGAGGCCGAGGTCGCGGCGACCAAGGAGATCCTCGGCTTCGACCCGGCCGTCGCGTTCCCCGTCGAGGAAGAGGCGCTGAACCGGGCGCGCGAGGTGGCTGCGCGGGGCAAGGCGCTGCACGCCGAGTGGGACGAGCGGTTCACGGCCTGGAAGAAGGAGAATCCCGAACGGGAGCGGCTCTTCGCCCGGCTGGCGAACCGCGAGCTCCCCGAGGGCTGGGAGGCGGCGCTGCCGACCTTCCCGGCCGACGCCAAGGGAATCGCCACCAGGAAGGCGTCCGGCAACGTGCTCACCGCGCTGGCCCCGGTGCTGCCCGAGCTGTGGGGCGGGTCGGCCGACCTGGCCGAGTCCAACCTGACCACGATGGAGGGCGAGCCGTCCTTCCTGCCGTTCAACCGGCAGTCCAAGATGTGGCCGGGCGACCCCTACGGCCGGACGCTGCACTTCGGCATCCGCGAGCACGGCATGGGCGCCATACTGAACGGCATCACGCTGTCGGGCCTGACGCGGCCCTACGGCGGCACGTTCCTGCAGTTCAGCGACTACATGCGGGGCGCGATCAGGCTGGCGGCGCTGATGGAGATCCCGTCCACCTTCGTGTACACGCACGACTCGATCGGCCTCGGCGAGGACGGCCCGACGCACCAGCCCGTCGAGCACCTGTGGTCGCTGCGGAATATCCCGCACCTGGACGTCGTGCGCCCGGCCGACGCGAATGAAACCGCGGCCGCGTGGAAGACAATCATGGAAAACACGGACCGGCCCGCGGCCATCTGCCTGACCCGGCAGAACGTGCCGACGTTCGATCGCGTCGTCTTCGCCCCGGCGGAGCTCACGGCCCGCGGCGCCTACGTGATGGCCGACGGCACCGACGTGATCCTGATCGGGACGGGGTCCGAGGTGCAGCTCGCCGTGGCGGCACGTGAGCTGCTCGCGGCAGAGAACATCTCGGCGCGGGTTGTCTCGATGCCGTCGGTGGAATGGTTCAAGCAGCAGGACGCTTCGTACCAAGAGGAGGTGCTCCCGGCGGCGATGCGGGCGCGGGTATCGGTCGAGGCGGGCATTACCCCACCGTGGAAGCAGTTCGTCGGCGACGCGGGCGAGTCGGTCGGCGTCGACCACTACGGCGCGTCAGCGGCGGCGGGCGTGCTCTACAAGGAGTTCGGCATCACGGCGGAGGCCGTCGCGGCCGCCGCCAAGGCGTCCATCGCCAAGGCGCGGGGTTAAGCGACCCGGCGCGGCTAAGCAGCGGCTGAATACAAAGCTAAAGACGGAAGGAACGCGGTCACCATGACTGACGTACTCGGGGAGCTCACCCAGGCCGGCGTGTCGGTCTGGCTGGATGACATCAGCCGGGAGCGGCTGCGCACCGGCAACCTGGAGTCCCTGGTCAGGGACTTCCACGTACGGGGCGTGACGTCCAACCCGACCATCTTCGCCAACGCGCTCGCCAAGGGCGACGCGTACGACGAGCAGATCAAGGACCTCGCGATCCGCGGCGTCAGCGTCGAGGAAGCCGCCCGGATGATCACCTCCTACGACATCCGGTGGGGCGCCGACGTGCTCCGCCCCGTCTACGACAGCTCGGCAGGCGTCGACGGGCGGGTCTCGCTGGAGGTCGACCCGCGGCTCGCCCGCAAGACCGACCCGACGATCGCCGAGGCCAAGCAGCTGTGGTGGCTGGTCGACCGGCCCAACATGTACATCAAGATCCCGGCGACCGCCGAGGGCCTCCCGGCGATCACCGCGACGCTCGCCGAGGGGATCTCCGTCAACGTGACGCTGATCTTCTCCCTCGAGCGGTACAGCGACGTCATCGACGCCTTCATGGCCGGGCTGGAGCAGGCCGCCGCGAACGGGCACGACATCACCACGATCGGGTCCGTGGCCTCGTTCTTCGTGTCCCGGGTCGACACCGAGGTCGACAAGCGCCTGACGAAGATCGGCACGCCGGAGGCGCAGGCGCTCAAGGGCAAGGCGGCGATCGCCAACGCGCGGCTCGCCTACGAGCTGTACGAGCAGAAGCTCGACACCGACCGCTGGCGCGCGCTGGTGGCCAAGGGCGCGAAGGTGCAGCGCCCGCTGTGGGCGTCGACCTCGACCAAGGACCCGGCCTACCCCGACACGATGTACGTCGTCGACCTGGTCACCGCCGACACCGTGAACACGATGCCGGAGGCGACGCTGCACGCGACCGCCGACCACGGGGTCTTGCGCGGCGACACGATTCACGGCACGTACGACGAGTCGCGGGCGCTGTTCGCCTCACTCGAAGCGCTCGGCATCAGCTACGACGACGTCGTCAAGGTCCTCGAGGACGAGGGCGTCTCGAAGTTCGAGGTCTCGTGGAACGAGATGCTCGCGACCATCAAGAACGAGCTCAGCCTCAACTCGTAACGCTCACAGTGCGGCTTGGAACTACAGGAGGTTCCGATCATGGACATGCCGACCGCCGGCGCGCGAGGTCCGGCGCCGGCTAACCCCGGGGTGATCGCGGCCGGCGTCGACCCGGTCAACCCGTTGCGCGACCCGCGAGACCGCAGGATCCCGCGGGTCGCGGGCCCGTGCGTCATGGTGATGTTCGGCGTCACCGGGGACCTGGCCCGCAAGAAGCTGATGCCGGCCCTGTACGACCTGGCCAACCGCGGCCTGCTCCCGCCGGGCTTCTCCCTCGTCGGCTTCGCCCGCCGGGACTGGGAGCACGAGGACTTCGCGCAGATCACTTACGAGTCGGTCAAGGAGTACGCCCGCACGCCGTTCCGCGAGACGGTGTGGCAGCAGATGCAGGAGGGCGTCCGGTTCGTGCCGGGCGAGTTCACCGACGACGACGCCTTCGACAAGCTGGCCGAGACCGTCCGCGAGCTCGACCGGGAGCGGGGCACCGGCGGCAACTACGCGTTCTACCTGTCCATACCGCCGAAGTTCTTCCCGACCGTGGTCGAGCAGCTCAAGCGGTCCGGGCTGTCCGACCCCGGCCCGGCGGACGCCCTCGGGCGCACGCCTTGGCGCCGGGTGGTGATCGAGAAGCCCTTCGGCCGGGACCTGGAGACCGCCAAGGAGCTCAACGACATCGTCGACGCCGTGTTCCCCGCGCACTCGGTGTTCCGCATCGACCACTACCTGGGCAAGGAGACCGTCCAGAACATCCTGGCGCTCCGTTTCGCCAACACCCTGTACGAGCCGATCTGGAACCGGTCCTACGTGGACCACGTGCAGATCACCATGTCGGAGGACATCGGGATCGGCGGCCGGGCCGGCTACTACGACGGAATCGGCGCCGCCCGCGACGTCATCCAGAACCACCTGCTGCAACTCCTTGCCCTGACCGCGATGGAGGAGCCGGTCTCGTTCGACGCCGACTCGCTGCGCCAGGAGAAGGAAAAGGTGCTCTCCGCCGTGCGGCTGCCCGTCGACCTCGCGCTCGGCTCGGCCCGCGGCCAGTACGCGGCCGGCTGGCAGGGCGGCCGTCAGGTGGCCGGCTACCTGGAGGAAGAGGGCATCCCGGCCGACTCAAGGACCGAGACCTACGCCGCCGTCCGCCTGTCGGTGGACACGAGGCGGTGGGCCGGGATCCCGTTCTACCTGCGCACCGGCAAGCGGCTTACCCGGCGGATGACGGAGATCGCGCTGATCTTCCAGCGCGCGCCGCACCTGCCGTTCGCCGCCACCGACACCAAGGAACTGGGCAAGAACGCCCTGGTGATCCGCGTCCAGCCGGACGAGGGCGTCACGGTCAGGTTCGGTTCCAAGGTGCCGGGGTCGGCGATGGAAGTCCGCGACGTGAACATGGACTTCGCCTACGGCGAGTCCTTCACCGAGTCCTCGCCCGAGGCCTACGAGCGGCTGATCCTCGACGTGCTGATCGGCGACCCGCCGCTCTTCCCCCGGCAGGAAGAGGTCGAGCTGTCCTGGCGCATCCTCGACCCGATCGAGCAGTTCTGGGCCGAGAACACCAAGCCCGAGCAGTACGCCTCGGGCGGGGCGGGGCCGGCCTCCGCGGACGTGCTGATGGCGCGCGACGGCCGCGCCTGGCGGAGATTGTAGGTTCTGGGCTTTCCGAGGGAAGAGAAACCACTCCAATGACGATCGACCTGACCGACACCACCACCGGCGCCATTGACCAGGCGCTGACCGAGGCGCGGCGGCGGCTCGGCGGCATGACGCTTGGCATGGTGCTCACGCTCATCATCGTGACCGACGAGGCGGCGCAGTACGACGCCATCCGGGCCGCCAACCAGGCGGCCAGGGAGCACCCGTGCCGCATCCTCGCCGTCATCACCCGCAAGCCGAAGTCGGAATCCCGGCTCGACGCGGAGATCCGGGTCGGCGAGTCCTCGCCGGGCGAGACGATCGTGCTGCGCATGTACGGCCCGCTCGGCCAGCACGCCGACTCGGTCGTCGCGCCGCTGCTCGTGCCCGACGTCCCGGTCGTGACCTGGTGGCCGGACGAGGCTCCCGAGATCCCGGCCAAGCACCCGCTTGGCGCGCTCGCGCAGCGCCGGGTCACCGACTCGGCGGCCGCCGAGTCGCCGCAGGAGGTCCTGGCGGCCCTGGCGGCGGGCTACCAGCCCGGCGACACCGACTTCGGCTGGACCCGGGCCACGCCGTGGCGCTCGCTGCTCGCCGCGACGCTCGACCAGCCGCACCCGCCGGTCACCGCGGCCGAGATCGCGGCCGAGCAGGGCAACCCGACCGCCGACCTGATCGCCGCCTGGCTGGCGCTGCGACTTGAGGTTCCGGTCTCCAGGACCGTTTCCGGCGGCCCGGGGATCACCGAGGCCGTGTTCATCACGCTGGACGGCGACATCAAGATCACCCGCTTCGACGGCCGCACCGCCACCCTGGCCTGGCCCGGCCGGAGCGACCGCAGGCTCGCGCTGCACCGCAGGGACACGGCCGAACTGCTCGCCGAGGAACTGCGCCGCCTCGACCCCGACGAGGTCTACGCGGAGACGCTGCGGAACAGCGAGGTGTCACCGCCCGCCGAACTGCCGGCCGCGGGCGACCCGACGGCCGACGAGCCGGCCGCGGGGGATCCGCTCGCGGGCGGGCCGTCCGCGGAGTACGAAGGCGAGTGAAAACGAGAGGACAGCCGTGAGCACTCCCGAGGTTTTCGTTTACGCCAGCGGCGACTTGCTCGCCAGCGCCGCCGCGGCGCGGACCGTGACGCGGCTCGCCGACGCGATCGCCGCGGACGGGCGCGCGCACCTGGTGGTCACCGGCGGCGGCATCGGCACGAAGGTGCTCGCCGCGATCGCCGCCTCCCCCGCGCGGGACGCGGTGGACTGGCGGCGGGTTGACTTCTGGTGGGGCGACGAGCGCTTCGAGGCCACCGGGGACCCGCAGCGCAACGACACCAGCGCCCGCGCCGACCTGCTGAACGCGCTCGACGTGGACCCGGCCCGGGTGCACGCCGTCCCGGGCCCCGACGGGCCGGACGGCGACGACCCGGACGCGGCCGCCGCCAGGTACGCGGCCGAACTGGCGGCGGCGGCGGGCCCGGCCGGGCCCGTCCCGGTCTTCGACGTGCTCATGCTCGGCATCGGCCCGGAGGGCCACGTCGCGTCGATCTTCCCCGGGGCCCCCGCCGCCTACGCCACCGGTACCGTCGTCGCCGTCAGGAACTCGCCCAAGCCGCCGCCCACCCGGATCTCCCTCACGTTCGGCGCCATCCAGGCCGCCCGCGAGGTCTGGATCCTGGCGTCGGGCGCGGAAAAGGCCGACGCGGTCGCCGAGGCCCTGTCGGGCGTCAGCCAGGACAAGCTCCCGGCCGCGGGCGCCCGTGGTCGCGACCGCACCCTGTTCCTGCTCGACCGGGAGGCGGCCGCCAAGCTCCCCGCGTCCTAACCCCTCCCCGACTCCTGGGCGCGGTAGATCCGGTTATTGGGTGTACTTCCGACCCGCATACGGGAGCTAATGACACCCAGTCTTTCCCGGTATCGGGATATGTCGGGATTTGCGGGGCGGGAGACGGGAACGCGGAGGCGAGTGCGGGAAGTCGCCGGGGAGTACCGCGGGCGCTACCGGCGGCGGATGGTGGCCATGATGGAGGCAAGCGCGAACACGGCGATGAGCAGGAACACCACTCCCGGGCCCACGCTGCCGTGCACCACCAGGAGCGTCCACACGGCGATGGGGATCAGGATGGCGACGGGGCTGCGCCGCGGTGGCCCGACGGCCGGCTGCGGCTCCTGGTCCTGCTCCGGCTCGGGCCGGGGCGGGAGCGGCGGCAGCGCCACGGGCTGCAGGTCCCGGTCGGGGATGTCCGTGCCGAGCAGCGGCTGCACCGGCAGGTCCGCGGTGAGCTCGCGCAGGTCGCCCCAGGTCTTGGCCGTGTAGGCGGCCGACGTCCGCTCGTCGAACTCGTCCAGGTTCAGGCGGCCGGCCGTGTACGCCTCCCGCAGCGTGCTGACCACGGCCTCCCGGTCGACGTCCGAGGCGCGAATGAGGTCATCGGTGGCCATGGGCAGTTCTTCCCCTCGGGAGGCAGGCCTTTTCCATGGTACAGCGTCGTTATTAATAAAATCTGGGCATGCCCCCGCCCCCCGTGACAGGGAGTCACTTCATCGTCTGCGGTGACAATCCGCTCGCCTACCGCATCGCCAGGGAGCTCACGAGGCGTTACGGCGAGGACGTCGTCGTGATCCTCGCCGACAAGCTCAGGAACCACGGGCCGCAGATCGCCGCGCTGCCCGGCGTCATCGTCCGCGAGCACGCCGAGCTGACCAGCGAGGCCTTCACCGACGCGGACGTCGCCGGCGCCCGGGCGATGGCCCTGGTCGGCCCCGACGACCTGGCCAACTTCCACGCGGCCCTGCGCGCCCAGGAGCTCAGCCCGGATCTGCGGCTCGTCGTCGCCGCGTACAACCGGCGGCTCGGCGATCACATCACCGGGTTCTTCCGCGACTGCACGGTCCTGTCCCGCAGCCAGCTCGCCGCGCCCGCGCTGGTGGCCGCCGCGCTCGGCGACATCGCGCCGAGCCACGTCCGGCTGGCCGGCCGCACCTTGTACGTGGCCAGGAGCGACGACGGGGCGGCCGGGCGGGTGCTCTGCGGTCTCGTGGTGCCCGACGACCCGGACGGCGCCACGCGGCTCGTCGCGCCGGAAGAGCTGGACGGCCGGGCCGACCTCGTGCTCGCCGTGGCCGACGGCACGCCGCGCGACCCGCTCGCGCGGCAGCACCACCCGCTGCGGGGCGTGACCCGGATGACCAGGCGGCTGCTGTGGAACAAGTTCGGCGTGATCTTCGCGGTGCTCATCGCGGCCGCCCTGGCCGGCTTCATCCTCCTGGTCACCGCGGGCCACGCGCCCGGCGACGTGCTCTACCTCGGGATCATGGACATGACCGGGTCCGCGCTCACCAGCACGGCGGACGCGACAACCGAGAAGGTCGCCCAGGTCCTGCTCACCGCCGACGGGATGGCGCTGCTCCCGCTGGTGACCGCGATCATCGTCAGCGCCCGGCTGACCGGGCGGGTGCGCGGCGAGCCAAGGGCGCGCGGCGGGCACGTGATCGTCTCCGGGGGCGGCGACGTCGGCACCCGGGTGGCCGGCGGGCTGCACGATCTCGGCTTCGACGTCGTCCTCATCGATCAGAACCCCGCGGCCCGCGGCGTCGCGTTCGCCCGCAGCCTCGGGCTGCCCGTGGTGCTCGGTGACGCGCCGAGCGAGCGGGTGCTGCGCCGGGCCGGCGTGGACAGCGCGATCGCGCTGATCTCGGCGACGAGCAACGACATCGTCAACCTGGAGACGGCGATGCAGGCCAGGGCGATGCGGGGCGAGGACCTGCGGATCGTGCTGCGCCTGTTTGACGACGACCTCGCCCGCCGGGTCAGCAACACCCTCGGCAACGTGGTCTCCCGCTCGGTCTCCTACCTGGCCGCGCCCGCGTTCGCGGTGGCGATGCTTGAGCACAAGGTGCTGCGCACGATCCCCGTCGGCAGGCACGTGCTCGTCATCGCGGACGTCCGGGTGGAACCGGGCTCGGACATCGCCGGCCGGCCGCTCGCGGACCTCGAGCGCGACGGGCTCTCCCGCGTCCTCGCGCTCGCCGAGCACGGCACGCCGCGGTTCGAGTGGTCGCCGCGGCGGGACCGCCGGCTGATCGCGGGCGACCGCGTCATCGTGCTGGCCACCAGGGCGGGATTGTCGACGTTCCTGGCCGGAAATCGCCCGCCGGTCGCCGCACCCTAACCATCGGCTTATTTATTTCGATAAATACCCACGAGCCGGACTGCGCGGATTGTTACCCTTTTACGAGGAATGTTTTGTGGTCAGGCCACAAGACCACACGAGCATCTTTGTGCGCTCCCACCTCAATTTTTTCGTGCGTGCGAGCCTATCGCGGCCGAGTTACCGCAGAGTTACGCTATGAGCGGAATGTATTCCACACCTGGCAACACCCGCCAGGGAGCTGGTCAAGCTCGGAGGCAATCTATGAGCGTCAGCGAAGACCGCGAAGAAGTCGCACCCGCAGTTCAGCCAGCGGCCACGGCCGCACCCGTCGCCGATCCCGGCCCCCTGGGCCTGGCGGCGTTCGCACTTACCACCTTCCTGCTGTCCGCCGTCAACGCACGCTGGACAGTCGGGAACTCGGCTGGCACCGCTTTCCTCGGCTACGCCCTCGCCTACGGCGGCGGCGCCCAGTTGCTCGCCGGCATGTGGGAGTTCAGGAACAGGAACGTATTCGGCGCGCTCGGGTTCTCCTCATGGGGGGCTTTCTGGATCGGCCTGTTCTTCTGGATCAAGAACGCGCCGGCCGCGTCCGGCCACGACCTCGGCTGGATCCTCCTCGCATTCGCCATCTTCAACTTCTACATGATGGTTTTCAGCACCCAGGTGAACCTGGCCGTGTTCGCCGTGTTCCTCACCCTGGAACTCACCCTGATCTTCCTGTTCATCGGCAACTTCCTCAGCAGCCCCGGCTGGACGCAGGTCGGCGGTTACGTCGGCATCGTCACCGCCTTCGTCGCCTGGTACACCTCAGCGGCAGGCCTGGCCGCCGGATTGAACGGGAGGCTCAGGATCCCCGTCGGCAAGCCGCTGATCTAGCCGAGAGATTACTCACGCCGGTGGAAGCGGCCGGGGCACCCGGCTGTGTCTCCGGGGGCTCACGTCCGGGTGGTGCGGGCCTGCCACGATCGCGCTCTTCACGATCGGGCCCGCCCCACCCCGACAGCCACGGAGGCACCGGGGGCGGCCCCCGGATGAAAACCACCGCCCGCACCAGTCCTCTCGTTCACGCCTGTACCGTTAGGCCAGTTAGCCGTTTTGGTTCAGATGTGACGGGAGGACTTGCTGTATGCAGGTGCACGGCGGGCCGCAACTTGACCTGTCTGCCCAGGTGGCCATGGTGAGAGCGAAGACCAGGCCGTGGAAGTCGATCATCGCGCTCGTGCTCGCGATCGGCGCCGCCGCCGCGTCCGGGTGGGCGCACAGCGGCTTTCACCACTTCTTTCAGACCACCGATGTGGTCCACCAGATCGTCGCCGCCGCGGGCGCCGCGGCGTTCTGCGTGTTCGCCAGCGTTGCCACCATCGGACTGTCCGGCAAGGCGCGGTCGGTGCTCGAACCGGTCATGGGGACCGGGCACGCCGCGGTCGTCCGGTACGCGCTCGTCCTCGTCGGCGCGGTCACGACGCTGCTCGTCACGCTCGTGCTCTTCGGCGTCCCCATCGGTCAACTGCTTCTCGGCGGGGCGCTGACCAGCGTCTTCGTCGGCATCGCGGCGCAGCAGGCGCTGTCCAACGTGTTCGCGGGCCTCGTGCTGCTGCTCGCCCACCCGTTCCGGGTCGGCGACGCGATCCGCATGCGGGCCGGCGCGCTGTCCGGTGAGATCGACGGCACGGTGACCGAGATCGGCATCACGTACGTTCGGCTTTCCACCACCAACGGCGTGATCTCCATCCCCAACTCACAGGTGCTCAACGCGGTTGTCGGCCCGCTCCCGGCGGGCGACTACCCGCCTCCCACCCCTCCGGCCGCCCCGCAGGTCTGGCCCGCTCCCCAGCCACCATCGCCCGATCGAGAGGCCGCTCAAGGGGCCGCTGCGGAAGCCGCTCCGGAGGCCGGCCGGGAGGCCGGCCCTGAGCCGGGTAGCCAGGACGGCTCCTCGGCCGGTCCCGTCGGGACGACCGACGGCTCGGGCGGCGCCCACCGCCCCGGCACGGGCGGCGAACAGTAACAACCAGCCCGGCCGGCCCGGGCCGGTCCGCACCGCCCTCGGAGCGAGTGCGGCCGAGGCGGGTCAGCCGCTTACGTTCTGGATCACGCTGTTCTTGCGCTTGATTTCTCCGCGACCCGCAGCAACAGGCCGGGGACGCGGAGGATCCTGACCGCGCGCGGCGGGGCGAAGCCCGCGTCGCGCAGCCAGCCGCCGAGCTCGGCCGGCGTGTGGACGCGGGCGCCGGAGCTGAGGTAGACGAACAGCGCGAGCAGGTCGGCCTGGGCGCTGGCGCGGCGGCCGGGCTCGGCGAAGACGTCGAGGACCGCGAGGACGCCGCCGGGCGCGAGGGCGTCGCCGATCCGGCGGAACAGCGCGGCCGCGTCCTCCGGCGCCAGGTGGTGCACCAGGTTGAAGCACAGCACCGCGTCGTAGCCGGAACCGAGGTCCGCCGTGGTCGCGTCGCCCTCACGGAACCGCACCCGGTCGGACAGGCCGGCGGCGGCGATGACCTCCCGGCCGATCGCGGCGCTGCCCGGCAGGTCGAGGACCGTCGCGATCAGCCCGGGGTGCCTGCGGCAGAGGCAGGCCGAGTACCAGCCGTGCCCGCCGCCGATGTCGAGCAGGGCGCGTGGACGGCCAGGCAGCGGCAGCTTGCGCGCGACCTCGGCGGCCGACAGCCGGGCCAGCTCGAGCTGGCCGCGGATGTAGCGGCGCCAGTACGCGTCGCCGGGCGGCGCCTCGTGCGAGCCCGACGACGTCCCGGTCCGCGTCGACCGCTCCAGGCCCTCCCACCAGGGCCAGTAGTCCGCCGTCGCGGCCACGTAGCCGGCCAGGGACAGCGGCGCGGAGGGGTCGAGCCAGCGGCGGGCGCCGCGGGACAGCCGGTAACGGCCGCGGCGCTCGGTGACGTGTCCCGCCGAGCGCAGGCAGTTGAGCAGCAGGCGCGTGGGCAGCGGGTCGAGTCCCAGGTCGGCGGCCACGTCGGCGGCGGTGGCGGCCCGCTGGGCAAGGCGCGCGGTGATGCCGGTGCGGACGGCCGCGACCACGACGCCCGAGGTCGCCATGCCGCCCCAGGCCTCCGCGGCGGGGGTCGGTACGAGCCCGGCCCGCAGCGCCAGCCACTCGGCCGGGTTGGCACTTTTTAGCGCAAGCCTCACACTTAAAGATAGTTGATCTATATCGGACGGGGGGCCTATGGTCCGCGTGCGCGCATTGCTCATCGCCAGTCACCCAGGCCCCAGCCTGGCCATCACTGCCATGGCGACGGTGCTGGCGGCGGAGGCGGCACCAAGCGGATTCGGCCCGGTCCTCGTCGCGCCGGCCATGCTCGCCGGGCAGTTCTCCGTGGGCTGGTCCAACGACGCCTGCGACGCGGCGCGTGACGTGGCCGCCGGGCGCACCGACAAGCCCGTGGTCCGCGGCGAGATCACCGTGCGCGCCCTGTGGGTGGCCGCCGTCGCCTCCCTGGCGGCCGCGCTGGCCATGGCGGCGGCGATCAGCCTGCTCACGATGGGGCTACTCGCGCTGCTGGTCGGGGCCGCCTGGGCCTACAACATGGGCCTGAAGTCCACGCCCTGGTCCGGGGCCATGTACCTGCTCGGGTTCGGCCCGCTGCCCGCCTACGCGGCCTCGACGCTGCCTGGGCAGCCGGCGCCGCGCTTCTGGGTGTGCGTCGCGGCGGCGCTCGTGGGCCTCGGCGGGCACTTCGTGAACGTGCTGCCCGACCTGGACGGCGATCTTCGCTCCGGGGTGCGCGGCCTGCCGCAGCTCGTCGCGGCGCGCTGGGGTCCCGCCGCGGCCCGTACGGCCGCGCTCGCGCTGCTGCTTTCCGCTTCGGTGCTGCTGGTCGTCGAGGCGAGCCCGGCGCGCCGCTGGATCGCCGTCGCCGGCCTGTGCGTCTCCTGCGCGCTCGCGGTGGCCGGCGCCGTCGGACGCGGTCGGACGCCGTTCCGTGCCGCGATCGCCATCGCGGGCGCGGATGTCGCGGTGTTCGTCTTCGGTGCCGACGCGCTCACCTCGGCGGCGCACCTGTCTGGCGCGCTGCGTTGACGTCGCGGATCTTGGCGGTCCGCTCGGCGTTCCCCGCCCACCGGTACCCGCAGGACGAGCTCGCCCGGGCGTACGCCGCCATCGCCCAGGGCCTGCGGCCTTCACAGCGGGTCCTGCTTGACCGGCTGTACGCCAACGCGGAGGTCGCCACCAGGCACACCGCCCTGCCGGTCGACGAGTACGCGGCGCTCGCCGAGCTGGCCGACACGGGCGGCGCGGCCCTCGCCAACGACCGCTACGTCGAGGAGGCGACCGCCCTCGGCGAGCGGGCGCTGCGGTCCGCGCTGGCGAGCGCCGAGCTCGAGCCCGGCGCGGTTGACCTGCTCATCGTCACGTCGGTGACGGGCGTGGCGGTGCCGTCGCTTGACGCGCTGCTGATCCCCCGCCTTGGGCTGCGGCCGGACGTCAAGCGGCTGCCGGTGTTCGGGCTCGGTTGCGTGGCGGGCGCGGCGGGGCTGGCGCGGCTGCACGACTACCTGCTCGCCTGGCCGGGGCACGTCGCGGCGCTGCTCTCCGTCGAGCTGTGCACGCTGACCGTGCCGCGGGCGAAGGTGACCACCGCGGACCTCGTTGCGAGCGCGCTCTTCGGCGACGGCGCGGCGGCGGTCGTGGCTAGCGGCGAGCAGGCGGCGGCGCGGCGCCGCCTCCCCCGGGTCATCGCCACCAGGAGCGAGGTCTACCCCGACAGCACGGACGCGCTGGGGTGGCGACTCGGGGCGGACGGGTTCCGTATCGTCCTGACGGCCGAGCTGGCCGAGGTGGTCGAGCGCCGGCTGAACGGCAGCGTCACCGCCTTCCTCGGCGAGCACGGCCTGACCCTCGACGACATCGGGAGCTGGATCTGCCATCCCGGCGGACCGAAGGTGCTCGACGCCGCCCAGCGCGCGCTCAAGCTGCCGGACAGCGCCATGGCGGCCAGCCGCCGGTCACTGTCCGAGGCGGGCAACATGTCGTCGGTCTCCGTGCTGCACATCCTCGAGCTGACGGCAGAAACCTGCGAGCCCGCACCCGGGTCGTACGGGCTGATGATCGGGCTCGGGCCCGGCGTGAGCGCCGAACTCCTGCTGCTGAGGTGGTGAGACGGTGATCGTTTTCTGGACGCTGCTCGCCGTCATCGCCTGCGAGCGGGTCGCCGAGCTCGCGGTGTCGGCGCGGCACGCGAACGCGCTGCTGCGCCGCGGCGGCGTCGAGTACGGCCTCGGCCACTTCCCGGTGATGATCGTCCTGCACGCCGGCCTAATCGTCGGCTGCGTGCTCGAGCCATTGCTCGGGCACCGGGCGTTCATCCCCGCGCTCGGCCTTCCCATGCTGGCCGTGACGGTGCTGGCGAACGCGCTGCGCTGGTGGTGCATCGCCACCCTGGGCGAGCGCTGGACGGCGCGGGTGATCGTGCTGCCGGGCGCGCCGCTCGTGCGGGCCGGCCCGTACCGCTGGTTCGCCCACCCGAACTACGTCGCGGTCATCATCGAGGGCGCCGCGCTACCGCTGACCGGGTCGGCGTGGATCACGGCGTGCGCGTTCACGGTGCTCAACGGCGTGCTGCTGACCGTGCGGATCCGGTGCGAGGCCCACGCGCTCGCGGCCGCCGTGCCGGTGCCATGATCGACGTGCTCGTCATCGGTGGTGGCCCGGTTGGCCTGGCCACGGCGATCCACTGCACGCTGGCGGGCCTGTCGGTCACGGTCGCCGAGCCGCGCGCGGCCCCGGTCGACAAGGCGTGCGGCGAGGGCGTCATGCCCGCCGCCGTGCGGCGGCTCGCGGCGCTTGGCGTCAGGCCGGACGGCCACCCGCTGCGCGGCATCCGCTACCTCGACGCGGCGCACCGGGCCGACGCGCCCTTCCGGCACGGTGACGGCCTCGGCGTCCGCCGCACCGTGCTGCACGGCGCCCTCGCCGCCCGCGCCGCCGCGCTCGGCATCCCGGTCATCCCGGTTCGGGTGACCGCCTTCGAGCGGCACGCGGACCACGTGACCGCCGCGGGCGTCGAAGCGCGCTACCTGGTCGCGGCCGACGGGCTGCACTCAACGATCCGGCGCGTGCTTGAGCGGTCAGCGCCCGCCCGGTCGGCCCCGCGGCACCCGCGTGCTTCCGCGCCACGTTACGGGCTGCGCCGTCACTACCTGGTGGCCCCGTGGACGGACCTCGTCGAGGTGCACTGGACGCCAGGGGCCGAGGCGTACGTCACCCCGGTTTCCCGTGACGTCGTCGGCATCGGGCTGCTGTTCGCCGGCCCGCGCGCGGGTGAGCCGCATCGCGGTGACCTCGCTTGCGACGGGCACGGCGCCGCGGCCGACGGCGCGGCGGCCGACGGCGCGGCGGCCGACGGCGCGGCGGCCGACGGCATGCGGGCCGACGGCGTGCGGGCCGGTGCGGGCGGCCACTTCGCGGCGCGGCTGTCGGCCTTCCCTGCGCTCCGCGACCGCCTCGGCGAGGCGGCGCCGGCCAGCGAGGTCCGCGGCGCCGGGCCGCTGCGCCAGGACGTCCGCCGCCGCGCCTACGACCGCGTGCTCCTCGTCGGCGACGCCTCGGGCTAC
>Ga0335075_10006901_pt1 | contig 17516 bp, 11 predicted proteins | sample Lox_Sample_24_FD_206723 | JGI IMG/M metagenome (GOLD analysis project Ga0335075, IMG submission 206723) | Soil microbial communities from Loxahatchee National Wildlife Refuge, Florida, United States - Lox_Sample_2.4 | ecosystem: Environmental > Terrestrial > Soil > Wetlands | place: USA...
TTTGTGTTGTTGAGGACGCCCGCGATGGAGGCGCCGCCGGCTGCGACGGCGTAAAGGCGCGCCGCTCCGTGGAGGCCGCGCTTTCGTTGGCGACTCGGGTTCTCGTCGTTGGTCTGCGTCCGGCGATCTGCAGATGCCGGATCGACCTCAGTTCGCTCCGCGCTTCCACGCCGAGCGGGTTACCGGGGTAGAGGCGCAGGAAATTCAGATAGATGGTTTTGGCCTGCTGCAGATCGCCGAAGTCGCGCTGGTAGATTTCGCCCTCGGTGAGCAGGGCGCTGTAGCGAAAACGGCTTGAGGGATACTCGCGGCGGAGAAACTCATACTGCCCGATGGCGTCGCGAAGAGGCTTCGCGTCCTGAAAGACGCGGCCTTCTTCCGCCAGCAGATCGGCGACGGCCGCGATGGAGGCATCAGCCTTCGGAGAGGCCGGATCGCCGTGGTAGATCGCGCGATAGGCGTCGAGCACATGTTCGTACTGGAGGCGGGTGCGCTGCGACTCGGGACGGCCTTCCAGCGCCTCGCGGAGCCGTTCGGCGTGGGCGAAGGCGGTGGCTCGGGCTGATCCGGATTGCGGCTTTGCGGCCAGGGCCGCGGGCGTGGCCAGCGCGAGCGCTACGGCGAGCAGCGGAAGCGCACGGGCGCGCCAGTTCGATCCCGGAATCAGCATCGGAGATGGGCCTGCGCACTGCATAGGGTTACCGAGCAAGGAAGCCGGGCACCATGTCCAGAGATTCCCTGGGTCGGATTGCTGTTGCTCCCCTCCGGGCCGCCGCGGAAAACTGCCTTGATTATAAGTTGGGAAACAGCGCCGATTGCGACCTCCATACTCACGCGAACCCGAATCATCACACCCGGTTGCGAGGATTTGCGCACAAGCGGCGCCCCGCCCTTATCCGGAACGCGCCAGAAGCAGGGTTCATGCCCCGGGTTTGGCGCACTTTCACATCACCTCTGTACCCTGTAACCTGAACTCTGTAACCTCTCATGGTCCGCCATTACCTCGTCAAAGGGCGCGTGCAGGGCGTCGGATTTCGGTGGTTCGTCCATCGCGAAGCCGCTGCTCTCGAGCTTCGCGGCTGGGTGCGCAACACTGAAGACGGCCATGTGGAAGTGGTGGCCGCGGGCGATGCGGAAACGCTCGCCGAACTGGCCGCCGCGCTTCGCCGAGGATCGCGCGGCAGCCGCGTCGATTCGGTCATCGAGCACGACCTCGACGATAAGGAAAGCGAATCCCTGGGGACGTTTCAGATTGAAGGAGCCTGGTAGTTTATGACACCCTGCACGACTGACTGCGAGCCGCTGAAGGCACTCGTCCGCACCGTTCCCGATTTTCCCAAACCCGGCATCCTCTTTTACGACATCACCACGCTGCTGAAGGACCCGAAGGGCCTGGCGACGCTCATCGACGCGCTTGCGCAGTATTACATCGATAAAGAGATCGACCTCGTGCTGGGCATCGAGGCGCGCGGATTCATCTTCGGCCCGGCGCTCGCCTATCGTCTGAACGCCGGTTTTGTGCCGGTGCGCAAGCCGAAGAAGCTGCCGGGGCCGACGGCCCGCGTGACCTACGATCTGGAATACGGATCCGACACGCTCGAGATTCACGTCGACGCGATCGAGCCGGGCCAGCGCGTGGTTCTGGTCGACGATCTGCTCGCGACCGGCGGCACGATGGAAGCCACCATCAAGCTGGTGCAGCAACTCGGCGGGACCATTGCGGGGCTGGGCTTCGCGGTGGAGCTTGATTTCCTGAAGGGGCGCGATCGGTTCAAGGAGTACGACGTCTTCTCGCTGCTGCATTACGACGAGTAGAGGCGCGGCGGCTGAAATCGCGGCGCCCACCCATGGCGCCGCCGATGCGCGGCGGCGGGGGCGACGCACTCCGGCTTCGACACGCTCAACGCCGCACACTCCACGCTCACCCTTCCGTCTATACTTCCCCTTTGCAATTCCGGAGGCCTTATGCGTCGGCGTGAATTTGTAAAGTTGATGGCGGCGGCGGCCGCATCCACCGCAGTCCCTGCCCTGGCAAAGACGAAATCCGAAGCGGCGGCCGCTGCGCCGGCGGAAAGCGCGCTGCCCGAAGCCGCCCCGGCCGCTGTTCAAGCCGCCGATATCGCTCCGGGATTCGGTCAATACACCCAGAGCTATGCGCAGTTCTGCGCGACGCCGGCATCGGAGCGCGTGTTTTATGCGCTGGTCGACGGCAAAATTGTCGCGGAAAAACTCGACGAAGCCTCATGGAAGCCGACCGGGTGGGGCGATCCTCCGGCGTTGCCCATTCCCGGCGGCTCGTGGGACGGCGTGCCGCTGGTTTCGCCGATTCCGAATCTGGCAGGTGATGGGCCCTACCAGCCCACGTGGGAATCGATGCTGCAGTACGAAGCGCCGGAGTGGTATCGCGATGCGAAGTTCGGGATGTGGGCGCATTGGGGACCGCAGTGCGTCCCGGAAGACGGCGACTGGTACGGCCGGCAGATGTACATCGAGGGTCACCGCCAGTACAAATACCATCTCGAGCACTACGGCCAGCAGTCACGCTTCGGCTTCAAAGACCTTTGTGCGCAGTGGACCCTGCTGAACTGGCAGCCCGACGAGCTGATCGCACGCTACAAAAAGGCGGGAGCGAAATTCTTCATCTCGCTCGCCAACCATCACGATGCGATGGACGCATGGGACTCGAAGCACAATCCCTGGAACTCGATGAACATCGGGCCGCATCGCGACGTGGTCGGCACGTGGGCCAGGGCCGCGCGCGATCAGGGGCTGCGCTTCGGCGTCACCGTGCATCAGGCGCGCAACTGGTGGTGGTTCCAGACCGCGCACGGAGCGGATCAATCCGGCCCGGCCCTGGGGAACCCTTACGACGGCTGGATGACTGTTGACCAGGGGAAGAACGCATGGTGGCAGGGGCTCGATCCGCAGCGGCTCTATGGCGTCAAGCATCCGTTCAACGCGCTGCCCGATCCCTCGTTCGTGAAGAATTTCTACGACCGCACGCGCGACCTCGTCGAGCAGCACGATCCCGACCTGCTTTACTTCGACAACCCGCTGTTCCCCATGGGCTGGGGCGGCATGAACGCCGGCGCCTTCTACTACAACCACAATCTGAAGACGCACGGCGGCAGGATGGAAGGCGTGATCACCATTAAGGAAGTGCCGGACAAATGGGCGAAGTGCGCCGTGGTCGACTACGAGCGCGCGCTCACCAACAAGATCATGCCGTATGCCTGGCAGTCGGAAACGTGCATCGGCGACTGGCACTACGATCGCGCGCTTTTCGAGAAGCCCGGCGAATACGGCGGCTATCTGCAGCCGCGCGACGTCATTCACTGGATGATCGACACGGTGAGCAAGAACGGAACGTTCATCCTGAATATTCCCGGCCGGCCCGATGGCACGATCGACGCGAAGGAGATCGCGGTGGTGGACCGCATCACCGACTGGATGACGGTGAACGGCGAAGCCATCTACGAAACCAGGCCGTGGACGGTCTACGGGGAGGGCCCGGACACGGTCGATTCGGGCAGCTTCAAGGGCGACAGCGTCAAGGTGCTCACCGAGAAAGACATTCGCTTTACGCGCAGTAAAGACGGCAAGACCGTCTATGCTCTGATCCTCGGATGGCCTGCCGCCGAAGTCTCGATTCAATCCCTCGGGCTGTCGAACGCCACGCAGCCGGGCAAGATATCCCATGTCGAACTGATCGGAACCGGGGAGAAACTCCGCTGGCGCCAGAGCGCGGATGCTCTGCGCGTTACGCTGCCGGCGCAATACAAGCCCATCGTCGACTTCGCCGCGGCGCTGAAGGTTTCGCTGGCGTAATTGGCCGGCGGCTGATGCTCTGATCGGAATGGAGTCACCTGGGAATCGTGGATCCCAGTGCCGATTTCGATGCGCTGGTCCGCGAATCGAACATTCCTGAGAAGCCCGCCGAGAGGGGCAAGCCAGGCCCCTCGTACCATTGCGGGCTGGTGCACAGCCCCTGTGATTGCAGAGAGATAAGCCTTGCCATGGGGCGAATGCGCCCGCCTCCGCTGACGGTAATCCATGTCCGGGATCGAACAAAACGAAAGTTTCAGGTTTCGCTTGACAGTGTTTAGAAACACGCAGTACTGTTTAACGCGAGCAACAGAACACATGCTGCCTGTGTGCTCTTCGACAGTAAGAGTTGAGCGAGGCTTTGTTTCGGGAGGCAAGGATGTCTGGAATCTGGAGCAAAACAGATTGGATTTTTAGAGGAAGAAGGCTGGGCTTTGGCCGCCTGGCGGCGGTTGCGATTGCGATGGGATTGCTGACGGCCTGCAGCGCGGTGGCGCAGACCGCCAGCTCCTTCGACACAGGTACCATCACCGGAACCGTCACCGATCCTTCCGGCGCGGTCATCCCGCAGGCGAACGTCACCATCTCCAATACCGGCACGGGCAGCGTGACCCATGTCAAAACCAACGCTGACGGAATCTTCTCCGCGCCAGGCCTGCCCTTCGGCACCTATGTCGTGGAGGTATCGGCGAGCCAGTTCGCCAAAACCACGACCAAGCCCTTCGCGCTGAATGTGGGCGCGACCGTGCGCGTCGACCTCAAGCTAGCCGTCGCCGCGGCCACTGAGAATGTCACGGTCACGGGAACGTCCGTCACCGTCGATACGAACAGCGCGACCGCGGGCACGACCATGAATGAAGAGCAGATTCGCAATCTGCCGACGAATGGCCGCGACGTGATGGACTTCCTCGAAATCGCTCCCGGCTCCATCAACTCCACCGGATACTTCCAGGGCAGCGTGAACGGCCAGGAGAACTTCCTGACCGGACTGAACGTCACGCTGGATGGACAGAATTCTTCGCGCCCCGATGTGAACGGCTTCGACGAGACAGAGGGGAACGAGGCCAATCGCATCACGCGCGCCAGCATCGACAGCATCCAGGAAATCGATTTTGCCAACAGCGGCTACAGCGCGGAAGTGGGCGATTCGCTGGGCCCGCAAATGAACATCGTCACCAAGGGCGGAACGAACAGCTTCCATGGCGAGATTTTCGATTTCTTCCGCAACGACGCGCTGGACGCGAACGATTATTTCGCCAACACGCTGACCAATCCGAAAGTGCCGCTGCGGCTGAACCAGTTCGGCGGCAACTTTGGCGGCCCGTTCCTGAAGAACAAGCTCTTCTTCTTCGCCAACTACGAAGGCATCCGCCAGCGCACCACGCAGATCAACGCGCTGTATGAAATCCCAAGCGCGTACGTTCGCTCGCAGTTCAATGCCGCCATGCAGCCCGTGCTGGCGCAAATGGCGCCGCTGCCCTCAGGGTGTACCGCGATTCCTGCGCCGGCTTCCTGCGCCGTTCCGGGCACAACAGACACCAATACCGCGGCCGGTGCCGATCTTGTCTTTGACCCCGCGGCTTTTACCACCACGCTGCGCGAAGACAGCGGGGCGATTCGCGTGGACTATAACGCCAGCGACCGTGACCGATTCTTCGTGCGGTACAACGTCGACAACGGCCTGACGAATCAGGAGATCGGTCTCAATCAGGGGCAGACCACGCCGCTCGACGAAGTCAATCAGTCGATCATGGTCGATGAGACGCACACGTTCTCACCGACCCTGGTGAACGAACTGAGCGTCGCATACCATCACTTTTATTCGAATACGAATACCGACACACCCACGCCGTTAACGGTGTTCTCAGGGTTCTTTGTCAACCTTGGATCGCTTCCGGGGCCGATGAGCTTCAACCAGGTCAACCCGCAGGCGAAGTTCGAAATCTTCGACAACGCGACGAAAACCGTCAGAAGCCAGAACCTTCGCTTCGGCACACACATCCAGTTCAACCGCATCAATACGTGGCTGCGGCCGCTGCAGAACTTTGCCTTCGGCAGCTTCTCCGATCTCGAGAACGACCGGCCCTTTGTGCTGCAGAAGATCGGCTACCCCAACTTCGTCGGCGTTCGCAATTCCAACTGGGATTTGTATGCCGAGGATGACTGGCGCGCGACTTCAAGACTCACGCTGAACCTTGGCCTGCGCACGGGGATCAACACGGCCTGGGCCTTCCGGGATAACATCGCGCCCAACTTCGACTTCGCCACGCAGTCGTTTCTGCCGGCCAACCAGACGGCCTATCAGGGTCCGACCTACGATGTGGCGCCTCGTCTGGGGCTGAACTACGATCCCTTCGGACGCGGGAAGACTGTCATTCACGCCTACTATGGATTGTTCTTCAACCCGATGCACTTCGGGACGAACCTCGCGAGCAATAATCCCGCCTACGAGAGCTACTCGGTCAACGCCTTCCAGGTGGCGCTCGCCTATCCGATGAACAACCCGACTCTGCCCGCGGGTACGCAGAACGTTTACATCATTCCGCGCAGCATGCACGACCCGTATTCGCCGAACTGGCTGTTCGGCATCCAGCAGCAACTGCCTGCCAACTTCATCCTGACGGTCAATTACACCGGCAACCAGGATCATCGGCAGGATTCGGGCATCGATTTTGCAGCCGAAAACCTGAATGCGCCGAACTACCTCACCCAGACGTATCCCATGTCGGGATTTGCCAATGAGTACTACGAACCGGACGTGCTCCAGTCCAGCTACAACGCTCTGCAGGTGCAGTTGAAACACAATGTCGGCAGGCTCAACCTGGAGGCGAATTACACCTGGTCGCACGAGATCGACGACATGGTGAACGTCTTCAACAGCTTCTCCGATCCGTACAATCCGCGCGACGACATGGGCAATGGCGACTGGGACGTTCGCCACAACGCCACCGGCAGCGTGGTGTACAGCTTCACCGACCTGAGAGGGCACAGCGCGCTGATGCGCGAGGTTCTCGGCGGCTGGCAGACTTCCACTATCGTGCAAACGCGCACCGGCGATGCCATCAACGTGACGGACTCCGGCGGCGGCATCTTTGGCCTGTCGACGCGTCCGAATTACACCGGCCAGCCCGTGAAGCTCTCAAACTTCTCCTGGCCGTATCACACGTACAACATCAATGCCTATGCGGTCCCGGCGAACTTTAACGGCAATCCCGGCGATCCGTCGACCCTCGGCAACGTGGGGCGCAACAGCCTGCGGGGGCCAGGGTTCTTCCAGTGGGATTTCACCGGCATGAAGAATTTCCCGCTCACCGAGAAATCGCAGCTGCAGTTCCGCGGTGATCTGTTCAACATTCTGAATCACCCCAACTTCGGCAACCCTGGTGTCGGCGTCTGCAATTCGTTTTCAGTCTTCGGCTGCGTTCCCAATCCGACTTTCGGTGAAGTCGGGGCGACCATCGCCGACCAGGACGCAAGCCAGGTGGGCACCGGCACGGCTCGCCAGATTCAGCTCGCTCTGAAGGTCATCTTCTAGGCGCGGCGCAACCAGCAACGATAACCATACGGCGGGCGGAGCAAAGCCTCTGCTCGCCGATGCAGCCCTTCTCCTGCTCGAAACCCACGCGGCATCGCAATCGCACCGCACGAGGCGCCCATGCACATCAGGGGATCGATCGCAGTTTTCTCATCTCTGCTCGCCCTATTCCTTCCAGCCGCCTGCGGCGGCGGGGGATCGGGAATTCCGCCGGTGACGCCGCCCACGCTGACGGGCTCAAGCGGATACTTCCCGTACCAACAGGGCTGGCTCGGCGCCGATGGTGCGTATTCCATCCCCATCGCAACGAATCAGAGCCTCTGGATCTTCGCCGATACCTTCGTGGGCCCGTCGACCGCGACCAGCCGCACGCAGGCCAACGGATTTATTCACAACTCCACTGCCATCTCGACCTGCTCCAGCGGCAAGTGCAGCTTTCAGTACTATTGGCCGGGGATGGGGACTGCGAATCAGAGCGCGGTCTTCATAGCGCCGGGCACCGACTGGTTCTGGCCCCTCGACGGCTTTACCTATAATGGCACGCTTTATCTGGCGCTGATGCAGATGCACGCGCAGGGCAGCGGCGCGTTCGGCTTCGCGTACAGCGGAGCACAATTGGCCAGCATCAGCAACTACACCGCGCCGCCCGCGCAGTGGAAGATCGCCTATCAGCAGCTGAATACCGGGGGCAGTGCGGTGCCCGGCATTTCCATCGTGGCGAATCAGGGGCCGAACGGCAATCCCGACCCATCGAACCCGCAGGGCGCGAACTACGCTTACTTCTTCACCGGCGTGGGATCCACGCCCTATCTCGCGCTGCTGCGCATTCCGCTCACAGACCTGAACACTCTGGCTCGCCCCAGCAACACCGACTGGCAATACCTGAACACCAGCGGAACCTGGGCATCCTGGTCCGACACCGCGACGACGCTGCCGGCAGACAATGCTCCCGTCATCAATCCTGGGGCGACGGAGATGACCGTTCGCTGGCACAGCTCCACGAACCAGTGGATCGCTGTGTATCCTTCGGGTCTGAAGGATTATGCGTACTATGCTCTCTCCTCGTCGCTGACCGGCGGATGGGGCTCGAAGGAGACTCTGTATACCTATCCCGAGATGCAACCCAGCAATGCGAACTACACGCCCAACGTCTTCTGCTATGCCGCCAAGGAACACGTGGAATTCGAGAGCGCAGGTCAGCTCTTTTTTACCTACGCGTGCAATTCCACCGTCGAGAGCGACGTAACGAATAACATGAATCTCTATCACCCGGTTGTGGTCACGCAGTCGCTGCCGAGCCAGTAGGAGTGGAATAGAAATGATGCTGCGCCTTCGCGCGATTGCCCTGTCCGCGGCGTGCCTGCTGCTCTTTGCCGGGTCCCGCGCCCTGGCTGCTGAGAATGACAGCGCCTGCACGCCGGAATTCCCCCTGGAGCACGGCCGGACGTACGGGTGGCTCGGCGCCGATGCCGCTTATTCCATTCCGCTGGCAGACGGCCGCGACGTGTGGATCTTCGGCGACACTCTCTACGGCCGCCACCGAGTCGTGAACGGAACGACACCGCAGATGGTGCGCAACAGCATTGGCATCTCCACCTGCCGTCATGGCCGCTGGCATCTGAAGTACGCGATCCGCAAAGACGCGCAAGGTCATCCCGTTTCGTTTTTCGAGCCGCAGCACCCCAACACCTGGTACTGGGCGCTCGATGGATTTGTCGCTGGCCGCGACCTGTGGGTGACGCTGCTTTGCGTGCGCGCGACTCCAGCGAAAAACGCGGCGATGGCTTTTGAGACGTGCGGTACCGATCTGGCCCGCATCTCCGCTCCGGGTACCAATCCCCAGAACTGGAAGATTGACTATTTCCCGCTCGTGCCCGATGGAGCGCACGCGTATCCTTCGGCAACGGCTGTCGTCGACGGCCAGGATGCCTACATCTTCGCGCTGTACGAAAATGGCAGCCGGCCGCTGCTGGCTACGCGGATTCCGCTGGACGGGCTCAGCGATCCACAAAAGAATCTTCAATACCTGGCGAGCGGCGGCCAGTGGCAACCCGGCTTCGATCCCGCCGCGGCGCGGGAAGTGATGCACAAAGGATCGCCGGAACTTTCCATCCGCTACCATCCCGAGCTGAAGCAATGGCTCGCCGTCCTGTTCGATCCGGAGGCGTTCTCAGCGAAGATCCTGCTGCGCAGCGCGCCCGCGCTCACCGGCCCGTGGAGCGACGGGCAAGTCATCTACACGGTGCCCGACATGCAGCCCAGCACGCCAGGCTACGACAAAAACACCTTTTGCTACGCTGCCAAGGAGCATCCTGAATTCGAGCGCGGCGACCTGGTGTTCACCTATGTGTGCAACACGTTCGACGTCCCGAAGCTGGCGACGAACCTCGGCATCTACTTTCCGCGTGTCGTGCGCATGCCCATGCCGTCGCAATAACGCTCCGGCAGAGTGAGGAATCGTGATGGTCGGCGGCATTCGCAACCCGGTCCTGTCAGAAGAGATTCCAGGGCATCCCGGCGTTCGCCTGCTGACGCTCCACTCGCCCGCACTCCGTCGCCGCGGCGACGTGACGCTGTACCTGCCGGCCGCCGCAGGCGATCGCCCGCTGCCGCTGCTCATCCTGCTGCACGGCGTCTACGGCAGCCACTGGAACTGGTGGGCACTGGGGAACCTGCCGGGCATCGCTCGCGAGATGCTTGCTGCGGGCGAGATCGTTCCCTTCGCCGTGGCGATGCCTTCGGATGGGCTATGGAGCGATGGCAGCGGCTATGTCACGCACAAAGGCTTCGACGCGGAATCGTGGATTGTCGATGACGTTCCCGCGTGCGTGCGCGAACTCTTCCCGCAAGTCGAGACGCAGAAGGTCTTCCTCGCGGGCCTGTCGATGGGCGGCTTCGGCGCGCTGCGCATTGGCGCGAAGCACGCATCCCGCGTGGCCGGCATTTCCGCGCACTCAGCCGTAACCCGTCTCGCTGACCTCCGAGGATTCGTGCAGGACTCGATCGCCGAAGATCTTGCCGAGGAGCGCAGCGACGCAAGAATCCTCTACTGGATGCGCCAAAACCGCTTGCGGCTTCCGCCGATTCGCTTCGACTGCGGCACGGAAGACTCGCTTCTCGCCGGCAATCGAGAGCTGCATGCATCTCTGCTGCGGGCTCGCATCCCGCATGAGTATGCGGAGCATCCCGGCGGCCACGACTGGGCCTATTGGCAGCAGCACGTGCGCACGACGCTGCGTTTTGTTTCGCAGATCGCCAGCGGAGCCGCGGCGCGCTAGGTCATTTTCGCCACGCCGCTGTGGCTTGCGGCATGCTCCGCACCCTGGTAGTGAAGGTTCTCAAGCCGTGCAGCAGCGTCGAACTCCGCCAGCTTCGGCGTCGCCCGCAGCCCGTTGTAGAGCGTCGGCTCCACGCCGAAGATCGAATCGATCACCAGATCGGTGAATGCGCCGGCCGATATGCAGCACCAGTCCTCGATATAGGGCGCGTCTTCCGACGCCTTGTGCGCCCCGCCATAGAGCGGCGGCACCACGTCTTCGGTAAAGTGCCCCTGGCCGATCGGTCCCTGCCGCCCCGCCTTGGCCACTTCCGTCAGCCACGGAACAATTTGTGCCGGTGACTCGCACTTATACAGGCCCTTCGCACTCATCGGCGGCCACGCCGCATACGCGCCCAGACAACTGTGGTCGGGGCGAATGTTCCACGTCGCATCGGGATCGCCGGCCGAGAGCGCGCGCATCCATTTCTTCGACGCGAGCTGCTCGCGGAAAAACTGCGCCATTTCCTGCTTTTGTTTGGCCGACAGATCTTCGCCCATGTTGTCGAGAACAGCGAGAAAGTCATAGCAGTGCCGGACTTCGTTGAAGCTGCCGTCGGGCTGACCGCAACGCCACCATCCCGTGCCATCGACGTAGAGCAGCCGATTGATCCGCGCCGCCAAATCGTTCGCATCGGCGCGCAGCGCCGCGGCCTGCGGGCTCTGTCCGCGATGATCCAGCAATTCCGCGACAAAGCGCATGCTCGATACATTGCCGGCGTTCATGCCGGCCACTTCGTGCAGGTACGTGCTGACGACTTCCAGCAGATTCGAGATTTCGCCGTAATCCGCCAGACCCGTGCTGGTTTTCACCAGCTTCTTCCAGTATGTCGCGTGATCGTGCAGATGCTCGATCACCGTGCGCTCGCCGACGGTTTTGTCGAGCCAGGCGAAATCTCCCGTCACCCGCAGATAATTCCGCGCGCAGCGAACGATGGCCATGTCGTTCACGCCGTACCAGGGGCCGATGGCGTCGCCGGTGATGTAGTCCGTCGCGAGGTGCTGATGCATATCGCGCTGAAACCAGATCTCCACCAGCCCACGCAGCGGCTGCGGATCGAGCAGCGCGAGGCTCAGGCTGGTCAGCGCCGTGTCCCACGGAAAGCTCAGCGTCGGCAGCACATGCCCGCTGAGCGTGAGCAGCGTGGGCCCGTAGGCGGAATCCGGCGAGCGCCGCCGCGCTGTCAGCAGGCCTTTGAATCCGTTGTGGTACAGGTCCCAGAGCGTTTCGTTGCCGGTCTTCAGCTGCGGCAGATGTCCCGAAAAGTCACTGTTGCCCGGCGTAAACGCCGAGCGCACCAATCGGTCGAACGCGTCTTCGTTCTCGCAGTCAAGCGCGGCGAAGTTCGCCTGCAGTCGGTCGTGCAGCGCCTCCGCGTCGGCCGCATGGCCCGCGATCGCGGCTACAAAGTGGAACTCCCGCTTCTCTCCAGGCCGCATGCGCAGCGTAGAGCGCAGCAGATTGCCGCCGCGCACCTCCTGCGCCGGCGGATGTATCCCCTGCGCGCAGGCCGCCGGCGAGTGCTGCGCCGCAAACGTAAGCCGCCCCTGCGCGGCATTCCACGTCGCGCGGTTGTCTCCCTCGCCTGGGAGTTCGTTGAACCAGGTGGTCCCCTTGTGGATGACCCCCGCGCGCAGGCTGAACTCGAGGGTGACTTCGCGGCTTGTCGCGGCTGTGTTGCGCACTTCGATCTGTTGCACCACCGCGCGCACTTCCTGCGGCAGGAACATCGCCGTCCGGATGTGCAGCTCGTCGACCGTTTGTTCGCGCACCACCCGATGCGGAAACCACTGGTACGTGACGGCCTGCGCCGGATCGTCGGAGATCGACGCGAGCTTCTCGTTCACGAACAGCTCGCAGGTCGTCAGGTAGCCCGGGCTCCACGGAATGCTGGGAACGCCGCAGCAGGCGTAGGGCGGAAAGGCGATGGCGCTGATCGCGGAGACCGACTTCACCGTCTGCGCGTAGCCCCAGTCGTTCATCGCGATGGGCAGGTTGAACAGCTCCATGAATCCGTGCGTCATGCGCACGCTGGCCAGATCGTTCAGGCTGGGGACCGCGGGGCGCGGCGTGGGCGCGAGGGCGCGCAAAGGCGCAGCGCCGGCGGCGAGCGCGGCCGCTCCGGCTGAAGATTTCAGGAAATTGCGGCGATTCATGGAAATCGCTCCCACACCAGGAAATGGTTGATTCGCCACAAATCATACATCAGAAAGTTGCGAATTGCCGCAAATCGGTCAAAGTGGGCTACGCAGGAGCCCTGCCCGGCGATTGCCGTCGCCTCCCCGTGATCGCGCGATCAGACGCGCAGAACTTCGATGCCCAGCTTTTGATAGGGAGCGATCATTTCATCGGTGGCGCCGGTATCCGTGATGAGGGTGCGCAGCACACCGGTCTCGCAGATGCGCCAGTTCGCCACCACGTTCAGCTTGGTGTGGTCGACGACGGCGATGTGGCGGCGCGCATGGCGCACCATGGTGGCGTTCAACTCCGCCTCGTCGGAGTTGAAACAACTCACGCCCCATTCCGGATCGATGCCATCCGCGCCGACGAACATGGTGTGGATGAGCATGTTCTCGAGGCTGCGAATCGCCGTCGGCCCCACCAGCGAAAACCACTCGCCGTGCAGATGCCCGCCGGTCACGAAGACATTCACGTCCTTGCGCTTCGATAGCTCCATCGCGATATTCGCCGTGTTCGTCACGACGGTGATTTTGCTGTTCAGGGGCAGACCGCGAATGATCTCCGCCGTCGTCGTGCCCGGCGTGATGGCAATGGTCTCGCCTGGAGTGATCAGCGCCGCGGCGGCGCGTCCAATGCGCCGTTTCTCGTTGGCCTGCCGCTCCACCTGCGCCTGGAAGGAGCGATCCTTTTTGAACGGCTCGTAGAACAGCGGCTCGATCGAAACCGCACCGCCATGCGTGCGCCGCAGCATGCCCTGCTGTTCCAGCAGGTCGAGATCGCGACGGATGGTCACCACGGAAACGCTGAGCCGCTCAGCCAGATCGTCAACCACGACGGAGCCGGTCTCCTGCAGCGAGCTCAGAATGGAGTTGATCCGCTGCTGCTGCTTTTCGCGGCTCTGCGCGACTTCCGCAATTCTGCTCGTCGGGAGATCTTTCTTTCTTTTCACGTGCTTGACCATAAGGCAGCCTTTCCGCTGGACCGTTCCATCGCGCTGCCCCGCATTGCCCGTTCGAAATCAGCGGGGCATCCTGAAGCCTCGAAATCGAACGAGATGTTTATATCGGAAACTCGGCATGTTCGAAAGTCATGGAAAAAATCTCGAATCACAAGTTTCGGCCCGAGTCTTTCGAGCCGGGGAATTTGGTTTCGAGCCAGTGCGGACGAAGAGCGAGCCACATCCGGTGATCCGTGGGTGCTGTGCGTGAGTTGCTAATAAGGGAAAAACGAACAAAAAATACGATTGTTATGCTTGAAAACGATCATTCCGTCTGCTACCATTCCGTCCTGTCATGGAAAATACTTCTGTCCGGCCCGGCTCTTCGGCCGTCAATCCTCCGATCGTTTCTCTCGACTGGCCGCATGGCCTGATGGCCGGCGAGGCGGTGAAGGAGACTTGCAAGACTCTGGGCGAGCTGGCGAAAATCTTCCACGACGGCGCCGCGTACGCTCGCCTCGATCCCACCCGCGAAATCTACCGCGTCCGCTCGTGGACGCCGGTGAGCCCCGGCACGGAAGGCGGTCTGTTCTGGGGGGTGACCGTGCTCCAGCCCGGCAAAGTCGGCGACGAATACTTCATGACCCACGGCCACTTCCACGCCAACGCGACGCGCGCTGAGTATTACGCCACCGTGTCGGGCACCGGCATGCTGATCCGCATGGATGCCCAACGCAGCACGTGGGGCGAGGCCATGGCGCCGGGAAGCCTGCACTACATCCGCGGAGAGCACGCGCATCGCGTCGCCAACACCGGCAATGTGCCGCTGGTGTTCTGGGCCTGCTGGGGAAGCGATGCCGGCTACGACTACGGAACCATTGCCGAGCGCGGCTTCGGCGCTCGCCTGATGGAACGCGATGGGCAACCGGTCTTCGTCTCCGGAGAGTGATCTGGTGACCACGGCGCGCTTCGATCCCGGTTTCGATATCCGTCTCGAATCTGACAGCCTCGGCTTCCGTTACGGCGCCGGCGTCTTCGGCCCTGCGCCGGAGCTGCGCAGCCTCGATGCCATCCGCAAAAGCCTGCGCGATCCCGAGTGCAGCGGGCCCGATCCCGTGTACGGCATCGCGATGGATGTGGGCAAGAACCGCGACCGGCCCGAACTCGAGCGCCGCTACCTGCTCTTCGGCGCCGTGGTCTATGCCAGCGGCCGCCTTGGCGATGAGCCCGTGCGCAGCCAGGGACACGTGCACGCCATCGCGCCGCACTGCGGCTGGTCGACGCCCGAGCTATTCGAAATCTGGGAAGGCCGCGCCATCATCTATGCGCAACAATCCGCCGGTGACCGTCCCGGCCGATGCATCGCGGTCGAAGCTGGACCTGGCGATCATGTCGTCGCGCCGCCCGGTTGGGCGCATGCGGTGATCAACGCCGGCGAATCAGAGCGCATGGTCTTTGGAGCGCTCTGCGAACGTCAGTATGGATTCGTCTACGACGAAGTTCGCGCCCACGGCGGCCTCGCCTGGTTTCCGGTGTGGCAAGACGGGCGCATTGCGTGGCAGGCCAATCCGCGCTACGAAACTTCGCAACTGATCGTGCGCGGCGCGCGCCACTATCCGGAGCTCGGCGTTCAACCGGGTGTGCCCATCTACCGTCAGTTCGAAGCCGATCCCGATCGCCTGCAATGGGTATCGGAGCCTGCCCGCGTCGCCTCGTTGTGGAACTCCCTGGAGCCCTGAAGACCGCATGAAGCCCATCGATCGCCGCACGTTTCTCACTGGCAGCGCTGCCGCTGCTCTCGTCTCCGGTCTCGAATTGCCAACGGTTGCAGCGCAGGCAGCAAAGGCAGCGGCGCCGACCGGCGAACGCGCGGGTTCTTTCAATACAGAAGTCGATTTTCGCTACGCTCCCACGGATTATCAGTCGACGATTTGCTTCCCCGACGATCCGGCGAAGACGCTCGTCGGCAAGTGGGGCGAGCTTCTGTATGATTTTCCGCACGATCAGTTCGCCGCCATCCATCAGTTCGGCACGATCGTCGAATTCACGCTCTCCGGCATGGGGCGCGATGCGTGGGTGGAGCAAACGATGGAAGCCCCTGACGTTCCGATCGTCCACACGCGCCTCGAGCGGCCCACGGCGACGATCGAGCTGATTGCCTTCTGCACGCGCCGGGAGAGCGAAGGCCGCGTCGACAACGTGCTGATGGAGATCCGCGCCCGCGATCGCGACGTGACGGCGACGCCGCTCATTCGTATCCGTTCCTGCGACAAATTCCAGTGGAAGCCGACGCCTTCCGGCATCACCAGCGTGCTGCGCGGAGCAGAAACTTCGCTCTGGATGGTCGCGATTCCTCAGGACAATCGAGCTACCGATGTCTCGTGGCTGCTGGAGGAGGGCGGCTATCGCCTCACGCTCGAGCACGGCACCGCGAGCCCAACGCGCCCGCTACGCTTTCTCTTCCGCTTTCCGCAAGCGGGAAGCACCGGCAGCCTCGACACATCTGCCACGCCCGACGAATTGCTCTCCGAAGTGCGCGCCTGGTGGAAGCAGTGGCAGGCGTTCAGCGCCCCGGTTGCGTGGACCGTGCCTGGCACGCAGGGCGATTTCCTGACCGCCTGCGCGCGCAACATTCAGCAGGCAAGGGAAGTGAAGAACGGCCGCCTCGTCTTCGAGGTTGGCCCCACGGTTTATCGCGGGCTTTGGATCGTCGATGGGAATTTTATCCTCGAAGCGGCGCGCTATCTGGGCTTCGACGACGCAGCCGATCAGGGGCTGCTCTCCGAGTGGAACCAGCAGGTACCGACGGGCCAGATCATCGCCTCCGGCGGCAAGGAGCACTGGAAGGATACGGCCATCGCCATGTTCACGCTGGTGCGCGCGTGCGAGCTGAAGCAGGATTGGTCGCTGCTCCATCAGCTCGCGCCCAACGTCGGCCACGCTATCGACTTCCTCATTCAGCTGCGGGACGACGCCCGCAAAGGCGACTCGCCCAACGGCCGATACGGCCTGCTCGCGCCAGGCTTTCCCGACGGCGGCATCGGCGGCGTCTGCTACGACTTCACCAACACGCTGTGGACGCTGGCTGGCCTGCGTGCCGTCGCCCGCGCTAACCAGAAGCTGCAGATCGCAGACCTGGCTCGCGCCGACAGCTTCTACCGCGAGCTGCGCTCCGCCTTCGACGTGGCTGCGCGCGCAGAAATGGTTCAGGATCGGCGCGGGTTCACGTATCTGCCCATGCTCATGCGCGACGATCCGCAGATGCACGCCGACCCGTGGAATCGTCCGCGCCCGCAGAGCGCGCAGTGGGCGCTTTCGCACACCATCTTTCCCGGCGACGTGTTCGCGAAAGACGATCCCGTCGTCCGCGGGCACATCGCGCTGATGCAGGCCTGCACGCAGGAGGATATCCCCGCCGAGACTGGGTGGCTGCATCACGAGGGCGTGTGGAACTACAACGCGGCGTTCGTCGCGGAAGTCTACCTCTGGGCGGGCATGCACGACTGGGCGCATCGCACCTTCACCGGCTATCTGAATCACGCCTCGCCCCTGCACGCATGGCGCGAAGAGCAGCCTCTGCAGAACGCGCTCGTCGGCGACCTGTGGGGCGACATGCCGCACAACTGGGCGAGCGCCGAATGCATTCGCTATCTGCGCCATCGGCTCGTGCTCGAAGACGGCGAGACGCTACGCGTGCTCGAAGGCGTGCAGCCGGCGGATC
>Ga0335075_10006902_pt1 | contig 17515 bp, 13 predicted proteins | sample Lox_Sample_24_FD_206723 | JGI IMG/M metagenome (GOLD analysis project Ga0335075, IMG submission 206723) | Soil microbial communities from Loxahatchee National Wildlife Refuge, Florida, United States - Lox_Sample_2.4 | ecosystem: Environmental > Terrestrial > Soil > Wetlands | place: USA...
AAAGTTCGCGCCGCCTTCGATCACGTAAGCGAAGGGCGAATCCGTTGGGAACCGATGCCCGAGGTATACGATGACATCCGCATCGCCGACCGCGCGTACGAGTTCCGCGCGGGCCGCGAGCGGTTCCGCGAAGGGCTCCTCCAGGCGTTTCCGCGTGAGGGACGCGCGCTCGATCGCTACCTCGCCGCGATCGCGGAGGTCGACGCCGCAAGCTTTCCGTTCTTCACCGAAAAAGGTGTGCCGCCGGTCGTCTCGCAGATCGCAGGCTCATTCATGCGGGCGCCGTTCATGCGGTATGCGAAACGCACGACCGCCGACGTCTTGGCAGACTTCACCTCGAACGCGGAGCTTGCCGCCGTCCTCACGGCACAGTGGGGCGACTACGGTCTACCGCCGGGGCGCAGCAGTTTCGGCGTACACGCGATTACGGCGATGCACTATCTGGCGGGGGGAGCCTTTCCCGTCGGTGGGGGTGCGCAGATCGCGGCGTCGATCGTACCGGTCATCGAGGGCGCGGGCGGCGCCGTCGCCGTAGGAGCCGAGGTGGAGCAGATCGTGCTCGACCGCGCCGGGCGCGCTGTCGGCGTGCGCGTGAATGACGGCCGTGAATTTCGCAGTTCCTGTATCATCAGCGACGCCGGCGCGGCCAATACGTTCGAACGCCTCTTACCGTCCGATCTGCGGCGGCCGCGCGGCCACGCGGAGGATCTGCGCGCGATCGGCCCCTCGTTTGGATACGTCAACCTCTACGTCGGGCTCGACGCGAGCGCCGCCGCACTCGGCATACGTGGAAGTAACCTCTGGGTGCACCCGACGAACGATCACGACGCCAACTGCGCACGCTTCATGGCTGATCCGTCGGCGCCGTTTCCGATGCTCTTCATCTCGTTCCCGTCGGCGAAGGATCCCGAATTCGAGCGCCGTCATCCGGGTCACGCGACGATCGATATCCTCACGTTCGTCCCGTACGAGTGGTTCGCGCCATGGGAAGCGACGCGCTGGGGACACCGCGGCTCCGACTATGGTGCCTTCAAGGAGCAGTTCGCGCGGCGGCTTCGCGAAGAACTCGAGCGCCACGTGCCGGCCGTGCGCGGACATATCGTCCACGCCGAACTCTCGACCCCGCTGAGCACGCGGCACTTTGCGAACTACCAGTCGGGCGAGGCATATGGATTGCGCGCGACGCCGGAGCGTTTTGCATTCCGGGGCCTGCGCGCGCAGACGTTCGTCCCGCAGCTTTATCTCACGGGCCATGACGTCGTGATGGTGGGTGTCGTCGGGGCGCTCTTCGGCGGCGTGGTCGCCGCCTCGGCGGTCCTCAACCGGAACCTCGTGAGCGTCGTCACCAAGCCCTTCGACCGGCGGGTTTCACCGAAAGCTCGCCGGCCCATGACGGAAGCAAAACTCGCGTCTCGAAGCTAGGTATGGCTGCCGAGGAACGCCTGAGGAAGGGGCGGTAGATGATGCACATGCGGGGCATTCTCGTTGCCGTCTCCGTTTCGTTGGCCCTCGCCGGCTGCGGTGCAAATGCGTCTACGGCCGCGTCACCGGCGTCGCAGACCCTCGCGGTAACCGTCGAACGTGCGCGCATCCCGCAGCCACAGGCGGTCTTCAGTGGTCCGGGCTCCGTCGTCGCCGCGCACACGTATCAGCTCGCCTTCGAGATTCCCGGACGTGTGGCGAGCGTGAACGCCGATGTAGGCGATCGTGTTGCCGCCGGCAGCACGCTTGCGTCGCTCGTGGATGACGATTATCGTGCACAGCTTTCGGCCGCGCAAGCTAGTGCTGCGCAAGCGCACGCGCAGGCGCGCAAAGCGCTCTCCGGTGCGCGCCCGCAGGAGAAGGCGAGCGCGCATGATGCCGTGCGAAGTGCACAAGCACAACTGGATCAGGCGCAGGCCGCGCTCACGCTTGCGCGTGCGAACGCCCTGCGTTCGCAGCATCTCTTCGTCGAAGGCGCGATCTCGGCGCAAGCCAACGATTCGGCGACCGCGGCGCAGCAGTCGGCGCAAGCCGGCGTCGATGCGGCGCGCGCGGCGCTCGTCTCGGCGCGAAATCAGGCCTCGCTGGTCGACACGGGCGCCCGTTCGGAAGATCGGGCCGCCGCGCTCGCGCAAGCCGCCGGTGCAGATGCCGCCAGCGATCTTGCAGCGATTACCTTGCGCAAGACCGTTTTGGTCGCCCCCGCCGGCGCATTCGTGCTGCGGCGCACGATCGACGTCGGCGATGAAGTGGCGCCCGGTGTGGTCGCCTTCACGCTCACGAGCGCCGGTGCCCCCGACGTGATCGTCTCCGTCCCCGAAGCAAATTCGGAAGAGATCACTGCCGGTATGCCGGCCGTCGTGACGGCCGGCGATCGGCTGTACGATGCGCGCGTGACGCGCATCGATCCGGAGGCAGACCCCGTGACGCGAACGGTACAAGTTCGCCTGCATGCAGCGGCGCTCTCGCTGCGCCCCGGCGCCGTCGTCATCGCGGCGATCGGGACGCAGCGGCCGCAGGGAACGAGCATTCCGCTACCTGCGATCCTCACGGCGGCCGACGGCGGGACGTCCGTCGCCATCGCCGACCCGCATGCGCACACGGCGCGTCACGTGCCGGTCCACCTCTTGAGTCTGCAGGGCGATCGCGCGATCGTCAGCGGTTTGCGGCCGGGGGAGCTCGTGATCACGGCGGGACAATATTCCGTGCACCCGGGGCAGCACATCAACATCGTCTCAACGGTGAACTAGCGTGAACATCCCGCGTTTCGCCGTCAACAACAAGAGCCTGGTGCTCGCGGTGCTCATGCTCGCGCTGCTTTGGTCGATGGCGACGGCCGTCACGATGCAGCGCCGCGAGGACCCCGCCGTTACGCAGCGCCGGGCCGAGGTCGTCACGTTCTGGCCCGGAGCCTCGACCGAAGACGTCGAGCAACTCATCACCAAGAAGATCGCCGACGAGATTCGAGGAGTCGCGCACGTGCAAGACGTCGAGGGCGTCTCACGCCCCGGCATCTCCGTGATCGACGTCTACCTCGACGATCAGATTTCGCAAGCTGACCCGGTATTGCGTGACATCCGCGATCATGTCGACGACGTCAAGCCGCAGTTGCCGAGTGCAGTCACCGGGCCGGTGTTCATCGATGACATCTGGAAGACATATCCGATCGTCTTGGGCGTCTTCGTCCCCGGCTATACGCCGCGGCAGCTTCGCGATTTCGCGACGGCGTTCAAAGACGATCTGAGCACGCTTCCCGACGTCGGTTCCGTCAAGCTCAGCGGCGATCGCGAGCAGACCGTCGACGTCGACCTCGACCTGCGCAAGCTAAGCGGGTATGGCGTTACTGCCGGCGAGATCGTCGACGCGCTCGGCGCGCACAACGCCATCGTCCCCAATGGGAGCGCCGTGCTCGGAGGGCGCATCGCGCAAATCGATCCGGCCGATGCGCTCCACGATTCGGCCGATGTGGCGGGCGTTACCGTCGGCGCACCGGGCGGCCGCGTGGTGCACGTTGCCGACGTCGCGACGGTCAGCACCGGCTACCCCGATCCGCCGACCGAGCTCGTGCACGTCGACGGGGAGCCGGGTATCGCCCTGGCGATCCAAGCGAAAGAGACCTCGTCACTTACCGCCCTTGCGCCCGAGGTGCGCGGCCTCATTGCGCAGTTGCGCGGGCAGTGGCCCACGAGCGCCACGGTGGAATTCCTCGCCGATCAGCCGGCCTCGGTCAACGCCCGCGTCAATGATTTCTGGTTCAATCTCATTTTGGCCGTGGTGCTCGTGACGGGCCTCGTGGCGCTTTTCATGGGCCTGCGCAATGGTCTGCTGGTCGGTGCGACCGTCGCAATCTCCATCATCCTCACGCTGGGCGTCCTTCCGCTCTTCTCGGTCGACATCAACCAGATCTCGCTCCTTGCGCTCATCGTGAGCCTCGGTGTCATCGTCGATGCCGGCATCGTCGCCATCGACAACATCGAGCTCTACCTGCGTGGTGGTCTCGATCGCAAGACGGCTGCGTGGCGCGGGGTGCACGACCTCTGGTTCCCGCTGCTGACCTCGACGCTCGTAGCGATCTTTTCGTTTTTTCCCTTCCGGTTTTTGGACGGATCGGTCGGGGACTTTGTACGCGCGCTGGGGGTGGTCACGGTGATCGCCCTGGTGATGTCGCTCGTCGTTGCGTACTTCGTCACCCCGATCATCGGCGAATGGTTCGCGCTTGCGGCAAACGTGCGCAGTGAAAACCGCTTGGCGCGTTCACTCCGCTCGGCCTTCGATGCGCTGCTCGTGCGCTTGCAGCGTGCCTACGTTCCACTGGCGGTGGCTTCGCTGCGGCGGCCGATCCTCACGGTCGCGGTCGCTGGGGCCGGGATCATCCTGGCTGTTGCCTGGATACCGGAGCTTGGTTTGCAATTCTTCCCCGCGGCCGATCGCAATCAGTTCTTTATCGACGTCAACGCGCCCGAAGGCACCGATATTCGCACGACCGAGCAGATCGTCTCGCGCATTGAGGCGCTGCTCGCGCGCAAGCCGGAGATTACGACCTACGGCGCCTTCATCGGCCAGGGCGCTCCACGGTTCTTTTATAACGTCTTCCCCGAGCAACCGCGACCGAGTTATGCGCAGATCCTCGTCGACACGGTCGACGTCCCGAGCGCAAATCGCCTGGTCGACGAGTTGCCCGCGGAGATCGGCGCGACCGTCGTCGGTGCGCGCATCGATGTCAAACGGCTGGAGCAGGGTCCGCCGCTGGGCTCGCCCATTCAGATTCGGCTGTCCGGCGACGATCCGCGCACACTCGCCGATCTCTCGGGCAAACTTCAAGATGTGCTCAACGGAATTCCGGGAGCACTCGCGGTGCGCGACTCGCTCGGCGTGCCGACGACCAAACTCACTGCCCAGGTCGATGAAGCGCGTGCCACGCTGGCCGGCGTCAACGATCTTGCAATCCAACAGCTGATCTCCCTTGCGTACGGCGGGGTGACGGCAACCCAGATCCGTGAAGCAGATCGTCAGACGCCGGTCGTCGTTCGGCTCTCCGGCGACCTGCGCGACGATCTCGATGCCGTGCAAGCGATCACCGTCCGCAATGCGTCCGGATCGGATGTCCCACTCGGGGAACTCGTCACGATCGTGCCGACTACACAGACGAGCATCTCCACCTTGCGCGACGGCCTGCCGACGGTGACGGTTTTCTCCGACGTCCGTGGCCGTCTGGCTTCGGCGGTGCTCGCCGATTTCAGAACGCGGATACGCTCGCTGACGATACCCCCGGGCGTGCAGCTCACCTACGCCGGCGAGAATGCCGAGATCGTGAAATCGTTCCGCAATCTGGGCATTGCGTTTGTCGTCGGCTTACTGATCAATCAGGCCATCCTCCTATGGGAGTTTCGTCTGTTGCGCCTCTCGCTGGTCGTCTTGGCGGCCGTCCCGCTCGGAATCGTGGGTGCCGTCTTTGGTCTGGCGATCACCGGGAACCACTTCGGGTTCGTCGCAGCGCTGGGCATATCGAGCCTCGGCGGCATCGTCACCAACCACGCGATCGTGCTCTTCGAATATGCCAAACGTGAACTCGAACACGGCATGCCGATGGAACAGGCGCTCATCAATGCCGGAACCAAACGCTTGCGGCCGGTCTTGCTCACGGTGGTTGCCTCCATTGCGGGTTTGTTGCCGCTAGCGTTCTCAAGCCAGACGCTGTGGCATCCCTTTTGCTGGGCCGTCATCTTCGGTCTGAGCGGGTCGATGATCATGACGCTGATTGCTATTCCGGCCCTCTACCGGCTGGTCTCCGGGAAGGATCAGCACCCGCCTGCCGAGCGCGGCGCTGCGGTGAGCGGCGCCGGCGTCACCCGGACACTCGGCCTGCAAGAAGTGCAGGTGCGATGAAGTCTCGTGCCCTCGTCGTCGGCATTGCGCTGTTTTGTCAAACGGCGATGCCGGCAGCGGCGACCCAGCCGCCGCCTCTGACGCTCTCGCTCGCGCAAGCGCTCGCACTCTCCGAACGCAATAACCTCGACTATCAAGTCGCCGTGCAGGACGTGCAGGTGGCACAAGCGCGCGTCGTGCAAGCCGGCTCCGCGCTCCTTCCAAAGATCGATCTGAACTACGCGTACGAGCATACGCAGTCGGCGCAGACGCTGGCGTTTGCACTTCCCAACGGAGCCGGCGGGACGGTCGTTCAAACCATCCCGCTCTCGGCTACCGATACGAATGCGGCGAGTGCCATCTTGCAGTACGTCTTGTACGACGGTGGTGCCGACGATGCGCGCGTCGGCGTCGCCGCCGCCGGATACAGCGCCGCCCAAAGCGAACTGAGCGCTGTCCGCGATACGGTGCAGCGTGACGTGACGTCGGCCTACTTCCAGCTAGTCGAGGCGCAGCAGGCTGCTACCATCGCCGACCAATCGGTTGCGGTCGCCACGCAAGACGTGACGACCGCCGAACAATTGTTTGCCGCCGGGACGGCGGCGAAAGCCGACGTGCTGCGCCAGCGTCTCAGCCTCGCGCAAGCGCAGAGCCGTCAGATCGCGGCGCACAACGACGTCGCGCTCGCCAATGCGAGCCTCGCCAACCTGCTCAACGTCGATCTGTCGAGTACGATCGATCCGACCGAACCGTTGGAGGCCGCGCCGGTCGAGGTGAACCTCCAAGAGGCGCTGCGGACCGCACAAACCGACCGCCCTGAATTGCGCGCGGCGGCGAGTGCTACGGAGATCGCCAAACGAACCGTCGCGCTCGCCGAGGCCGGGAACTTTCCCGTGATCGCAATCGACGTCGAAGAGTCCAGCGTCAAGCCGAGTCTCTTCGGGGTTCCGCAACCGCAGCTGTCGGCGACGCTTTCGGCCACCTGGCACCTCTTCGATGGAGGCCTCACGCGGGAAGATCGACGAAGCCGAGGCGCAGCTCACCAAAGCCGGCCTGAACCTCGAGCAACTGCGCAATGCCGTCGATCTGGAAGTCCGGCAAGCGTATTTCAACTACGTCGCCGCACGTGCCCAGGTCGAGACGGCGCGGGCCGCCGTCGCATTCTCGGGCGAGAACTTACGCCTGAGCCGCCTGCGCTATCAAAACGGTGCCGGAACCTCGCTGGAACTCGCCGACGCGCTCCTCTCGGACACGCAGGCGCATACCGACCTCGTCGGCGCGCTCGCTGCGGTGCGCACCACCTATGCAGCCTTCCAACGCGCCGTGGGCGAGAACGCGGGAGATCAAGCCGGGGTATAGGTGGGCACACCGCCGGCTCGGGCGATCGCCGAGGCGATCATCTCCTCTTGCGTCGCGGGGTTCTGCCAACGCTGCCGTGCCTGAGGCCCAAGTGCGTGCAGCGGGTCGAAGTAGAGGAAGTGCGTCTGCGGTTTGACGCTCGGTGCGGAGTAGACCGCGATTCCGTTTTCGCGGTCGTAGTAATCGAAGCTGTGCACGTCGCGCTTGCCGCCGCCGCCCGGGGCGTCGCAGATGAAGAGGGGTGTGTTGAAACCCGCCGTCGAGCCGCGAACGGACTTTTCGATCTCGAGCGCGCGCCCGATCGGGGTACGCAGATCTTCGACTCCGCGCACCATGTCGTGCATGTAGACGTAGTACGGGTGCACGTTGACGTAGCCAAGGCGCTTGACCAAAAGCTGCATCGTCTGCTCGTCGTCGTTGACGCCGGCGATCAAGACCGACTGGTTGCGCACGACGATACCGCGCTCGAAGAGCACCTGCATCGCGCGCTGCGTGATCCACGTGATCTCGTGCGGGGAGTTGAAGTGCGTGTGCAAGACCACGTCCTTGCCGAGCCTGCGCCCGCGCTCGACGACCGCGGTGAGGGCGTCGACCCAGGCGCGATCGGTCAGCAGCTTCATCGGCAAGACTGCGGGCCCTTTGCTCGCGAAGCGCATGCGCCGCACGTGCGGGATGGCGAGCAACGCATCGCCGATGAGGCGTACGCTTTTGGCCGGCAACTGATAGGCGTCGCCGCCGGAGATCACGATATCTTCGAGTTCGGGACGAGAGGCGATGTAGTCGAACGCTGCCTGCCACTCCTTGGGCGTTCGCGCGAGCGGCACTTTGTCGACCGTCTCCGTGTCGAGCCCGATAGCGTACGAGCGCGTGCAGAAGCGGCAGTAGACCGGGCACATCGTCAGCGGCAAGAAGAGCGCCTTATCCACGTAGCGATGCGTGAGCCCGGGTACGGGCGAGTCTTCGAGCTCATGCAGTGAGTCGAGCGTGAGGCGCGGATGGTCGGCGAGCAGCTTCGAGGCGAGCGGGATGAATTGAATGCGAACCGGGTCGCTGTAGGGCCGCTGCCAGTCGATACAGGCGATCGCGTACGGAGAGACGCGCACCGACATCGGTGCGCGGCGGAAACCTTCGCGCGCGTCGGCGATGAACGACGCGTCGGCGAGATCTTTGATCGTGTCGAGCAATTCGTCGACGGTCTTGACGGAGTGCCGCGCCTGCCAGAGATGATCGAGGAACGTCGCCTCGTCGATCTCACGATACGCCGGAATACTGCGCCAGAACTCGCCTTGGCGCAGATTGCGATGTGCGAGCGCAGACGAATCGACCGGCGGCTTCCGGTGACGTGGCAGCCCCTGGGGTGTCGGAACCGGCTGGCTCTCGGTCGCCGCATCCATCAGCTCTCCTCGTGCGCCGTATCGAAGCGCTCCTCGTGTGCCGTATCGAAGCGTTCGGCGAAATACTGCATCAAGGCTGGATGGTCGCGCAAGGTCTGGAGCGCAATCTTGGCATGTCCCTCGGTGAAACCGTTTCCAATGATCATGGTTACGTCTTTCCCAATACCTTCGGCGCCCAGTGCCGCCGACGCGAACGAGGTGCTCATCGAGAAGAAGTAGACGGTGCCGCCGCTGCGCGCGCAGAGGATGGATCCAAGTTCGGTTCCCGGGACGTTGACGCAGTTGATGACGACGTCGGCAAGCTGCGGCGCATAGACCAGCATGGCGTTCTCCATGCGCACGGCGTCTCGGGCATCCGCCTCCACCAGCACGTCGACATAGCCCTCCTGACGAGCGAGCTGCGCACCCCGCGTGGAGCGGTCGGGAACGACGCCGATCACCCGGCCGCGTGGGCCGACGCAAGCGCGGGCCTGTGCGCAGACGAGCAAACCCGACTTTCCGTCGGCGCCGAGGACGACGACGGTATGCCCCGGCAAGACGAGCTTGCGCGTCTGTGCCGGCGCCCCGGCCACATCGAGGACGGCGAGCGCGACTCCAATTGGAATGTCGTCGGGCAGGCGTGCGAACAGGCCGCTTTCGAAGAGGATCGCCGTCCCTTGCACCCAGAGACGGCCGGCATCCATATCGACCCGCGTGATCCGTTCGAGAAAGAGCGGCGTGAGCGTTAGCGAGACCAGCGAGGCGATGTGATCTCCGGTCGTCACGCCGCGCGCATCGAAGGCGGGGCCAACTTCGCGCACGCGGCCGACGAACATCCCGCCGCTCCCCGTGACCGCGTTGTGCTGCTTCCCTCGCATGCGCACGTTGTCGAGAATGTGCAGGGCGACGCGCTCGGGATCGTCGCCGCTGACGCTCGCGATCTGATGAAACGAGGCGGAATCGATGTTGAGCACATCGACGTCGCAGAGCATCTCATTCTCGTATGCGCGCGGGGTCGCGTCGAGCCGCCACGCCGCCTGCGGCAAGACGCCCCGCGGTTCGAGGACGCGATGCGTACCGAAGCGGCTGAGGCTGGGCTTCTCTGCGCCGTTCTCCATGAAGTCCTCACTTCGAGCACGATGCCGCAGGGCATGCGAACGGTGGCATGCTGCGGGAACTTCCGGGAAGAACCTCGGCTCGTGGGAATGAGTAAGCGAGCTAAGACTCTCGGTCGTTCGCCTCTGCTTGCGCTGGCGCTGGGGCTGCTGACACTCCTCTCTTGCGAACGGGAAGGCGCCGTACCAGACCAGCCGGTCGCGCGCGTCGTCCGTTTCGACATCGCGGGCGATCCGCTCTCGCTCAACCCGCTCTTCGCCCACGCTGATGCCGCCGCCGTCGAGCAGCAGCTCGCGCACCTCTGCTTCGAACCGTTCTTCGATCTCGATGCACGTGGCAACGCCATCCCCGAACTCCTGCGGGTTCTACCGACGGTGGCCAACGGGGGCATCTCGCCTGACGGTAGGACCCTGACCTACCATCTGCGCGCGGGGGTGCACTGGAGCGACGGCGTCGCGGTAACGGCGAGCGACGTGCTCTTCACGCTGCGCGCAATTCTCGATCCGCGCAACCCGGTCGCCTCACACGAAGGCTACGAGCTCGTCGATCGCGCGCAGGCGCTAACGCCGCTCACCGTGCGCTTCCATCTGCGCCGTGCGTGGGCGCCCGCAGTTGCGACCCTCTTCGCCTATGGAACCTCGCCGCAGTACGTGCTGCCCGCGCATCTGCTGGCGAAGGAGGCACCGCTCGCACAGGCGCCGTTCAACGCCGCACCGAGCGTCTGTGACGGGCCGTTTCTCTTTCGCTCGTGGAGCCGCGGCGACCGCCTGGAATACGACGCGAATCCGCACTACTGGCGTGGAAGACCGCAGGTCGATCGGCTCGACGTCCGTATCGTGACCGATCCGTCGACCAATCTCACGTTGTTGCAATCCGGTGCCTCGGATTTCAACCTGATCGCCCCCGCACAGCAGCGCGAGCTCGCGAACCTTCCCGCACTCGCCTATCGGTACGTGCCGACGGCCCTCATCGCAGGGATTGCTCTCAACCTCACCCATCCTCCGCTCGATGATCCGCGCGTGCGCCGCGCGCTCGTCGCCTCGATCGACCGAGCGGCGATAAGCGCGAAGATCACCCTCGGGCGCTATCCGGTGGCGCAGACGGATCGCCCACGCTACTCGTGGGCCTACGATCCTGCGATCACCGAGCCGCCGTACGATCCGGCGGCGGCGGATGCGGCCTTCGACGCCGCCGGGTGGCGCCGCGGAGCCGACGGCATGCGCCGCAAAGACGGCGTCCCACTCGCACTGACCTACGTGCAATTCCCCGAGACGACGACGGGGGTGCGGGTCGCCGCCTTCGTGCAAGCGGAGTTGCGCGACCGGGGCGTTGCCGTCAGCATCAAGTCCATCTCCAACGCGCAGCTTTTCCTCCCAGCCTCGCAGGGAGGTACCCTCGCGCGAGGCGCCTTCGATCTCGCATATGTGCCGTGGCAGATGGGCGCCGATCCCGATGACAGCTTCCTGCTAGCGTGTGGCGGTGCCGACGACTACATGCACTACTGCAACCGCATCGTCGACCGGCTGGAAACCCGCGCCGTGCGCGAGCCGCAACGCAGTAGGCGCCGCGCTGACTATGCGCGGATCGACGCGACCGTAGCCCACGACGTTCCGATCATCTACCTCTTCAATCCGAATTACATCTACGCGTATCGGACGACGCTGCACGGCTTTGCCCCCAACGCCTTCTCACCAACCTGGAACGCCTACGCATGGCGCCTGCAGGAGCCTGCGGTGCGTTAGAGCGCCTTGACGGCGCCGTTGACCGCCTCGATCGATTTCTTGGCGTCGCCGAAGAGCATGACCGTCTTGGGATCCTCGTAGAGCGGGTTGTCGATTCCCGCAAAGCCCGGGTTCATCGACCGTTTGAGGACGACGACGTTGGCTGCGCGGTCGACGTTGAGGATCGGCATTCCGTAGATCGGAGACGATGGGTCGCTGCGTGCCGCCGGGTTGGTGACGTCGTTTGCGCCAATGATCAGGGCGACGTCGGTGCGTTCGAATTCGGGGTTGATGTCGTCCATGTCGTACAGCGCGTCGTACGGGACGTCGGCCTCGGCCAGCAGCACGTTCATGTGACCCGGCATCCGGCCGGCGACCGGGTGGATCGCATACTTGACGGTCACGCCCCGCTCCTCGAGGTTCTCCGCGAGCTCGCGCACCGTGTGCTGCGCCTGCGCGACCGCCATGCCGTAGCCCGGAACGACGATGACTTGGTTCGCATACGCGAGCATCGTGCCGACGTCGTCGGCGCTGACCGAACGAATCGTTCCGGTATTCTCCCCTTTGGCGGACGCGGAACTTTTCACCGAGCCGAAGGCACCGAAGAGCACGTTGGCGAGGGAGCGATTCATGGCTTTGCTCATGAGCACCGTCAGCAGCGTCCCCGAAGCACCGACGAGCGCGCCGGAGATGATGAGGACGTTGTTGCTCAAGACGAAGCCCGTCAGCGCCGCCGCTAGACCCGTAAACGAGTTGAGCAGCGAGATGATGACCGGCATGTCGGCGCCCCCGACCGGGATCACGAAGAGGATCCCGAGCAGCAGCGCGAGCCCCAGCGCGACATACAGTGCCGTCACCGGCTCTGCTCCGGCGATGACGAAGCCTCCAGCCGCGAGCATGACCAGCAGGATCAAGGCGTTGACGATCTGCTGACCGGCGTACACGATCGGGCGGCCGGTCATGAGCTCTTGGAGCTTGAGATAAGCGATGATGCTGCCCGAGAAGCTGATCGCCCCGATGACCGCCGAGAGGACGGTGGTGAGCGACTCGTCGATGGTGAGCGTCTCACCGGCGCCGATGCGGGTCAAGAGTTCCCCGGTTGCGACCAGCGCCGCAGCTCCGCCCCCGCAACCGTTGAAGATCGCGACCATCTGCGGCATCGCAGTCATCTTGACCGAACGCGCCGCCGTGATGCCGATCGCGGCGCCAATCGCGATGCCCACGAGCACGATCCACCAGGCGACGATTCCCTGTGTGAGCACGCCGCCCACAGCGCAGACCATTCCGAGGGCCGAGATGCGGTTGCCGAGGCGCGCCGTCTTCGGTGACCCGAGATAGCGCAGGCCCACGATGAAAAGCACCCCGGCGAGCAAGTAGAAATATTCGACGGGATTGACGCTGTCGCTCACCATCTACGCGTCGCTCTTCTTCTGAATTTTCGTCCCGGCCGTTCGCGGTTTGAACATCTCGAGCATGCGTTCGGTGACGGTGTAGCCGCCGAAGACGTTGAGCGAGGCGAGGATCACCAGGATCACGCCGAGGACGGCTCCGAGCGGATTGCTTTGCGAGCCGGCGATCACGATGGCACCTACGAGGACGATGCCGTGGATGGCGTTGGTCGCCGACATCAGCGGCGTGTGCAAGGTCGTCGGAACTTTCGAGATCACCTCGAAACCGACGAAGACGGCGAGGACGAAGATCGTCAGCTCGGTGAGGAGATGTTCACTCATGAGGTCACCGTGCGCGCAGCCAAGGTCGCTTCGTGGACAATCTCGCCGGCGCGCACGATCGTGGTGCCGCGGACGATCTCGTCGTTCATATCGAGGTTCAATGTGCCGTCCTTGATCAAGTAGTCCAGAAGCGTCTGGACGTTGCGCGAGTAGAGTTGGCTGGCGTGAGTGGCGACGGTCGCGGCGAGGTTGAGGGCTCCGATGACCGTGACGCCATTGGCACTGGTGATCGTCTCACCCGGTTTGGTGAGTTCACAATTGCCGCCGGTCTCGGCGGCGATGTCGACGATTACGCTGCCCGGCGTCATCGCGGCGACGGCGTCGGCCGTGATGATGATGGGCGCGCGCCGCCCGGGAACAGCTGCCGTGGTGACGACGGCATCCGATGCGGCGATGGCGTTCTTCATGAGTTCGCGCTGCTTGTGCGTTTGCTCCGGAGTCAACTCTTTCGCATACCCGCCCGCAGCTTGCGCGTCGACGCCGAGATCGAACTGCAAGAACTTCGCGCCCAGTGACTGGATCTGTTCCTTCACGACCGCACGTGTATCGTAGGCCGAGACGACCGCGCCGAGGCGGCGCGCGGTGGCGATGGCCTGTAGTCCGGCGACGCCGGCGCCGATCACGAGCACCTTCGCCGGGGGAATCGTTCCGGCCGCGGTGGTGAGCATCGGAAAGAACCGCGGCAGATATTCGGCGGCGAGCAGCGCTGCTTTGTAGCCTGCAATGTTGCTCTGCGACGAGAGAGCGTCCATCGCTTGCGCCTTGGTGGTGCGCGGGATCGCGTCCATGCTCAGCGCCGTAAGTCCGAGCGCGGCATAACGCTCCACCGAAGCCGGATCGCCCAGCGGCGAGAGAAAGCCGACGAGCGTCGTCCCGGGTTTGATGCCGCTCAGCTCTGCGTCGCCCGGTTTGGCAACACGTACGACGACGTCGGCGTCGGCATACAGATCGGCCGGGGCGGCGGCGATCGTCGCGCCCGCGCGGCTGTAGGCTTCGTCCGAAAAGCCAGCGCTGCGCCCGGCCTCGTGTTCGACGGCCACGGCGATGCCGTTCTTGATATATTTCGCAACCGTCTCGGGAACGAGCGCGACACGGCGCTCTCCTGCAGCGCGTTCTCTGGGGACCGCGATCTTCATACTGCGTACCTATCGAAAGACGCGTCGCGCCTCCCTCTCGTCTGTGGCGTCTGCCTCAGACGCAGCGCCGATGGTACCGCGGCCATCTGGCGGCGTCCCGGAGAAATGTCGGGGTTCGCAGGCTGTCAGGCCTGCAGCGAGACGATATTTCGCAATACGCCGATACGTTCGATCTCGACGTCCATCACGTCGCCGTCCGCAAGGAACTCGGGCGGCGTACGCGCGAAGCCGACGCCGTCCGGCGTCCCGGTTGCGATGACGTCGCCCGGTTCGAGTGTCATGCCACGCGAAAGTGAGGCGATGATCTTGGCCACCGAAAAGATCATCGACGCCGTGTTGCCGTCTTGCTTGACCGTACCGTTGAGGCGCAGCGCGATGCGCAAGCTTTGGGGATCGGGTATCTCGTCGGCGCTCACGATCCACGGCCCGATCGGACAGGCATCGTCCAAACTCTTCCCTTTGAACCACTGCAGGTGGGCGCTCTGCAGATCGCGCGCGGTGACGTCGTTGAGGCAGGTGTATCCGAAAACCACGCTCAGTGCGTCTTCTTCGTGCACGTCGCGACAGCGTTTGCCGATCACGACGGCGAGTTCGGCTTCCCAGTCGTACTTCTGCGAGACCTCCGGCGAGAGGTGCAAGGTCGCGCCCGGGGCGGCAATTGAGGTGGGCGCTTTGGTGAAGAACGTCGGCACGCTGGGAAGTTTGAGTTCGGTGCCGCCGGCACGCGCGCTCTCTTCTGCGTGCCCGAGGTAGTTGCGCCCGACGCAGAAGACGTTCTTGTGCGGCATGACCGGTGCACGCAGCGTCACCGAAGACAGCGGCACCGTCGGCCCGAGTTCTCGCGCTTGCGGCTCTGCGGCGACGACCGAGGCCATCGTCGTGAACCGCTCGGGAAGCGTCGCCACTTCGTCGCCGACGAGCACGCCGGGCCGCTCGATCCCATCGTGAAGAAACGTTACGAAATGCATGCGCGAAGAGTCGTCTTCGCGCCGCGGACTTACCTGCCGTGCGCCGCCGTGCGCACGCCGTCTATGTCGGGCGCCGTGTGAGGTGCCACATGTCGCAGTAGCGGCAGTGGTATGCATAGAGGACGCCGCTCATATCGTTCATCGCCGCGTGCGCGCGTGCGTCGTCTTCCGAAGCGTAAGGCGTCTTCGAGGTGCAGCTTCGTTCGAGATCGCGATCGACGGCATCGTCGATCTCGCCGCGATTGCGCAGCCACCACTGCATGGCATCGCCGGTCGCACCCGGCGCGGGCTTATTTGGCCGGCCGACCCGGCGCGGGCGAGGCATGTCGGTGGGCATCTTGCAGCATCGCGAAGACCGCTCCAATCGCGTTGGGATCCACGCCGCCTGCGCGCACGAGGGTGACGGTGCGGCGCACCGCTCCCGTCGTTGGCGAGTAGTCGTAGTCGAGGCGGAAGATTCCCGCAACCGCGCCTCCGCTCGGCGTGCGAATGAAGGTCTGCAGCGCGTTGCCGTACGTCATCAAATTGAAGCGCGCATTGGAGGAGCCGGTACCGGAGCGCACGCGCGTCACTTGGCCTTTCCGGTTCGTGTCGACCAAAAAGTCCGTGTGAAGCACGGTCGTCGGCATCTTCGGAAGGTGAACCGAAGGCGGGAGCGTCGGCTCGCTGCCGGCGGGCAACGAAAAGTTTGGAAGCGCCGGCGGCGCCGACGTTGGATCGGCGAGCGCGATCCCGGTAGCGAGCAGGAGCATCGCTGGTACTGATGCCCAAGCAAAGGTGGCCTTCGCCACCTTAGTTGCGCGCCAAAGCGACATAAGCCGCATGGCATGCCGAGCAGGCCACGACGATCTGGTAGGTTGCCGCACGCAAGCGGGGTCGCGTCGGGAGGCATGCATCGTCACACCCGCAGCAACGACACGGGAGAGGTGCCGAGTTCCCAAGCGCCGACGCATCGTCCACGTTCGCGGCTTCACCTAGGTCGCGGGGGATGCCTGCGATGCTCGCGCGAAACGCGCGGTCCTATGCGACGTCTTACCGTCCTCCACCGCCTCGCGGCCGTCATCTCGTTTGCCGGCTTGATCGTACTTGCGGGTTGTAAAGAACCCGCCGGCACGAATGCACAAGTCTTCGTCTCGGGTTCTCAAGACGTGGTCGTCAACTCGTGCGAACAGTACAACGATACCAGCGACGCCAACTCGATGTACTACGTCTGTAAATTCGTCTGGACCAACTCCGGCGGCCCGGACATGATTCCCGAACTCGACAAGTTCGTCTTCATCGATCGCGACGAGAACCGCTCTCCGGGTATCGAGTCAGGTGCCGCCGCGCTGATCGGCATCACGAACTATCAGGGCGTGGTCAAGAAGGGTGCCTCGCAGCAGTACACATTAGGCTTCCATGTGCAGCTCAACGCCGTCGGCTCCATCTACTACGATCAAACGTAGTCTGGGAGCGATCAGGGGCGCTCTCGCGTTGGCCGCGGGCCTGGTGTTGCTCACCTCTCCGGCGCGGGCAGCGCGTCCGCTCCTCGATCAGCCGCAGTGGGATCGCTACTTTGCACTCTCGGCGCGCGACGTCATGGTGCCGTGGCAACCCGCAACGGTGCGACTCGCCACCTATTCCGGTGCGCCGGTGGATTTTGCCGTCTACAACGTCGATCCGGCGGAGGTGATCGTGGCGGGACAGAACCGCCCCGCGCGCGCGATCGACACGCGCCGCATGCGCCCGCTCGCGCGCTGGCGCTTCTCACCGCCGCCCGGCTATCGCTTCGAAGTAAGCGACGTCAACGTCCCGTTGGGAGACCAGGCGGGGTTCTACGTCGTCGAAGCGCATCGCGGCGACGCCACGCAGCAAGTGTGGCTCAATCGCACCCGCATCGGTCTGGTCACCAAAGAGAGTCCCGAAGGTCTGCTGATCTGGTGCGTCGATCTCGGGAGCGGCCGCGCGCTGCGCGGCGCCAACGTCGCATTCTTGGTCGGCCAGGAGCTAGTCACCAAGCAAACCGACGCGCACGGCTTGATCGCGTGGGACGGAGCGCAGCGGCCGAGTTTCGCGCTTGCAGACGACGGCCCGAGCCGCGCCTTCGTCTCGCTGCTTCCCCAGGCGCCGTTGCCGCCCACGATCGTCGGGCTGCGGCTGGAGAATGCGAGCGTGCACTCTGGTGGGAGCGTGCGCTTCATCGGCTTCGTGCGCCGCCGGATCGGCGGGGACTACCGGCGCGCCGTTGGCGACGTGCACGTGACGCTCGTGGACAACGGCCGCACG